>JAESGO010000068.1_pt1 | contig 80736 bp, 74 predicted proteins | sample 9269701 | NCBI WGS metagenome assembly JAESGO01 (sample SAMN15720690, study PRJNA650881) | algae metagenome | isolation source: Hormoscilla sp. CMT-3BRIN-NPC48 and co-occurring heterotrophs from... | place: USA: Clark Mountains Wilderness, California | collected 2010-04-18 | reverse complement strand
TTTGATAAAATTCAGGTAACATAATGTCTTTTTCGGTCTTGGTCACTAATCGAGACCGATATTTTTTACCATACAATGCTCTGCGCTTCGCGCAGAGCGAGTTTCGACGGGGTTGTCACCCCGTCAACTCATTGACACAAATCAAGAATCGTTGCACTCTAGAATCGGAATTATCAGAGCAGATTATTAATGCCCGTTTTTGCGATCAGCCTTTGAGTTTAATCATGCTAGATGTAGACCATTTTAAATTAGTTAACGATAATTATGGACATTTAATAGGCGATCGCACCCTCCAAATTTTAGTAGCACGCATACGCAATCACTTACGCACTCAAGACGGCTTTTTTCGTTATGGTGGCGAAGAATTTGTGATAATTTTGCCCAACACTGAGGCTACTACAGCACTAGAGATAGCTGAACGTTTACGTCGCTTAGTTGAGGAACAATCTTTTAGCGTTCAATCACAGCAACGGCTACATATTACTATCAGTCTAGGAGTATCCACTCTCAATCTTACCGATGACGAACAAGGAACAAGCTTATTAAGACGCGCCGATCAAAATCTCTTAAAAGCTAAATCTGCTGGTCGCAACCAAGTAATGAACGAATCACAAAGTTAATTAGTGATTGGTGATTGCTGATTGTTAATTGATAATTGTTCATTGATAAGTGTCAAACACTCCTCCACAGATTTGCGCTGTTGCATTGCCGCTACTATAGATTCATAAGCTGTTAAATGCTCTTGGATCAGAGTTTTTGCTTGAAGAATACAAAAACGCTCTTGCTGTAAACATTCATTAACAGAACGTCCCATTGCTGAAAGGACTTCTTGGAGTTTTTGTCGATCCTCCGCACCGCCTTCAGAAGTACCGTAAACTATATTTTCAGCCGCAATTCCAGCCATCCAAACAGTGCAGTAACGCTGGATGATAATCGCTGCTAATGGTGAAGTAAATTCCTGCGGTGCAAAGCTAACTCCGCCTTGTCCTGATTGCCCTTGCTTGAAAGCTTCCCAAGCACTAAGAGTATATCCGGTGATGGGAATGCCTAATAAGTAAGCAACCAGGAAATGACCAGCTTCATGTTTAATTATGCGATCGCGATATTCAGGGGAAAATCTAGCAAACATATCTAACAGCAGATTAACGCCTTTTCCTCGCCAACTCAGGGTATCCAAGGTAGCAATGCTTAAAATCCCAAAAACGGCGAGCGCAGGAATTGCTGGCGAGATATTAAACAATGGCATCAGCAAGCTAGAAAGCGTGATCGCAAAGACACCAATAGCAATTAAATTTAGAGAAGTTTGTTGCATACCTGCTATGAGGGTGAGGGGAAGATGGGGGAGATGAGTAGACAACCAATCACCAATCCTACGATCTGTATGAATGCAACTTAAATTAATTATTAGTGTTGCTTTCTGGATTCTGAGTTGGAGGTGTTGAAACTTGACTGTTTGTTGCTGGTTCCTGCTGATTGCCGCTTGCAGTTTTAGCTTTATAAAAAGTTTCTAAACTATTGCGATCGCCAATAAAACGCCAGTGCCAAGGTTCATAACTTACCCCTTGAGGATTATCGCGGGGAAACGACAACTCAAAGTTAAACCGCGCAGCATTTTGCTTCATCCACTTAAAAGCCTTTGTATCTTCAAACTTAGGATTAAGATTCGTTGCTGGTACATTGCCATCACCAATATCTACGGCATAGCCAGTGTGATGTTCGCTATAGCCTGGAGGGGCGCTGACTTCTGCCCTTTCTGTAGCTAACTGTCCCCGTTGCGCCTTAACGTCAAAAAATAAGTGTTGCTGTTCAGCAATAGTACGGAATCCCGAAATTGGTACTATGATCACACCATCCGCTCGTGCGGCTGCCACCATCGCCTGATATTGTTTCGCTGCCGCTTTACGCAGCTTAAAATTACCATATCCTGTAATTGATTGTAATTCCGATGTCGGTACTGCTTGATAGGGAAAGTGTCCTAATAAAGTCTGATCCGATGCTGGACTATTAGTCACATTTTGGCTAGGTTCAGTCGTGTTTTGAGCCGACTTTGAGGAATTGAGCGACGACAATTGTGGTTCAATACCAATCAATATACCCGCCACAAAAGCGATCGCACCCAACAAAGCACCACCAATCAACAGAAATGGTTTTAAGCTGTAGCGACTACGAGCAATTGGTTTATCCTCCCGTAATCGATTAACAATTGGTGTATCATCATCATCCCGCAATGCGGCTGGAATATCATCCTCATCTATTGGCGGTGATCCAGAAGCATCTATTGGTTGTCCAGGTAGACCAGCGTTATCCAAGGAACCCCTCCTCCACAAAACTTTCTGAAATTTTAGACTGATTACAGCGATAAGTATTCAAGCTTGAGCTTTTTGGCTGATAAATTATTTCTTCAACAAGCAATAAAATCTTTCCTCTCAAACTAAGTTAAGTATCCTGTATTTTTTGCTCTTTCCAACTGCTTAAAAAGTATAAAACTATGCTTAGTATAGGATCTCAACTTTTAGAACTATATATAACTCTGGGTGGTGGTGTCCTACTAGGATGGTTTTTAGGTCGCCAACTACCAAAGGTTGTACCTGAATATTTAGGTAAGTTTCTGTTCTGGGTAGGCGTACCGATCAGTATTTTTGGTTTTCTGCGTCAAGCAGACTTATCTGGACAAATTTGGATTGCACCAATAGTAGCTTGGGTAGCTATTTTACTAGGAATCGGATTAGCTTGGATCTGGATTTGCATTCAAACATACTGGCAGCCAGTTGATATTGAACCAAGCTCAAAACTGTGGCTAAAAGCTACTCAGGGAAGTTTTATATTATCTGCAATGGTTGGTAATACGGGATATTTGGGCTTTCCAATTACCCTAGATTTAGTTGGGCAGGAATACTTTGGCTGGGCGCTTTTTTATGATCTTTTGGGTAGCACACTAGGATCATACGGCTTGGGAGTACTTTTGGCTGCTCGTTTTGGCATGGGAAGGCAAAGTTACTGGTACTTAGCGCAGACTTTAATCAAAAATCCAGCACTGTGGAGTTTTGGTTTAGGGCTTGCTGTTCATCAAGTTCCACTGCCAAAACTAGCTGAACAAAGTTTGCAACTCTCGGCTTGGGGTTCTGTAGCACTGGCATTAGTACTAATTGGGATGCGACTGGGGCAGCTTTCTTCTTGGGGCAGTTGGCGAAGGGCATCAATTAGCTTAGGAATTAAAATGTTGATAGTTCCCCTTACTTTAGGCATTGGGCTATCTGTTTTAGGGCTAAAAGGAGCGCCAATGAGAGCGATCGCACTGCAAATGGCGATGCCTCCAGCCTTTGCTACGCTTGTACTGGCAGAAACTTATAACTTGGATCGTGACTTAGCGGTTACTGCGATCGCACTAGGTTCAACCGCGTTACTATTTACCTTACCAATTTGGTTACTACTATTTGGAACCTAAAGCAATTTTATTAACCCCAGGCTTACGCAAGAAATAAATCATCATAATTGCTAAAAGCTAATAAATCACTCTGCTTTCAAATAGTGCTGATTCCACCGTTAAAAATGCGTAAGTCTTGAAACTGTTGCCAATTCAGACGGATTGACTTGTTCATAGCGTTCAAATGGTTGATGAATCCAAGGATTATCTCGTAAATAATCCACATAGTAATCTGGCTTGATTACAGAACAAGCTTTATACCACAAAACAGCAGTGCGAACCTGCTCAACATCAGCAGAGTAACGATCTTGAAGCCACTTAATAGTCTCTTGGAGAGTAATACCAGAATCAACTAAGTCATCAACTAACAGAACATTGCTACCTAATTTATCTGTAGTCATGGTTAAGCTATGGGAAACTTTTAAATTACCCCGCTCTTGACCACCACTGCCACCGTAAGATGCTGTAGCTAAAATAGCTAAGGGCTGTTTGTAAATCCGAGATAAGATATCTCCAACTCGTAATCCGCCTCTAGCAAGGCAAACAATTTGGTCAAACTGCCACTGGGACTGATAGATTTGAGCAGCTAACTGTTCAATTTTTTGGTGGTATTCTGACCAAGACACATACAGATGTGGCATAAAATCTATGATTCTAGGGTTTGACGTTAGATACTAAATAGGAAGTTATTATTCTAATCTGCTGTAAAAATTAATGAATAATTCTGCTTCTGAGCATGATTTTGTCACCCCTGAATCCGAAAAGCTGAGTGTGTCTACCAAGCTAGCTTATGGTGCAGGAGATTTGGGTTCGGCTATCACTGCTAATATCTTGGTATTTTATTTATCATTCTTCCTGACTGATGTTGCAGGAATGAGTGCGGCGTTGGCAGGTAGCGTGCGGATGGTAAGCGGGATTTGGGATGCAATTAACGATCCAATTGTAGGAGTATTGAGCGATCGCACTCGTTCTCGTTGGGGTCGTCGCTATCCTTGGATGATCTTTGGTGCAGTTCCCTTGGGAATTTTCTTCCTTTTACACTGGATAGTTCCCCCATTCTTAACTAACAGTAGCACTGGCAATAATCAATGGGGATTGTTTTGGTACTACATTATCATTGGTATTTTTTTCAACACGGCTTTTACTGCTGTTAACCTACCCTACACAGCCTTAACACCAGAACTAACCAAAGACTATAACGAACGTACTAGCCTTAATAGTTTCCGGTTTGCATTTTCAATTGGCGGCAGTATTTTATCTTTAATTTTGGCTCAAGTTATCTTTTCTACTATTAAAGATAAAAGTCAGCAATATTTAGTACTAGGAGGTATATGTGCGTTACTGTGTATAGTGCCTTCCTACATTTGTATTTGGGGTACACGTAAACGTATAGCTAGTGTCAAACTGCAAAATCCCGAAGAAGATAGTTCGGCCTCACTACCTTATTTAGAACAGCTACGGATTGCTTTTAGCAATCGAGCTTTTTTATTTGTGATTGGAATATATCTATGTTCCTGGTTAGCAGTCCAAACCACAGCTACAATCATTCCTTACTTTGTAGTTAACTGGATGGGTTTAAAACCCCAAATTTCGGCACAAGTAGCGCTGGGGGTTCAAGGAACCGCGCTATTAATGCTATTTCCCTGGACTGCTCTTAGTAAGCGATTAGGCAAAAAAGCCGTTTATTTTATGGGTATGAGTCTGTGGCTAATTGCTCAGGTAGGATTATTTTTCTTGCAACCAAATCAAGTTGGCTTGATGTATGTATTAGCTGTACTAGCAGGATTTGGCGTTTCTACTGCCTATCTAATTCCCTGGTCAATGATACCAGATGTAATTGAATTGGATGAACTCAACACTGGTCAGCGTCGGGAAGGCATTTTTTATGGATTTATGGTATTACTGCAAAAAATCGGTTTAGCAATAGGGCTGTTTTTAGTCGGATTAGCTTTAGAAGCGGCTAAATTTATTCCAGGTCAGCAAGTACAACCGGAGTCAGCGCTATTTGCGATCCGGCTTGCAATTGGGCCTTTTCCAACAGTGGCGTTAATTGGTGGACTCATTCTGGCATACTTTTATCCTCTTACCCGCGAAGTACACGCAGAAATTATGCTCAAACTGCACGAGAGGCGATCGCAATCTTGATATAGCAGTCAGCATTCTGCTATTAGCAGTCAGCTTTTTTAAGCAAAAACGCTGAAAGTTTAACATTCAATACTTTCAGCGTTTTTATTAGTTAAACATCCCCAGAAGCGAAAAATACGCTTAGTTGTATAGCAACGGACAGGGTGCTTAGGGCAATGATTAAATCTTGATTAACATCTGCGTCATCTGCGTTCATCTGCTCACATCTGCGATAAAAAAAATTGTAATTGAGAGCAAGTGATTTAATGGCTTAACCGCCTTGGCTACAGCTATAGCTTGATTTTGGAGATTTAAAAAACCTCATCAGCTTGCATCAGGAAGCACCTCTGGATGATCATCCAAAGAAAGTAAGAATTGAATCAAATCTGTCTGATCCTCAGTAGTAAAGCCACTTTCTCTATCAACCCAGTAACTATGTCCGCTACCATCCACATTTGATGTTTGCAAATCTGAATTAGTGCGGTTAGCTGCAACAGTTGCTTCTCGCAAATTTCGGTCAACCAATACCCGTAAACTATTAGCAGGATCGGGCTTGATATTTTGCATTAATGTACCAGCCATACCTAGTTGATCGGAATTAGCAACAATAAACTTCCCAGAATTATCATTTTGTTGAATTGCTTCTTTTCCAGCACTTACCCCACCATCATGTAAATATGGTGCGGTTAAATAAAGCCCTATTAAACTTGGTACTTTATAACCACCTGCGGGATTATTAATCCCAAAAGCAAGTTCTTGTGCAGATTTTGGCGTAATATCCGTTGGTACTGATAATATTGGCGGCTCGGCTGGTAGTGGTACAGATTCACTGTTAGGATAAGTTTTTGGTTCAATGAATGTACGCGCAAAAGCTGCTAATGTAGGCGCTCTAGATGGTTGTGTACCAACTTCGTTTTGTGCAATTACATTATTGTTGGTAAAGTAACGCCCGCTATGGCATTCAACACAACCAGCACGATTGAAAACTGCTGCGCCTCTTTCTAGAGTAGCTATATCAGCACTTTGATGAGGTGGGGGCGCTAATGTATTTTGCCAAGCTGACATCGCATTGAGTTGTTCACCTACTGGAAATTTTGGTGAATTTGCCATTAATCCATCTAGTATAAACGGCGAACCTTTGGGATAACCAGGCATCCGAATTACTTGATTTATGGCTGGTTCACCAGGCGTAGGATCTATCTTGTTGAAAAATTCTGATGGTTTAGCGCCTTTTGGTAATCGAAAAGCTGGATTAGCAGCATTTTGTAACAGCACACCTAAATAGGTTTCTTTATCAATACCTAGTACTTCCTGACTACCATCAGCGCCGTTAGTTGCGTCTGAGTTAGTTGCATGGACATTGCTATTTAGGGTTGTCAGTCCATGAAACCAACCAATCGCTGAATGTCCACTCCAACCGTAAGGCCAAGCAGCAAAAGTATATGAGGATGGAATCTGGGAAGGATTATTAACAAGCGTGCCAGTAGAGTCAAAGCTACCAGGCGGCCAAGTTAGCAATTTGGCATCAACTGCATCTTCGACAGCTTGAGAATCTGGTAAGCGAGACTCTTGCCCGTTGGCATCAATATAAGTATGTTCTCCTGATGGGAATTTGATCGGATTCACATCTGTCTGACGAAACATTGCTGCGGAATTAGTCGCAAATGCTAATACCAAACCAGGATTAACATCGTTGTTGGGTGCGCCTTCTAATACTCGTCCACTATTTTGATCTATAGTTGCATGGCACAAGGCGCAGGTAATCCCGACGCGCAATTTACCTTGGCTATAACTAGGACGCATACCAAGTGGGAGTAGGGAATGTGCGGGAACGTCTAAACCTGTATTGAGTAATGTACCTGCTTTAAAAGTGCGTCCACCGATAGTGACATCCTCATCTAGAGGGATTTGGAGATTGGTTGTATGCTTACCGCCTAAGCGTGCGATCGCTTTTGTCATCGAAAAAGGGTTAATCGGGCCATCTAATGCACCAACTACATCAGTTTGGAAAACTTCGTTGCCAAATGTTTCGGAATAAAAAGCTTTACGACCAAGTTTGATTAAATCTTCTGTAACAGCAACAGCACCATTTTCTGGCGATAGTTGTTTACGTCCTTCTTCTGTTTGTAGTAGACGTGTTGCTTCTTCTTGATTAACTGCGTAGCCTAAAACATCATAGGAGCCAATTTCTTGAGGTGCTACTTGAGTAAGGGGCGTAAAAGTGTTGTAAACGCTTGGTGTTGCTGGTAAAGCAATTTCCATGCGGTAAGCTAAAAAGCCAATCAAAAAAATAAAGGATAATAGGATAAAAATGGTGCGCGATTTCATCAGTAATTAGAGAGAATTACAATGTAAAAATTGCTTATTGCTTTGATGCAAACTGGTTATTCTGCTGGGCAGCTTGATCAGTCAAACTGGTCAATACAGACGGTGTTAACTCCGATGTACTATCTATACCTTTGGCGGCTTCAGTACCAATACCACCTGGTTCCGGTAAAAATTTATTGACAATTCCCAGCAGATTTGATGTTAGTCCTGGGAATAAGTCGTGAAACTTGGTAGCTAGTTGTGCGGTAAGTGAAATTACAACTTCTGCTTTTCCTTGCTGGCAAGCTTTGATAATTTGACGTGCGGCGCGTTCAGCACTTATAGAAATAATCGGCAAAGAATCACTGAGACTAAACCAGGTAAATTCAGCACGATGTTGACCTTTCATTAGTGCGTTGTAGGGGCTACCTGTACGCATCAATCCTGGGCAGATAGTGGTGACAATAATATTGTCTTTTGCTACTTCTGCACGTAATCCTTCAGAGAATCCAGTTAAGGCAAATTTACTAGCACTATAAGGCAACAGATGTGGAACGCTGATTTTACCGCCAATGGAAGAAATGTTAACAATCCGACCCTCACGCCGTTGACGCATTTCTGGTAGTACTGCCAATGTCGTGTAAAGAGATGCCCAAAAATGGACTTTCATGGCTGTATCGTAGTCATCCAGCGTCATGACATCTATTGGGCCAACTGCAATAATTCCTGCATTATTAATGAGTACGTCGATCTGGCTAAAGCGATCGCGCACCCCTTGCACCATCTGTTCTACTTGTTCCTTATCTGTGACATCACAGGGTAGAGCCAGAACATCTGCACCTTGTTCAACTAAATCAATCCGCGCACGTTCTAATTCTGCTGCGTCACGCGCACAAATTGCTAACTTTGCGCCTTGACGTGCTAACTGTCGCGCCATGACTAATCCTAGCCCACGCGATCCACCTGTAATTAGGACTGTTTTATTATTGAAATTGTATTGGCTACGCGATCGCATTAATAAAAAGATAGCCAAGAAACCACCCAAAACTAACACACCAGCTATGAGTGCATGATTATCTAGTTCACTCATTAATCAAATTCTCCAAACAAACTGCTAAAGCAGAGGCAATATTTTTTTCAAACCTATCCAGCCTGTTTAAAGAGTGCGTCTGCCTAGAGGAACTAATTAATAGCTAAGTCAACATTTAGCTATTAGCTATCCGCTTGTCCTAAAAAAAAGGCGTTAACTTTGGGGAATTTTGCTAAGAAATTCATCTATGGCTGTGACGAAGAGATCCGGCTGTTCCAAATGAGGGATATGACCACAATCGGGGATGATCTTGAGATCTCCTTGCTGTAAATGCTTAACAGCCGCTTCAGCCTGACTTTTTGGAAAGATTAAATCATCTTCACCCCAGATCAGCAATGTTGGCATTTGTAACTGTGAAAGTTGATCGACCATCACAGTACGCTGTGCGATCGGATTGAGTTGGGCGCGCAGTGTAGACAATGTAGCTTGCAAAAAGCCAAAAGTTTGTGACAGACGTTCTTGTTCGGCATACCACTCGACGGGAATTTGATCAGGATGGGCAAACTGCAAAGCTGCTCGCGATCGCGATCGCATAGTTGCACCAACGGGTGTTTGGCATCCAGCAACCCCAAGTTCGCCAAGGACAGGCAAGGTCAACGAAGACAGCAGCGGATTAACTGCTTCACCCAGTCCACTGCTATCAATCAGCACCAAGCCAGCAGTTTGTGCTTGACGGGAGAGGGCAACTTTTAAGGCAATCAAACCACCCAGCGAATTCCCTGCTACTACAGCACGGTCAATGCCGATCGCATTGATAAAATCAAGTGCAAACTGCGTGAGAAATTCGACGGAATAATCCCGAATTGGTTTTGCACTTTCACCGTTACCAGGAAAATCGGGTGCATAGACGCGATACTTTTCACCTAACTTCGGTAAAACCCACGACCAGTCTAAAGCACTCTCACCCGTTCCGTGAAATAAAACAAGCGGTAAACCTTCACTTCCAGTTTGAAAGTAACGAAGGGAAAGCCCGTTTAAATTGATGCGCTGTTCTTGAACTATCATTTTTAATTTATTTTAATTAGATTGTTGTTAGCATTCTTCAAGTATGATGAGCGCCATTCACCCGCAACACCTCACCCGTGATATAACTACTGGCGATCGGTGAAAGCAAGAAAGCTACTGTCCAGGCAATTTCTTCTGGTTTACCAAAGCGACGCAATGGAATTTCAGACACAATCCGGTCTTTGACCTTATCAGGAATTGCCTGCACCATCTCTGTTTCAATGAATCCTGGTGAAACAGCATTGACTCGAACCCCATATCTGGCAGCTTCTCTGGCTAGGGATTTGGTGAAGCCAATTAAAGCCGATTTAGAGGCTGAATAATTTGTCTGACCGAGATTTCCCCGTTCACCAGAGATAGATGTGATCGAAACAAGGGAGCCTTCACCCTGTTCATACAGCTTAGGAATTACAGGCAAGAAAGTGTGATAAACCCCTTTTAAATTGGTATCAATTACCGCATCCCAATCTTCGCTAGTTAGCTTATGAAAGAAGTTATCGCGGGTAATTCCTGAATTGGCAACAACTCCGTAAACACTTCCGAATTTTTGCTCAACCAGTTCTACGGCTGTCTCCATTGCGTCTTTGTCTGTGACATCTGCTTGAATTGCTAATGCTGTGCTTTCGGAATTAGGTTCACTGCGATAGGTGTAAGCAACTTTAGCTCCCAATTGTTGCAATAAGTGAACGATCGCCGCTCCGATGCCTCGATTTCCGCCTGTAACAAGAACTACTTTGTCTTCTAGTCCTAAAAATTTCATTCAGCTTATATCCTTCCTTACTTTTTTAAAGCCGCTCTACAGCGATCGCTGTTCCACCGCCTGTGCCATGACAAACCGCCGCTAAACCCATCTTTCCGTTTTGCTGTTGCAGTGCGTTCAACAAGGTGACGATGATGCGTGCGCCTGATGCGCCAATGGGATGCCCTAGTGCGATCGCACCTCCGTACACATTTAATTTTTCGTAAGGAATGCCCAACTTGCGATGAAACAAAACGCTACTCAGGGCAAACGCTTCGTTATTCTCGAACAAGTCAAAATCGTAAATCCTCAGCTTGAGTTTATCTAACAGTTTATTAACTGCCAGAATCGGAACTTCTGGAAACCGCCACGATTCTCCCCCGATCCATGCTCCACTGATGAACCGCGCTATCGGCTTAAGTCCATACCGTTCCACTGCCGATTTACTTGCCAAAACCAGAGCAGCCGCTCCATCAGAAATTTGACTGCTGTTGCCTGCGGTAAATATGCCATCCTCTTGAAAGGCAGGTTTGAGTTTAGCGAGACTTTCTAAGGTGGTTTCATCTCGAATGCCTTCATCTCGATCAATTATTTGTGTTCCTTTCTTACCAGTAACTTCAACTGGAATGATTTCCGACTGAAACCAGCCTTGATCAGTGGCGATCGCAGCGCGTTGTTGTGATTTCAGGGCAACTTCATCCAGTTCAGCCCGTGTCACCTGATAAGCTGCTGCCAATCGCTCTGCCTGAGTCCCCATCGTTTCCGCAGTTGTGGCATCGGTAAGTCCGTCATAGAGCAAAAGATCCGTGACTTGTTCCGGTGATCCCAGCAACGTTTTGTACCCCCAACGGGCGCGGTGTGACAAAAAGAAACCCGTCTGGGACATGGATTCCATGCCGCCAGCTAAAACAATCTCCGCCTCTCCAGCACGAATGGCAGTCGCGGCATTAATCACGCTCATCATGCCTGATGAACAAACCATATCAACAGCATACCCATCCACAGTTTCTGGAATCCCAGCCTTAAAAGCTGCTTGGCGAGGCAAAGACTGCCCGTGTCCCGCTCTTAGTACGTTGCCCAGGATATATAAATCCAAAGCTTCTTTTGGCACACTTGCTCGCTCTAGGGCTGCTTGCATGGCGATCGCCCCTAAATCTACCGGAGAAAACCCTGCCAACCCTCCTCCAAACCGACCGAGGGGTGTACGCACCGCCGAAACAATATAGGCTTCTTGCATTTACTTTCACCCTACTGTTGAAGAATTTTTTAAAAAACTTTCAGATGCTTGCTCTCAATATTTTCTAGTTAACAAAACCAGCAGTTCCTAAACGCTAGATATCAAAAATAATTGCTGAACATTGATTACTATTGAAAAGGGTTGTAAATTGAAGAATCAACATCATTTTTTTTAGCAGTAGGACAAATATCAATGGATTTCGCTACTAATTTTGAGCAATTTTTGCAGCAGGTCACCGAAGCCCAGAGACAAGTTTTCAAGGGATTTACTTCTGCAATTCCAGGAATGCAAGATTCCCAAACACAAAGTATGCGCGAGAGCTTTGATAATGTTCTTAACTTTCAAGAACAAGTTGTATCTAGTTCTCTAGAATTTCAAACCCTTGTAACCCGTCTCGCCCTCGAATCTCAGAAACAACTTTGGCAAAACTACTTCAATATGCTGCGAAGCAAGGAAGTGAAATAGCCAAATAACGATAAAAAAGCCCCTGGGAAGATTCTCTTGGGGAGCTTTTCAACTATTTAATAGTGTATAAAATATCATTCATTAATTTTTCCTTGCTAATCTCAATTTAGTCAGCAGTCAACAAGTCAATTTTAATATTTTTCATCCTCTCTCATCATCTACCTAATGAATGAAGCCAATATTCAGGCTTTTTGTTTCTATAAACACATTAAAAATATCTGCAAAATCACTTCAGATTAGACTGATGAGCAAAAATCAGTTATTACATCTGTGTGCATCTGTGTTTATCTGTGGATATCTGTGGTTAAGTCCTTAAAATTCGGCTTTTGCAAGAGGTCTAATGTTTTATTGAACTCGTGCTTTTAACCAATTGGCGATCGCAGGTGGTAAATCTAGCTGCACTTTGCTGCTAACATACATCCCAATATGCCCCGTTGCAAACGATCGCACGGTATAATCTTCACTGCCAATGTATTGCTGAAGTGCCATTGAAGATTTAGGTGAAACAAGATGATCGTGTTCAGCATAAATGTTGAGAACAGGGACGCGAATATTCTGTAAATTAACTCGTTGACCGCCTAATTCGATTTCTCCCTGAATCAATTTGTTGTCTTGATAAAAGTCCTTCATAAACTGGCGGTAAGCCTCCCCAGCTTGATCGGGGCTGTCAAAAATCCATTTTTCCATTCGCAGAAAGTTCAACAATTTGTCTTCACAATCAGCAATTTCTGCTAATTTGACATACTTTTCAATGCCTAGTTGAAATGGTTTGAGCATCAAAAACTCAAAATTGAGAAAATCACCTGGAATATTACCCAAAGTATCCACTGCTAAATCTACATCAAACGCTTTTGTCCCTAATGTGCTTCCACTCCAGAGATTTAACAAATTTTCGTGAATGTGAAAGTCAACCGGAGTGATCATTGTAATCAACGTTTTGACTTTCTGGGGATAAATAGCACTGTAGCAAAGGCTAAATGTTCCGCCTTGACAAATGCCTAACAGGTTGATTTGGTCAACGTCCAAGCGATCGCACACCGCATCCACGCAGTTATTGAGATAACCGTTGATGTAATCATCTAAAGTCAAAAAGCGATCCGCTCTACTTGCAGATCCCCAGTCAATTAGATAAACATCAAGACCGAGTTTTAGCAAATTAGCAACTAGCGAGCGATCGTCTTGCAAATCAACAATATAAGGGCGATTTACCAACGCATAAACGATCAGAACAGGAATATTAAGCGAAGGCTCAACCTGGGGCGTGAACCGATACAGAGTGAGCTTATCTTCTTGATAAATCACTTCTTTAGGAGTTACCCCAACCTGAATGTCTTCCTCTCGCCAGTTGCCAAAGATTTCAGAACCCTTAATTAGTTTTTCGATTGAATTCAAGTCATTAAGAAATGAGGATTGCACAATTTATCGCTCTAGCGCAGGTTGAACTTGGTTTTTAGAATATTGAAACAGAAACACAGTATATAGAATGGCAAAAATCAGGTCAATAATTCCTGGGATTAAATAGAGTGGGTGAAGATTTCTAACTATGGTGTGATAAGCCAGAATAGCAAAAACAAAAGATTGGGCGCAAATACCAAACTTAATAATTCCGTGATTTTGATAAATATCGTTGCTCACCCACCAATAAGCAACGCCAATGAAAAATACTAACCCATAAAATAGCTGTGAGTATTCAACATTAACGAGTGATTGAGTATTAAGAAAATTACGCAGCCAGGAATCAGCAAAAAATAATGCTGCACCTTCAGCAGAAGTAATAATTGCTTTTGTCAAAAAGACAGACTTCCAAAAATTTAAGTTGTTCATGGTTATACATTTGACCAGGGGGCAAAACTCACAAATTTGATTTTTTTTTATCGCAGATGTAAGCAGATAGACGCAGATGACGCAGATGTAAGCAAGATTCTATTGACTTATGCAAGAGATCTTTTCTTCGATCCTCGATTGCTGTCAAGCTTTATAAGATTCTGCAAATTCTTTCTTGAAACTTTTCATCTCCTTACGCAACTCATAAATACTGCGGTGAATTTCATCTACTTCACTGCGAGTGGGTAAGTCGTTCCACTTGAGAAACACTTCCAGCAATTGTTGTTGCTGTTTTCTAAAAGTTATAGTTGTATTTAAAAACTTTCCTCGCACCTGAAGCGGATGTTCCGATTGAAACGTTTGGGCAAAAGTGCGATCAAAAAGTTGGCTCCACACTTGTAAAATTTGCTGCCAATGTTGAATCGTTTCTCCGTTTTCAGTCATGGATAATAACACGCGCAGAAATTCCTCAACAGTTTTCAGCCAAACTTCTAAAAGTACAAGCTGGTAGTCAAAACTTGCCTGTTGTAAGTTAAACCATGCCTCTAAACTTTGAAAAAGTTTGTGATTGAATTCGCGCGTATATCCCAGGTTAGGACTTTGCCAAAATTGGTTCATTCAGATGTGCCTCTCATTCCTTGCATTACTGCAAATGCGAATGCCACACTGGTAACGGCTCCCCACTTTAAAGCAGGGTTTTTATCCACCCAGTCTAAAAGACTAGGGATAACCATTGTGCGGAAATCTCCATCTACTCTGGTATCCGTTAACACAGGTTCATACAAATTGTTTGAATCATGCTCAGACTTGGGCTTGTCAGTTTTTTGAAACGGAAAGCCAATTTGCACTAATAGAGCATCAACAAATGAAGGCGAAAGCTTTTGCAAGAAATCCAACACTCTAGCAGAATCACCAACAAAGAAATCACGGGTAGGATTGGTTGCTGTGTAGAGAATTGCATCTACAACCAGCCTGGGATCATAATAAGGTGGTATTCCGGCTGGCTGTACGCCTAACCGCGTCATGGCGTTGTCCCAAAAGGGTGTATTAATCACCGAAGGTTTGATACTGGTGACACTGATCGGAAGTTTTTCATGCAGCAACTCAACCCGCAGGGATTCTAAAAATCCCTCAATACCATGTTTTGCAGCACCGTAAGAACTTTGGAGTGGGAGGGATCTAATCCCCTCAATTGAGGAGATATGAATCAACGCGCCCCGTCCCTGTTGCTTGAGGTAAGGAAGTGCTGCCATTGCACCATAAACTTGCCCTAACAGGTTGACCTCAATCACCCGCTTAAACTCTTCGGGTTTGGTTTCCTCAAACATGGCAAAGACTGCCGTAGCAGGCAAATGAACCCATGTATCAATGCGACCGTACACCTCTACTGCTTTGTCTGCGATCGCCTTGACTTGATCAAATTCCGCAACATCAGCAATTACCGCAGTCACTTCGCCTTGAAAGCCGCGAATTTCATCCACCAACGATGCGATTTTCGCTTCACTACGACCGGAGACAACCACTTTGGCTTGCTTTTTGGCAAATTGCAGCGCGGTCTCTCGCCCGATGCCGCTAGACGCTCCAACAACCACAACGACCTGATCCTGAATTGGCTTCAGTTGCATGAATATTACTCCTGCTTTGCTCTCAGGAGAATAACAATCGCCACTTGCTATAACGTCTGCCTTGTGAAAGATTTATCAAAACAGATTAGTGCCTATACCCTAGCTGGGCATTTCTGCTTTTACTGCTTTCCCGATATACATGATCGAAGTATTATCGCTAATTGTTATGCGGAAATTTTTGTGTTTTTGGTAATAAAGATAAGCCTGTATGTTTTCGGATATAGTGTCTCCTAAAACATTAAACCCTTTGATATCAAAATCAACAAACCCCTGTTTTTTCATAAGTTCTACCAGTTCTTCAGGTTTGATAAATTTTTGCCAATCGTGAATGCCGCAAGGTATTTGCCGTAATATATATTCTAAAAGCCAAATCATAATAACTTTAGATTTAAAATTTTTGTTAATTGTATCGAAAAAGAATACTCCTCCAAATTTTAATACTCGGTAAATTTCCGCAATAACCTTGTTTACATCTGCTACGTGTTCTAGAACATCAACACAAATTACAGCGTCAAAACTATGGTCTTTATAAGGTAAATTTTCTGCAAAACCATAAGTATAATCAATTGAAAGATAATTATTTGCGTGTTCTTGAGCTTTTTCAATACATTTGTGAGATTGGTCAATGCCAGAGACAATTGCCCCCCGCCTTGCCATGAATTCACAAGAAAACCCTCCCCCACAGCCGACATCTAAAACTTTCAGTCCTTCCCACTGGCTGACATAACGATCAAAGAAGCTAAATCGAGGCTGATTCAGATAATTGAGAGCATAAATTTTGGCGTTCTCATCCCACCAGCACTCGGCATTTAAGTCGTAAAATTCTAAATCGTTTTTCATAAAATATGTCAGAGCTTACTCTGGGTAGTAGCGAGCATTAGCTTTCAACAGTTTTCCCCAGGCATTATTGCAAGGATGAACACATTGAGTAGGCTGCCCATCCTTAAAAAGGGGTCGCTGTTCATTTGCCCACTGGAAAATACCACCTTCTAGATTAAAGACGTGAGGAAATCCAGCTTGCTGAAGTTGTTGGGCAGCCTTGGCGCTGCGGTAGCCAATGGAACAGTACACAACAATCTTTGTTTCTGGTGCGATCGCGTTCGCGTAGCGTGCGCTTTGCACGAAGCGACTCTGCAAGAGTATCGCATCAAAATTAATTGCCTTGAGGTGTTTGGCTGCTTGTAAATGACTCACAGCATATTCCGCTTCGCTACGTGCGTCTATGATTAGTAAATCAGGCATTGCAGCATTTTCTAACCATTGAGCAAACTCAATTGTTGTTACAGGCTGCACAGACGAAAATTTCAATCGAATCAATCTTTTGAGTAGATTAAATGCGATCATTATTTCGACTCAGTTGGGGTAACGTTATAAAGCGATCGCACTCAGAATTTTCAGCTTCTTAGGGCTAAATTTGCCCTCCATTTTTGAATGCTTGTGCAGCCAGGAACGCTAACGCAACAGTACTCGCGATCGCACCCCATTTCAGCAGTGGATTCTTATCCAGCCAGTCAGTAAGACTCGGTATCACTAAGTTTCTAAAATCCCCTTCAACCCTGTCATTAGCAGGAATAGGCTCATAAAGGTTGTTGGGTGCATCTTCGGACTTCGGCTGCGACGTGTACTGGAGTGGGAAGGCGACGCGCTCTAATATTGCATCTACCAGTGATGGTGAAAGTCGCTGTAGCAAATCTATCATTCTAGCCGCATCCCCAACTAAGAAGTCGCGCGTAGGATGTTCGGCAACATAGACGATCGCATCAGCTACTAAACTCGGTTTGTAGAAGGGCGGTAGGCTTGCTGGCTTCACGCCTAAGCGCGTGAGTGCATTATTGTATAAGGGTGTATTAACGGCGGCGGGTTTAACGCTAGTTACGCTGATGGGGATGCCCTCATGTTGCAGTTCCACACGCAGGGATTCAATAAACCCTTCCATACCGTGTTTTGCAGTGCAATAGGAACTTTGAAGCGGAACACTTCGCCTACCCAAAACAGAAGAAAGATGAATCAGCGCCCCTCGCCCCTCACGCTTAAGATGGGGGAGTGCTGCCATCGCACCATATACCTGCCCCATCAGCCCGACATCAATCACTCGCTGAAACTCTTCTGGCTTTGTCTGATCGAAAGGCGCATATACGGCGGCAACAGGGCAATGTACCCATGTATCAATCCGCCCATACGTCTCTACAGTACGGTCTGCGATCGCTTTAACTTGTTCAAAAACTGCCACGTCCGCAACGACAGCTATTGCCTCGCCACCAAAGTTTTGAATCTCCTCTACCAAAGACTGTAACCCTGGCTCACTACGAGCAGAAACTACTACCTTTGCCCCTCGTTTAGCAAATTGTAAAGCTGTCTCACGCCCGATACCACTGGCAGCCCCAACGACTACGACAACTTGTTGATTTATTGGCTTTAGTTGCATCAATGCTACTCCTTCGAGTTGTTTTTATGAAGATCGGTTAATTTAGATCTGAATTAAGCTATATAAATTACCTATTCAAGCCTTCTAATTAAGTAATTCTTTAAATAAAAAAGTTATTTTTGTGTGTTTATTATTAGTTGAAAAATTAACTTGAAAACACCTCAATTATTTAGAACTTGCTAAACAATTACTAAAATTTAACTCTACTGCCTGTTGTAAACCTCTACCTTAAGAGAGGGCATGATATTAAACCAATTTACATCTTTAGATAAACTGTTATGCAGCTAAAAAACTTATATTTATCTTCCGGTAGTTCTTACTAAATGATTTTTAGCAATAATTGTTTCATAATTGCTGAAGCTGTTTTTAATAGTCCTTAAAGAAGTATGGTTTATCGGTAAGGGCAAGCTAATTACTTTTGGATATCTAATATCTAAAAAATCGCTATTTATTTATAGACTTTTCGCTCATTCATTAGTAAAAGGCTGCATTCAAGAAGTACCTCCAACGTTAGAGGTACGCATCAAACCGATTTAGTAAAAATGGTAAGCAATTTACCTGGGTAATCAGTGCAAAGCGCGATTGTTGTCGAATGGGAGGCATACTGCGTATCCTCTTTGTCGTTAACTTAAGGGTTCGTGCATGGCTGATATCACCATCATGCCTACGTTATAAGAGGATTGCGCTTTATGGAGCCACAACAACTAAGTCAGGAATTGCGTCAGGGACAAAACCCTCACATGAGCCGTCGGCGGGCAATAATCGGCTTGTCTATGCTTGGGGGTTCGATGGGACAACTCGTTACGCTATACCAAACTGGTATCATCAATCACCTACCCGATCCACCAGGACAGCAGATTTTTGATGCAGACCGCGTTGACGCATCTAACTACGCTTACAGCCGATTCGAGTCGCCTGATGGCCCAATCATGGTGTTAACTTACGCCATTACTGCTTGGTTGGCTGCTGCTGGTGGTCTCGATCGCGCACGTACTAACCCATTACTACCGATCGCAATGGGTATAAAGATTTTGGTGGACTGTGTGACAAACGTCGAGCTAGCTCGTGAAGAGTGGAGCGAGAACAAAGCGTTTTGCGAATACTGCCAGGTGGCAACAGTTGCCTCGTTTGCATCCCTAGTACTGGCAGCGCCTGAGATTATGGCGGCTGTTCGCACATTGCTTGGACAACGCGATCAGGACACCGCAGAAACCAGACAGTAATCAATTTAACAAACATACCTGATTTTCTTTCAACAGCAGTGTTGGGCAGAAGGCTTTAACAAATTATTCGGCGATCGCCCCTATCTGTTTTCTGACTACTCCTGTATACCTACATCAAAATTATTTTCATAAAGAGAAGTACAAATGACTACAACACTAGATGATACAAAGCGCCTGACCATCGGCGAAAGATTGGCAGACCTGAGAGCATTTCAAAGTTTAATTCTCTCTAACGATCAAAAACTAATAGATGCCTGCCCCTATGAAGATGTTCGCGATCGTCTCCAGAATATGCTTGAGGATGACCAGAAAAACCTCGGCATTATAGACACTGTAATTGTTCAATACGGCATTCAATCCGAACCTAGCCCTGCAACCAAGATATTTATTCCGCAGTTTGAGCAGATGATGTCAGGCGATGAGTTTACCTTCTACCAAAAACTCATTCACCATGAACTGATGAAGCATGGTCAAGCTATGAGTGGAATCATGATCCACAAAGCTGCTCAGGTGGTAGGGGCTGATATTGAAGTAGCAATTACACCATTAAATACCGTTAACTTTGAAGGTCGCGCTCACCAGGAACAACTTAAGGGGATACTCGAACAGGTAGGTGTCCGCGAAATGACTGGTCTTGAAGCACAGCAGGGACTCTGGGCGCGGGTGCAAGATGCAGTTGCCGCACTATCTGGTGTCGCTGGTAGCGTACTCACCCAAAACACTGACAAACAGGATATGAACATCCAGACCCTTATCCGGCTGGATCACAACAAAACGAATACCATCTTCACTGAAATTGGAGCCACGAAAGATCCTCAAAAGCTGCAAGAGTATTTCGGGCAACTCTATAAAGATTTATTAGCACACGCTCAAGCCGAAGAAGAAGTCGTTTACCCAAAAGTTCGCTCGTTCTACGGCGATGACAACACTCAAGAGTTGTACGATGAGCAAGCCGAAATGAAACGGATGCTAGATGAAATTAAGTCTATTGACCCCGCCTCAGCCGACGAATTCAGATCAAAAGTTAAACAATTGATGGATATAGTTGGTGACCACATTCGTCAAGAAGAAAGCACTATGTTCGCAGCGATTGATAAAAATTGCAACGACGAGCAAAAAGAGCAAATGGCCACCGAATTCAAAGCTGCTAAGAGCAAGATTCAGCAAGAGATGGCAGCCTCCATTAAATAAAAATAACAGTAAGTATCTTGTACTAATTACAGGAAAAGTTTCGCTACTTACTCGCTGATTGCTAGAAAATTACAGCAAATTTCAACAAGCCTGAAGTACATAAATACCCAACGCTGCCTTCTAAGAAGCAAGGTAGCGTTGATTCATTTTCTAAAAATAAAACTATAGCAACCGCCAAGGCAGTTAGGACAGGCATCTATTCTGAAAGCCTTGGGAACAAAGGCTTTTAAAAAAGCTGACGGTGCAGATAGCTGAGTGCTGACCGCTATACCATTAGCTTTTTAAACAAAAGGAAAAGCTCTAACTTTGTCTTTGTCAGATGTTTCTTTTCTAGTTCACATTCAACTTATCAAATATGGACAGTTTAAAGCAGGCTGGCTCATCAGCTAAAAAAGGACGGTTGTTGTCGCGCCCAACTCAACCCACAGCAACCGCTCCTCTTGGCTTGCACCCGCTAGGACTAGATGGACAGCGCGATGGTTTTATCTATGTCCCGAAAACTTATCGCTCAGACCGTCCTGCACGAATGATATTGATGTTGCATGGAGCAGGAGGCGATGCTGCGGGTGCTATGAAAATTATCCAACATTTGGCAGATTCTTTCGAGACGATTTTATTAGCAGTAGACTCGCGACAACAAACCTGGGATATCCTTCGGGGTGGATATGGCCCTGATATTACCTTTATTGACCAAGCTTTAGCACAAACTTTCAGTCGTTACGCTATTAATCCAAACCAAGTGGCGATCGCAGGTTTCTCTGATGGTGCTTCCTATGCCCTTTCGGTGGGCATTACTAATGGCGATCTATTTACTGATGTAATTGCTTTCTCCCCAGGATTCATGGCTCCTGCTTCCCAGGAGGGATATCCGCGCCTGTTCATTTCTCATGGTAAGTCGGATACAGTGTTGCCGATTGAACGATGCAGTCGCCGGATTGTGCCGCAGTTGCAACAGGTAGGCTATGAGGTGCAATACATAGAGTTCAACGGGTCGCACACAGTTCCCACAGATATCTCTCGAAAAGCCCTGGAGTGGTTTATCCAAGCAGCACCGAAGGAGAGTTGACTTTTCGAGGGGGTTAGAGGTTAGGTTTGTAATTCGCGCTCCAGTATCTTCTTAATTGAAATCCCCCGATTTCAGCCAAGGAAATCGGGAGGTTTATCTGCCGTTCATCAGTAACAGCTTAGTTGAGGCAACTTACCAAATTAAGCTAATTATTGGTAACGAGCAGGTTCTTCATCTTTACGGAACAAATTGGCTAGACCAATTAGACCTAGTAAACCTAACCATCCCCAATTATTATGACCATCATCTTGGGTCTCTGTTGATTGGTAAACGGTAGTTCCTGTAGTTGTACCACTGGTAGCTGGAGTCGGAGTATCTGTAGTTGTGGTAGTAGACTCTGTAGTAGTCTCAGAAGTCGTTCCACCTGTAGTAGTGCCTGTGCTACCTGTAGTGCCGGAAGTGCCACTACCTGTTGTACCCGTGCCACCTGTAGTGCTAGAAGTGCCAGTACCTGTCGTACCTGTGCCACCTGTAGCGCCAGAAGTTTCCCTACCTGTCGTACCTGTGCCACCTGTAGCGCCGGAAGTTTCCCTACCTGTCGTACCTGTGCTATCTGTAGTGCCAGTAGTCCCAGTACCCGTAAGACCAGTGCCGCCTGTCGTACCAGTAGTGCCAGTACCTGTGGTACCAGTGCCGCCTGTAGTGCCAGAAGTTCCAGTGCCTGTCGTATCCGTGCCACCTGTCGTACCAGAAGTCCCAGTACCTGTAAGACCAGTGCCGCCTGTCGTACCCGTACCGCCTGTAGTGCCAGAAGTCCCAGTACCAGTCGTACCTGTGCTCCCCGCCGTGCCAGTAGCAGCGCCTTGAGCCAATGCCGATAAAGGCAAGGATGCACCAACAAAGCTTAGGGCAAAGATCCCAGCCCAAACAGTTTTAGATAAATTAGAAGACTTCATGGTTTATAGTTCCTTTTATTTCTTAGAATCTTGTGAGTTGTTGAGCAAGCTCAAATTTTGAGTCTTTGACTAAATGAAAAATGGTTATCTTGTCTGTAATACCCTTTGCTGTCTTGTTACCCCAAAGGATTTTTTAAACACTCACCACGTAGCATAATTGGCATTATTGCCAACAGCTTCTATCCAGCGATGGAGCTATGATTACCATTGGATATAATTTTTATATGGAAATTTTTTATTTAAAAATTCTATAATTATCCAAGTATTCATTATTAAGGATTAGTCATCTCATTTATAAAAAATATCTAAAGTATAAACTAATTAAATATATATATCAAAAATATAATATTGATAAACACAATTTAAAATTTAAATAACAAGTATTGTTTCTTCCTTTTGGTTGGTTTTTCTGCTTGCAAAAGTAGCAAATTTATTAAATAAAGTATCGCAATGCACAAAAATTATACCATTTATATTTTGCTCGACTACATATTCTGCATTCTTTAGAGACGTAGTATGGTACGTCTCTACATCAAAATATTGGTAGCGCCCATTTTTAGAATTGGTATCAAATCTCTCTAGCTGATAAAAAGCATATTCTCATCAAAAAACTCCTGCAACTTTAGTGCTAGGAGTTTCAAGCAATAGCTAATTTAGCTTTAGTTACCAACTGCAACTTCTGCTACTTCGTGCTCTTTGCTATTTGGTCTTGCCACTGACTTTTAACTGTCTTAAACTCAGTAGCCATCTGTTTTTGTTGCTCCTCACTAAAGTTGTCGCGAATTTTAGGAAATATCTCGTTCTCTTCTTGATTAATGTGAGATTGAACCGCATTCATAAGCTGCTCAATTTGTGCTTTAAAATCAGGGGTAGACGGATCTAAAAGCTTGATTTGCTCAAGCATTTCCTGCACTTCGTCGGTTTGAGCATATATTTCCTGGGTATTTTCGTAATAAGGAGCAACTGCTGGATATACTATCTGTTCTTCAGCAACAGCATGAGCATTTAGATCTTTGTAAATTTGCCCAAAATACTCTTGTATTTTTTCAGGATCGTTAGCACCTAAAATTTCCGTGAACAAAGTATTGCTCTTAGTATGATCCATCCGTAAAAGATCACGAATGCTCATTTCGTCATCCGTGCGTGTTATTACACTTCCAGCAACACCTGTTAATGCTGCAACAGCATCTTGAACACGCGCCCATAGCCCTTGCTGTGCATCTTGTCCTGTAAGTTCACGAACTCCCAAAACTTCTAGAATTCCTTTGAGTTGTTCTTGGTGAGCGCGGTTTTCAAAATTAATTGTATTTAGAGGAGTAATGGCAGCTTCAATGTCAGCACCAACAACTTGAGCGGCTTTATGAACTAGCAACCCTGTCATTGTTTGTTGATGTTTCAGCAATTCATGTTCTGCTACCTTGTCAAACAAACTCAAATCAGCATCTTCTAAAAGTTTCTGAGTTTTTTCAATTATTTTTTGGGTAGCTTCCTTCGGCTCTGCTTTTACACCATATTGAACAATTACAGTATCGAATACTCCCAGGTTTTTTTGATCGTCTTCCAGCATTTTTTGTATACGATGACGAATTTCATCATCTGGGCAAGCTTGAAAAAATTGCTGCTCATTCGCAATTAGCAAATTTTGCATAGCTTTCATATCTGCTAGTTTGGTTGCAATAGCTAATCGTTTGGTATCATCAAGTGTAATTGTCATTTTTATTTTCCTTGGAAAATATCTAATTCATCAATATCTACCCTAAAATTACACTTACAAAAATCAAAAGTTCTCTCTACTGAGAGATATAAATATAGTGTTTTCTCTGGGTGTTAATCTAGATAAATATTATTAAACTTCACTGCATTGTAAAAAATTCTTCGGCAACCGATGGATGAACCCCTATTGTTTGATCAAAGTCTTTTTTAGTTGCACCCATACGGAGAGCAAGAGCCAGACATTGAATAATTTCTATTGCTCCTCCACCCACCATGTGAGCGCCCAAAACTTGATTCTCGCTACATTTTGAAAAATTAGCAACTTAGTTAGTGTAAAAAGGTATTTTCTGAAACATAACTGATTATTTTTTCAATAATACTTAAGACAGATATATTGATCAGTCATATCTACATCTCTGAAAGGAAGAATTAGTGATAAATGCTTTCTAGCATGATCCCAAGTATAAAAAATTGGAGAAATTGTTATGTCAGATAAACAACTTGATGGGCTTCCACAAGAAGTAACCGCACAGTTACCTGAAGATGCCCAACATATTTTTCAAGCTTCCTTTAAGAGCGCGACCGAAGGCGGCATGAGCCAAGAGGGTGCTATGGATGTTGCTTGGAATACAGTAAGAGACAAGTACGAACAAGATGGAAGCGGTAGCTGGCAACGGAAACCCGAAGATACCAACCAACACAATAAATCTGTTCAATCTGGTGGTAATTAATTGGCTTAAATAAGCCTGATTTAATTAGCAAAGAAACTAGGAGGTTTGTGAAAGCCACAGATCTCCTATTTTATATTTTAGTTATTAAGGCAAGATTATGGATATTTACGGCAATATTCAAGGGCTAAAATCTAGTCATCTTAAACAACTCCAACGGCTATATGAGCAGCGTATAAGTAGCGATCGCCTAATTACTATTGAATTTGCCCAAACTATAGCTACAGTTAGCGCAGAAATTCATCATCCAATTTGTATATATATCAACCGACGTGGGCAAATTATCCGAGTTGCAGTAGGTACACCAAGCCAAACTCAAATTTCACCCGCAGATCTGCCTCGGCATAGTGCTGAACGCTTGAGCGGAATTCGTTGTATTGCTACTCAAATGAAATCCGAGCCACCAGATCCCGCATCACTAACGGCAATGGTACGCCAACGCTTAGATGCTTTAGTAGTATTATCTATTACTGGTAGTCGTAGCGATCGCCGAGGCGGTATAACAGGTGATGTTAAAGAAGCTTATTTAGCTCACTTAGTAGCCGATCCACAAACGCCTTGGATTATTTCTAGTCCCCTCAATTTAGATACTCTGAGCGATGAAGACTTTGATGAGTTAGTAGATGAGTGGGAGGCAGAGTTTACTGGCTCTGGTCATGCCACATTAAAAGAATTTGGAATTGAATCTGACCATGACAGAGTGTTAGTGGTTGGGTTGATGACAGAAAATATGTCACAACACCAATTTGAAGATAGTCTGGCAGAACTAGCAAGGTTAGTCGATACTGCTGGTGGCAAGGTATTAGATACAGTAACTCAGAAGCGATCGCGCCCTCATCCTCAAACCGTAGTTGGTCAAGGTAAAGTTGAAGAAATTGCTAACATTGCCCATCAATTAAGAGCTAATCTGATTGTCTTTGACCGTGACATTTCCGCCTCTCAAGCCCGTAACTTAGAAAGTACAATTGGCATCCGAGTTGTAGACCGCACAGAAGTAATTTTAGATATCTTCGCTCAACGCGCCCAATCTCAGGCAGGTAAATTGCAAGTAGAACTAGCACAGCTAGAATATATGTTGCCTCGCCTCAGAGGTAGAGGTCAGGAAATGTCCAGGCTAGGCGGTGGCATTGGTACCAGAGGGCCTGGTGAAACCAAGTTAGAAACTGAACGACGCACTATTCAGCGAAAAATCAACCAACTCCAGCAAGAAGTTAATCAATTACAAGCTCATCGCACCCGTTTAAGACAACAGCGACAACAACAAGAAATTCCAGTTATTGCCTTAGCGGGTTATACCAATGCTGGTAAGTCTACTTTGCTAAATGTGTTAACTCATGCCGAAGTTTACACAGCAGATCAACTTTTTGCTACCCTTGACCCTACAACTAGAAAACTGGTTATTGCAGACCCCAACACCCAAGAACGTAGATCTATTTTGCTGACAGATACAGTAGGTTTTATTCACGAACTTCCCCCAGCACTAATGGATGCTTTTCGAGCAACCTTAGAAGAAGTAACTGAGGCGGATGTTCTACTACACACTGTTGATCTGTCCCATCCAGCTTGGGAAAGCCATATTCAATCAGTCAGGGAAATACTAGCAGACTTACCTGCAATGCCTGGTCAAGCTTTAATTGTTTTTAATAAGGTTGATCGGGTAGATAGTGAAACTCTGGCTGAGGCTCAACAACAGTATCCCGATGCTGTGTTTATTTCAGCTATTCAACACTTGGGTTTAGATACACTAAAACAGCGATTGTTAGAACTAATTGACAGATATGTAATTCCATCCACTTTTAGCGAGAAAAGCAACTTTAATCACGAAGCTATTCCAGGTTCTTAACCTATGGACAAGTTGAAAACAGTCTCGCGAGTAAAAAAGTGCGATCACACTTCTAATTATCGGTACTCTGCACTTTATATATCCTGATGAACTAGAAAAAGTTTTGCCAGAGTACCTACCTTACCATTTTTCCCTGGTGTACCTACAATCTAGATAATTTCTGTTTCCGTAACAGCAGCGAACCTGCACCAACAGCACCCAAAGCTAACAAACTTAAATTAGAACTAGATTCGGGAACTGAAATTTGAATTACCTCACCTTCTCCAGCAACAAAACCACGATTGGAGACATAAAATTCACGATTAGAACTAACCGCTAAACCCGTAGGGGAGATGAGTCCTTGACTAGCAATAGTGGTGCGAGTGCCATTAGGGGCTACACGGATTAAAGCGCCAGTTGGATCTCCCGATAATAATGAGTTAGTAGCGTATTCCAGCACATACAAATTGCCCTGATTATCGAAATCAATATCAATGATGTTCGTGAAACCATCAGCATAAACCTGTGGTTGATTATTAGAATCAATTTTATAGACACGCGCCCCGCCTTGGGGAAAAGGAAACCCAGTTAGTTCACCTACATATAATGATCCATCGGGAGCAGTGGCGATCGCATCGGGTACTGATTGCATCAGAATATCTGGGCCTCCGAAGGGACTAGGCACACTTCGTGCAGGAAATACAGACTGCACCGCCAAGTTACTACCATCAAGTCCCACACTTAGCAAGTCGTTTGCACCTGCATCAACGACAAAAGCAGTATTACCCTCAATTAAAAGACCATAAGGGTTGCTATCAACGTTTGCACCATCAGGATTATTTGCTCCTTCATAGCCTGCTAAATCTGCCACCCTTGTCCATGAAGACCCTCCATTCAAGTCATTAATAGCGAGAAGTTGTCCGAAGTCAGGAATGCCCAGTGTATCGCGTTGAGATGGGTTTGCACCCAAACCAACAAGCACATAAGGCTTTCCAGTTGCATCAAATCCTATATCCTGAGCGCCAACAGCATCAGTACCTCCAGCCTGGGCTAACGACGGCAGCCCTGTAACTACACGATTCTGTATGCCATTCTGAATGCGGGTCACAGAACCAGTTGCGCCATAACAGGTCTGTCCTCCGCCAGGCGATGGAAGACATGGCCCTGTCCCTCCGCTTCCTGCTTCTGTTACATAAAGAGCGCCATCCAGACCAAAGTTAAGCCCTCTTGGGCTATTAAGATTACTCGCCAATACACTAAATGTTGCTGCCTGTGATGCTTCTCCAACTCCGAGAGTAATCAATGTTGTTCCCGCAGCCACCATCAACAATTTTTTCAGCATATAATCTCCTAGTTATGGTGTTGTTTGCAGTTTTAGCTGGTAATTGAGTAAATGCACACGCGCTGACTTTTGATCAACTACCAAGTTTAAGCTTCTTCAATTTTTAACAGCCCCAAGAACGCTGTCTATGATAGTTATTTAGTATAACTCGACCATTTGTTTTCATTAAATATTTTTTGTATCTCCCTGTAGGATGAAAATTACTGCTCACCCCTCCCTATTTTCAAAACAATTTGGTAAATGTGATTGTTAATACATTAGTCAATGTACTTAATCATCAAAAAAGTAGCCTTAATCACTATAAATATCTTCCTCAAGTAAATGGCAGCGATTTTATGCCAAATGTAGGCTGAGAGGATAACAACAATTGAAGTTACTACACAGTATTTGTCAATCACATCCTTAGTTAAGGTATGTGCATTGATTTGATTGAGTTGTCATCCAAGTATCAGCTTGGGTGGGCTACCAGTCGGCAAATTTTAAACAGAACTTTCAAGAGTGCGATCGCACCTATAACAAGGATCTATATATGACAATTGCAATCATTGTGCATGGCGGAGCCAAAACTGTAACAGATGATAAAATTCAAGCCAACAACGATGGTTGTTTGGCAGCAGTAAAAGCAGGTTGGGCAGTGCTAACCAAAGGCGGTAGCGCCATAGATGCAGTAGAAGCCGCTATCCGTGTACTAGAAAATGACCCAACTTTTAACGCCAGTCGTGGTGCAACTCTCGACACCGAAGGGAAAGTATCCCTAGATGCCGCCATGATGGAAGGTAATAATTACGCTTGGGGCGGAGTCGCCGCAGTCAAGAAAGTACGCCATCCCATCTCAGTTGCCCGCAAAATTTTAGAAAAAAAACCGATGCTGTTAGCATCGCAGGGCGCAGAAAACTTTGCCGCCGAACACGGAGCCGAAATGTGTGAACCAAACAACTTAATTACTGAGGAACAACAACAGCACTGGGAAGAGGAAGAAAAAGAAAAAGTTATAGACCGCCCACAAACAGTTGGCTGTGTAGCCCTTGATTCTTCAGGTACAATAGTCGCTGGCACATCTACTGGTGGTGTTACCGATCAACTCCCTGATCGTGTTGGTGACTCAGTAATAGTAGGTTCTGGCTTGTATGCTGATAGTAAAATTGGCGGTTGCTCAACAACAGGTGATGGCGAGTCAATTATTCCAGTTGTTCTAGCTAAGACAGCGATTGATTTGCTAAATGGACGACATCCAGAAGCAGCATCACAGATGGCAATAGAAATTTTTAAGCAAAAAATTAGTGGAGAGGCAGGGTGTATTCTGATAGATCATCATGGACGAGTAGGCTGGGCATATAACTCCCAAGATATGGCAGTAGCTTATATGACTGCTGATATGAAGAGTCCAGAGGCATTTACTAATAAAGAAGCCGAACCTGCCTCAAAAGCAAAATACCAAAATTACAGTACTGATTTACTAAGTGCTTAAACCTGTAACAAGTAGAGTCTAATCTGTATTCAAAACTTTGCGGAACACGACTTTATCATCACCCACCGCGTAGAACTCGCGAATACGCGCCTCTTCCTGGTAACCGCACTTCACATAGAACGCCCGCGTGCGATCAAAGTCTGGTAACCCTGATGTTTCTACTAGCAGCACGCGCCCACCACGTGCGATCAACGTTTGTTCGACGTGGTGCAGCAGCGTCGCACCGCGTCCTTGTCCCTGGCGGTCAGGTCGGATGGCGATCAATTGCAGATTCCACGTGCGATCAGTCATCGGTTCCAGTTCGCAGTAGGAGACCCCCACTAGCCCATCGTCTTCGTCAGTAATCCAGAAACGATCGCTGTCACTGTTGCTGTCGAAGTAATCGACCAGCATTTTGCCAAGTTCCTTGAGTTGGTTGGGCTGGAACAGTCCGGTCGCATCAGCTAGGGAAATCAAAGCCGTCGTGTCATTGGGCGTGGTCAGTCGAATCATGGTGAACTTCAAGGATCTGTAAACTATATATCGTACTACAATATACTACAGATTAATTAGCTTGGATCTGAATGCTCTTGGTGTAATTTAATGTTGCTAATTGGTACAAGCGGTTGGGTGTATAAGCATTGGATGGATATTTTCTATCCATCACGTCTCCCTAGTGATGAGCAACTAGGATTTTACACCCAACATTTTCCTACTGTAGAAATTAACTATTCTTTCTACCGTTTACCAGAAAAGTCTGTCTTTGAAATCTGGCGAGAACAAACACCGCCAGGGTTTATCTTTGCTGTCAAAGGTAGCCACTTTCTCACCCACATGAAGAAGTTAAAAGATCCTGAAGAGCCACTATCTCGATTAATGGAACGCGCTTCTGGCTTACAAGAAAAGTTAGGCCCGGTTTTATTTCAGTTTCCTCACACATGGCAGCTTAATCTGGAACGTTTAGAGTTCTTTTTAGAATTACTAAAAGCTTATCCTCAACAACGGTACACTTTTGAATTTCGTCACCAAAGCTGGCTAATTCCAGAAGTTTATAAACTATTGGAAAGCGCAGAAGCAGCACTTTGTTTACCAGTCAGTCCAACAGTTCCTTTAGATGTTCATTTAACCACTAATTGGACTTATATTCGGATGCACAGTGGGCAATGGGGCATTGGCTATAGTGATGAAGAACTACAAATTTGGGCTAAACATATTATCTCTTTCTTGGCTCAAAATATTGAGGTATACATATACTTTAATAATGATCCTGATGGATACGCTATTCGTGATGCACGAAGTCTCCGTACTTTATTAAAACAACAGCAATAATTTTCCTTAACCATAGTCACAAATAAATTATTTTATCTGTGTCCATCTGTGTTAATCTTGCCTTAGCCTGGGGCAACGCTGCGCGTACATCTGTGGTTTATCATCTAATTTAAACTTTTATATTCCACTATAAATCCCGATTGCTATATTTTTTTGATATAGGCGATCGCACTCTGTAAAACCCAAAATATAACCCAAGCTATTTTTTTGTAGTAAATTATAAACAGTGGTTATTTAAACAATTCTATCCTTCACATTCAATACAGTCAATCAACCACAAGCCTCACTGATTAATCATCAACAAAGTTATGTTTGAAAAATTATTTACATCTTCCTCCGAACTTGAACAAGACTTAACAATTACTCGCCGTCCTCGTAAAGGCGTAATTATTGGTGCAGGTCAAGTAGGTATGGCTTGCGCTTATTCAATGTTAATTCAACACACCTTAGATGAAATGGTAATTGTTGATAACATTCAAGATAAATTAGAAGGTGAAGTTATGGACTTAGTTCATGGACTACCTTTTGTTGAACCAAGCATAGTCAAAGCTGGCACTTTACAAGATGGTCAAGATGCAGATATTGTGATTATTACTGCTGGAGCAAAGCAAAAACCAGGAGAAAACCGTTTAGATTTAGTACAACGCAACGTAGAAATATTTAAAAATTTAATTCCAGAAATAGTTAAATATTGCCCTAAAGCTATCATCTTAGTAGTTACTAACCCAGTTGATATCATGACGTATGTAACACTAAGATTGTCAGGGCTACCTAGCTCTAACGTTTTAGGTTCGGGTACAGTATTAGATACAGCTAGATTTCGCTATCTCTTAGCAGAAAAATTAACTATAGATCCACGTAGCCTTCATGCTTATATAATTGGCGAACACGGTGATAGCGAAGTTGCTGCTTGGAGCAAAGTTAATATAGCAGGTTCACCATTAGTAGATGATAATTTAGAGCATAATCCAATTGATCCAAGCCTACAAGCAGTTTTTGAAAATGTCAAGAATGCCGCTTACGAAATCATCCAGCGTAAAGGTGCAACTTGCTATGCTATTGGATTAGGTGTAACACAAATTGTGCAAGCAATTTTACGTAATCAAAATCGGATTTTGACTGTTAGCACCATGATTAATGGTATTCATGATATTCAAGATGTTTGCCTGAGTTTACCTGCGGTAGTTAATCGACATGGAGTGACACGAGTATTGAATATTTCTCTAACTTCCTTAGAGCAACAGCAACTCCAAAAATCTAGTCAGGTTTTACGCCAAATCATCGCACAACTTAACCTTTGATTTATAGCAGTCAGCTATTAGCTATTAGCTTTAATCATGCGCCTTTGTTGCCCAGGGTTTCACAATGAGGTCTATTGTGTATCGCTACATTTTGTTTTATAAACCCTACAATGTCTTAAGCCAGTTCACAGCTACGGAAGCTGGTGAACCCAAGGCAGGCGAAGAAACCCATCCACCTAGTACCCTTAAAGACTACATTCCCATCCCCGATATTTATCCAGTAGGGCGACTAGACAGAGACAGCGAAGGGTTGCTGCTGTTAACCAACAATGGACGCTTACAGCATCGCCTCTCTGACCCTAAATTTGGACATCATCGGACTTATTGGGTGCAGGTAGAACGTATTCCTGATGAGCAAGCACTCCAACAACTTAGGAAAGGTGTGGTGATTAAAAATTATCGTACCCGACCAGCCAAAGTAGAATTGTTACCAGGAGAACCTAATTTACCTCCGCGCGAGCCACCGATCAGATATCGTAAAAATGTGCCTACGGCATGGTTAGAGATGATGCTCACCGAAGGTAAGAACCGACAGGTACGCAGAATGACTGCTGCTGTGGGGTTTCCCACGTTACGATTGGTACGGGTAGCGATCGCTCACCTTTACCTAACAGGTTTACAACCTGGTGAGTGGCGTGAATTAACATCAACAGAACGAGAAATACTCATGCAGTTGGGCAAAAACTCGTAAGTATTCAGCTTTTTACGTATCAGCCGTCAGCTTTTAGAATATTAAACTAGGATGAAAGTTAATACAGATGTGAACATGATAAAAAGTTTGCTCAAAGAATGCTTTTGTGGAAATTAAAAGTAATTTAAGCTGATAGCTGTAGCTGGCAAGAGAGTGTCTATCTCTGTCTTTACAACCCGTATAGGAATTGAGGAAGTTCCACTATGCTTGTCTGTCCCGAATGTAAGTTTGAAAATCCCAATAGCAACAAGTTCTGTCAAAAATGTGGAACTTCCCTAACCACTAAAAAATGCGACCAATGCGGGGTTGAGGTGGCATTGAGCGCAGCGCGGTGTCAAAATTGTGATGCCTTTACAGGAACAGTTTTGTGGGCAATTATCGCTGAAAAAGCTGTTCAGTCTGCGATCGCTACGCCAACTGTCGCCACAACTATACAAACCGCAGCTAGCACTCCAATTTTGACACTCCCAGAGACATCATCTCCTGAAGTTCGCACAACGAACCCATTAAATGTTCCAGATGTCAATACATCTTCAGAAACTTCTTCAGAGTCGATAGAAAAAAATACTGAAGATGAGAATTCCCAAGTATCCTTACCAGTAACTATTTCTTCATCTGTAGCAGATGCCACTCAACCTGTAGAAGCAGTGACTCAAGAGGAAATTTCTCTTGGGGATGACTCCGGGCGGTCTCAGGCTAATGCTACCGCGCTGACTAAAGGATATTTGGGAGTGCAGCAACGTTATAAAATTATTGATTCACCGACCCCCTTATCTACATCTGACAGGCAATTTGAGGTAAGAGTACTAGACTGCCAACCTTTTCAAAAGTCGCCCATAGAAGCTTTGATGGAGCAGCAACAAGGTATCTTTAAAAGCCAATCTGCCCCTGGAGTAGAAGCTGATATTGTAGATTCAGGCTTTTTGAATGCTGTACACATACCAGCGATCGCTCAACCTTATTTAAAACTTAACAATTCTTTGTCTCCAACCCTACCGGATATCCATGATGCTTGGGAGGAAAACGACGGGTCAGTTTTATTACTAGAAGATCGTTCTCAATGGTCGCTACTGGTAGATGTATGGCGCGATGAACAAGTGCCTATTTTTGAAATTTTGTACAACCTGAATGAAATGGCACAACTGTGGAAGGCTTTAGAACCTTACCATTGTCGTCAAAGTTTATTGGAAATAACTAATTTGCGAGTAGATGAAGACCATAAACTCAGCTTGCAAAAACTGTATCAAGAACACTCAGACTCAGTGACTCTGCAAAATTTAGGCGAATTTTGGCAAACTTTATTCCAACAGTCCCAACGAACGCCCGATGGTTCCCTAGAACAACTCGTCCAAGATATAGCTACGGGTAAAGTTGACAGCGTAGACCAAGTATACGAACATTTGGCAGCGATCGCCAATGAACTACAACCTGAACAATCAACAGAAGATACTGATGAGACGGCTGGATTCTCGATTACCGAGAATTTCAAAGATGATATTACTGAATCTGAGGATGCTGACGCGCCCACAGTAATTCTCCCCATGCAATTAGTTGGTTTGGATGACGCAGGAGAAACAGATATTGGTCGCCAAAGAAATCACAATGAGGACTTCTTTGCTGTCCAGACGCAAATCAAGAAACAAGAAAGCCCGCAAGGTAGAAGTATTCAAGCCCGTGGTCTTTATATTATCTGCGATGGCATGGGAGGACACGCTAGTGGGGAAGTAGCGAGTTCAATGGCGGTGCAAACCTTAAAGCAATACTTTGAAGAAAATTGGAAAGAGGAATTACCCGACGAAAATAGCATTCGTGAGGCAGTGCGGAGAGCCAACAGTGCGATTTATGATGTTAACCAACAAAAAGCCAGTGCTGGTAGCGGTCGCATGGGTACTACCATGGTGATGCTATTAATTCAGGATACTAAAATTGCGATCGCTCATGTGGGAGATTCTCGGATTTATCGCCTTACACGCAAGCGCGGTTTAGAGCAAATTAGTGTTGATCACGAAGTTGGACAACGGGAAATTCAACGTGGTGTAGAACCTGCAATAGCTTATTCTCGCCCCGATGCTTACCAACTCACCCAAGCATTAGGCCCAAGAGACGAAAATTTTGTCAAACCTGACGTAAATTTTTTAGAGTTGCAAGAAGATACCCTGCTGATTTTAGCTTCTGATGGTCTGACCGATAATGAACTGCTAGAAGTTAATTGGCAAAATGCCTTATTGCCCCTCCTGCGTTCCCACGCCAACTTAACTCAGGGCGTTGAGCAATTAATTGACCTTGCTAATCAGCACAATGGTCACGATAACATTACTGCTTTGCTAGTGCGTGCCAAAGTGCGACCCAACGCTGAACAACAGCAAGGCTTTTGATGGTTACGCTGACTTTGCTACATCCCCAGGCATCCACGCCTATACAGCAGTGGGAATTTCACAATCGAGCAAATATTAAGATTGGTCGTTCTCCCGATAATGATGTGGTAATAGACAACCCTCTGGTTTCTCGATTTCACCTAGAACTTCATAAAGTTGGTGATTTGAGAATTGAGGGTGTGTCTGAACAATGGCAACTGGTAAATCATGGAACTAACGGGACTTTACTAAATGGAATTGTAGTAACTCGTGGTTTTGTTACGAATGATTCCCTAATTCAATTAGCACGAGGAGGGCCAACTTTAAAATTTAAACTTCAGCCATTAGTCGCAACTCCTGCTCCACCTCCGCCATCGGTGGGTTGCAATCATGCGGGTAATCTCCCTGGTAGTTTATTCTGTATTCACTGCGGTCAACCTTTAGTGCAGGTACAACAATATGTCCGTAACTACCAAGTGTTAAGGATTTTAGGACAGGGAGGTATGGGGACAACTTATCTGGCGTTGGATAAACATTCTCCCCAAACTGGCAAACCCCAAATGCTAGTACTCAAAGAAATGAATGCGGACATGGCGCAAATTGCCAAAGCACGAGAACTGTTTGAACGAGAAGCGAGGATTTTAAAAGGACTTCATCATCCAGGGATTCCCACGTATTACGACTTCTTTATTGAAGGTAATAAAAAATACTTGGCAATGCAGTTAGTTCACGGTCAGGATTTAGAAAAGCGGATTTATCAACAAGGCCCGGTCGTCCCTCAACAAGCAATTGAGTGGATGATTCAAACTTGCGACATTTTAGATTATATCCATAGCCAAAACCCACCACTAATTCACCGAGATATTAAACCAGCGAATTTGATGGTACGCCAACTTGACAATCGCGTGGTGGTTTTGGACTTTGGGGCAGTCAAAGAAATTGACGCACGACCAGGAACCCGCATTGGGGCTGAGGGTTATAGTGCGCCAGAACAAGACCGAGGGCAACCTTGCACTCAGTCTGATCTTTATGCCATTGGCCCAACGCTGATATTTGCGCTTACTGGTGAAAACCCGATGAATTTTTACCGCAAGCGTGGGGCGGAATATCGGTTTGATATCCAAAGTATCCCCACGATTACACCTAAATTAGCGAGTGTTATTGACAGAGTAACAGAACACAAACCGCGCGATCGCTATCAAACAGCAAAACAGCTATCTCAGGCTTTGCAATTAGCTTTTAGCAATTAGCTTTTAGCAATATTCTGATAATTGTTAACTGTTTACTCTTCGTCCCACGCATCAACTGCTAAAAATTCGCTGACTGGATCTTGCATTGTGAAGCCAAAATCCAGTAGTTCTTGTTTCCAGTGAACCCATTCATCACCATACAAAAAAGCTATTTTCCAAAGACTATCCGTCTTTTTAAGGATATTGGAGTCTACCAGGGAATGTACCTGACGCTGCAACTTCACCATTGGGTGAATAACTTGCTGTGTCATAAAGTTAGTAATTAGTTTTCTAAATATTTGAACAAGCTGGCTTCCCTCTCCTCATGTTCAGATACACGGAGAAACTATCTTATTGGGAAGCAACTATTTATACTTTTAACCTATAAACACTGATCTTGGCAAGTACTTTTTCACGCTTTGTACGGTAATTACTACCTGATTGGTGTAATCGTGATGAAAAAGGGATGCTTTAACCTCAGCAGTTAAGTTAAAAATTAATGGTATGAGTGTAGTCAAAGGTAGTTTTGCACCTACATCATAATCAAATGTATAGAAGTATTGCGATCGCAATTACCCAAAAAACACATGAGTAAACGGGCATTGCTGCTAGTTAATCCTCATGCTAGACGAGGTAAAAATGCCTTGCTACAAGCAATGCAGGAATTGCGTCAGCTAAATTTTGAAATAATTACAGGTAAAAGCGATAACCCTGCTGATTTTGCCAAAATCATCCGACAATACCACCAACAAGTTGATTTGGTAATTATTGGGGGTGGAGATGGCACAATTAATATGGCTGTGGAAGGGTTGTTAGATACAGACTTACCATTAGGAATCTTACCTTTAGGCACAGCTAACAATCTAGCACGCACCTTAGAAATCCCCTCATTCCTACCAGAGGCGTGTCAAATTATTGCTGGCGGCAAAGTGAAACGTATTGACTTAGGCTGGGTCAATGGTAAATATTTTTTTAATATTGCCAGTCTGGGGTTAAGTGCAGAAGTTAATCGGCGGGTTTCCAAACGCTTAAAGCGACATTGGGGTGTTTTAGCCTATATTGTGACAGCTTTGCAAACTCTGTGGACAATACGCCCCTTTTGGGTAGATATTTTGTGGGATGACGAATCTATAGAAGTAAAAACTATACAGATTACTGTAGCTAACGGTCGATATTACGGTAGCGGTTTGGTAATTGCCGATGATGCCACAATTGACGACCAAACGCTAGATTTGCATAGTTTAGAAATTCAGCATTGGTGGGAAATATTACCTTTAATACCTGCTGCACTGCGGGGTAAATCTGCTATTGGTAAAGGTGTACGGACTATTAAGGGCAAAGATATCAAATTACATACTCGCAAGCCTTACCCTATTAATACAGATGGTGAACGTACAACTGAAACTCCAGCCAGATTTCGGGTAATACCAAATGCTTTACAGGTATTTGTACCTGATAAATGAGTAGGAGGCAGGGAAAGCAAAACCCAGAAAAATTTTAGTAGTGAGGTATTAACGACTCAATCTTCTTCTGCTTGATCCTCATCCTCATCTACAACATCTCCAGGTGCATTATCTTGTTCGCTAACGTAGTTAAACTCCAATTTATATAAGGCATCTACAGTTGAACTGGGAGCGATTCATAAATAATGTAATTTTTATAAAGATGGTATAGAGGTTCCTACCCCGTGGATAACAAAATAATTCTACTTAATTCAAATGAATTTGCTCTTAAATTTTCTATATCCAGTAATGACTGGTGTAAGGTTTTTATTAGATTTTCTGAACAAGAATATTACCTTGGTGCCGATTTAGAAAAATCGTTTTGAGAAAATTTTTAAATGGTTTAAGCGATGATTTTGCTTATCCTAATCAGCCTAGTCGGCTTATGCCTGGAGTGCAGTGATGGTGGGTAGTTTCCTTAATGGAAGCACACTGGACACTATACGTGAGTAGACTAGATGACAAACGATGTCTACATTTCCAGGATGCAGAGGCAAGATTTATTCCAGGTATTATACTGCCACTATCATCTCGATAAATGTGGCTAGCACAGCTAAGTGACTATCTCAACACTTATCTATATAAAGGAAGTACTTTGTGATATCAAGAGTTTCCGTAAATTGAAAAAAACTAACTCAAATACATTATTTGCATTTTGACCAAAATGATTTGTAAGTATTTCAATCAGGTACTTTCGTAGAGTTATACATTCTACTCAAGAACAATTATTAGCACGTTACAGCAACTCAGACGCTATTTACGACCAGATATAAAAGAGCGATCGCACTCAACCCCAAAATGCGATCGCGAAGTGTCCCCGAAGGGGAATCGCACTCTAATTACTGCACCAATACTGTAGAACCAGCCAACTCTAACTCAGTTGCAGATTCCAACAACAAACCATACTCAATTCCCTCAACAACCGCTTGATAAGAAGCCTCCAAAATATTCCCAGAAACCCCTACAGTATTCCAACGTTGATGACCATTACTAGACTCAACTAACACGCGAGTTTTAGCAGCAGTACCAGCACCACTATCCAGAATTCGCACCTTATAATCTGTTAAGTGAAAAGTAGCAATTGCTGGATAGAAATTAACTAAAGCCTTGCGTAACGCATCATCAAGTGCAGATACTGGCCCATTCCCTTCTGCTGCTGCCAAAATATCTTTACCATTAACAGCAACTTTCACAGTAGCTAAAGCATTTTTACTCGCTCCAATATCACAATGAATTTGAAAGCCTTTCAATTCAAACATCTGTTGTCGATGTCCCAACGCCTGACGCATTAATAAATCAAAACTTGCCTCAGCAGCTTCAAATTGATACCCCTGACTTTCTAATTCCTTCAGCCGTTGTAAAATTTGACGACAAGCAGGATGTTGCTTATCCAGAGTCATCCCAAAACTACGAGCTTTTGCCAGAATATTACTTAACCCAGCTTGGTCAGAAATCACAATTCTACGAACATTACCAATTTTTTCAGGCTGAAGATGTTCGTAAGTTAAAGGGTTGCGCTCAACTGCGGAAACGTGGATACCGCCTTTATGAGCAAATGCAGAACGACCCACAAACGCCGCGTGTTCATCTGGGGCGAGATTAGCTACTTCACTGACGAAGCGACTGGCTTGAGTCAAATTTGCTAAATGATTATCCTCAAGGCACTTATAGCCCAACTTCAGTTGTAAGTTAGGAATTACAGAACAAAGGTTAGCATTACCGCAGCGTTCCCCATAGCCGTTGATTGTGCCTTGTACCATCGTCGCACCTTCCATCACGGCGGCGATCGCATTCGCAACTGCTGTATCAGCATCATTATGAGTATGAATACCAATTGGTATTGTCCCACCAGTCGCTTCTACCACTTCCCGAACAATTTGGCTAATTTCGTGGGGAAGAGTACCACCATTGGTATCACATAAAACTAACCATTCAGCGCCAGCTTGCTTTGCTGATAAGAGCGTCTTCAACGCATACTCAGGATTACGCTTATAACCATCAAACCAGTGTTCCGCATCATAAACTACCCGCCGTCCCTGACTGCGTAGATACTCAATCGTATCCTCAATCATCGCCAGGTTTTCTTCTAAACTGGTTTTCAGCCCTTCTATCACGTGCAAATCCCAAGATTTGCCAAAAATCGTCACCCAGCGCGTACCAGCAGCTAATATTGCTTGGAACATCGGCTCATCTGCTGCTGCTATTTTAGGGCGGCGAGTAGAACAAAAAGCTACTAATTCCGCTTGCTTGAGGGGTTCTTCTTGTAGTTGCCAGAAAAATTGTACATCTTTAGGATTTGCCCCTGGCCAACCGCCTTCTATAAATGGAATACCCAACTCGTCTAACTGTCGCGCAATGCGTACCTTATCTTCCAGTGATAGAGATAACCCTTCACGTTGAGCGCCATCTCGTAGCGTCGTGTCATAGATCGAAATTAAGTTTGATTTATCTTGCATAAGGGGTTTGCAACCGTTAGGAAGGAAGACACAGAGGAAGGCACGAGCATTTAACAACTAATGTGGTAAATAAATGTAATAGTTAAAATTAACAAAAAAAAATTTTTACTTACAGGATCATTAGATCAAACATTATGCCAAAAGTAACAGCCCAAGGAAAAACTTTTGAGTGCGAACAAGGAAGTAATTTGCGTAAAGTTTTATTAACAAATAGAATAGATCTTTACAATGGCAAATCCAAAGTTATTAACTGTACAGGAATAGGTACTTGTGGAACTTGTGCTGTGCAAGTGGAAGGGGAAGTTTCCGAAGCAAGTTGGACGGAGAAAACTAGGCGATCGCTTCCTCCCCATTCTCCTACACAAAATCGCCGATTAGCTTGTCAAACTCAAGTTTTAGGTGATGTGCTAGTAACCAAATTTGATGGTTTTTGGGGACAAGGCGATCAAACTGTATGGACACCACAAGGATAAACCGTTTGCAATTTTAAATTGGGAAAATTTTTCAGCCGTGTCAGCAAATTCTCAATTAGAACCAATATCGGAACAACCAGCGCTGCCTGCTATATTTCCGATTTCTCCTTTAATTAGGATTACTTTAATTGCCTTATACATAGCCTTAACAATCCCCCTACCGTTTTTAGCCGAGATATCTAAAGCACCTGTACCACCGATGTTGCTTTGGCTCTTAATTGTTTTGGGATTTGTGACACTTTATGGAGCATTAAGTGAAAGGGTAATTGTAGATTCCGAAACAATTCAGGTAACATATCCTGGGTGGGTTCCGCGCTTCTTTCGCAAAGGTTGGTCTTTATCTTGGAGTGAAGTTAAAGATTTAAAACTTCGTACCACAGGTCAAGGTGGGTTAGTTTATTACTTTGTAAGTAAGTCGGAAATCGCTTATTTGCTTCCAATGCGTGTCGTAGGTTTTGCTAAATTAGTACAGCTAGTTCAAGCCAAAACAAAAATTGATACAACAGATATTCGTCCTCTAGCTCAACCTTGGATGTATCTAATTTTGTTAGGATGCACCTTACTGTTGTTGCTAATAGATGCTTGGACAATTACAACTGCACTCACGGGGGTTAACTTGTCATAAGATGATGAGTTAGAAATAATGTCAGCATTCACCCTAATTGGTAATTGGAATTAATTGCGAGTTGTATTGTTTGGTCAACGTTGACGGCTAGGAGTAACTGCGATCGCAGATAAACTTAGTTCAGAAGTATTTTTCTGATGAGTTGACGATGTTAATGCTGTTGAATTAAGAATTTCTACATTTAACCGATAACCGACATTTCTCACGGTTTGAATTAAGCTGGGTTGTCGAGGGTCAGTTTCAATTTTCTTTCGTAAAGATAAAACGTGCGTATCAATAGTACGTGGATTATCAATAGCATCTGGCCAAGCACGACGCAATAAGTCAGATCGGCTTAAAGCTAGTCCCCCTACTTGAGCAAGCACGTATAGCAGACTAAATTCTTGAGGAGTTAAATCAATAAATTCGCCTTTAAAGCGGACACGCCGTTGCACCAAATCAATTTTTAGTTCGCCATAATCTAAAGATGCTGGCGCAACGTTCAAACGTAAACGTCGTAGTAGCGCCTCCACTCTAGCTAGAAACTCTTGTATTCCAAAAGGCTTAGTCAGGTAATCATCTGCTCCTGCTTTTAAACCAGCGACAATATCCGCTTCGGTATTGCGCGCTGACAGCATGAAGATTAACGAGTGTCGTTGCTGCTGAAGCCAGCGACAAAACTCAACTCCATCGCCGTCTGGCAAGTCAGAGTCAATGATCACAAGTGCTGGTTGACGGCTATAAAACGTTTCTCTAGCCTGGTGAATGTTAGCGCATTGAGCAACCCAGTAACCTGCTTGCTGTAAATGCCAGCCCAGGAGCGATCGCAGGTGCTGGTTGCCTTCAACTATTTGAACACAAACTGATGCCACAGCAGTATATTTCCCTTCAAGCTGGTGACGATAAGATTAACAGAGCTAATGTCAGGATATTGTCACTTTTGCTACTGAGAGTGAAGACGCGTGGAAAATACCGGAACATAATGCAAAACTTTTGGTGGATTAGTGGGTACAATAAACTTAACGAAGTTTAACAAAGTTGTCACACTTCGTAAAAAACCTCATCTTAAATAGATAAACTCCCCCAAGGAGGATAGAGATAATTTTTTGCAGAATATCTCTCAATTATCTAAAACTGGCATAAATACCTATAAAATTCAAATATTTTTTGAACAAAAATTATTCCCAGTTTCTACTCACGAGTCGCCAAAACCAAAATATGTAGTTAAAATGCGTAATTACTGTAATAAAAGTGAGGTAGTTATATAGAATACAACCTAAAAATAGCCCAGCAGGTACATGATCCCAAGGCTGTGTTCAATTACCATTAAGGTATATCAAAGGTAATTTTCAAAGATTACTGCTACTAAAGATATAAGCTTTTTATTCATTACTAGCTAAAGAATTCTAAAGCTGTCTTAAGTAAAGTTATTTTTGATAAAATCACTCAAATTCACCTTAACTAACTAGAAATTGTGAACAAATCCACAGCGTCTTTCTAATTAACGCGATGGGATACGCTATTGTTTAGAGCACACCATATACGAATTGCCTGCTGTTAACTAACTCTTTTTTATAGGTATTTAATCATGCTTCAAGATACTCAAACTATCCGTCACTACCAACAGCTTACCGATTCCCTTGTAGAAATGTGGAATCGCGGTTATCGCTTTGATGATCTCAGGCTGTATTTAGATGGCTATTTAGCTGCTCTCCGCAATACGAAAGTCGTTGAGGCATATCAAATACACCGTCTAGAGGAAGAAGCGACTAGGTATCTCTATGATACATCCAACTTTAATATGCTACAGACTGAGCGAGAAACTGACTATTATTAATGATTTTTGAAAGAACGCAAACTTATCGGTAAACAACTTACTTTCAATTTGCTTTAGTTAAAAAAACCCCGGATAAATTCTAAATATCTAGAATTTATCCGGGGATTGTCAATTATAATTACCAAGTTTTAGGAAGCAAGCGCAACTTCTACCATTTGCTGCAATTCGCCCTTTTGATATAGCTCAATCATCACATCGGAGCCGCCCAGAAATTGACCATCAATGTAAACTTGAGGAATTGTTGGCCAGTTGGAATACTCTTTAATTCCTTGACGTATTTCGTAGTCTTCCAGAATATCAATAGTTTGGTAGGGTACGCCTAGCGTATTTAGAATCTGAACTACATTATTAGAAAAACCACATTGGGGCATCAGTTTGTTGCCCTTCATAAAAACCAAAATTTTGTTTTGTTTGACTAAATTATCAATCCGCTCTTTCAGTTCTGGGGTCATATTTATGCTTGCAACTTTGTGCTGTGTGGTATATCTCTAGTTTAGTCAAGCTTAAGATCGTTGTCGCTTAAGCAGACTGACGTGCAGTTTCCCAGGTTTGGGGAGTATAAGTTTTGAGAGCTAAGGCATGAATTGCTTCGGTAGCCATTGCTTCTCCTACTGCCGCATATACTAGCTGATGCTGTTGTACAAGTGTCTTGCCTTCAAACAGCGCAGAAACCACTATTGCTTGGTAATGATCGCCGCCACCAGTCAAGTCTTGAACCTGGATATGGGCATCGGGCAATTGTGCCTTGATCATCGCCTCAACTTGATCTGGGGTAACCATTGATAATTCCTACTCACAATCTATTTCAAATCAATTTCTAAATGTAATCTATTTCTTAGGTGGGGTGGGTATGGTCTGTGGTGTAGGTGTTGTGGGTGTTGCCTGCGATGTGGGTACTGTAGGTGTTCTGGGTGGCGTAGGTTGACTGCCAACAGTACCAGAAAAAGGAGCATCCACAAAACCAATCTCAAATAACTGCTGGTAAGCTTTCTTACCTAAATCCCGTGTGGGGTTTTGGCTACGAATAATTTGAATTAACAACGGTACAGCTAGTTCTGATTGATTTTGCGCTCTATGTACCAGCGCCAATTGATAAGTTGCCTGATCGCGCATATCTGCCGCTTCAACAGCTTTACGTCGTTGGCTATCAGCAATTCGGTTATCAATTGCAGAGAAACTTGTATTTAGCTGTTGATAAAAATTAGACAACTGGTTGAAAACCTGACGTGCGTCTTGGAGTTTTTTGACAGCTACAGCATAGTTTTGAGAGGAAGCAGCACTAAGTGCTTCTGTCATTAAACGCTTTCCTCCCTGCTGGCTGAGGATACTATTACTCTGAGTCAAGGGACGCAAATTATTAGGATCACTCAAGTCAGGTTGGGTTGGTTCAGCATCTACTGCTTGCCCTGGGTTTGGATTTTGAGCTTGTGCTGGTGGTAGCAGCGTTAGTGTAAATGTGAGTGGAAGGGCAACAATATAGGTACTAAGGCGAGAAATACTTGCAAAATTCACCATAAAGGCACGCTTGAGCGGGTGAGGAGAAACCAAACAATTTTTAACTTTGTGTATCTTAACATTGCGAGACTTCAGGAATTTGAAGCCATTAGATTTTTTGCACTTGTTTCGATAAGCTGGGTTCGTAGTAATGAGTAAAGTCCTTGAAATCTTTTGATATTTGGGACGCTATTGCCCTACTACAAACTTATGAAAATATAGCTGTTTGACTGTTTGGTGAGACTCACGCAGCTACGAGAAAGTTCCCGTTTTTGTAAATAGGAGTTACCTAGATGAACGATGACGCAAATCAGCCTAATTCTGCTCAACAAAATTTTCTATCTACGGGTGTGTCTGAGGAAAATATCGGTAATATCTTGCAGCGTGGTGGTGAAGAATTAGGGCTGTTAAAGGTGAGCGACCGCTTTACTATCCGCCCGAATAACCCAGAAGCATCAAATCAGTTGGCAAACACAATACCTGCTGAATTTAATCGAACAATTCCTAAAGTACAGTTAGAAGAATTTCTCGTTGCACCAGATCAGCGAGATGAAGCGATGCAGACGGCAAGAAATTCAGAGCAAGTTGCTTTTGCTAGTCATGTTTATCAACTAGAAAATCATCCAGAAACCTTGGTTTATCTCACAGATCAACTAACGATTCAATTTGCTGATGGGGTAAAGGAGCAACAAATCAGTGCGATCGCACAATCTTATGGCTTAAACTTGCTGCAACCAGTGATTGGTATCCCCAACACCTATGTATTTGAAGTTACCCAGCAATCTCAAGAAAATCCCGTAAAAATTGCCAATCGCTTGATGAAACTTTCAGGGGTGTTGTTGGCGGAACCTAATATCGTAGTACCGCAAGAAAAGCACTACCGACCGAAAGATTCTTTATATCCTCAGCAATGGTATCTCTACAACAGTGGTGGCAATCGAGAAATAGTTGCAGGATCTCACATTGATGTAGAAAAAGCTTGGGATATTACTCGCGGTGTACGTTCTATCGTTGTAGCTGTGACAGATGATGGCTTTGATCTGAGTCATCCAGATTTTCAAGGACAAGGAAAGATTGTTGCGCCTAGAGATTTACAAGACAAAGACTTGTTACCTTTACCCACAGCAGAAGAAGAAAATCACGGTACTGCTTGTGCAGGAGTTGCGATCGCAGAAGAAAACAATTCTGGTATTGTCGGTGTTGCCCCAGGCTGCGGATTTATGCCCATTCGTACCACTGGTTATTTAGATGACAACTCCATTGAGCAAATATTTGACTGGGCGATTAACAAAGGTGCTGCTGTAGTTTCCTGTAGTTGGGGAGCCGCTTCTATATATTTTCCCCTTTCCTTACGCCAAAGAGCCGCCCTCACCCGCGCCGTTACTACTGGACGAAATGGTAAAGGTTGTGTAATTGTCTTTGCTGCTGGTAATGCTAATCGTCCACTCAACGGTACTGTAAATGAGCGTGGCTGGTCTAATAATTTTTTGCGAGGGACTACCCAATGGTTAAGCGGTTTTACTGTTCATCCAGACGTAATCACTGTTTCTGCCTGCACCAGTCTTAACAAAAAATCAGCCTATAGCAACTGGGGAACTAATATATCTGTGTGCGCGCCCAGCAATAATGCACCACCAGGAATGTGGTTTGAACAAAAAGGCTATCTTTATACTGCCCCTCCAATCCCATCCTCACTACCTGGATTAGGTATTTTAACCACAGATCGCGTCAGCGTGGCTGGCTACAACACCAGTAACTTTAGTGCTGATTTCGGCGGTACTTCCAGCGCGGCTCCCGTTGTTGCTGGAGTTGCTGCGCTAGTTTTATCGGCTAATCCTAACTTAACTGCTCAAGAAGTTAAGCGCATTCTTCAAGAAACTGCTGATAAAATTGTTGACCGCAATGCTGATCCTCAACTCGGTTTACAACTGGGTACTTACGACGCTAACGGTTATTCTCAGTGGTTTGGCTACGGTAAAGTAAATGCTTTTAAAGCTGTGCAAGCTGCGGGGCAGCGTTTACAACAAGCAAAAGTCTCCCAATATCTTCAAGTACGCAATGACAACAGCATTGCTATTCCTGAATATAATCTCCAAGGCGTTACCAGTAGTATTCAGATTAGCGATCGCAATCCCCTACGAGATATTAAAATCAGCCTCAACATTGAACACAGTTTTTTAGGCGATATAGAAATTAGTTTAAAAACACCTATAGGTCAAACAATACTATTACAAAATCGCACACTCGGCGCTGCGACTCAACTCCAAGCTACTTATTCACTACAAACTACACCTACACTTAAACAACTGCTTAACCAACCTGTTACAGGTATTTGGCAGTTATGGATTGTAGATTATGCCCAAATTGATAGTGGAATGCTCAAAAGTTGGCAGCTAAACTTAGGTATTTAACAGTTATCATTTGACTCTTAATTGCTAATTGTTAATTGTTTACTGCCAAAGTTCGCGTTCAACCCCAAAATTACTTAAGTATTGTAAGCCTGGAGAAATAAGTTTTTCTTGGCTACTATCTTCACGGCTATCTGCTACACAAGCTCCAGAGCATAAACCCAGCAAACGGAATAACATCAACCAGTACCAATTAAAATGAATATTGCAGCTACTTGGCTCAATGCTTATTTCTGGATTAGCTAGAGCTAGTTGGTCATAATTAGATATTAAGCTTACTCTATTAGTCATAGTAAACACTCTGCCTTAATCTCAGGGATTATAAATTGCTAGTACACCAAAAGCACAAATTTTCTCTAATTTGCGTTTAGCAGGGCAACAAGGTTTAGACAACCTAGTAATCTCCAATACCAATAGTTGATTTTAGGCTTAGTACAACCCTAAAAAGCTATTAATTTGGAAAACTACTTTGAAAACCCAATTTGCTGGCAACATTTTACAGCAGCATTTGTCAAAATAGTGATTTATTCATTTAAATAAAAAAATATTTTATAAATCTTAAAATTAATCTTTGACGATTTGTTACAAAAATTTATGATTGCTAAGTAACGCTGACATCCCCATCTGGTACAGCTATATAACTATACACTTACAGGGCTGTTTACTAGCAATTATTAATTGTTAATTGTTTCAAGCTGTTTGATAGCAGTTTCTAAATCAGCAGTCAAATTTTTAGCATTTGTTCTAGCTGATTCACTGTTATAGTCAGCAACTTCTAAAGAGGAACCAATATTAACTTTGACCGTACCACGCCACTTAGGAAATGGATGGCTGTAATTAATACTAATCGGTACAATTTTAATCCCCAATCCTGGCTGCATTGATTCTACTTGGAGAGCAATTCGAGCCAAACCACGCTTTAATGGGTGAACTTGATTATCTCTAAAAATATTGCCTTCTGGGAAAATAACTAGCATTTCCTTGTTGAGTAGCAATTCAACTCCATGACGAAAACTACCAACCCCTGGTTGATCTGGATCAATAGGAAACCCGCCCAAGCGCCGGACAAACCAACCCTGCAACCCTTTCATTTCATTGGCGGAAACCATAAACCGTAGGTCACGACCTGTAACATAAGGGCCAGTGGCATAAGGTACAACAAAAGCATCCCAACGAGCGCGATGGGTAGGTGCGAGAATAACTGCACCTTCTGTAGGTAAATTTTCTTGTCCAGTAACTTCTATCCGACTAAAGTAAAATGGCAGCAGACCATAACGCGCTACGGGATAGGCTATGAACTTTAACCAGCTTGCAACACGCGAAGTAATGGAGCCTTCTTTGCTGGCGGTTGATGTTTTTATAGTTGGTTCAGAAGAAAGCTGCATCATGTAACCTCATGTTTTTACGGCATCCTAGTATTGACTTTAGATTTTCCTACCTCTTTTTAGTTCTACTATAAGGACACTTTGAGAGTTGTCATAGGAAAGCATCATTGATAATTGTTAATTGTTAATTGATTAAGCGGTGTTGGCTAAACCAAGCTTGTAACTGTTGGCGACAGGGAGATTCTAGAATACCTGCTAATACTGATAGGCGATGATTAGAGCAAGCACTATCAGGAATATTAGCTACAGTCCGAATTGCGCCAGTTTTGGGGTCATTTGCGCCATAAACTAGCAATTTTAAGCGCGCTAAGACGATCGCACCTGCACACATCGGGCAAGGTTCTAAGGTAACGTAGAGGGTGCATTGATTGAGATGCCAGTCGCCTAAAACTTTGCCCGCAGTTCGGATCGCTAAGATTTCCGCGTGTGCTGTAGGATCGCGATCGCGCTCTTTACGATTAGCAGCTTCAGCAATTAAGTTACCAGCATCGTCAACAACAACTGCTCCTACAGGGACTTCACCAGCATCACCAGCATCAGTAGCAAGTGCTAAAGCTTTTTCCATCCATTGGCGATGTATTAAATACTCAGGCTCATCAATTGGCGGTGGGGGAATTTTTACCAAAATACACCCTTACGATGTTGCAGATTGTGCTAATAATGAATCCAATTGAGCTTGTTTATCCAAGGCGTAAATATCATCACATCCGCCAATGTGTTGATTATTAATAAAAATTTGTGGTAGTGTCCGTCTACCATTAGCACGTTCAGCCATTTGATTTCTGGCTGCTTCGTCCCCATCAATTTTATACTCGTTGAAGTTAACGCCTTTCCACCACAGCAACATCTTTGCCCGAATACAGAAAGGGCAGGTTTGCCAAGTGTAAATTTCTACATTAGCTTTAACTTTTTCTGGATGACGACCTAGCAAAGGATTAAGAAAGTCAAGCATTGTTCAGATTTAAGATATATAAGCTTTCTCTAGCCTATATCATTTAGGATTTAGGTATTTTATAGCAGTCAGTACTGTCTATAGTAGGGGCGGGTTGACAAAAAAACTTATATTCAGATATTGAATAGTCATAAACCCGCCCCTACTTTGATAATTAAAGCCTGAATTTTGACTCATAAATTAGTTTTTTTAAAGCAAAGTAACTTTTAGGTTGTTAGGCACAAACTTAAGTTCACAACCGTCAAGTATTGACAGTTGACTATAACCTAAGTCTAGTCTATAGGCAGCAAAAAATATCTTAACTGCAAAATTATTACTTGACAGATTATTAAGTAACGACTCTATGACGCTACCAATTGTAAAACCTAAAAATCAACAGTATTTAAAATTAGGGGTTTTATCTGCATTAGCATTAATAACTGCCTTCACTACAGCCTCAACTTATCGTGAATTCTTTATAAAGGGATTTCTACTAATTGCCCTTATATCCACTGGCGTGCTACTGAATAAACCCGATCAAGATTCTTTGGCAAAGATTGATGATATACACCATCTACGAGGGGCTTTATTATCTTCTGAGCCATTTTCTTTTTTTAGATATATATTCCAGGTAGTGCTTGTAGGTACTTTACTTTCATTTAAATGATTAATCTTCACTACACTGTCTACACTAGAAGTTCCGTATGGCTTGATCTCTAAAAGCTGCCAATCATTACTTTTATCCATACTTTTTATGTACTCTTTTGAATCAGTACACCAAAATTCATCTCCTTTTTTTTCTTGAGCGATACTTGCTTTAAAATACATTCCTAAAAAGTTGGTAATCTCTGTATTTAAAATTGATGACTCATCTAAATTAGATATATTAGCTACATTTTCGTTAGAATCTTCTTTAACCGTGAATATTTCCCTTCCCGCAAAAATTAAAATAACAAAAACCAACAAAACGAAAATAATGCCAGCTATTACTAAACTCTCAGTCCGCAGGAAAGTTTGAGCGTTGCTGAATTTTAAGGTTTTTTTAGGTTTTGGGGGTGCAACATTTTCAGGCTGAATATTCTCTTGTTCATGTTTAAAATTATTTTCCTGCTCAACAAAATTATTTGTCAGATCAGGCTCGGATAATTTAAAATCATCTCGCCAAGCTGGGGCTTTATTACCTGGGGCTTTTCCCCATACAACCACACGATGAATTTCTTCAGGATTTAAAGCGGTTATGCCTTTGCGAACAAAATTAACAATAAATGAATGAGAAGGCGGTTGTGTAGAGTCTGGATGAATTGATTCTGCTATCACCATTAAACAGTTGTTGGCAATACTAACTTTGGCTTTGATTCCTTTAGGTTGCAACTGGCTGTTCATTAGGGTGGCGATCGCTTTAGCATCACCCTGCTTGGCAAGTTCTAGAAGATTCTGTTGTGTCATAACTGGCAGTGGTGAAAATTTTAGAACATCATTTAATTATTTAATGCTTGCTGAAAAAGAACAATACAACTATATTTAACAGAATTTATCCGCGATCGCCTCAGAGTACGCGATCACCTCCTGGTAGTAAATACTCAGGTGAGTCAAAAGAGCGCAAGGGAGACACACTATCCTATAACTGATCAATACTACTGCCTTAAGGACTTCCGATCTCAAATCACGGCAAACTACGCTCACACTTTTTTTGCGATCACTTACGCATTTTTGATCAAAATTTGGTATAATCATATTCTATGCATACGGCGGCATAGCCAAGTGGTAAGGCAGAGGTCTGCAAAACCTCCACTCCCCAGTTCAAATCTGGGTGCCGCCTTTAATCATGTCAATTAACTAATTTTTTGTCATCGTTGTCAAATTACTGGCATCTTTGACATTTTTTTGTCCATATGATTAGGAGTTTGAAAGGGAAGATGTGATCGCTTCCCTAGGTCAAGGTCAGTCCTTGATTCCAGGTTCAAAACCCCGACTTTATAGATAAGTCGGGAATCTTGCTACTTGATATGATTTTTACTCAGAAATTCCTAGTAAACTACCATCGCCAGCAACTACTTCACCAATATTATAGGCAGCAATATTTTGTGAATTAAACCAACTAATAGTTTGCTCTGCGTGGGCTGGTGGTACAAGTAAAACAAAACCAATGCCCATATTAAAAGTATTAAACATTGCTGTCAATTTAACAGTACCTGCCTCAGCTAACCAGTTAAAAATCGGTGGAATAGTCCAACTGTTAGGGTTAATCTTAATAGATTGATTTTTTCCTAAACAGCGTGGCAGATTTTCTGGTAAGCCACCGCCAGTAATATGAGCCATACCATGAATATCAATCCCAGAGCGTCTAGCTTCTAGCACAGGCTTGACATAAATGCGCGTCGGTGTCAAAAAAACTTCAGCTAAACTTTGACCAGCCAAAACTTCTGGCGTGTCGTTCCAATTAAAATTACCATCGCTGACAATTTTTCGCACCAAACTAAAGCCGTTACTGTGAAGACCTTGACTTGCTAGTGCGATCGCCACATCACCCAATTCTACCCGTGAACCATCTACAATTTGGCTCTTTTCTACAATCCCTACACAAAAACCCGCTAAATCATACTCTCCCTGTTGGTAAAAACCAGGCATTTCTGCCGTTTCCCCACCGATAAGCGCACATCCAGACTGGCGACAACCTTCAGCAATCCCAGCAACAACTTCAGTTAACTGCTCAGAATTCAGCTTACCAGTAGCTAAATAATCCAGAAAAAATAATGGTTCTGCCCCAGATGTCAAGACATCATTGACACACATAGCCACTAAATCAATGCCGACAGTATTATGGCGGTTAAGCTCATGAGCAATTTTCAGCTTAGTACCTACTCCATCTGTTCCAGAAACCAGCACAGGTTCCTTATAACCTGTCGGGAGTTGGAAAAAACCACTAAAACCACCTAATCCACCCAAAACTTCAGAGCGGTGTGTGCTTTGTACTAAACTGCGGATTTGGTCTACAAAAGAGCGACCCGCCTCAACATCAACGCCTGCATCTTTATAATCCATCTTGAACAATTAACAATTAACAATTAACAATTATCAATGACCGATGACCGATGACCAATAACTAATGACTGACTTGAATTTTAAGTTAATTTCCTGAAATTGCTCATCTGCGCTGAAAAAATTCGTGTTAGTCTGTTTCGTGTTCCTGGTTGTACCAAGAACACGGAACGACTACGAGTTGAATAGTGGAGCAAGGCTTACACTTAATTTCGACTGCAAATTACTGAAAACTGCTGATGAATCAAAAATTTCTTTATAGTCTCGTGGCTGTCGTATTAACAACCTTTTTGGGTACAGTAACACCTAGTCATGCTCAATCAGAGCAACTTTACAAAAGTTCTAACAGCAAATCATCTCAATCAATCTTCGCCCAAGGGGATGAATCTATTACTAAAATAGTTCCCCATGAATTTTCCGGCTATCAAGCTGCAACTCTTTACTTACGCGGAACTCCGTTGTTAATGTTTCTAAGTTCCCGTCCTATTAACGAAGTTTCTTTACCAAGTCAACAAAGATTAGTGCAAATTCCTGAAGATGATCCAATTTGGAAAGCACAGCAAGTTGCAACCAAGCTAAATCAGCTAGGTGGGAATAATCTTAATAAGAGTGCGATCGCAGTCGTATTAGAACCAACTTGCAACTGCTACACAATTAAAGTCAATAGTCAAGCCTTAGTACAAATTAATGGTAGCGCCAGATTACCAAATACAACTAACAATCTGGCTGAAGATGCGTTGGAAATAGCTAGTCAACTCCGACGCGTGCTGACTGAATCTACCACTGTCGTAGAAATTCCCGTCCCGACACCACCACCGTCGCATCAAGCTGCTGTAGGCTCAGTTATTCGTTCGACTCTTCAAGGAATTGCCTCTTGGTATGGCCCTGGATTTCATGGAAGGCGTAGTGCAAATGGTGAAAGATATAACCAGAATGCTTTGACAGCAGCCCATCGCAGCTTACCATTTGGAACCCAAGTGCAGGTGACAAACTTAAAAAATAATCGTTCAGTAATAGTACGAATTAATGATCGTGGCCCTTTTATTAGAGGTCGGGTTATTGATCTATCTGCCGCAGCCGCCAGAACAATAGGAATAACCCAAACTGGCGTAGCACCAGTGCGTATAGATGTTTTAGACCCACAACAAATAACTGCCAGCAACAATTAACACCCAAAAAGATTGATAATTGTTAATTGTTAATTGTTAATTGTTCATGCGTCTGTTTACGACAACTGCTGGAATTCGTTCCTATTTAAAACAGCATCGGCAAGGGTTAGAAGTTGGCTTAGTTCCTACTATGGGAGCTTTGCACGCTGGTCATTTAAGCTTAATTGAGCAAGCTAAAAACCAAAATAAACTTGTAATTGTCAGCATTTTTGTCAATCCCCTCCAGTTTGGGCCAACAGAGGATTTCCAGCAGTACCCGCGTCAAATAGAGCAAGATCGGCAACTGTGTGAAAAAGTTGGAGTAGATGCAATTTTTGCTCCTACAGCCGCAGAAATGGGAATAATTAGTACAACTGACTCAGAACTTACGCAGGTTGTACCACCACCGTCAATGACATCAGTTTTATGCGGTCGCTCACGTATTGGTCACTTTCAGGGTGTTGCTACGATCGTGACGAAGTTGTTAAATTTAATTCAGCCTGAGCGAGCTTACTTTGGCGAAAAAGATGCCCAGCAGTTAGCAATTATCCAGCGATTGGTAGAGGAGCTAAAATTGCCAGTGCAGATTGTTCCTTGTCCAATTGTCCGAGAGTCCTCTGGACTAGCCTATAGTTCCCGCAATCAATATTTAACACCTGAGCAAAGAGAACAGGCACAAGTATTGTATCGAGGTTTAGGAAAAGCCAAGGATTTGTTTAGTTTAGGTGAACGATCGCGCACTCTACTAATTAATGCAGTTAAGCAGGAAATAGACACAATTCCAGCTTTTCAAATGGAATACTTAGAATTGGTTGACCCAACTACATTAATACCTTTAGAGCAAGTTGCAGAAACAGGACTACTCGCGATCGCAGCTAAAATTGATTCAACTCGCTTGATTGATAACATCATCTTACGAAACCGTCAACCGATTGTAGCAATTGATGGCCCTGCTGGTGCCGGAAAATCTACCGTAACTCGTGAAGTTGCTAAACAGCTAGGACTGCTGTATTTAGATACCGGGGCAATGTATCGGGCTGTAACGTGGTTAGTTTTACAATCAGGAATTGCCTTGGATGATGAAAGTGCGATCGCAGAATTAGTGAGCCAATTTCAAATCAAATTTGTAGAAAATCAACAAAATGAATCAAACCTCCAAATTTTCATAAATGATCATGATGTGACTCAAGCAATTCGTTCAATGGAAGTAACAGCAAAAGTATCTGCGATCGCAGCTTTGCATTCTGTTCGTACTGAACTTGTCAGACAACAGCAAAATATCGGCAAAAAAGGCGGCATAGTTGCTGAAGGTCGAGATATTGGTACTAACGTTTTTCCCGATGCTGAACTAAAAATATTTTTAACAGCTTCTGTTAAAGAAAGAGCGCGTCGGCGGCTTAAAGATTTGCAAAAGCAAGGTCAGAAAAATGTCAGTTTAGAGCAACTAGAAAACTTGATTCAAGAACGCGACATGAGCGACAGTAATCGTACTTTTGCGCCCTTACGCCAAGCTATTGATGCCGTAGAAATTCAAACAGATAATTTGACTATTGCAGAAGTTATTAATCAGATTATAGGTTTATATAAACAACAATTAACAACTAACAATTAATAACTACCCAAAAACAGAATTTTATGCCACAACGATAGGAGAAAAGAATTGACATAATTATTACTCTTATTCATTTACTTTTTGTGCAGATTGTTAACAGTTAAGGAATAACTCACTTGGGAAAGCGTTATATGTTTTTTAAAGTAGGCAAGAAATTCAGCGATTGGGGGTTAGCTCTTGCGGTTACTTCTGTGGGTGTACTTGGTCTCTTCATTCTATATTGGCAGCTATCTAATGATCGGGCAGTGACCACACAAGACCAGCTAAATATTTCCCAGCAAAAAAACCGTAAATATAACTTACCAGACAAAGATATTATTCCCAAAAGCAGCGATCGCGGTGAGCAACAGGAACCTAGTCCAACCCTTAAGCAATCAATTAAACCAACTAATCAAAGTTTAAGCAAAGTGATTGGACAATGGGAGCAAACAGCTAGAACAGAAATTTTGAATGTTTTAATTCCAGCTTCTTTTCAAGGGCAAGTTCTTAAACAAGTAAAACTGAGTAGTAAAGAAAAAGCGATCGCCCTTACCTTTGATGATGGCCCTTGGCCACGCAGCACCTTAAAAATATTAGAAATTCTTAAAAAAGATAATATTAAAGCAACATTCTTTATGGTAGGGCTACCCCTGAAAGAATATCCTCAGATTGCCCAGCAAGTAGTACTAGATGGTCACGCTGTTGCTAATCATACCTGGAGCCATCGTTATCGTCGCATGAGTCCTGCGGATGCTGCTCGTGAAATTGAGGATACAGAGGCACTAATTTACAAGATTACAGGATTAAAACCCGCAATATTTCGTCCGCCTGGTGGTTTAATGAACAACGGAGTAGTTGACTATGCTAAAAAGCATAAATACTTCGTAGCAATGTGGTCGTCAGACTCAAGAGACTATAGCCGCCCATCTGTACCTGGCTTGGTTAAAAATGTACTTAAAGACGCGAAACCAGGCGGTATGGTACTGATGCACGATGGGGGAGGCGATCGCGCTCATACAATTAAAGCATTACCCATAATTATTTCTCAACTGAAAAAGCGCGGTTATAAATTTGTCACCGTACCAGAATTGCTAGATCTACAGGAACAAGAACAACAGGTACTAGCTAAAAAATCTACTGATACCCCAACTACTAATTCCTATACATCTTTAAACACAAAAAAATAGAAAAGTGATCAATTCAAGTGCAAAAATTAATTGTAGATTGAGTATAAATTGTAAATGTTACTTTATCGTCCTGTGGGAGCAAAGGAACTTGAATTAATCGCTCAAGCGGACTTTCGAGCATTTCCTCCTCGGCTTCCTGAACAACCCATTTTTTACCCAGTTCTTAACTTTGAGTATGCAGCGCAAATTGCTGAAAAATGGAATACACGGAGTAATAGTTTTGCTGGCTTTGTAACCAAATTTGAGGTAGAAGACAGCTATGTGAAGCAGTTTGATATTCAAATAGTTGGTAGTAGCATTCATCAAGAGTTGTGGGTACCAGCTACAGAACTCAAAGAATTCAACCTGCATATCATTGGTAAAATTACTATTGAAGCAGCATATTACGGAGAAAAGTTTTTGGGTGAGGTAGACCCTGAAACAAATTTACCCAAAGGAATTAGAGCAACTACAAAGCAGGCTTATTGGGTATAAGTTTTACCTTGAGAATAAAAAATTATTTACTCACACTCTTTCTGTAATTTTTTAACCTCAATTACGCAGATCACATCAAGATCAGGCTATTGTAAACGAGCGAATAAAAAATGGGTGACACCAGCCACCCACAAACAAATTATCCGTTAAAATCCGTTACCCAACCCTTTGCCACTATGCCTTAACAGCAACTTTCTCAGTAGCAGCTTCAGCATTTGCTTCCGGTGAATCAGCCTCAGAAGGTGGTACAACCTGCCAGAATTTAGGTAAATATTCTGACCAATTATCCAAAATCAGCTTCGCTTTCTCACTACCAGAATGTTCTGCATGAGTAGAAATTAATTCCTTTAACTGCTGTTCACCAACTGGCGCTGTAACCCGTTGAATCTTCACAATTTCTGGGTTAACTTTCGCGGCAAAACTATCATCTTCATCTAAGAAATAAGCCAAACCGCCTGTCATTCCAGCGCCAACATTGCGACCAACATTTCCCAAAACAACAATCACGCCACCTGTCATATACTCGCAACAATGGTCGCCAGCACCTTCAATTACTGCTTGACCTTTAGAGTTACGGACGGCAAATCGCTCACCCGCTTTACCATTAGCAAACAAAGTGCCGCCAGTAGCGCCATACAAGCAAGTATTACCAACAATTACCTGCTCTGATGCCTGATAAGTAGCGTCTGCGGGTGGTTTAATAATAATTTCGCCACCGTGCATCCCCTTACCTACATAATCATTAGCTTCACCCTCTAACTTCAGGGTCATTCTAGGTAAGTTAAATGCGCCAAAACTTTGACCAGCACTTCCTGTGAAATTGAGGATAATTTGCCCCTCAAAGCCACTATTACCATGCACAGATGCGATCGCACCAGCTACCCTTGCACCCACACTGCGATCCGTATTGACAATCGCGATCGTCTTAGCAACACTACCATGTTCGCGGATGGCAGCTTGAATTTGTGGATCGTTTAATATTTGGTCATCCAAAACTGCACCATTGCTATGTACAGCTTCATGATTCAACCAAGAACGATCATCCCGTGTATCTGGCAACTTAGTAATACAATCCAAGTTTAAAGATTGAGTTTTTGCCAGTTGCTTGTCTGCGCGTACCGTTAATAAGTCAGCACGACCAACAATTTCATTTAATGAACGGTATCCCAGATGCGCTAACAAACTCCGCACTTCTTCCGCAACAAAGTAGAAGAAATTAACAACGTGTTCTGGAATACCACTAAACCGCTTCCGCAAATCTTCCCGTTGAGAAGCTACACCTACAGGGCAGTTATTAGTGTGGCAAATCCGCGCCATAATGCAGCCTTCAGCAATCATGGCGATCGAACCGAAGCCGAACTCCTCAGCGCCCATTAAAGCGCCTATGAGGACATCCCAGCCACTCTTAAGACCACCATCAACCCGTAGGATAACGCGATCGCGCAAGTTATTTTCCATCAACACCCGATGCACCTCAGTTAACCCTAATTCCCAAGGTGAACCAGCGTGTTTAATCGAACTTAAGGGAGATGCGCCAGTCCCGCCATCGTGACCAGAAACTTGGATAATATCCGCATTAGCCTTAGCTACACCCGCAGCAATTGTACCAATCCCAACTTCCGCCACCAACTTCACCGAAACCTGTGCTTTCGGGTTAATTTGGTGCAAGTCAAAAATCAATTGCGCTAAATCTTCAATCGAATAAATATCGTGGTGCGGTGGAGGTGAAATTAATGTCACCCCTGGCTTAGAACGGCGCAGCATCGCAATATAAGGGCTAACCTTCTTCCCAGGTAATTGACCGCCTTCTCCAGGTTTCGCACCTTGAGCCATTTTAATTTCAATTTGTTTAGCACTCATCAGGTATTCTGGCGTTACACCAAAACGACCCGATGCTACTTGCTTGATTGCACTAGAAGCAGTATCGCCATTACGCAACCCTTTCAAGTGAGGTAATGTTGCAGAATTACCATTCTCATCAACATCATCCAACACCTTAAAGCGAACTGGATCTTCGCCACCTTCCCCAGAATTAGATCTACCACCAATTCGGTTCATCGCGATCGCTAATACCTCATGCGCCTCCCGTGATAGCGCACCTAACGACATCCCACCAGTACAGAACCGCTTGACAATATCCGCAACCGATTCTACTTCCTCAAGGGGTACAGCAGAGCGATCGCTCTTAAAATCCAACAAATCGCGCAGCGCGGTAACTGGACGACCTGCCAAATGTTGCTTATAAACCTCATAGTGGTTGTATTCCGACTTCGCCACCGCCTTATGCAGTGCTTTCGCCAATTCAGGGCTATTCATGTGATACTCGCCACCAGGACGGTATTGCACAAAGCCCAAATTTTCCAACTTCTTAATATTGATTTCAGGGAAAGCACGCTGATGAACAGAAATCACCTCTTGGGCTAAATCTTCTAAACTTAAGCCACCCAAGCGCGAAGCCGTACCTTTAAAGCCCAAAGCTAACAAATCTCCACCAATACCAATTGCCTCAAAAATTTGGGCAGCTTGGTAAGAAGATAATAGCGAAATCCCCATCTTGGAGAGGATTTTTAACAAACCTTCCTCTACAGCCTTGCGGTAATTAGCCTGAGCTTTTTCTACAGTCAAAGCAGGAATTTTGCCTCTTTCCATCAGCGCCTGAGTCTTAGAATCAGACCACCAATGGCGCACACTTTCTAGTGCTAGATATGGACAAACCGCAGACGCACCATAGCCGATTAAACAAGCGAAGTGGTGAGTACTCCAGCATTGAGCCGTATCCACAACTAAAGAAGCCTTGCAGCGTAATCCTTGCTTAATCAAGTGGTGGTGAACAGCACCGACTGCGAGTAATGGCGGAATATAGCTTAATTCAGCACCTACTGTACCATTAGTGCGATCGCTCAGAATCAAAACTTTCTTACCACCACGTACCGCATCAACCGCCTCTTGACACAAACGACTTACCGCCGCTTCTAATCCCTTCGGGCCTTGCGCGATTTCAAACAAAGTAGACAAATAGGCTGTCTCAAAACCCAACTCCTGAATCTTAGCTAACTCCCCATCATTCAAAACAGGCGTTTCCAACTTCAGCAACCGCGCATACTCTGGCTTCGCTTCTAGCAAATTACCACGTTCACCCAACTCCATACTCAAAGACATCACCAACTTTTCCCGCAACGGGTCAATAGGTGGGTTAGTCACCTGAGCAAAACGTTGTTTGAAATAGTCATATAAAATATGGGGTTTTTCCGACAACACCGCCAAAGGAATATCATCACCCATACAGAAAGTAGGTTCCTTTCCTTGAACCGCCATTTCCTGGATAATCATATCCACATCTTCAGATGTGTAGCCAAAAGCAGTTTGCTGACGCAATAAAGTTACTGTATCCAACTGGTTAGCGTCAGGAAAAAGTTGATTTTCTAAATTTTGGCGATACTCTTGCAGCCACGCCCCATAAGGATTTGCCTTAGCAACACGCTGCTTAATTTCCCAATTCTTCAAAACTTCATGGCTTTCCAAGTCCACAGCAATCATTTGCCCTGGCCCCAACCTGCCCTTTTCTAAAATTTCAGATTCCGGCAAGTCCACCACACCAGCTTCCGAACCCACCACCACATAGCCATCTTTAGTAATGCAATAACGCGCAGGTCGCAAGCCATTACGGTCAAGAGTCGCCCCTACTTTCTTCCCATCACTAAATACCAGTAAAGCAGGGCCATCCCAAGCCTCTTGAATACCGCTATAGTATTCATAAAAATCCACAATTTCGGGATAATTCGCTAAATCCGGTTGATTCTTATAAGCTTCTGGAACCATAATCATGATTGATTCCAGTGGGCTACGTCCAGAGCGCACCAATAACTCAAATACATTATCTAGTGTCGCTGAATCACTATTATCAGGATTCAAAATCGGCTTCAATTGATTTAAACGACCTTCCCAAGACGGATGATCTAAATCTGCCTCCCGTGCCATCGTCCAGTTAATATTGCCCAACAGTGTATTAATCTCACCGTTATGTCCCAACAAACGCATTGGTTGAGCTAACGGCCACTTCGGCAGCGTATTTGTACTAAAGCGACGGTGATATATCCCAAATGCACTCTGATAAGCTGGATTTTTTAAATCTGTATAAAAATCTCCCAGCACTACAGAACGCACCATGCCCTTATAAATAATAGTCCGATTAGAAAACGAGCAAATATAGAAATCGTCAGACCGCTTGAAATTAAGATTCTTTTCCGCCTCTAACGCTTTGCTAATGAGACAACGCACCACATATAAATGTCGCTCTAGTTCATCCCCTGTTTTATCAGGGGAAACCACCAATAGCTGTTCAATTTTAGGCTGATTTTCTAGTGCTTGGACACCTAGTATTTCTGGCTTTACTGGTACTTCTCGCCAACCAAGCAACTGTAAATTTTCAGTAGCCAAAACTTCCTCAACAATGCGCCGAGTAGCACTTTGCTTAGTAGCATCTGGCGGTAAAAACACCATCCCTACCCCGATTTTATCGGTTGCAGGCATTGTCAAATTTTTCTGCTCAAACCATTGACTCAACAATTCCCAAGGAATTGCCGTCATCAACCCCGCACCATCCCCAGAATCTTGGTCAGCACTACAACCGCCTCGGTGTTCCATGCACGACAAAGCCGACAACGCCTGTTCAATCAGCTTATGTGTAGCCACACCCGCACAAGAAGCAATAAAGCCAACGCCGCAAGCATCCCTTTCCTCCACCAGCCATCGTTGCCCCCCATAGGGTGCTTCGCCCTGATTTAATAGATTCGGTTGTGTGTTATTGTTCAGACTCCCGTTATTCATTGATTTGTCCATGTGATTTGGTAAAAATTTACTGGTTGTAAGATGGTTTACTCTGCGGTGGCTTGACAATTAGCTTCCACAAGCTTCTGGATAGGCGTTAACCATTATGTAGAATTAATTCCCTAATGTCCTATCCCACTCTTCATCCATGACCCACAATTTTAGGCAATGGAAATCTTTTTAAAAAGAATTTAAGCTTTACCAGTCGATATACTCTAAGACTGACGCTTTAAATTTAACTACTGCTCGGATAACTATATCTGACATAGACGCGGGTGCATTCCTAAGTCTGAATACTTTAACAACAAATTTTTTAGAGAGACAAAAATCAGCCCTAGCAACCACTAACCTCGGTAACAAGAGCGATAACTAAAGATGGTGCCTTAAAGAAAATCTTAAAATCTTAAGTTAGATTTTGATATTCTGTCAGAGTAGCAGAATAGCCATATTATAAGAAAGATTTAGATCTGGCAATCCCTAAATTTTTACTTTTACCTTTGGAACTTGTAGTAAAAAAAGCTGTCTAAGGTCTTTAACATTTGATGCAGACATCAAGCCTAAAACTCAGCAACTCATAAAATTGACATATCGGCACTTAGTACCAGTATAAGTGATAAAAGTCAAGTTAGTTATTAATGGTAGTTACTCTTACTTCAATTATCAAGGCATAAATGACAAACTGACCCACGTAAAGTCATCATTTTTTGATATTTATGTACTGAGTTCGATAATTAAGTTATTTCTACAGACCACAGCACAAATAAAAATTTCTGATACATGATAGTAAAAATGAGCTTTAAGACAAAAACGAGTTGTGGTCAAGTGGGAATCAAATCATTTAGATGCTTCAAAAAACTCTCTTTCAATTCCTTCAGTTTGGTATTGCTTTACTTATCAAGCGCACAAGTTGGTCAAGCACAACAATTGGTATCAGAAAAGGTTTCTTCAAATGTTGCTCCATCGCCCTCATTGAGTAGTAATTACCCAACATTAAATCATCAACAGCTTGTCGCAGCATTACCGCAGTTACTAAAAAAAGGAACTAAAATTTCCTTGAATGGTAGAACATTACCCATCGCTTGGAGTCAATGGCAGAGTGGTAAATCCACTCGGACAGGTATCAGCGATACAGGTTTGATGCAAGCAATGGGAGTGGAATTATTAAACACAAATAATTCTAATAAACAGCCCATACTATGGTTTTCTAAATCCCAAAAGCCTTTATTACTAGATGCTAAATTAGCGGGTAGCTATCGTTATCTAGATATTACCAATTTTATCAAAACTGCTGGTTGGCAACTTCAAAACGAGAACAATATTCTCAAGATTTCATCACCATCTGCCAGTATCAAAAATGTTCAACAAGAAAACAAATTATTACAGAATAATGGTGCTATACCAATATCTCCACAGCGTATTATTGTTGAATTAAATAAACCCACTCCTTGGCAAGTTAGCCAAAATCGTAATGAAGGGATAATTACGGTTGAAGGAATAGCTGAACCAGAACTAATACAGCGCTTTACTCCTCCTGTTGTAACCCCTCCAACCCAAAACCCAGTTTTACCTGATGAAGGATCAGGAAATAATTTAAACTTAAATCCTCCTTTCTCTGCACCACCTTTTCCCCCGGCATCTATCCCTGTACCAACGCCTCAACCACAAGGAACCTCCCAAATCAAGCTTGAAAGCTCCCAAAAGCAAACTACAATCAAAGTCAACGTTCCTACTGGTTGGCGTTTACGCGCCTCAACAATATCTAACCCCAATCGTTTAGTAATTGATATTGCACCGGATGCACTTGTAGAGCGAAATATTCTTTGGTCACCAGGAGTGCGTTGGCAACAAAAATTAGTAAATCTTGGAGCCAACCGTTTTCCGATAGTATGGCTAGAAGTTGACCCAAAACAACGCGGGTTAACTCTAAAACCTATTTGGAGTAATCCTACAAGCTTAGTTGGCATTGCTCCCTTAGTTAACATAGCGCCATCATCGCAAGCATCTGCGGCTGTTAATGCAGGCTTTTTTAATCGCAAGCAACTGGTACCTTTAGGGGCGCTTCGTTTAGATAACCGATGGGTATCTAGTCCAATTTTGAATCGGGGTGCGATCGCCTGGAACAATAACGGCAATATTAAAATAGGTCGCCTCAGCCTTGATGAAACCTTAACTACATCCACAGGCGAAAATATACCCATCCTTGGTCTTAACACTGGCTACGTCCAAGCTGGAATTGCACGCTACACTCCTGCATGGGGAACCACCTACACCCCCCTAACTGATAATGAAATCCTTGTAGTTGTCCAAAAAAACCAAGTCACTAATGTAGTTATGGGAGGAAAGTTTGGTCAAACTCCTTTTCCCATACCATCTGATGGATATTTGCTGACAATCAGAGCAAAACCAGAATTAGCTGATGTATTTACAGTTGATAAGGTTCTCCGCATCAACAGTAGTACTAACCCAGTTGAATTTAATCAATACTCTAATGTAGTAGGTGCAGGCCCAGTATTAATTCAGAATCGCCAAATTGTTCTAGATGCTAAAGCCGAAAAATTCAGCGATGCCTTTATAGCTGAAGCAGCAATTCGGACTGCGATCGCTACTACACCCTCTGGTAAAATCATCATAGCTGCTGTTCATAACCGTGCAGGCGGTGCTGGCCCCACTTTGGCAGAATTTGCCCAACTGATGCAACAGATGGGAGTTGTCGATGCCCTCAACCTCGACGGCGGTAGCTCTACCAGCCTTTATCTAGGGGGGCAACTAATTAATCGCTCTCCTGCTACCGCAGCCCGTGTTCACAACGGTATTGGCATCTTCTTCAAACCTAACCCCTAGTACACAATACTTCACAAAATCATAACTTGAGCTTTTTGCATTCAGTCGTCATTAGTAAAGAGTCTTATACAAATCTACAACCCCCATTTCAAGTTTCGCAAACACAGCTAACACCTACCACGGATAATTTGCTATGTTTGGCTAAGGTTATTACTTGTCCTGATTTTTCAGATCACGATAGTAACCTTTAGTTAACAATATTTAGACTCTCAACTATTTAGTTGTTATTGCATAAAAATGACTCAAACACAAACAATTGAGCAACTTTCTGAAAGATTATTACCTACATCAATCCCAGGGAACATAGTTGCTGCTACAGAACTAAGACCTTGGGGTTCTTTCACAATTTTAGAAGAAGGGCATGGGTATAAAATTAAGCGGATTGAAGTTAAGCCTGGGCATCGCCTCAGTCTGCAAATGCACTACCACAGGAGCGAACATTGGATTGTAGTTTGCGGAACAGCCAAAGTTACTTGTGGCGATCAAGAATTGGTTCTCAGTAACAATCAGTCTACTTATGTTCCTCAATGCACAACTCACCGTCTAGAAAATCCAGGTGTAATTCCTCTAGTTTTAATAGAAGTGCAAAATGGGGAATATTTGGGAGAAGATGATATTGTACGTTTTCAAGATGATTACTCCCGTAGCCAAAATCAATAAACAATTATCAATTATTCCCTAAGTTCCCTTATGGCTAGAAATAATGCAGGATTTTTGGGATTTGCTAGAACGCATCTCTAATAAACAATTATCAATTACTCTTTAACTTAAGTTAGGGTGGGAAATCACAAAAAAGGTTTTTGATTTTTTAGAGCGCATCTGCGCGGAGATGGCAGAATTGACAATTGATCATATAGTCAAGTTTATTAAATACAATTAGCCTTTGCTAATTAGGCGTTGTAACTATAAAAGCATTGGCGCAGCCTACCGTAGGTAATCGCGCTGAGTAGTATGAGTTGATCGTAAAAATTGAAATAGCTGATGATTCATCTAAGTAAAGCTGCCGTTAGTGAAATTCGTCGAATGCACTCCCACCAACAAAAATCGGATGCTAAATTACGTGTAGGTATCCAAACTGGTGGTTGTGCAGACTTTTTTTACACAATTGAGTTTGATCAAACAGTCAACGCTGACGATAGCCTCTATGACTGTAGTGGTATTTCAGTCCTAATAGACTCCCAGAGCATTAGATACCTTACTGGACTAACAATAGATTATTCTGAAGATCTAATGGGAGGTGGTTTTCGCTTCCACAACCCAAACGCACACGAAAGCTGTGGCTGTGGTAACTCATTTAGTGCAAGTATAGAGTAGGAAGGTTTAAAGCAATCTAGATAGCATTGTGAGAGAAGCTAAATTGTTTAAATAACAAAATCCTCAACACCATAGCTTTGATAAAAGTTATTCAGAACTTTTCATAACCCAGCCAGTAGAAATTATAAAAATTGACACTCATCCTCTAAATTCGATATAGTTAGAATTTGTCAACAGTTGGAATATATTGGAGCTGTCCATAATTTAACTCATGCCCACCATTCAACAGCTCATTCGTAACGCTCGCGAAACTACGAAAGCAAAAACCAAGTCACCCGCGTTAAAACAATGTCCGCAACGCCGTGGTGTCTGCACAAGGGTTTATACTACCACCCCTAAAAAACCAAACTCAGCCCTGCGTAAAGTAGCAAGGGTGCGCTTAACCTCTGGTTTTGAAGTTACAGCTTATATCCCAGGAATTGGTCATAACCTTCAAGAACACTCCGTTGTAATGATTCGGGGTGGACGGGTTAAAGATTTACCTGGTGTGCGATATCACATTATTCGGGGAACCTTAGACACATCTGGTGTGAAGGATCGCCGTCAAGGTCGTTCTAAATATGGTGCCAAGCGTCCTAAGTAAGTTGTAGGTTAGTTGGTAAATTGCCAAGCACAGCAACTGTGATGCTTCTTTAGATTAAATAGCTGGTTGATCCAGTTACGCAAATGTTGGCATCCAAGTCAGTGGGAGGATGCCTGCATAATTGCCCTGATAATTTTGTCTGTTCTTAAAGGCTTATTATGTCTCGTCGCAAGCTAGTTCAAAAACGTCCTGTTCCCCCCGATTCGCTGTATAACAGCCGCCTTGTTAGCATGATAATAAGGCGAATTATGCGTAGTGGCAAGAAATCTATTGCTGCGGGGATCATTTATGACGCATTAAAAACAATTGAAGAACGGACAGGAAATGATCCGTTGGAAACTTTTGAAAAAGCCGTTCGCAACGTCACACCTTTGGTGGAAGTTAAAGGTCGTCGTGTGGGTGGTGCTACATATCAAGTGCCTATGGAAGTTAGCTCTAACCGAGGAACTACCCTAGCAATGCGCTGGCTGATTAATTTCGCCCGCCAACGTCCTGGTCGCAGCATGGCGAGTAGGTTGGCAAATGAATTAATGGATGCAGCCAATGAAACTGGCAACGCTATTCGTAAGCGTGAAGAAACTCATCGGATGGCAGAAGCCAATAAGGCATTTGCTCACTATCGGTACTAATTTCCAGCCCAGCTTGAACACCCGGATAGATTTTTAAAGAAAGTATACAATCGAGAGCAGAGAGTAATACGACTAAGATCCGGTAAGATCCGGCGGCAGAGACGAAGGAGGTAGCCGTGCCACGTACCATCCCGTTTGAGAAAGTACGCAACATCGGGATTGCAGCCCACATTGATGCGGGTAAAACAACAACAACAGAACGTATTCTGTTTTATTCGGGACTCGTTCACAAGATTGGCGAAGTTCATGAAGGTACTACTGTAACCGATTGGATGGAGCAAGAGCGGGAGCGAGGCATTACCATTACTGCCGCTGCAATTAGCACCAATTGGAAAGGGCATCACATCAACATCATTGATACTCCTGGACACGTTGACTTTACAATTGAAGTAGAACGTTCCATGCGGGTTCTTGACGGTGTGATTGCCGTATTCTGCTCAGTTGGAGGTGTTCAACCTCAATCTGAGACTGTCTGGCGGCAAGCTGACAGGTATAAAGTGCCTCGGATTGCCTTCGTCAATAAAATGGATCGGACTGGAGCAAACTTCTATAAAGTTTACAACCAGATCTGTGAACGTATGAGAGCTAACGCAGTTCCCATACAGATCCCTATTGGGAGCGAAAGCGACTTTATAGGGATTGTGGATTTGGTGCGGATGCGTGCCTATTTCTTCAAGGACGATCAAGGCAAAGAAGTTCAAGAAGCAGATATTCCCGCAGATCTTCAGGAGATAGCCGAAGAGTACCGTGTTAAGCTGGTTGAGGCTGTTGCAGAAACAGATGATGCTCTTACCGAGAAGTACTTGGAAGGTGAAGAATTCACTGAAGATGAAATTAGGGTAGCTCTGCGTAAAGGCACAATTGGCGGCACAATTGTACCCATGCTCTGTGGCTCTGCCTTTAAAAATAAGGGCGTTCAGCTATTACTGGATTCAGTAATAGATTACTTACCATCACCCATTGATAAACCGCCAATTCAAGGCATTCTGCCCAACGGCGATGCAGTTTTACGTCACCCTAGCGACGAAGAGCCGCTTTCCGCTCTCGCTTTCAAAATAATGGCAGACCCCTATGGACGTTTGACGTTTGTTAGGGTATACTCTGGGGTTCTCAAAAAAGGCAGTTATGTCCTGAATTCAGCTAAGGGTAAGAAGGAGCGTGTATCACGCCTAATTATTCTGAAAGCTGATGATCGGATTGAAGTTGATGAACTACGAGCGGGAGATTTAGGCGCGGCATTAGGGCTGAAAGATACTTTTACAGGGGATACAATTTCTGAAGAAGGTCATCCTGTAATTCTGGAGTCTCTGTTCATTCCTGAGCCAGTGATCTCAGTGGCAGTTGAACCGAAAACTAAACAAGACATGGAGAAGCTCTCTAAAGCACTCCAATCCTTGTCAGAAGAAGACCCTACGTTCCGAGTAAGCATTGACCCAGAAACTAACCAAACCGTGATCGCAGGAATGGGTGAACTTCACCTAGAAATTCTGGTAGATCGGATGCTGCGAGAATTTAAGGTGGAAGCTAATGTGGGCGCTCCCCAAGTTGCTTACCGAGAAACAATCCGCAAAGCTGTCAAGGTTGAAGGTAAGTTTATTCGCCAGAGCGGTGGTAAAGGTCAGTATGGTCATGTAGTCATCGAAGCGGAACCAGGAGATCCTGGTAGTGGGTTTGAATTTGTCTCCAAAATTGTTGGGGGTGCAATTCCTAAAGAATACATTCCTGCGGTTGAACAGGGTATCAAAGAAAGCTGTGAATCTGGTATCCTGGCTGGTTATCCTGTGATTGATGTCAAAGCCAAACTTGTTGACGGATCTTACCACGATGTAGACTCTTCAGAAATGGCATTTAAAATTGCTGGCTCAATGGCAATTAAGGATGCTGTGATGAAGGCTTCACCTGTGCTATTAGAGCCTATGATGAAAGTTGAGGTAGAAGTTCCTGAAAATTTCCTTGGAGATGTGATAGGCGACCTCAACTCTCGCCGGGGTCAGATAGAAGGTATGGATTCTGATCAAGGAATTGCCAAAGTTACTTCTAAAGTACCTCTGGCAGAGATGTTTGGTTATGCCACCGACATTAGGTCTAATACCCAAGGTCGGGGTATATTCTCAATGGAGTTTAGCCACTATGAAGAGGTACCTCGTAATGTGGCTGAAACCATTATTGCCAAAAGCAAAGGGAACGCATAAATAGCCGCTCAAAATTAAGCTATTAGCTGTAAAGACACGGGTTGATCCCGTCTCTATAATAATTGAAGACCGGACGCTGAACGCTTTCAAAAAGATAAGGAACACGTAATTCATGGCACGCGCAAAGTTTGAAAGGAATAAACCCCACGTCAACATCGGCACTATTGGTCACGTAGACCACGGCAAAACTACGCTTACTGCTGCAATCACAATGACTTTGGCAGCAATGGGTCAAGCACAAGCCCGGAAGTACGCTGACATTGATGCGGCACCAGAGGAAAAGGCGCGGGGGATTACGATCAATACCGCCCACGTTGAGTACGAAACAGCCGCTCGTCACTATGCTCACGTAGATTGTCCAGGGCACGCTGACTATGTAAAAAACATGATCACAGGCGCTGCTCAAATGGACGGAGCAATCCTCGTGGTTTCAGCCGCTGATGGCCCAATGCCTCAAACGCGGGAACACATCCTCCTAGCTAAACAGGTGGGCGTTCCTAACCTGGTTGTCTTTTTGAATAAGAAAGACATGGTGGACGACGACGAACTGATAGAACTGGTGGAACTGGAGGTGCGAGAACTGTTGAGTTCTTATGAATTCGATGGTGACAATATTCCCATTGTGCCAGGTTCAGCGTTGTTGGCTGTGGAAACCATGACCAGCAATCCTAAAACCCAGAAGGGTGAAAACGAGTGGGTAGATCAAATCTATGCTTTGATGGATGAAGTTGATGCTTACATCCCTACACCAGAGCGGGCTATTGATAAGCCCTTCCTAATGGCGATAGAAGATGTCTTCACCATTACGGGTCGTGGTACTGTTGCTACGGGTCGGATTGAACGTGGCAAGGTCAAAATCGGCGATACAGTCGAGTTGGTGGGACTAAAGAATACTCGTACTACAACCGTCACCGGCATTGAAATGTTCAAGAAGAGTCTTGACGAAGGGATGGCTGGTGATAATGCTGGAATTCTGCTACGCGGTATTCAAAAAACTGATATTGAGCGCGGTATGGTAATTGCCAAGCCAGGTTCAATTACTCCCCACACTTTGTTTGAAGCTGAAGTTTACGTTCTGCAAGAAAAAGAAGGTGGTCGGAAGACACCCTTTTTCCCTGGTTACCGTCCTCAATTCTATGTACGGACAACTGATGTAACAGGTACAATCACGGCTTTCACTGCTGATGATGGTAGTGAAGCAGAAATGGTAATGCCTGGCGATCGCGTGAAAATGACGGTGGAGTTAATTAACGCCATCGCTATTGAGCAAGGAATGCGCTTCGCTATCCGTGAAGGTGGTCGGACAATCGGCGCTGGTGTTGTTGCCAAAATTTTGAAATAGGATCATTTCCTACCAACCAGGAGCAGAAAAGCATTTGTCTTACTGCTCCTAACTTGTCTCTAATTTTTTCACAGGTCTTAGGTGTTGGCTAGATTTTTTTCCCAACCTCTAATCCATAATTTCCATAACAGAACCTAGACAACTAAAAATGGCAACTATTCAACAGCAAAAAATTCGGATTCGTCTCAAAGCATTTGATCGTCGTTTGCTAGACACTTCTTGTGAAAAAATTGTAGATACTGCGAACCGAACACAAGCTACAGCTATTGGCCCTATTCCTTTACCTACTAAACGGAAAATCTACTGTCTTTTACGCTCTCCTCACGTTGATAAGGATGCGCGGGAACATTTTGAAACTCGTACCCATCGCCGCATCATTGATATCTATCAGCCTTCTTCTAAAACAATTGATGCTTTGATGAAACTCGATTTGCCTGCGGGTGTGGATATCGAAGTGAAGCTTTAATTATTTAAGCAATTAGCTATCAGCTAAAACAATTGGCAATATATACCATAGCGATTAGTTGCATTTTATCTACTAGCTGAAGGTGAAAAGCTTGTTTTAACCCTTGAGACTAAGGTCTCTGAGGGTTTTTTACTATAGCAACTGCCAAGGCGATTAAGACAAACCTTGATTAACATCTACGCTAATTGTGCGTTTCCGGCATTCGCCCGACATGAATATCTGCTCACATCTGCGAGCAAAAAAACCGCATTGTAATCCAAAGCAATAAATCTAATGTCAAGCGCGGCTAGATGCGGTTGCTATATTTTAATCGGATAGATAAGTTAAAATATGTAAAGCAGCGTACTTACCGTTATTCCCAAGGGACAATAATGGCATCGTCTTCCTCAATTGCAGTTCGAGAACTTCCCCTATTTCCGCTGCCGGAATTGGTTCTGTTTCCAGGGCGACCCCTGCCCCTACATATTTTTGAGTTTCGTTACCGGATCATGATGAACACGATTCTGGAGAGCGATCGCCGTTTTGGGGTATTAATGTGGGATCCGGTTGAAGGTCAACCTGCTAGCGTTGGTTGCTGCGCTGAAATTATCCACTTCCAGCGTTTGCCAGACGATCGCATGAAAGTTTTGACTTTAGGACAACAACGATTTCGTGTCCTAGAGTATGTCCGTGAAAAGCCTTATCGTGTTGGGTTAGTAGAGTGGATTGAAGATCATCCTACAGATCAAGATCTCAGACCCTTAGCTGGGGAAGTGGAACAGTTACTCACGGATGTCGTGCGTTTGTCAGCTAAACTAACTGACCAAAGTATTGAATTACCCGAAGACATTCCTAGTCTCCCATTGGAATTATCATATTGGGTAGCGAGCAATTTGTATGGGGTGGCATCAGAACAGCAAGCATTATTACAAATGCAAGATACATCTGGTCGTTTAGAGCGAGAAGCCGAAATTTTAACGTCAACTCGTAATCATTTGGCCGCTCGTACTGTACTTAAAGATGCTTTGCAATAAGTTGTTGTGGCTGGATATAGCAACCTGATTTAATTTTTGAAAAACCAGAATATTTAAATCCCCGACTTCGCATCTAGTTGTCGGGGATATTGTTGTTCACGAATGGTTTAGGGTGATTTGGTAAAAATTTTGTAGCTACCAAAAATTTTGAGTGTTTCTGCGTAAGCGGCTAATTCTGCTATTGCAGATTGTACAAATGTTTGACTGGCATCGCCTTCTAGGTCAATAAAGAACAAATAATCTCCAAGCACGCGCTTGGTCGGGCGAGATTCAATCCTACTAAGGTTGATTCCCCGACTAGCGAACATCTGTAGAGGTTTTAGTAATGCACCTGGTACATTAGCTCGCATACTGAAAGCTAAGGAAGTATGAGTTCCACTTGTTGAAGGTTGCAAACTTAATACCCAGAAGCGAGTGCAATTATCTGGATAATCATTTATGGGGTGAGCTAATACTGGCAGGTGATAAAGTTCTGCTGCTCGTGTAGATGCGATCGCACTTGCATAGATATCTTGATTAAGATGTTGTAGCGCTTCTGTGGTTGAGTTCACAGCAAGTGGCTTTACCCCAGGTATAAACTCCTCCAGCCAACCCTGACACTGAGCGAGAGCTTGCGGATGAGAATAAACAGTTTTAATGGCATTTAAATTAGGTGCAAGTGATATTAGTGCATGGGAAATTGGCAATACTATAGCCTGTTGAATTTGCAATACCTCAAGCTGCCATACAGTATCCAAAGTAATTGCAACAGTACCTTCAATAGAATTCTCGACTGGCACAACAGCTATATTTGCTTGTCCTTGTGCCGTTGCTTTAATAGTCTGGGCAATACTGGGATAGGGACATAATATTGTTTCTTGCCCTGTTTCCTCGGTCAGCCAACTAGCATAAGCTAGAGCAGCGGCTTCAGCGTAAGTGCCAGTAGGCCCCAAGTGTGCAATAGATACTGTCATACAGGTAAGTAGCTCTACTTAATCAAATTTTACTCAAGTCTTCTAGCTAAAAATTTCAACTTCTTTATTACCTAAAAGGAATAGTTTTATGTAGCTATATAACGGCATAATATAGCAATGCTTATTGCTTGAGAAGGAGGGATAGTTAAAACATAAATCTTTATGATCCTTAAGAGAATACCTAATGAGTAACTAGATTTTAGGGGTCGTGTAACGACTAAATCATTAACCAATCCTCCTAAATTTTAAGACTTGTAAAGTAAAATTAATAAATTATCGCTGGTTATTAGCCGATGCACACCCAATTTGTTGCTGATCAAACTGTTGATATGGTTGTTCCAGAGCAGCCAATTCCGATACAGCATTATTTACGGCAACCTCAAAGACTTGTGCGTGCGCTTGCAGATTCCAGCCGCATAGAACAGCTTACTGAAGAGTATTTTCGGTTGAAAATGCGCCCTTTGAGCTTTATGACTCTCAGTATTCAGCCTACGGTAGATATGAAAGTTTGGGCTGCATCTGATGGTACGGTGCGTCTTCAGTCAGTGGCTTGTGAAATTCGGGGTATTGAGTATATTAATGATCGCTTTTCACTAAACTTAATCGGTAAGTTAGCTCCTTATCAGCACAATGGCAAAACATTTCTCAAGGGAATTGCTAACTTGGAAGTGCAGGTAGAATTGCCACCACCGTTCTGGCTGACTCCTAAGCCACTGCTAGAAGCCACAGGCAACGGTTTGCTGAAAAGTGTACTATTAACCATTAAACAAAGATTAATGCACCAGCTACTGTCTGATTATTGCCAGTGGGCTAACAGTAGCACAAACGCAGATTTATTAAACTCAATATCAGCCCTAGCACCTAACAATTAACAGTTTTTAGCTGAACCTCAGCAGCTTGTTGACAAGGAGCAAAGGACATCCGATGTAGGGGTGAGGGGCCATATTGTTGCAGAGCTAGTAAGTGCTTGGCAGTGCCATAGCCCTTATTCTTTAGCAAGTCATACATCGGATATTCTGTAGCTAATTGAGTTATGAGTTGGTCGCGCCATACTTTAGCAACAATACTGGCAGCAGCAATCAAGAGCGATCGCTCGTCTCCCTTAATTAAATTCAGTTGTGGTATAGATAGTTCTGGCAATGGTTGCTTTCCATCAACTAAACATAAATCCGGCTGGACTTTAAGCTGAGTGACAGCGCGTTTCATTGCTAATAACGAAGCCTGCAAAATATTGAATGAGTCAATCTCACTGACATCAGCAAAGCCGATTTGACAGTCAATTGCTATACTTTTTATTTGTTCAGCCAGTTTTAGCCGACGAGTCGCAGTTAGTTTTTTACTGTCTCTGACACCAGCTTTAGCCAGTGGTTCAAAAGCTGACAAAGGTAAAATCACTGCTGCGGCTACTACAGAACCAAATAATGCCCCCCGTCCTACTTCATCTACACCTGCAACCAATTGTTGTTCGTAAGATAACTCTGGGAGATCAGAAAGTTGGAATTGCCATTTAGGTGTGCGTGGGAGGATGCCGATGTTTTCTTGATTTTTCTGCATCGGCATGGTGATACCTCCCTCGGCTATAAACAATTTAACTTTCTGATGCAAAGGAAGTTTCTGATGCGATCGCAGATGAGCGACGACGACGACGGCGGTTGATGGTGGTGTCGCTATCAGCTACATCTGAAACTATCAACGGTTGTTTATCAGGTATCTGAGTAGCATCTGGCTCAGCTGTATTCGATGCGATCGCAGTTGGTTGTTCTATCACAGTTGGCTGTTCTATTGCAGGTGGCTGTTCTAGCGCAGTTGGCTGTTCTGTAGTAGCTGATTCTATAGTCGCTGTTTCCACAGCAGTCTCTGTAGGAAAATCTAACGATAATTCTGTTTGTGTCTCTGTGGTATTTGATTCTCCTGGTGGAACAAGCGCGATAATCACGGATTTTGGATTCTTAATTTGCCGATTTACACGGATTAAAGGAGAAACACCCATCAAAGCATAAACATCTTGTTCCTCCGGTGTCATCTCTATAGAGATAATCTCTGGGGGTTCAGTTTCCTGCCTAGAAGGTCTAGGACGCTGAGGTTTCTCTACCCGTTCGATTTCTGGGACAACGTGCCGATATTGCTCAAGATTTCCCTGTTCTTCAGATTCTAAGGGTAACTCTCGCTTGAACTCATTAAACGTAGAGGGACGAGAGGGAATGCGAATGTTACTTTTAGGTAGTTCATCCCTTAAAGGTAAATCATCAATTTTACGCCGACGTTTACGACGATTATTAGGAATTACTCCTTGCTCTTGATAGCTAGGATGATTAAACAAATCTAATTCTGCTTCATCCTCTGAAGAATCAAAGTCTGATAGTTCGTTACGCTCTTGCCAGTTCTCTAAGGGGAAAACTTCCCGCACACTGGGGGTGTTGGGGTAGGGTATTGTCCGTACATCCCGATTTACTTCTCTGTTTACATCCCGATTTACTTCTCTGTTTACATCCCGATTTACTTCTCTGTTTACATCCCGATTTACTTCTCTGCTGGAAATTGGAATTACAGGTACTGGGACACCAGGTTCCGCAATTTCGCCATTACGGGTAGTTTCACCTGGTAAGCGCACTAAATGCCCTAATCCACCGCAGGTTGCACAAGTATGACCAAACAATTCATAGATATTTTGACCCATGCGTTTGCGAGTCAGTTCAACCAAGCCGAGTTCCGAGAGTTGAGCAATCTGTGGTCTAGCTTTGTCTTCTCTGAGTTGCTTATTAAAATGCTCTAAGACTTGAAGTTGGTCTTTGTGCGAGTCCATATCAATGAAGTCAACAATAATCACACCAGCAACGTTTCTTAACCTTAGCTGGCGAGCGATTTCTGTTGCAGCTTCGCAGTTTGTCCACAGAACTGTTTCCCGTGCTGTCGCTGAACGGGTAAAAGAACCGGAGTTGACATCAATTACTGTTAGTGCTTCTGTCGGTTGAATGATGATATAACCGCCTGAAGGCAGATCCACTCTGGGTTTGAGGGCTTCTCGAATTGCGGCATTGACTCGGAAATAATCTAAAACTGGTAATCGCTCACGGTGATGGTCAATTAATACACCCTCTGGCGCTTTACCACCACTCCAACTTAATAAATGTTGCTTGACTCGCTTTACTCCAGTGTTGGAATCAACCACAATCCGATTCACATCGGCACTGTACATATCCCGCAATACACGCTGAATAAAATCATCATCACGATTAAGTAGTGCTGGCGCTCTAGTAGAATTGGCTTCTTGCTGAACTAATTCCCACTGCTTTTGGAGTGTTTCTAAATCTTCGATAATCGCTTCTTCTGCTTTGCCCTCAGCTTCGGTACGGATTAATAGTCCCATTCCTGCTGGCTTAATTAATACTGCCAGCGCTCTCAGACGGTTGCGCTCAGGTTCGCTTTTAATTCGCCTGGAGAGATTAACACCACGTCCATAGGGCATTAGTACTACATACCGACCAGGCAAGGTAACATTGCCTGTGAGTCGAGGGCCTTTATTCCCCGTCGGCTCTTTCATTACCTGGACTAAAACTTTTTGCTGTGGTGTCAGCAGTTCAGTAATTCCCCCAGCACTTCGCTTTAGCCGTAATGGCCCTAAATCAGTTACATGGATAAAGCCGTTCCGAGCAGAATCCCCAATATTTACAAATGCTGCATCTATCCCTGGTAAAACATTTTCAACGCTACCTAAATAAACGTCGCCAACTTGATGATTCCCCGTGGCAACAACAAGTTCTTGAATTTGATCTTCAGAAAACACTGCAGCAATCCGATGCTGCTCTGCGATAATTATTTGCTTTGGCATTCAATTTCCTCAAAAATTTTCAGCCAGCTTAGGCATGACGATTTTTCTGCCTCTCACTTTTGCTGGAATAAAGTAGATGGATGTATCAGATGAAAACTCTAACTTCACAGAAAGAGCAATAAATGCTTGGTTAACCCAAAGTGATGGATAAAATCAAACACATTGGGGTTAACAATTTTTTAAGAATGAGTAGCCAGCATTATTCCTTGTCGTAAAGGAAAAACACTGGATTTGGCAAACAGTGGACAGAAAGTCAAGGAAGACAGCCTCTGCGCCCAGCATCCATGAATAATTCACAAGGGGGCAACCCGATGGAGCTTCAATCCGCAACTGCTCCTCTTGATGAGTATTATATCGTGGAGTTACTTCTCTGCTAACAGTCTGTATGGTAGTTACAGTAGCAAGTTCCTAATCATTATTTTAGTGGGTTGCTGAACTGTTGAGCAATGGTTGTCGGCGTAAACTAGAAATAGTTGCGATCGCACTTTTAGCTACTTGATCAATTTCGTATTCTGTGTTATACCTGCCAATTCCAAATCGTAAGGAAGCATAGGCGAGTTGTTCTGAGCATCCTAATGCTATGAGGACATGACTTGGGGTAGTTTTGGTAGAAGTGCAAGCTGATCCAGATGAAATAGCGACTACTGGTTGTAATCCTAGCAACAGCGCGGCACCATCAACACCTGCGACACTAATATTCAAATTTCCTGCTAATCGCTGAGTTGGATGCCCGTTAAGATAAATTCCTTCGAGTTGGCTTAACTGTTCCCAGAGTCGCTGACGTAGTTGGGTAAGGCGTTGATTTTCTGATTCTTGTTCTGTTAAGGCTATTTCTACAGCTTTGGCAAATCCTACTATTTGGGGTGTGTATAGTGTACCTGAACGCATTCCTCGTTCATGCCCACCGCCATGTAACTGAGGCGATAGCTTTACTCTAGGGTTACGCCGTCTGACATATAATGCGCCGATACCTTTGGGTGCATAAACTTTGTGGGCTGTCATAGATAGTAGATCGATTTTCATCGCATCTATATCTAGGGGGATTTTGCCAACAGCTTGAGCGGCATCGGTGTGGAAGAGGATATTAGCATTGCGACAGATTGCGCCTATTTCGGCTAATGGCTGTAATACACCAATTTCGTTATTGGCAGCCATGACAGAAACTAAAATGGTGTCGGGGCGGATAGCTTTTTCTAGCTGGTTTAAATCGAGGAGTCCGTCTGGTTGGACTGGTAGGATAGTGATATCAAAGCCGAGCGATCGCAAATAGTTACAAGGGTCAAGTACCGCGTTATGCTCGGTTTGGACAGTAATAATATGGCGACCTTTACTAAAATAAGCTTCTGCGACCCCTTTAATAGCTAAATTATTGGCTTCTGTCGCGCCACTGGTAAAGATGATTTCTTCAGGTGTGGCGTTAATTGCATCAGCTAAGGTTTGTCTTGCAGCTTTCACGGCAGCTTCTGCTTCCCATCCATATATATGATTGATGCTGGCAGGATTGCCGAAGTGTTCTGTAAAGAAAGGTATCATTGCCTCTAGTACCCGTTGATCAACAGGTGTTGTGGCGTGGCAATCTAAGTATATAGGGCGATAGCTCAATGGTTACTCTCCGAGTAATACTACTATTTTGGCAAATTATGTTTTAACGCATTAGCCGAAGGCTTCCCAATGGGTAGGAACGCAAAGGTAAACGCAGAGGTACGTAAAGGTAGATTTATTTATTCACGCTCTAATTTTAAAAAGTTCAGTGAGTTTTTTGAGTATGCTTAAAACTTATTTTACGTACTCATAAAATATATATATTTATTTCATCTGCTTACCAAACTAACTGCATAGGATAACTTGCAAACACACTATTCCTCAAGATTATAGGTAAAATTTTTACCAAATTTTGAGAAAATATTAGCTGATTAAAGGGATATTGATGGTGAGAAGGTAGCTGGGCTAGCTCATCCAAATATCCTAGTTTAATTTCTAAGGTATTCGCCTGACAGGAAAATCTGTGCGATCGCAGCACAAATCTATATACTTATCAGCAATACGGAAATATGAATTTAGAACAAGAGTGGAAACGTTGTGCGATCGCACTTGGTAGTAATTTGGGTGACTCTAATGCCATCCTCAAATCTGTACTCTTCACTATCGCTAATACTCCAGGTATTAACTTAATATCTCAATCTAGTTTTTATCAAACTGTACCTATTGGCGCACCGCAACCAGATTATTTAAATGCTTGTGCGATTTTAGAAGTTAACTTAAAGCCAGATGAATTATTAAAAAAACTCCTAAATATTGAGCATAAATTTGGGCGTGTGCGTACAGAACATTGGGGCGCTAGAACTCTTGATTTAGATATCTTATTATTTGATGATTTAATTTTAGATACGCCTACTCTCCAAATACCTCATCCACGTATGTGGGAAAGAGGGTTTGTTTTAGTTCCGTTAGCTGAGATTGCGCCAAATTGGATTGAGCCTAAGTCAGGAATGGCGATCGCAGAACTCTTACAAGCGGTAGACTGTTCTGGTGTTCGTGGAGTTATGTAAGCTTATGTCTCTGGGTAATGAACCGCCAGAAATTCTCAAACAGCGTTTATTTTATCAAGGTCGGAAATTCGCCTTTGATGTTAATACTCTGCGTTTACCCAATGGCGCGGAAGGTGATTGGGAATGTATTCGTCACCCAGGCGGGGCTTTGGCTATACCTGTTACGCCAGAAGGCAAACTGATTTTAGTACGACAGTATCGCTTTGCTACTCAAGGTAGGTTATTAGAGTTTCCCGCAGGAACTATAGAGGCAAACGAAAATCCTGCTGAAACAATTAAGCGAGAAATTGAGGAAGAAACAGGTTATCGCGCCCATCGTTGGCAAAAGTTAGGAGAATTTTTTCTTGCTCCTGGCTATTCTGATGAAATTATCTATGCTTTTCTCGCACAAGATTTAGAACGCCTAGAAACTCCCCCCGCTCAAGATGCTGATGAAGATATAGAAATAGTTTTAATGACTCCCCAAGAATTAGAGCAAGCAATATTATCTGGAGAACCAGTTGATGCTAAATCTATTTCTAGCTTTCTCTTGGCGCGTCCTTTTTTAAGGGAGGAGGGAGGAGGGAGGAGTTAAATTACAAGTTTTTCTAATCTTTACAAAAATTTACTTTCTGATTTTTTTATAAACTCAGTTTTTCAAAAGCTTATTGAGAATAATCGCATTTAAAAAACGAATTATCGACGTTTGACAATTTCATTAGTTTTGATAAACTCAAAGCTATGATTAAGATTGGCTCCTTTCATGGAAAATTTTTCAGTCAAGTAAGTTATGTAAGCTGAAATCCTAACTACTGATGCTTCCAACCTGGGCAGAGAAAAATAACAACCCACTTCACAAAGCGTAACAAATCCCCAAAAGTATTAAAATCTTAGCTCTTAACAGTTAAGCCTTACTAACCCTTAGCGTTCTACCCTACGGGAAGCCACTGTGCTGCTAATGCGTATAACTTGACGGGGTGACAACCCCGTCAAAGACAAGACTGAATAAGGGATGCAGCTTTTAAACCTCTGTAAAAATTTAAGCTTTTATTTGGCTTTAATCTCATTAACTCGCAAACATCTTTAGTGCATG
>JAESGO010000067.1_pt1 | contig 82093 bp, 75 predicted proteins | sample 9269701 | NCBI WGS metagenome assembly JAESGO01 (sample SAMN15720690, study PRJNA650881) | algae metagenome | isolation source: Hormoscilla sp. CMT-3BRIN-NPC48 and co-occurring heterotrophs from... | place: USA: Clark Mountains Wilderness, California | collected 2010-04-18 | reverse complement strand
AGTCTTAAAGAAAGAGTTTGTGCTTATCTTGAAGAATTTTCTTCAGAAACAATAGCATCTATAACCGGATGGGATTACATTTTATCAGCACTCCCCACCGTTGCATGATTTTTTAAAAATGGTATAATAACTGGCAAAAGTATGCAAGCTATTGTATGTGGTGGTGCTTTTAATTTTTTGAATATTAAAGCCTTCATTGAATCTGTTGAAAATCAACATTGGCGAGATCCTGCCAATCTTCAGTTGTTGATTCAAGATGAGAGCGAAGAACGCTTTACACTTTATGAGTTTAATCAGGAAATGAGTTTACAGAGAAAAAACTAATGATTTTTATTGATATTATTTGCGACTATAGAAAGTTAATCTAAAAACGGCTGTAATTACTTAATTCCACAACTTTCTAACCTACAAACTAAAGAAGTTACCCTTTCTACTCCAAAACCACCAAATTTACCAATTATCCTAGTTAATAAAGCAATATCTCCAGCACGACCAGAGGGTAAATGTCCTTTTGGCGCACTCAGATCGAAAGTAAGATTAGAGTAGTAAAAAATGTCTCCTTTGGTATACCAGCCGATGCGATCGCAAAATTGTTTATAAATTTTCACATCAGCATCTACATTTCCCCCAACACTCTCCCAAATACTTTTTTGAACACTAAACCCAAAGTGTCCATTACTATACTTCAACCACAATCTATTAAGAGTACGCAAGTCAGCACAGGGAAAGCTTCTAATACTATTTAAATCAATCCAACCTTCTTTTTTTCTACCTGATGCACTAAGCATTAAATTTACCGTTTCTGCATCAGCTTCTTGCCAATTTCCTGCGGCTAATAGACCTCGTAGATAAGTATAATCTATTCCTACTTCTGAACTTAAATCATCAGTAATGGATCTTAAGATAGTCGTAGCTACTTGAGGCTTACGACCTTTACTATATTTACTCCAAAGTTGGTTAATAGTATGTATATCGTGAATAGGAAACTTATTAAAATCTGCTAATGTCAGCCAACCTTCTTTTAATCTACTAGCTGCTTTTAGCATTAACGCCCTAGTTTCTAAATCAGCTTCGCGCCATTTTCCTAATGCTAATAAATCTCTTAATTTACTATAATCTAAACCTATTTCGGAAGTTAAATCATCACTAAGATCGTGCATAACTTCCGCCGCAGACTGATAACGATCTTTTACAAACTCTTGTAGTAATTTATCTAAAACTTGCGCTAACATGGGATTCAAACTAGAGCCTTGAGGTAAACGTTCTCTCCATATCCAACGGCTTGCTAGGGCATCATAAAGATTATTAGAACCATCATTTCTGGGCAGACAATTCGTTAATAAAGCAATGCAGGTAACGCCTAAACTGTAGAGGTCACTAGCTGGAAAAGCTTGACCGCGTAGTTGTTCTATGGGTGCATATCCAGGTGTACCAACTGTTGTACCTTGACTAAGACTTGTTCCTGTGACTTGCTTGGATACACCAAAATCTATTAATACTAACTTGCCATCCTTGCGACGGCGCATGATATTTTCTGGCTTAATATCTCGGTGAATTACCCCGTGTTCATGCACAATTTTAAGAAGGGGCAGTAAATCACTCAATAATTGCTGAATTTTTTGTTCACTAAAAGCCCCCTGCTGAATTAATTCTTGACGTAAATCATGTCCGTCAATTAACTCTTGTACTAGGTACAAACTCTGATTTTGTTCAAAGTACGCTAATAGCCTGGGTACTTGAGAATGTTCTCCAAGTTGAAACAGTCTCTCTGCTTCTTGGTTAAACAGTTCTTGAGCTTTCTTGAGTGCCGTTTTATCGGCTTTAATTTCTGAAGATGGTGAAAATTGTTTTACTACACAGGCAGCATTCATGCAATCTATATCTTCTGCCTGATAAGTTCTACCAAAACCACCGCTACCAAGCGGTTTAATTATGCGGTAGCGATTCCTGAGTAACAGTGGTAAACCGCAGTTTTGACAAAATTTATGCGCGTCAGGGTTTAGGGTATTGTTACAGCTAAGATTAAGGCAGTACACCATACCTGAAAATATTTTGGGGAATAAAATCTAGTTTGACGCTCCTACAGGTTTTTAGCTAGTAGGATTCTTGTCTCAACGAGTCCACTTACCATAGTTAGTCTCCCTTGTATGCCAGAGATGGTACTCTCCTCAAGCTTTCACTTCATTACAGAAGCCAGTTTCCGTGCGCCCCACGGTACTGTCTAGACCATAAAATTTGGTTTTCTGGTACTTGGTGCTTAAAGATTTTACCTGTGCAAGCCTTCCTGCACAGAACCCCAGATCGTTAGTTTTCAAGGTACGATGCCTCTCGGCTCTGGGTTTTTTAAGTGGTTGATTACCCTAACCACTAAAATTTAAGATACCACATTTTATTAATCAATGAACGCGGTTATTGCTAATTGTTAATTGGTGATTGTTCTTATCAGGAATTTGCGATGAAAATTGAAACGTTGGCAGTCCATGCTGGACATAGTATTGATTCTACGACAGGTGCGGTAGTACAACCAATTTATCTTTCTACTACTTTTGAACGTTCAAAAGATGGAAGTTACCCTCAAGGCTATGATTACATTCGTAGTAATAACCCCAACCGAGAAGCTTTAGAAAGATGCCTTTGTGAATTGGAGGGGGGAGTTGCGGCGGCGGCTTTTTCTTCGGGTTCGGCTGCAACAATGAGTGTTTTTCAGGCTTTACAACCAGGGAATCATATTATTGCACCTAATGATGCTTATTCTGGGACTTCGTTACTGTTGCGAGAACTTGTTGCGCCTTGGGGTTTGGAAGTTAGTTTTGTAGATTTAACTAATCTCGGTGAAGTACAGGAAGCTCTTCAACCGAATACACGACTAATTTGGGTAGAAACGCCCTCGAATCCGCTACTGAAAATTACTGATATTGTTAAAATTGCTGCGATCGCACATCAAGCTAATGCTCTGTGCGTGTGTGATAATACTTGGGCAACACCAATAGGACAAAACCCTTTAAAACTAGGCGCTGACTTAGTTGTTCACTCTACAACTAAGTATTTAGGTGGACACAGCGATGTGTTAGGTGGTGTTGTAGTTACGAAGGTTGAAGATGAGTTTTTTAAGAAAATTAAGAGTATCCAAAAAATTGGTGGTGCTGTTGCTTCTCCCTTCGATTGTTGGTTAGTAATGCGGGGGATTCAAACTTTACCTTATCGGATGCGTGGTCACACAGACAATGCCGTTAAAGTTGCTAATTTTTTGAACAACCACCCTCAAGTTGAAGCTGTTCATTATCCAGGTTTAAAACAACATCTAGGGCATGAAATTGCCGCTTCTCAAATGCAGCTTTTTGGTGGAATGCTATCTTTTCAAGTTAAAGGTGGACGGGAAAGAGCTTTTGCTGTTGCTGCAAAAACTATTTTATTTACTAGAGCAACAAGTTTAGGTGGGGTAGAAAGTTTTATTGAACACCGAGCATCAATTGAAGGAGTCGGAACAAGAACTCCTGAAAATTTGTTACGAGTTTCAATTGGTTTAGAACACGCTGATGATTTGATTGATGATTTGAATCAAGCTTTAGGTTAGAACCTTCCTATGCTCCTCCCCGTGTACGGGGAGGGGAGAAAGTACAGTTGATACCACTAAATAAAATTACGACTGGAAAAGGAGCAAATTCTGAGTTTGCTGGCACATTGCCGAAGTTAAGTTCCTGTTCGCTTCCAGATATTAGCGCCGGATAAAACACTTTTAAATGAATTGTGTCGTATGGTGGCGTAGCTGTTTCTACTTTAGTTGCTCGGAAAAAGGCGCAAACTGTCATGCTATTTTTGCTGCAATGATTTTGGTTTTAAATTATGTAGAAGGATGGAAATAGTTGTAAATTTCTTGAGCTAAATGTGAGCCAATTCCAGGTGCTTTTGCTAGTTGTTCTGGGGAAGCTTCACGGATGTAATCAATTGAACGGAAATGAGCTAAAAGTTGCTTTTGGCGATTGAAGCCTAATCCAGGGATTTCATCTAAGCGCGATCGCTTTAATTTATCACTTCTTTGCTGACGGTGGAAAGTTACAGCAAATCTGTGTGCTTCATCCCTTAATCTTCGCAACAATTGTACTCCTGGTTGCTCTGCATTAGTTTCCAGTGGTAATGATTCACCAGGTAGAAATATTTCTTCTCGCTGCTTGGCTAAACTAACTACACGCAAGTCTTCTAATAAGTTCATCTCTTGTAAAATTGCGACAACAGATGATAACTGACCTTTACCACCATCAATCATAATTAGATCGGGAAAATCAGGATTTCCTACTCGCGGCAATTGTGGATCTTCTGCGTACTTACGGAAGCGACGGCTAATTACTTCTGCTAAACTGGCAAAGTCATCAGAATGACCAATTTTAACTTCAGGATTTCTAATCTTATAGTGGCGATAGTGTTGTTTTGCAGGTAAGCCATCAATAAACACTACCTGAGAAGCTACTGCATTTGATCCTTGAATATGGGAAATGTCGTAACCTTCAATTCGGCGCGGTAATTCTGCTAAGTCTAGGATATCAGCTAAATCTTGAGTAGCTTCGGTGTTGCGATCGCCTAATTTTTGCATTCGCGCTAATTCATACTCGGCATTGCGCTCCACCATTTCAATTAATTCTGCCTTGGTTTGCCGTTGCGGTGCAATAATGCTAACTTTACGCCCTTTACGTTCTGTTAAAAACTCCCCTAGCATCTCACCATCTGGTAACTCATGCTGCACCAAAATTTCTGAGGGAATTTCTACAGACTCAGCATTTTGATAATGTTCTTCTAACACTCGCTGCAAAATAGCACCCAGGAACCCGCCTTCTGGCAAACCCATCCCCCCTAACTTCTCCCCGTCAATGGAGAGGGGGGGTTGCTGTTCTGTATTCCCACTGTTAGGGGATGGAGTTGTCTGTAACCCCTGAAAAGCTGGCACTTCCGCAACAAATCCTAACCGTCCAACTAATTTACCTGCGCGAATTTGGAACAATTGAATACAGGCGTGTTTCTCGTCAGCAGCTAGAGCGATCGCATCCCGCGAAACAGTATCATTAGGCAGTGATACTTTTTGATCCGCAGTTAACGACTTTAAACCACCAATTTGATCGCGAATCCGTGCAGCTTGCTCAAAGTTTAAATCTTCTGCTGCTTTTTCCATTTGAGCAGTCAAAACATCCACCAGTTCACTATTACGTCCTTGGAAGACCATCGCTATTTTTTGAATAGTTTTACGATAATCTTCTGGTGAAATTAATTGTTGACAAACACCTGGACAACGACCTAAATCATAGTTAAGACAAGGACGATCTTTAAATAAAGGTTGTGGTCTTTGTCGCAATGGAAAAAGACGTTTAACTATATGTAATGTTCTGCGTAATAAACCTGAATCTACATAAGGGCCATAATATTTATCTTTTTCTTTAGCTAAACGGCGATTGCGGGTGATAAATATGCGTGGATATGCTTCCGACCAAGTAATTAAAACGTAAGGATATTTCTTGTCATCTTTCAGCAACACATTAAAATAAGGTTGATGTTGCTTGACAAGATTAGCTTCTAGTGCTAAAGCTTCTGATTCAGTATCTGTAACAATAAACTCAATTTCCGCCACTTGTCGCACCATCATGGCGATGCGGGGACTAAGGCTTTGGGAGTCGCGGAAATAGGAACGAACGCGCGATCGCAATTTTTTCGACTTACCTATATATAAGATGCGATCGCTTTTATCGCGCATGAAATAAACCCCTGGTTCCGAGGGTATTTCCTTCAGGCGTTTCTCCAGATGCTCTGGATTTTTAATTAAAGGTAGAAATTCAGTAGAAGATGTCACAGACAAAATCGCTGCTATACGTGACTAATTCTATTGTCTCTAAATTTAGATAGTTTGTGTTGAAATAAAATTGCGGTAAACCCTCATCAATATCACAGGAAATTACCCATTAGCAATAATTCAATATTTAACAGCATACTTCAACTATAAGATAGATTGTTAATCAACCTAGGACTAGATACAGTTAAGAGTGAGTGGTTAAATAAAGGCTTTCATAGTAGAAGTTTTTGCTATCTTGAGTGAAAGACTAATATTAATAGATTAAAATCAACAAATGAAAGAAATCACACGCCGCAAATTCATTGCAACAGCAACATTAGCAACGGGATTTGCAATAGCAGTGCCACCCATTCTTGCTCAAGTAATTAATACTGACGATCAGGGATTGATAGCAGGTGAAGTAAAGATTCCCGTTCAAGACGGCAAAATTCCTGCTTATAGAGCGATGCCTGCTAAGGGAAATAATTTTCCAACCGTCCTAGTAATTCAGGAAATTTTTGGTGTACACGAGCATCTTCAGGATATTTGCCGTCGCTTTGCTAAGTTGGGGTATTTAGCGATCGCACCTGAATTATTTATACGTCAAGGCGATGTCTCAAAGTTAAGTTCTATCGACGAAATCCGTCCAATTGTAGCTAAAGTACCAGATGCACAAGTGTTATCTGATCTTGATGCCACAGTAAACTGGGCAGTAAAATCATGTAGGGGTCATGCTGAACGGTTGGGGATTACAGGGTTTTGTTGGGGTGGTCGCATTACCTGGCTTTACGCAGCACACAACCCCCAAGTCAAAGCTGGTGTAGCCTGGTACGGACGGCTAGTGGGTGACGCTACCGAAATAACACCAAAACATCCCATTGATATTGCCTCTACCTTGAAAACACCAGTGCTGGGACTTTACGGCGGTAAGGATACAGGCATTCCTCTTGATACAGTAGAACAGATGCGATCGCGCTTACAATCGGGCAGTAGTCAATCTGAAATTATTGTTTACCCTGATGCCCCTCACGCCTTCTTTGCAGACTATCGCCCCTCCTATCGCGAAACAGAAGCCAAGGATGGTTGGCAACGTCTCCAGGCATGGTTTAAAAAATCTGGGGTGTAATCCTTCTTCAAATGCAAAAAATTGAAGCAAGAATCTCCCGTCAAGCTTGCGCTGTGACGGGGGAGGGTTAAACTGTAACTAAACCAATCACCTAACTTTACAAGTGAGAATTATTCAGACTAAAGGAAGAGTTACAGATGGCGCTCTAAGTGTCGCTCTGCCTGAAGATTTTAGCAATGGCGAAGTTGATGTGATCGTTGTATCGGCAGATCAGCCTGATGAATTTGAGCAGCGTCATCAGATGATGATAGAAAAAGGCTACGACACTCCAGAAAAGGTTATGAAACTTATTGAGCAACTTAAGCTAGAAATGCTTAAAGAAAAAGGTAGAGCTTCGTGAATGTTTCCCTAAAACGCATTTTTTTAGATACTAATATCTTTATCATTGGGGATGCAGACAAGCAAAGTCAAGAAAGCAGAATTTTAGAAGCATTTGGTTATCGAGCTAAACCTCCGCTTTTCAATACAGAGGTTATACTTTCAGATGAACTTCTTGACCAAATCCGCAGAGTAAGCAAATATCTGTACGGAAAAGAACAAGCAGGTCAAGTTATCGCTAATTTGTGGCGTTGGCTTAATATCTTCTACGTTCCTTCTACAGTAAACTGGAATGACGACAAATTGCAGTTGATTAATACTAATACTATCCCCTCAGAAGACATTGAAATTTATCTTTCTGCTAAATACGGTAGAGCAAATTGTTTTGTATCAGGAAATAGGAAATTAATTTCAGCAATTGCAGATTTTGATTGTTTAACTCCAGAAGCATTTATTCAGAAATATCTGGAATTATAAAGTAATTCCTGTAAATGCAAATTTGTTCTAATTTTTGAATCCTGACTCCTGACTACTTTTCCATAAATTCAGCAATTTTCTCAACAGCTTTCTGCAAAATTGGCGGTTCATGTACTAAAGCAAACCGTACATAACCTTCGCCAGATTTACCAAAACCCGCCCCAGGCGAAGCTGCAACTCCGGTTTTTTCTACCATTTGAGTGCAAAATTCTATAGAATTATGACTCCAACGTTCAGGTAGCTTTGCCCAAATGTACATGGTGGCAACTGGTGTGGGAACTTGCCAGCCGATTTTATGTAAAGCTTCTATAAACGCATCGCGTCGGGTTTGGAATGTAGCAACTGCTTGTTGTACTTGGGTTTGTGAGCCAGTTAAAGCTGCGATCGCGCCATTTAAAATCCCTCTATATTGATTAAAATCCACCACTGCTTTGATTTGTCGCAAAGCCTTAATTAATTGAGGATTACCAATTGCATAACCCACCCGAAATCCTCCCATATTGTAGGATTTCGACATAGTAAAGAACTCAATCGAAACACTTTTATCTGGGTCAGCTTGCAGAATTGAAGGTGCAACACCTTCGCTAAATACTAAATCTGCATAAGGGAAATCGTGAACTAAAACAAGATCGTGTTGTTTACAAAAGGCTACTGCTTTTTGGAAAAATGATAAAGGTGCGATCGCGCTTGTAGGATTATGAGGATAACTCAACACCATCATCTTTGCTTGTGCTAATACTGGGGTTGGTATCTCCTCAAATACAGGTAAAAACCCATTTTCCTCGGTTATCGGCATCGGGTAAATTTGACCACCAGCCAAGTAAACGCCCCCTGCATGGGAAGGATAACCAGGATCTAAAAGTAAAGCAAAATCACCTGGATTTAATATTGCTAATGGTAAATGAGCAGTTCCTTCTTGCGAACCGATCAGAGAGACAACCTCTGTTTCTGGGTCAACTGAAACACCAAACTTTTGTGTATACCAGTTAGCCGCAGCTTGCCGGAAACTTTGCGTACCATGAAATAGCAAATAACCGTGAGTGCTAGTGTCAGATAAAGATGATTGAATAGCAGCAATTACATGATCTGCTGATGGTAAGTCAGAAGAACCTAATGATAAGTCAATAATATCTTGTCCGGCGGCTCTAGCTCTAGCCTTCGCCTGATCCATATCTGCAAACACATTCGCTTGCAGGGGTTGTAAACGCTGGGAAAATTGCATATCTTATCCTTTATATATGACTTCTCACAGTATCTTTAGACAGAGAAGAACAAACATTTATAGTAGTTAGTTTTTAGTAGTAGCGGCGGGTTTAATTGATATTTTTGTATGATGCCTAGATGTCCCTGAACCCGCCCCTACAATTTTCTTGTACTGTCTAGGTTTTACCTCTACGACTTGTCCTAACCTTTACATAAGAATGCTATAAATTTACCTTAGCTTAAATCATTAACGATCAAAAACGGTTAAGGGTGGGCTTAGTCCCCACCCTTAAATTCATGCTACCAACAGGCACAAGCCTTAGCTTGCATCAGCTATTGTTTTAGATAATCGAAATCTGAGTATTATTGAGTGCAGGAATAACACTGCTAACTGGAGATAAAGTTGCTATTTGGCTAGATAAACCAGCACCGTTACCATCAACATCGTAGAACAAAGCACCATTGCTAGTGTTATAGATAAACCGTTGGTCAGCAGTTCCTGCGGTTGTTACGCCAGCACCAGAGAGGAACTGATTAGCTGATAGCGTTGTACCTGCAACTAATCCACCACCAAAACCAGTAGCCAATATTTCGATAATATCACTCTCACTGGCTTTGAAATCTACGATCTTATCAATACCTTCATTAGAGGCATTGAAACGGAACTTATCAGCGCCAGTACCTCCTGTAAGTGAATCGTTGCCCAACTCACCAACAAGAATGTCATTACCAGCGTTACCAGTGATGGTGTCATTACCACTGCCACCTGTTAAGGTATTTGCACCAGTATTGCCTAGGATGGTATTGGCTAAGGTGTTACCGTTACCATTGATTGCAGCCGTACCAGTAAGGGTGAGTTTTTCAACGTTATCGCTTAATGTCCAGTTGACTGTGGATTGAACCGTATCAATACCACCAGTGCTGGCTGACTCAATTACTTGGTCATTGACATTATCCACAACGTAAATATCGTTACCGCCTTCACCCATTAGAGTATCAGCGCCTGTAAGTCCACTGAGAGTATTGGCAGCACTATTACCTTTAATGGTGTTGTTTAGGGCGTTACCAGTGCCATTAATGGCGGTAGTTCCTGTTAAAGTTAAATTCTCCAGGTTAGAAGTTGCCCCAAGTGTGTAGGTAATAGATGACTCGACAGTATCAACCCCACCTGTAGTTGTTTCTGTAATTGTGTCGGTGGTGGTATCAACTTTGTAAGTATCATTACCGTCACCACCAACTAAGGTATCAATTCCTGCCCCACCATCAAGGATATTAGCGCCACTATTGCCTGTGAGGACATTGTTGCCTGCGTTACCAGTTGCATTGACATCACCAGTACCGATTAATGTCAGGTGTTCAATGTTGGCATAGTTGGCTAAAAAGTTGCTAACTAAAGACTGAATAACATCAACGCCACCTGTAGCAGTTTCGGTAATTGTGTCTGTGGTGGTATCCACAATATAAGTGTCATTGCCGTTGCCACCAATTAAGGCATCAACGCCATCTCCACCGTCAAGGATATTAGCGCCATCATTCCCTGTGAGGACGTTATTGAGGGCGTTACCAGTAGCATTGAGGTCTCCTGCACCAGTGATAGTGAGGTTTTCAACGTTGGCGAAGTTGGCTAAGGTGTTGCTAATTAAAATCTGGACAGTATCAACTCCACCTGTGGCGGTTTCGATTATCGTCTCTGTGGTGGTATCTACTACATAAGTATCGTTGCCATCGCCACCAACTAAGGTATCAACGCCATCGCCACCATCGAGGATGTTAGCGCCGCTATTACCAGTAAGCGTATTATTGCCACTGTTACCAGTCCCGTTAAAATCACCAGTACCAGCGAGGATGAGGTTTTCAACGTTGGTGTAGTTGGCTAAGGAGTTAGTAAACGATGATTGGACTGTATCAACCCCACCTGTAGCGGTTTCTGTAATTGTGTCTGTGGTGGTATCTACATTGTAAGTGTCGTTACCGTCGCCACCAACTAAGGTATCAATCCCATCGCCACCATTAAGGATATTAGCGCCACTATTACCTGTGAGAACGTTATTGCCAGCGTTACCTGTAGCATTAAAATCACCAGTGCCACCCAGGGTGAGGTTTTCAATGTTGGTATAGTTGGCTACGGTGTTGGTAAACGATGACACAACAGTATCAACCCCACCTGTAGCAGTTTCTGTGATTGTATCTGTGGTGGTATCTACAATGTATGTGTCGTTACCGTCGCCACCAACTAAGATATCAACTCCATCGCCACCATTTAAGGTATCGTTTCCAGCATTGCCAGTGAGTGTATTATTGCCACTATTACCAGTAAGCTGATTGTTGAGACTGTTACCTGTAGCATTAACGGCGGAACCTGTCAGGGTGAGGTTTTCCAGGTTGGAAGTTTCCCCTAAAGTGTAGGTAAATAAGGATGTGACAGTATCAACCCCACCTGTAGCGGTTTCAGTAATTGTATCTGTGGTGGTATCCACAATGTAAGTATCATTGCCATCGCCACCAACTAAGGTATCAACACCTGCGCCACCATCGAGGATATTAGCGCCGCTATTACCTGTAAGTTTGTTGTTGCCAGCGTTACCAGTAGCGTTAAAGTCACCAGTACCACCGAGACTCAGGTTTTCAATGTTGGTATAGTTGGCTAAGGTGTTGGTAAAAGATGATTGGACTGTATCGTTGCCACCTGTGGCGGTTTCTGTGATGGTATCTGTGGTGGTATCTATAACGTAAGTGTCATTGCCCGCCCCACCATCTAACGTATCAATACCTGCGCCACCGTCCAGCGTATCGTTACCTGTGCCACCACTGAGAGTATTATTGCCACTGTTACCAGTAAGTTGATTATTGAGGGCGTTACCAGTTGCATTAACGGCGGAACCCGTCAGCATCAGGTTTTCCACATTAGCCCGACTCGCAATATTCAGCGTGTCAGTTACAGAGGAAATGATGGTATCAGTACCTTCGTCAGCGTATTCTGTGATTACGTCTGTAGTTACGTTAACTACATAAGTGTCATTGCCAATACCACCAATTAAACTATCGTTGCCGACTCCACCATCAAGGTAGTCGTTACCACCATTACCATAGAGGGTATCGTTACCACTGCCACCAGTTAAGGTGTCGTTGTTGTCACCACCAGAAAAGTTGTCAGCAAAGTTAGTACCTGTGATGTTGAAGTTTTCTATGTTGGAGAAGTTAACTTGGTCAGCAGTTCCAGGGCTTGTATAAGCGTAGAAATACCCGTTAAATCCTGTAGCACCATTGGAGTAGACATTGCTTTGCACTCCTGCAAAGTATCCGCCACCGCCGGAGAAGGTATTGCTGGAATAGTCAACAATTAATAAATCGTTGCCATCCCCCCCATCAACGTTATCTTGTCCACGACCTGCATTAATAGTGTCGTTACCAGCGCCAGTGTTGAGTGTGTCATTTTGAATTTTGCTGTATGTAATGGTGTCGTTACCGCTACCTGTTTTTAATCCTTCAAAATACTCAACTCCTGTGACACTCATGCCATTAGTCAGGATAATCGGAGTATGGGTAGCGCCTGTATCATCAAAGATTAAGCTAGAAGTCGCTGCGGAAAAGTCAGAGTCAGTTAAGGTATCGCTACCTGTACCGCCATCAATCACATCAATTCCGCCACCACCTGTGATGAGGTCGTCGCCAGCACCAGCATTGATTACGTCATTACCCAGACGACCATCTATAATATCGTCGCCGTCCCCACCATTGAGGGTGTCATTTAAGTTACCACCACTGAGCAAGTCGCCAAAACTTGTGCCTGTTATTTGGAAGTTTTCGATGTTGGAAAAGCTAACTTCATCATAAGTATAAGCATCCTCTATGTAAGCATTGAAATATCCATTGTATCCGCCTGCACCGTTGTCATTCACAACACTGTAAATTCCAGGCGGGTAGGAAATACCACCAGCAAAGGTATTACCAGAATAATCGACAACTAATAAGTCTGTGCCAGCACCACCATCTACGATATCGTAGCCACTACCAGAGTTAATTGTGTCGTTGCCAGCACCAGTGGAAATGTTATTATTCTGCCTTTGAGCGTAGCTTATGCTGTCGTTACCGCTACCTGTTTTGACGTTTTGGAAATACTCAACTCCAGTTACACTTGTACCATCTGCTAGAGTGATTGGTGTATGAGTAGTGCCAGTATCGTCGAAAGCTAGGGCAGCAGTTGCAGTGGAAAAGTCAGCATTGACTAAAGTATCTACACCTGCACCGCCATCAATGGTATCGGCACCGTTGAATCTAGTGGAAAAACGAGCGTCTACAACCCTATCATAATTATAATTATCTGGTTTAAACCCACCAGATACGTCAAAGCGATATTGTGTACCTGAAGTTAATACTGAAGAAAAGACTTTCGGTTGTCCTGTGGGAAAAACGTTGGTAGCAGAATTAATCGTCAATGTTTCAAAAGGAGTTGCTTCATACACTCCTCCAACTTGGCGATAAACTTTAACAGTATAACTGCCTTGGTTAGTTGCGTTGTCTGTGTCATTGACATAGAAATCTACTTTTTGTCCGTTCCCAACATACTCTTTGGAGTAAACATGATTGGGGTTATAAGCGCCCCAAAAGTCGTCATTGTTAGCACCCAGAGCGGTAGAAAATAATCCTAAATCAACTCCTGTATCTTGCTCTACGTCTTGGACTAGGGTAGCAAAACTTCCCTCAATAGTATCGTTGCCAGCGCCACTATTGATAACGTTATTACCATTTCTAGCATTAATGTAATCGTTGCCGTCTCCTCCATTTATGGTGTCATCAAATTCACCACCATTAAGGGTGTCGGCAAAGTTAGTGCCTGTGATTTGGAAATTCTCTATGTTAGAAAAGTTAACGTGGTCAACTGCACCACTGCTATTTTTGTAGGCATAGAAATTGCCAGAATACCCACCATTACCGTCAGGACTAACACTGCTATTGATTCCAGCAGGGTATGAGACATTACCAGCAAAGGTATTGCTAGAGTAATTAACTACTAATACATCACTGCCAGCGCCAGCATCAACGTAATCATTGCCTAAACCTGAGTTGATGGTATCGTTACCGCCACCTGTATTGATGGTTTCACCAAAATCGACGGTGAAATTAATGCTGTCGTTACCGCTACCTGTGGTGAGGTTGTTAAATCGCTCAATTCCGGTAACGGTTGTACCCGCGATCGCATTCCCACTATTATCAATTATTAATCCTGTGCTGATACTAGAAAAATCTGCATTATCTAAGGTATCTATTCCAGTACCACCATCAATGCTGTCTGCACCGCCACCGCTACTGATGTAGTCATCACCTGCACCACCAATTAAGGTGTCATTATTAATCCCACCACGAATAACGTCAGCAAAGTTAGTGCCTGTAATATTAAAGCGTTCGACGTTGCCGAAGTTAAGTTGGTTAACTTGACCACTGCTATTTTTGTAGGCGCTGAACGACCCAGAATATACCCCGCCACCACTATCACCGACGGAACTGTTCATCCCAGCAGGGATTGAGGGAGTACCAGCAAAGGTATTGCCAGAATAATTAACAACTAATACATCGCTACCAGCACCAGCATCAACGTAATCGTTGCCTAAACCAGAATTGATGGTATCGTTACCACCGCCAGAGTTGATAGTTTCATTAAAATCGACGGTGAAATTAATGTTGTCATTACCGCTACCTGTTGTCAGGTTTTTAATTCGCTCGATTCCAGTAACGGTTGTACCTGCGATCGCATTCCCACTATGATCAATTATTAAACCTGTGGCAATACTAGAAAAATCCGCACCTTCTAACGTATCTATCCCAGCACCACCATCAATGCTATCTACACCGCCACCACCATCAATATAATCATTGCCAGCACCACCAATTAAAGTATCGTTGAATGCGCCTCCTCGTAAACTATCGGCATAATTAGTACCTGTGATTTGGAAGCGTTCAATGCTGGAAAAGCTTACTTGGTCATAATTACCATAACTATTTTTATAGGCAGTTAAATAACCAGCATAGCCACCAGAACCATCAGCATAGAAACTATTAAAGCGGATGCCAGCAGGATAGTTGCGATTTCCAGCAAATGTATTGGCTGAATAATCTATTACTAATAAATCACTACCACCGCTACCATTTACTGTATCAATGCCACGCAACGGTTGAAATACGTCGGCGCTGGTAGTGCCATTTAAAGTGTCGTCGCCGTCAGTCCCATTTAAATTTGCCTGCTCAATTTCAATGATTTGCCCATCTAATATAATTGTGGCGGTATCATCTTCTTCTTTCAGCAGTTCTAACTCTTTTTCCGTTAAAATTTTTCCCTGCACTAATGCGGAAAAAATCGCCCCTTCGTCGCCTTCTGCCTCAATTTCATTGATTTGAGCATCAATATAATGTCCTGCTTCTTCTAGCAGTACATCCGCAATTGCTACTATATTATTAGCATTTTGCTCGATAAGTTCTTTTGATATATAAATAGTGTTTGTGGCTTTAGCGAAAGCACCCATTGCACCATTTATTTCAGTAGAGTTCCGAATTTCAATTGGTGGTAAGTCGGCAAAATTGTTTTGTTGCCAAGCTTGAGATAATGATTTTGCTATTTTGGTATCATAGTTGTTACCAAATGCCACGCTCATGATGTTGTCGAAATCTTGAGCCGTAGCAAAGGTTTTGAGCAAATCCTGAGTTGTTTGCACAGCAGTTTCTAAAACTGCTTTATCTGTATAATCACTTAATATGTAGCGCATATCACCTTGCCTTAAGAAAGGCATAATAGTTAGATTTTCGTATTATAATGATGTTTCTAGATTTATGCCTTGAGATAGATATTAAATTATAAATTTTTAATACTTTGTTAATGTCAATAATTTTTCGACTGCCCAAAATTTACTTTGTATGTAAAATTTTGTCTTGATTTTTTTTTTAATAAAAAGGCTAGTTGGTTTGTAGTCAAATGTACAAATCAGTAGATCAACCTAATTAAACGTAAAACCCCGCCACCAGCAGGGTTCCCAGGTTAAGCCTGGGAACGAGTTCATCCGATATTGACTAAAACTTTGCTACAGGTGTGCTGCCAATAAATTCTCTAATTTTTGCTTGGTAATAGCTCCTTCCATAGATTCAACTAATTCTTTTTCCTTAAACAATCTAATGGCTGGAACACCCTCAACTTTATATTGCTTAACTGTTTCGGGATTTGGATCTACTTCCATTTTTACGACCTTGAGACGATCGCTATAATTTTGGGCGATCGCATCTACTGATGGTGACACCAAGCGACAAGGGCCACACCATGAAGCCCACAAATAAACTAAAACTGGTTGTTGAGCTTGCAAAACTTCAGATTCAAACTCGGCATCAGAAATAGAAATAACCTTGCTCATGGGTGTCCCTGTTAACAAATTTCAATAATTAACAGCATACTATTTATCCCAGCTACAACAGTTGCGGCTGGGATAATGTCTTGTCAATAGTTTGTCGGGAAAACAGCCATAGTTTACAAGCTGTCAATTTGCGATCGCAACTGTTCTAACTCCGTATCTACTTCTGACTTGGAGGGAGATGCAGATGCGGGCTTAGAAGGTGGTAGTGCTTGATTTGGCGTAGGTGCAGGTGCAAGTAACTGCGCTTTCATAGCTGCCAATTCATCCTCGACACCATTACCAGATTCAAGTAGCTTAAATTGCTCTTCTAAATTGCCTCCTGTAATCTCTGCTGCCGACTGGGAACGAGCTTCCGCCATCAAAACTTTTTCCTCCATCCGCTCGAACGCTCCCATCGCGTTGTTGTTTCCTAAGCGTCCCATAGCACCTTGGAGTTGTTCGCTAGCCTTAGCAGCTTGCGCCCTTGCTTTGAGCATATCTTTCTTGGTCTTGGCTTCGGAAATTTTACTTTCCAACGCAATCAAGTTGCGCTTCATTGTTTCCATGTGACCACTTTGGCTATCTAGCTGGGCTTTTAGCGCCGCCGCCGTTTCGCTATTAGTCTTCTTACGCACTAAAGCTTCCCGCGCTAGATTTTCATCACCCTTGGTAAGAGCCAGTTGCGCCCGTTGCTGCCAGCTATTTGCTTCGGTTTGAGCTTTGTTGTATTGTTGCTCAATACGTTTTTGACTAGCAATTGCCTGTGCAACAGCTTGGCGTAGCTGCACCAAGTCTTCTTGCATATCAATAATTGATTGCTCCAGAATCTTTTCTGGATCTTCAGCTTTGCTTACCACGTCGTTTAGATTGGCTCTAACGACTCGACTGATGCGATCAAATAATCCCATGACGCTGTTTATCCTTTTATTTACTAGGTTATAGCAGGATCTTAATATCTGGCTGCTTTTGTTAATTTAGTTGACTGCCATGATTGCGAATCTTATTCCCAGTTTAAACTGAGCTTCCCAAGCTTATCCCCCTAGCATTGATTCTAATTCCTGTTTTCAGACTTCTGAATTAAGGTAATTGATGTGAGTTCTGGGCGACAAAATAACCGTCCAGGGAAATAGGTTCCTAATCCACGATTAACATAAAGCTGATTGCTTCCTATCTGGTGCAAGCCTTCTGACCATTCCCAATGTTTGACTACTTTGTGACAGCCTTTTTTTAAGAAGGGTAGCCAGGGGTAGATCTTGCTGGAAATGTTTTGGCTAAGTTTCTTGAATTGTGGTATTACAGCGCCAATTCCTGGTATCACTACTTGACCGCCATGAGTATGACCAGAAAGTTGTAGGTCTACTCGCCACTGTTGCAATTTTTCGGCGCTGTCTGGATTGTGAGATAAGACTATCCGAGGTGTTTGAGGATCTAACTGATTTAACACAGACTCTGGGTTAAAATGACGCGACCAATAATCAGCTAGTCCTACTAGGGGTAATTGCGATCCTAAAGGATAGGCGATTTCATTCCATAAAACTTGGATGCCGATATTAGTTAGGGCTTTGGTGACTTCTGCTTTTGAGTTTGGGTAATAATGATCGTGATTGCCTAGTATCGCATAAATACCAAGACGACTTTGCAGGTGTTTAAGTCGTAACACTAATTCGTGAATTGGGCTGGGATCGTCGGTTATATAATCGCCAGTCAGGAGTACTAGATCTGGTTTAGCGGCGTTGCTTGCTGCGATCGCTTGTTGTAGTAAATCTTCTGATAGTCGCAAACCATCATAGTGAAAATCTGACATCTGCACCAGTTTTATGCCTTGTAAATCTGCTGGCAGATCCGCGATCGCGATCGTCACGTTTTCAACTTTCAACTGCCCTGATAATATCCGGTGCATAGTCTATCTTTATGATTTAAGCTATCAAATATTAGTAACAAGAGCGAAATTAGATTAACTATTTTTGTTTATTACAACTAGAGCTTCCAGCATAGCAAAACCAATCCCTAATTATCGCTAGACAATCGCCTGTAGATTTTGCGCTGCGTGATTAAGCTTTTGGATACTAACTTCTGTTTGAGCAATTTCAATGGCAGTTTCTCTTGCCTCGATTTGAATATTGTTCATTGCTGCTACAAAACAATTAATCGAACAAAATTGTGGATAGTAGCAATTAGCAATTCATAGCGCTCGTCTGAGATATAATTCTGAATATGTCTTCACGTAATACCCTCGATCTTGCTGAAATCCGCTTTCTCCACCGCCAGTTGGCTTCTTTGCTGGTGTATCAATCTGTACTGGCGGACGAAGTTGGTTCCTCTTTCCTGCAACTACTTGAATCTCTATACCATAGTGATGGTGGAGAAGCAAGTGCTTTAGTTTGCTTACAAGCTTATGGTAATTGGTTTAAAACTTTGGCGGCTAAAAATGTTAGCTGGCAAGATTATTTAATTAATCAAATTATTGTGGCTGATAATCCCTTTACTCAACAAGCTCAAATCCTAAAATTTGCCAATTTGCCACCAGCGTTGGTAGCGGCGGCGGAACATGATTTGCAAGTATTACACAGTATTTATAAGTGTAGTAGCTATCAAATGAGCCGTTGGGTTCAAACTATGTGTAATTTATCAGTTACACCTGTTTTTTGGAACCAAGAACCTCAAGAATCAACACACCATGAGTTATTAATCCGCACAAGGTTACAACAGGGAAATTGGGGGGAAGCAGTTAAGGATTTGGCATCTTACTACCGTCAATGTGGGGTAGGTATATTTGCTAAGTATTATGCTTTTCGTTGGCAGGCGGGGCAACTGGTGGGAGTTGCATATCCCGATCAGGTGAAGGCGACGGATTTATTTGGCTATGAGTCACAAAAAGCAGCTTTAGTAAAAAATACTGAATTTTTAATTGCAGGCTACCCAGCTTTGAATGTATTACTTTATGGTAGTCGCGGATCTGGGAAGTCTTCTTTAGTTAAAGGAATATTAAATAAATATAGCGATCGCCATCTACGTTTGATCGAAGTTGGTAAATCTCATCTCCAAGATTTACCAACCATTGTGGAACAATTGCGCGGCTTACCCCAAAAATTTATTATCTTCGTAGATGATTTATCTTTTGAAGAAGATGACGATGCTTTTAAATCATTAAAAGTAGTGCTGGAAGGTAATATTACAGCACGACCTGAGAATGTAGTTGTTTATGCTACTTCTAATCGCAGACATTTAATTAGAGAATTTTTTGAAGACCGACCCCGCCCCAGGGATGCTGATGAGGTAAATGCTTGGGATACTGTTCAAGAGAAGCTTTCTTTTAGCGATCGCTTTGGTCTGACTTTAACCTTTGAGCCTGCTGACCAAAATACATATTTAGATATTATCCGGCATCTAGCGCGACAAGCTCAAATCCCCATTAGTCAGGAAGATTTAGAATATCGTGCTTTACAATGGGCAACTCGTCATAACGGTCGCTCTGGGCGAACAGCTAGACAATTTATTGACTTCCTGAATGCGGAACTAAAAATTCCTGAGCGATCGCTCTAAGTATAGTATTAATTATTATTCTGCCCTTTTATCAGTAAATTTACTAAGTAAAAGGGGAGTATTATTTTTATAATCCTGATTTTCTCTGATTGCATTATTATTTAATCAAAGATAAGATTGATTACCAACAACCAGAATTTGATAATCTTTCTAAGTCTTCAGCTACCAGTATTCTGCACCAAAGCGCGAGATGCTCAAGCGTTGGCGGCTTGTCAGCTTTTATTTTTACCATCTAATTAGCTGCAATCCAACACTTAACTGCTTAGTTTTAAATCAGAATTACACATCATACTCTTTAAAGTGGATAGCTGATTACTAAAAAATTACAAATAAATTTCTAGTAGCTGAAGTAAGGAGTAAGTTGGATAAATGGGTTGCCAGTGGATTAAAAATTTAGTCAATGCAGTTGTGAATTTGGTAGCTACTACCGAGCAGCCAATACCAAAAAATCAGCCAATAGTAGCTTTAAACACTGGCTTTGATGAAGAAAGTTGGCTGGCAATGAAAGAAAAACAACAGCAAATTCAGTTAGTACAAATCAAACTTCAGTATCTACAACAAATTAAAAATCACAGCTATCAAATTCCAGATCATAAACTCGATTACCCAAAAGCTAAACAGTTGTATGATTTTATAGAAAATGTTCAAATAATAATTAGTCTAGATAATTTTGAGCTTCAGAGTTGGTATTGTCAACAAGAAAGACAGATTCAAGAAGAACTAGAGCTACTTCGTAGGGAATTTAAGGACGACTGGCAACCGATTAGTAGTAAAATTACATAAATTTAATCAGAAAGTAAGTTATTTAGCAATGTCGTTTACCTATAATCGGACTATTTATTTTCAAGATACCGATGCAGCAGGTGTAGTTTATTTTGCTAATGTATTAGCAATATGTCATGAAGCTTATGAAGAATCGTTAGCCGCATCAAATATTAATTTAAAGTTATTTTTTAGTAGCCCAGATGTTGCTATCCCTATAGTTCACGCTAGTATAGACTTTATTAAACCGTTATTTTGTGGAGATAAAACTTTAATTTGTTTATCGCCTAAATATTTGACTGATCATAGTTTTGAAATTGGCTATAAGATTATTTCATCTCAAGCAGAAAAATTATTAGCTACAGCAATAACTCAGCACGTCTGTATAGATAAAATCAGTAGAAATCGGAAAGAAATGCCCAAAGAAATTAGCCAATGGCTCAATCAGTGGAGTGATGCAGTTGCCACGCCTTAGCAATTTTCTCTAGTTGTTCACGGTTAATTTTACCTTGTTGATTACGAGGCAATTGAGCAACGGCTATCCAATATTTAGGCTGTTTAAATTTGCTAATTTTATTAGTAATTACATTTCGGAGTATATCGTTAGAAACTTCAATGTTAATTGGAACATAAACGGCGGTAACAACTTGCCCCCAATTTTGATCTGGTAAGCCCAACACACCCACATCTGTAACTAATTGAGTAGCTAAAATTGCAGCTTCCACTTCAGTAGGGAAGACGTTTTCACCGCCAGTAATAATTTTGTTACTATTACGACCAACGAGATTTAAATAACCATTATTATCAATAAACCCTAAATCATCTACCGAAAAGCTGTGCTTGTTTGTAAATAAACCGGGATAATAACCTAATGCTAAGGAATCGGATTGGATAGTAATAATACCAGTTTGATTGTTACTTAATATTTCGCCTTGATCGTTATAAATTTGGATTTGAGTATGGGGTAAAATATGACCGCAATTATTAATACCATTTAGAAAAGCTTCTGGTTTGAGGGTAGCAATTTGTGAAGCTGTTTCTGTCATACCATAAGTAGGCGCTAACCGAATATTGTGAGATCTTGCTGCTTCCAAAAGTTCTAGCCAAGCTGGCGCGCCTCCTAATAGTACTGTATGAAAATTAGATAACCATGTAGGGGAATAATTTAAGAGGCGTTGTAGTTGCGTTGGTACTAAGGAGAGGAAAAATTCGGCGGGATTGATGTTATTGATAATATCAAGTTTGTGTGATTGGGAGTAAAAAGAAAACCCCTCCCCGTATTCACGAAGTGTGCGCGAAGCGCTTACGGGGAGGGGTGTCATAGAGGGAGATAATTTAAGGTTTGTTTCGAGGGTTTTGAAGGGTAAAATTACTAATTGACCGTTAGTGGTGAGCGATCGCATAAATTGCATTAAACCGCTAACGTGATACAACGGTAATACGCAAAAAGAATTAACTTTCTCGATAGCAAAATATTTTGTAAAACCTTGCACTGATGCCATTAATGTTTGCCATGTGTGGATGGCAAATTTAATTTCACCTGATGAACCCCCTGTTGGAATCATAATTAATCCTGAGTGGGAGGTGTTTAGCACAGGTGCGGGTGTGTGAAGGTGTGGGGGAGTAAAGTTTAATTCTCCCCAAATTATGTCAGGTTGAACTAAATTAAAAACTTGTTGCCATTCAGCTTGCACCCAATTAGGATTACACAAAAAAACCGGACAATTAGCGGTAGTTGCAGCGATAAAACCAGCTATAAATTTTATGGGGTCTTTTTCTGCTAGTAAAATTTTTGGTAATGTTCCACGCTGCGATAATTGTGTCAATTCTGTAAAGAATTCTTCAGCCAAGTTGAGAAGTTGGTGGCAATCATAACCAATTAGCCAATCATCGCCAAGACGTTTTTGCAGATAGGTTAAGGGTTTTGCCATAATTGTTCTAGCCAGTCCTCATCTTCATTAAACCAGTGGTTGATCCCAAAACCGACTGCCCGATTAGGGTTAGATAATTCACTGGCTAAGTTTAAAGCTGCTTGTCTTCCGATTGAGGTTTCAAAGACTGAGGAGAAAACGGCATCAATTTGATAGGTTTGGCAAAACTGGCGTAAACTTCTAGGGGAACCTGCGATCGCAGGTTTAATTACAAATATTCCCCGCCAACCTTTGGTATAATGCGCTTCTAGCTGATCGATGGTGGCAACAGATTCATCTAATGCGATGGGAGTAGTATATTGATTACTTAACTCCAACATGGCATCAAATTGATCCACAGGTAGGGGTTGTTCGATAAATTCTACAATAGTGCGATCGCATTCTTCCAACCATACCTTTGCTGACTCAAAACTTAGCCCCCCGTTAGCATCCAAGCGCAGCTTTACCTCAGTTGGTAATAATTCAATTAGTTGATTAAATATTTTAATTTCATCCTCAATTGGTGCAACACCAATTTTCCACTTAAATGTACTATATCCCTGATGCAAAAGCGGTTGCCATAATTCTAAAGCCTCTATACCAGCAGGTAATAAACCACTGTAATTAAGATATTTAGAGCTTGTGTTACCCCTCCCCAGCCCTCCCCTTATCAAGGGGAGGGAGCAAAATTTATTACTTCCCACCTTTACAAGGGGGGATTGAGGGGGGTAGTTTTTTGATGTTTCCAATATTTTCCAAGCATATTCAAACGCAAATTGACACGCGGGTAGATAATTAGGAATAGAATTAATTGTTTCAATACTAACTTCAGCACCTAGTTGATAGCAAAAATTTAAAGCTGATTCAAAGCTTTCAGAACCAAACCAGGGAAGAGGTGCAATTTCACCAAAAGCGATTATCCCATTTTTATCTATTAACTTAATAATAATTCCTTCACGGATATCCCACGTGCCGTGATTAGTTTGCAAAGCTCGTTTAAATTTACGTTTGTAGGGACGGAAACTAAATTTATATAGCATTACCTGAATTTACCCAACCTATTGCATAAGTCAAATTAGAGATAATTAACCACAGATGCACACAGATAAACACAGATGGGATTACTGATTTCTTAAACAAGGCTATTTATAAATTTATTCACATATTTTAACCAGAGATAGGGTTGTTCAAAATGAACATTATGGCTAGAATCTTTAATTATTTCTAAATGCGTGTAGGGGCAACAATTAGAAATTTCTTGATTAATTTCTATAAATTTATGGTCAAATTCTCCTACCAACAGCAGCAAAGGCAATTGATTATTAACAAGGTGCTGCCATAAACAAGGCTGACAACCTATACTCATATAACGCAGAGATTTAGCTAATTCTAAAGGATTATTTTGTAATCTTCGCTCAAGAAGATTATTAAATTTTGGATGTAGCTTAATACTATTAAAAATAGGTTGCTGATACCACTTATTTAAAAAATCTCCAAAATCCTTACTTTCTATCCCTGCGGCTAATTCTGCATCGTGTTTGATTCTAGCTAATCTAGCTGCTTGTGTTTTTAATCCTGGTGAAGCTGATTCTAGGATAACTTTAGCAAAATATTGAGGAAATTTCAGAGCTAAGTATAAAGCTAATCTACCACCCATCGAATAGCCAAATAAAAAACATTGATTAATTTTTAAAGCTTCAAATAAATTAATTAATGCTTGGGCTGTATTCTCCATCCTATAACATTCTTGACTACCCAAAACTTTTGTCTTTCCATGCCCTGGTAAGTCAACAGCAAGACAGCAAAATTGCTGAGATAACAATATCATTACATCTTGTAAATCATTACTGCTACCCATAAAGCCGTGCAACAATAGTAGTAATGGCTTGTCTCGCTTACCCATCAAAGAGTAATTGAATTCATAATCAGCAATTTTTATCAGTGGCATTGTTTACAATTTGCAAAAATAAGCTTTTTATCTAGGGTTGAGAAAAATGAAATTAAAGATAATTTTAGCTGCTGGCACTTTAATAGTTTACCTACCTGCCAACGCAAGTTTAGCAAGCCTCAATGCTGATAATAATTATCTTATAAACAATTCACATATTTCTCAAGCTAACCAGACAGAGTTATTATGGCTTAAACATTCCAATGAGATTAACCGTTTAATCCAAGAAGCCATTAACTATCAGAATAATCAAAACTATCCATCAGCTATTGCTAGTTTACAAAAAGCGGAGCAAATAGCGCAAAAAGATGCGTATATACTTGGTCAGTGGCAAGCACTTTCTTTTCAAGCACTTACTTATAAGCAAATGGGTGAATTTGAAAAATCAATTGCTTTAAATCAACAAAATATAGAATTTTTACATAAGCAAACTCAACAAGCAATTAAGGAGCAATTTGTTGATATAGCAGGTTTGGAAGCACAGTCATTAGATGCTATCAGTAATAATTATACTTTTTCTGAAAATTATGCCAAAGCTATTGAAATACTAAAGAAAGCACTAAATCTTCTTGAGCAAAGAGAAAACAAGGTTTTGTCTTCAGTAGATATAGTTGCACCTAAGTTATTAATGAAGTTAGGAGTCAATCTGTTTTTAGCTGGTAATCTACCTGAATCAGAAAAAACTTTGTTTGCGGCTTGGGAGGATTATGAAAATAAGATCAATACACGAATTAAAGCGGGTTCATCGGGGCTATATGAATACGAATTTGTTGTAGAGGTACTTCGCTGGCTACCTCAAGTATTGGTAGCTCAAAATAAAACTAATCAAGCTTTGGAACTAGCAGAACTTGGTCGGGCGCGAGCTTTTTCGGCTTTATTAAAAAATCGCTTAGACAAGGAAGGAAGCTTTCAGCCTAATCCCGAAAAACTTAGCATTGAACAAATTAAGAAAATTGCTAAAGCACAAAATTCTACTTTGGTTCAATATACTCTTACTTATGATTTTAACCCAGATCTGTTTCTGCCCTTTAGTAATTTGCAAAAAAATTCAGCTTCAGGTTTGCTAATTTGGGTAGTTAAACCAACGGGTGAAATTGCATTTAGACAAGTAAAAATTGATAAAAATAAACCCTTTTTAACTGTAGTTCAGAATGCTCGTAAAGCTATTAATATTAGAAGTAGTAACAACAAGAAAAAAGATTTACAAAACCTGTATAAACTTTTAATTGCACCAGTTGCAGATCTTTTACCTACTAATCCTGAATCTCGTGTTACTTTTATTCCTCAAGATTTACTATTTTTAGTACCTTTTGCCGCGTTACAGGATACAAATAGTAAATATTTAATTGAAAAACATACTATTCTTACTGCTCCTGCTTTTAAAGTACTCGATTTAACCTACCACCAACAACAGCAGATAACGAATGCTGTTAAAGGGGTGTTAGTTGTTGGTAATCCGACAATGCCTAGTTACAGTGCGGTGGAGGGGAGTCCGCCTGAACAATTAGCTAGTTTACCAGGTGCGGAAACAGAAGCAATTGCGATCGCACAATTATTTCAGACCCAAGCAATTACTGGAAATCAAGCCACAAAAGCAAATATTATCCCACGAATGTCACAAGCTCGAATAATTCATCTCGCTACTCACGGAATTTTGGATGATGTCGGCGGGGTGTTTAGTTCCCTAGCTTTTGCACCATCTGCACAAGATACGGGTTTTCTGACGACAAGAGAAATTATCAGCCAGAAGCTTAAAGCAGAATTAGTTGTTCTCAGTGCTTGTAACACTGGCAGAGGTAAAATCACTGGTGATGGCGTAGTCGGGCTGTCGCGGGCGTTTATTGCTGCTGGCGTACCCAGTGTCATTGTCTCTCTGTGGAGTATACCTGATGCTCCTAGCGCAACGCTGATGACTGAGTTTTATCAAACTCTTAAAAATAACGCTGATAAAGCTCAAGCCTTGCGCCAAGCTATGCTAACCACAATGAAACAATACCCCGATCCTATTGATTGGGCAGCTTTTACCTTGATCGGATCTGGCGATGCTTCTGCAATCAAAACAGCATCAGGTGATGTTTCTATAAGTGCTAGTAACAATACTCAAGCTGGACAATCTAGTTACTATACAGCTTTCCCTGTGCCAAATTATATCAAAAATTACACAGAATTTCCTTCTCAATCTGTGCAGGGGGAAATAGTTATTACATTCAATACCAACCTAAGTTTTGATGAAATTGTTAAATTTTATCGCCAAGCATTTTCTGTGAAAAACTTCACAGAAGATCCGGCGTTAACTCAACTGACAGATCCTCTGTGGCAACAAATAGTATTCAACGATTCGCCTAATGGCAAAAAAATTGCCATTCAAATGACTCAAGATAGTTATAATAATGCCCGCAATGTTTCTGTGCGTTTGGAGAAGTAGGTAATGGACATCTCCAAAAATGAATATAGAGACGCGCCATGGCGCGTCTCTACATGGATTGTAGGTAACTGAACGGTTTAGTCACCACCAAAACCCCCATTGTGCCAGCAGCCATTGTGTAGTGAGTCGCTGTAAAACCTACTTCCTGTGCTAAGGCAATTTGTTGATTACCTTGAGGAAACTTTTGCAAGCTTTTCCAAATATAAGCATATTCTTCTTCCAATTCAAACTGACGAGCGATAGGCACAGCGATGGTTTCTAAAAAGAATTGCTCAAATTTTTGTAAAAAAGGTTGATAAGCTAAATGAAAATCAAGAATTGCAGCTTTTGCGCCTGGTTTCAGCACACGATAAAGTTCTTGTAAGCTACGGGAAATATCTACAACATTACGCAAACCATAGCCCATTGTGGCGGCATCAAATGTATTATCTGGGAAGGGTAAATCTAAAACATCTGCCTCTATCCATTCAATTTGTGGTAAAAGAAACTTTTCTTGACCAATTGCCATTTGTTGGGGGCTAAAATCTACGCCATAAACTTTCCCTTGCCCTCCAACTTCTTTGGCTAATAATTTAGTAAGATCTCCACTACCACAGCAGAGGTCAGCACAGATATCCCCTGGTTTTGGTGCTGCCCATTTAACAGCCATCTTTTTCCAAATGCGGTGCTGACCTAAACTTAGCCAGTCGTTGAGTTGATCGTAATGAGGAGCAATGCGCTCAAAAATATCACGAATTTCTGCTGAATTAGATGAGATTTTAGTTGTCATAGCAGGAATAAATTACAGTTTTATAGTGTTTGTAGTGGTTTTAGGTCATTGGTCATTGTTAATTGTTAATTGTTAATTGTTAATTGATTAAGAAGCCTACACCAAGTAGCGACCCCATCAAAAAGTGCATTGCTACGGCAATAAATTTACTGTTACTTACTTTGGCTGGCTGATCGTGATAATTGTGTACGTGGCGAAATAATTTGATAGCTAAAGGCAAACTGAGAAAAACTAGCAATGTCGCAACTGGAAAAATTCGCAATACAACAAATAAAGCTGTAAGTGCGTAAATGCTACCACCAAACCAAGGTAGAATTTGGGAAGCTTTTTTTGTACCAAGACGGACGATAGGCGATCGCTTCCCTGCTGCTAAGTCATCTTTTACTTGGTGAATATGAGAACAAAACAATATTAAACTGGTGGCAATAGCCACAATCATAGCAGCCGCAAAGCTGACAATTGACCAAGTTTGTGCTTGGCTATAATAAGCTGCTACGACAACCATACTAAAGCAAATTAAGCAGATAATTTCTCCTAAACCTTGATAGCCTAAGCGAAAAGGAGGGCCTTGGTAGGTATATGCGATCGCACTAGCTACCAGTACTAGCACCATTACTGTAATATCTCTTTGCCACCAAGAAATCAGGCTTACTCCCAATATGCCTGTAATTAAACACAAATTTGCTATCCAAAAAGTTAAGGATTTGTTGCCAGTCAATTTGACAACCGAGTGCGCTTTATTTTGATCAATGCCAGTATCATCATCAAATACATCATTGCTCACATTCATCCAAGCAATAAACAAAATTGCTGAAGTTAAAAACACAGCAAATATTTGAATGTTAAAAATTTTAGTTTGAGCGAAAGCAATAGTACTACCTACCCAAATTGGAATTACAGCAACAGTGTACATGGGTGGCTTAATTGCTGCTAACCACAATTTTCTATTTGGCTGTTCAATGATAATTGTAGTCATAAGATTGATTACATTAATACAGTCTTGTACTGGTTATGATGATTTTAATCATGTGTAGAGACCTACCAGGGCGCGTCTCTACTCACCTTTTAATCAGCATATAACGAGGCAACTATCTCTATGGCTGCTACTTGCATCTTCAGAAACTTCTTTCAGATATAATCGTTCATTTTGTGTACATAATCATTCTTGAGATAGACGCAAAATCATGGCATACCTCCACCTATACCATGATTTACAATTCTCAATGATCAATGATTAACAAAATGCAAACAAGTTTGCTAAACTCCAGTGCTATGACAGTTACACCATATCGTAATCCCCTGCTTATTGAGTGTAAGGATCTGTATCAGTTTCTATTAGCCTGTAAGCAGACTGCCCAACAAAAAGACCAAACAAAAATCATCAGTCTTTCTCTAGAGATGCCACCTGTTGATCCGTTGGCTGTAATGGCTGCAATGGCTAAACCAGGTCAACTAAATTTTTACTTTGAGCAAGCTGGGCATGAAGTGGCGATCGCAGCTATTGATGCAGTAGTTTCCCTCAAGGTGGCAGGGAGTTCCAGATTTGAGCAGGCTCAACATTTTATCAAATCTTGTCTCAACAACACAATGATCGCTGGCACTGATAATCTAGCTTTAACTGGGCCTCATTTTTTTTGTAGCTTTACTTTTTTTGATCAATCACTTAATGGTGATTTAACTTTTCCACCTGCCACAATTTTTTTGCCTCGATTACAGTTTTCTAGATTTAAAAATAAAGGTGTTTTAGTTTTTAATCTAGAAATCAATCAACTAAAAAATATAGAACTTTTATTTAACGAAATATTACAGAAAATTCAAATTATAAAAACCAGTAGCCAGATTGTATCAAAAAATAATATTTATCAAAGTTTAGAAAATTATTGTAATTTCAGCTTTAATAATATAAATAAATTAAAATCCTCGGTCACATCAGCATTAGAATCAATTCGTTGCCATAAACTAAATAAAATTGTTTTAGCTCATGCAGTAGATGTTAAGTCACCTGTGGAATTTAAACTAATTGACTCCTTGGATAATTTACGCCAACGTTATCCTGGCTGTTATATATTCTCTACCAGTAATAGTAAGGGGCAAACTTTTATTGGTGCAAGCCCTGAGCGATTAATTAGTATTAAAAATCAACAGTTATTTACAGACTCATTAGCTGGTTCAGCGCCACGGGGAACAACAGCAATTGAAGATACAGAATTTGGCGATCGCTTATTGAGTAGTGAAAAAGAACGACGCGAACACCTAGTAGTACTAGATTTTATCACCCAACGTCTAACGAAACTAGGATTAGCACCTGTCAGCCCTGAATTACCACAACTGCTCAAACTTGCCAATATCCAGCATTTATGGACACCAATTCAAGCAACAATGCCTTCATGCGTTCATCCTCTAGAAATTGTGGCAGAATTACATCCTACCCCAGCAGTGGCTGGTTTACCGCGCAATATCGCTTGCCAACAGATTCGTCAGTATGAACCATTTGAGCGATCGCTTTATGCTGCGCCGCTAGGATGGGTAGATCACCAAGGTAACAGTGAATTTATTGTAGGCATTCGTTCTGCTTTAATAGATGGCGATCGCGCTAGACTTTATGCTGGTGCAGGTATCGTTGCAGGTTCCGAACCTGACAAAGAACTAGCTGAAATTCAACTAAAACTTCAAGCACTTCTGAAAGCATTAGTTTAATCTGATGTTGTGAAATCTACCTTGTCATATATATCTGCCAGAGAAATCTCAAATGAAAAAGTAGCAAGCGACAGCATCATCTCCTCGCCGTCATACTCAGAAAAAATCCATTTTGTAGGAGCAGTTTTGTAGTAATGTTCAACGTGCATTGTATATTGGTCAATCAAAACGTATTCCTGAAAAGTATTAATAGTGCGATAAGCAGCAAATTTTTCAACTTGGTCATAATTTCTAGTAGACTTTGATAGCACCTCAGCAATTAATACTGGATTAGTGATCGTGTCTTTCCTACCCTCAGCCAACTCTAATTCGCCTGCAACAACCATCACATCAGGATAGGTATAAATACGCCTTTGAGGAATCCACAGCCGTTGATCTGTAATAAAGACTTGGTATGGTTGACGCTTTAAACCAAAATTTAGCGCAGCATAAAAGTTACCAGCAATTTTGTTATGGTTTGGTGTTCCGCCTGTCATTACAATAATTTCACCATTAATGTATTCGTGACGTTCCTCTGAATTAACTTCCAGTTCTAGGTATTCTTCAGGAGAGTAATAGCGTTTTTCTTGTGCTTGCATAATCATCTAATTTTAATCCTCTTTCTTTATATATCTAGCTTTTTTAATTTCAATGACTATAGATTTTCGCAATACTAATTCTGTTTGGGCTTCAATTCTAGCAGCAACTCTACAGCGACTAGGATTAACCACAGCCATTATTTGCCCTGGATCAAGATCAACGCCTTTAGCCGTTGCCTTTGCTCAACATCCGCAAATAGAAGCAATTCCCGTTTTAGATGAACGTTCCGCCTCCTTTTTTGCTTTAGGAATAGCAAAACGTACACATCGTCCTGTGGTTTTAGTTTGTACTTCTGGGACTGCTGGAGCAAACTTTTATCCAGCAGTAATTGAAGCTAAAGAAAGTCGTGTACCACTAATAGTTTTAACAGCAGATCGTCCACCAGAATTGCGAGATTGTCATTCTGGGCAGACAATTGATCAAGTTAAATTATATGGCAATTATCCTAACTGGCAAACTGAGTTAGCAGTGCCTAGTTTAGATATTAAACTATTGCGTTACCTACGGCAGACAATTATGTATGCTTGGGAGCGATCGCAATTTCCTACCCCTGGTGCAGTCCATCTTAACATTCCCTTTCGCGACCCCCTTGCCCCCATCCCAGAATTAGAAACCGAAGTTCTTAAGTCGCAATTTCAGCCATCAGAATTTTTTGCGAGAATAACACCATATATTCAGACGCAAACATCATCTATTCCAAATCTTGAAACTATCATCGAACAATGGCTGCAAGAAGATCGAGGAATTATTATTGCTGGCGTTGCACAGCCTCAGCAACCAGAAGAATATTGTAGTGCGATCGCACACCTTTCTAAACTCTTAAAATTCCCTGTCCTAGCTGAAGGACTATCTCCAGTTAGAAACTACGCCCAACTTAACCCCGATTTAATATCCACATATGATTTAATTCTGCGAAATCAACAATTAGCACAACAACTAACACCTGAAATAGTCATTCAAATAGGTGACTTACCTACAAGTAAAGAATTGCGTACCTGGCTAGAATCTATTCAACCTGAACAATGGATAATTGATAAGTGCCATCATAACCTTGATTCTCTACATAACCAAACAAACCATCTACGAATATCTGTAGAACAATTAACTTCTGTAGCTGAGAAATATTTATTATTAAGACAATCGCCAGATAACCGTCCCGAAGAAATACCAAACTCGTCTTATATAGATTTATGGTGTAATAGCGAAGCCAGCGTTAGGTCATCTATTGACCAAAAAATGTTCAGTATGCAGGAGTTATTTGAAGGGAAACTTGCCTGGTTACTTTCCCAAACGCTACCACCAAAAACTCCCATCTTTATTTCTAATAGTATGCCCGTGCGAGATGTGGAATTTTTCTGGACACCTAATAATTCTGAAATCCAACCTTTTTTCAATCGGGGTGCAAACGGTATTGATGGCACTTTATCCACAGCTTTAGGAATTGCCCACCGTCATCAAAGCAGTATTATGCTAACTGGTGATTTGGCTTTATTGCACGATACCAACGGCTTTTTACTTAGAAATAAGTTTTTTGGAAGCCTCACCATTGTTTTAATTAATAATAACGGCGGCGGCATTTTTGAAATGTTGCCTATATTTAAATTTGAGCCACCTTTTGAAGAATTTTTTGCAACACCACAAAATATTAATTTTGCTGAGTTGTGTACTACTTATAGCGTAGATTATGAATTAATTACGTCCTGGCAACATCTACAACAGCTACTCAACCCGCTACCAACAACAGGTATTAGAGTTTTAGAGTTACGCACCAATAGAAAAACCGATGCTAACTGGCGAAAGAATAATTTAGGCAAATTTGCTCTGACTATTAGTTCTTGAAAATAGTAAAGTTGTTTCACAAATGATAATTTTGGTTAATTAACCGCAGATGTTTCTCACCCCTCCCTTCTCTCTCCTCCCTCCTCCCTATTCCTTATTACCTTGATGATAAAGTAAACCACCAGTAGCAATATTCCACGCGCCCCCAACATTGCCAGTCAAATCGCAGTTTTCTACAGTACCAGTGCCGTTGACTGATACACAAACAGCATGACCTTCATTGCGATTAATTCTGCATCGCTGAATAGTAGCATTACTACCATCACCGATATAAACGCCAACTTCGATATTGCCAAAAATATCGCAATCTTCCACCGTTCCATTACTATTTTCATCAATCCAAACGCCAAACCCTTTGCCCTCATGAATTTGGCATCTACGTAAGATGGGATTACCACCATCAGTAATCTGTACCTCAAAGTTATTGCCAAAAATGTCGCAACCTTCCAAAGTTCCACGACCATTTTTGCTTACCAAAACACCACAACCTTTGCCGTTATGAATTCTGCATCCCCGAATCCGAGGGTCAGCAGATGCACCATGAATTTTTATACCAGTTGCTACTGCTGAATTAATATCACAATTTTCTAAAATCAATTGCCCTTGGGGAATATCAACAGCATAAGATGATTTATCAAATAAAGATTTAAAATTGCCAGCGCGGTGACGTAAAGTTAAACCACGTACTACTGCATAGCCTGTTTGCATCCTGATACAAGATGAGCCTTTACTTTCAACAATAATATCTGCGACTGAACCATCACCCACAATTTCCAATGGTTTATCAATTACTAAACTTTCCTGATAGAAACCTGGACGTACTAAAATTCGACTTCCCTCTTGAGCATTTTTAATCGCTTGGCTAATACTTCTATAATCAGCTACACCAATTTTAGAGACAATCAGTGCTGAATTATTCGCGCTTGGCAGTGGAATGGCTAAGGGTGAGCCAATTGCTGCTGGATGTTGAGATGTAAAATGATTTGTTTCTAGTAGTACTTCTGCTGCCGATTGATAACGGTGAATAGTATCTGGAAGCAGTAGCTTGTGAATTACACGGCTTAATTGGCTACTAATTGGATTACTTAAGTGATTACGCCAAGTATTAATACCTACAGTTAATAAGCGAAATGGGTGAATTCCTGTCATTAAATGGACACAGGTAAGTCCTAGACTATAAAGGTCGCTGGCAAAAATAGCATTGCCTTCAAGCTGTTCTGGAGCAACATATCCCAGAGTGCCGATCATCGTACCACTTTTAGCGATAGAGGAATTAGTAGTAGTTTTACTAGCACCAAAATCTACTAAAAACAGTTTGCTATCAGCCTGACGACGAATAATATTTTCTGGTTTAATATCTCGGTGGATTAAACGTGATTCATGGATAAACTGCAATACTGGCAGTAAATCATTAAGTAAAGCCCAGATTTGAGCTTCACTAAAACAGCCATTTTGAATTAGTTCTTCACCTAAATTTTGCCCGTCGATAAATTCTTGTACTAAATACAGGCGATCATCCTGCTCAAAATGTGCTAAAAGGTCTGGAATTTGGGGATGTTTTCCTAAATTCTCTTGTAGCACAGCTTCTTGTTGAAACAGTGGCTTTGCCTTGGGGAAGCTAGCGTCTTGGGGAAAAAATTGCTTAATTACACAATAAGGCTTTGATGGTTTGTATTCATCTACCGCTAAAAAAGTTCTACCAAAGCCACCTTCACCAATTTGTTTAATGGCACGATAGCGATCGCCCAATAGCAATGTTGTACCACAACTTTCGCAATACTTTGCTCCAGGTGGATTTTGAGGATTTTCGCAATTTGTATTCAGGCAATAAGACATACCTGGAATGATACGCGCAGATTGAGTCGATCTTAAATTTATAGCTGGCGATTTGCCTCCGGCAACGCTTCGCGATTCCCCTTCGGGGACGCTTTGCGAACGCATACAAGTAATCATCTCCTTGATTTCTAGTTAAAAAAGCTCTAGGGATCGAGTAGAAGATGCACTTACACCATTAGAGTTAGCTTAATACATTCTCTAATAATCGCAGGTTGGTTTAAAAATCGCCGTGATTCAAGACACCAAGTTAGAATTCTCAAACTGAATTAAGCTCGCACTCTCTAATTGTATGAACCTCAACTGGGAAACCGCTAAAACTTACGAAGACATCCTGTATTTCAAAACTAACGGGATTGCCAAAATTGTGATCAATCGCCCTCACAAACGTAACGCTTTCCGACCCAAAACCATCTTTGAACTCTACGATGCTTTTTGCGATGCTCGTGAAGACACAAGCATCGGCGTTGTATTGTTTACTGGAGCAGGCCCACATACAGATGGGAAATATGCCTTCTGTTCAGGTGGAGATCAAAGCGTTCGCGGAGAGGGTGGCTATATAGATGATGCAGGAGTCCCACGCCTCAATGTGCTGGACTTACAACGGCTAATTCGCTCCATGCCGAAAGTTATAATTGCTTTGGTTGCTGGTTATGCTATCGGCGGCGGACACGTCTTACATTTGATTTGTGACCTAACTATCGCTGCTGACAATGCTATTTTCGGTCAAACTGGCCCCAAAGTCGGCAGCTTTGATGGTGGGTTTGGTGCTAGTTATATGGCGCGGATTGTTGGTCAAAAAAAAGCACGGGAAATCTGGTTTTTATGCCGTCAGTATACTGCGGCTCAAGCATTAGAAATGAGCTTAGTTAATTGCGTCGTTCCAATAGAACAGCTAGAGTCAGAAGGTATCCAATGGGCTACAGAAATTTTAGAAAAAAGTCCCATCGCCATTCGCTGCTTAAAAGCTGCCTTTAATGCCGATTGCGACGGTCAAGCTGGTCTGCAAGAACTTGCTGGTAACGCGACCTTACTTTATTACATGACAGAGGAAGGAGCAGAAGGTAAACAGGCGTTTCTAGAAAAGCGTCAACCTAATTTTCGCCAATATCCCTGGCTACCTTAATCAATTAACAATGACCAATAGTGCGTAAGTCCTGAAACTTATGTTGCTCAAAATCCCACAGGAGGTTAAGTTCATGTGGGATTTTGAGCAAAAATTTATCAAATTGATCTTTTCTTGAAAAGCTTTTTGTTATTAAAATGTTACTAAAATACCAACTTAGCAACATTTATTGTTTCAGAGACAGTAACACTTTTTTCTTCAGCCTGCTGTGGTCTAGAGCAAGTCAATGAACAAGGAGAAACTACATCATCTTTTAAATTGAAGATTTTTTCCTCCCAAATTCTCATTCCTTCAAGAGTTTCCCAAGAAGGTGCAAAGGGTGACATTGCTAATGAACAAGCTTTCCATGACCCCCGCACAGGAACACCGAGTTGTTCACAAACACCACCTCGGCGGCCTTCTGGTTGGAAATACCGACAACACCGACAGGCAGAAGTTGAGTCATTCAGTGTTTTCATGGGATTGCTATGATCGGGAATTTTTTATTCAACCTTGATATTTAATGTAACTGGTAGACTGATCGCGCTAAAAACCTCCTAATCAATTAGCTATCAAGGCTTTAGCGATCCCCAATCCCAAATTTACCTTTATACTTTCTTTATTATCCCGTCATCTATAGATACAATTTGCAGATATTCTAAAATTTAGAACCTGTTTATTTATATGAGTAACTATACTGATTTACTTTCAAAACCTTTAGGGATCAACTTAAAACTACAGCGATTTTCCAGCCTCTACACTTCCATCAAACCTATTTTGCCAATTTATAATTCTGGTAAATCCGGAGTAATTGCAGCTACCAACGTGAAGTATAGTAACAATCTAAAATTTGGGTAGATTTACCCAAAATAATAGTGAAATAACGTGTGCTTTTGCTAAACCTTTACTTCATGATCTGAAAAATACCAAAAAAACAAGAGTAGAAATGTCGAAAATATTGCTGTCTATGGCGTATTTTTAAATATGGAAAACTACTGATGCTGCTTTTTACTGGTACAAAAGGAACAAACACCCCAATGCTGTAATTCTCCGGTTGGTGTGGGACACTGACACTGGGGACAAAGAGGTAACTCGTGCGATCGCTCCCTGACTCGTTTAGCCCAGTTTTGAAAAGCCGTTTGTGAATCTGTAACTGTAGCCTGCTCACATTGAGATGATAAGGACGCGGCATCCCCAACCCAGCTAGGATGTTGTAATATCAACGATTGCCCTCGCTCATCTAAGGAATTTGCCTGACCAACGACATCTTGCCATTGAGCGGTAGAAAAGCGAATATCAATTAAACTAATCGGTAATTGAGCATTCAACTGTTTGAGGATGCCATACCGTTGCAAAGACAGATTATTCGACCAAGCCGAACTAGATGTAGCAACAAACAAGACATCTCTAGAGATAGAAATCGGTCGAGTATGGGCATTGGCAGCAGTTCCCACAGCTTCAGCCCAACATCTTAACAAACCGCGAAACTGCTGAATTTTCTGAAACTCAGCCTGATTTTCCAGAGCGCATAAGATATTATTTATACTTTCAAAAGACATATAATTAATTTCACTGTCGTTAATAGACCTAGTAGCCCTTGATAAAATCTTGGCTGACATCTGCGCTCAAAAAAAAACAAATTTGTGATTTTTGCTCATTGGTTTAATCACCCTGCATTGTTAATCACACCATTAAAATGCCTAAGTCCTGATTTTTACTGATACAAAATCTATTGCCTCTCTGCCTAAAAACTGCCATAACTATTGATAGTAATTACCTTTAACAAAACTTTCTGCTCTGATCAACAATTAAAAACTCGATAGAACCCCAGCCATGAGTCAAGCTTCCTCAATTGAGTCATCTAGCCCATCACTCCACCCAGTAATACAAGCGGCTCTCAGTAGCCTTGATATCCAACTGGAAGAAGAATTAGCTCGCTATCGCCGTCAAAAAGCAGGGCGTTCAGTCATGCCTACTTCTAGTTTGGGTCGTACAACAACCCGCCAAGTTATAGACTTGAGGACTGTAGATGGTTCAGAAAGCATAAATCAGCCCTCGGAAAAAGGAATGGCAACCCCAATATCAATGATGCCACCATCATTAGCTAATCCAGACGTGCAGGCATCTGTGAAATCAACACATCCTAATCACAATCAAGCCTCTACAACAGACAACTTAGAATCAGCTGAATCAGAAGCAGAAAATATCAGGAGTGATAGTGAAGTGATGGAAACTCCCCACGCTCCAGAGACATCTGTTGGCGGAGATTTAGTTTACCAAGGTGCTATTCCAACACCACCAAACGATTATTTAGCATCTTCAGAAGAACTATTGCGAAGTCTGGCTCAAGAAGAAGCACAACTTCATAAAGAACGCCGACTTAGAGATAACTTGCTAACTCCACTAGCAGTAGGTTCACTGTTGCTGTTACTACTTACAAGTGCGACTTTGGGCTATATCGTGACGAATCCATCAGTACTCCAGTATTTAGGTGGAAACAAATCTTCTAAATCTCAGTCAGAAGTTGCTCCTCCTGTCACAAAAAGCTCAACAGTTACAGATAAACCAGCATCCGAAACACCAATTATTCAAGGCCCAAATCTTGCTGCCCAAGAATTTGTAGACTTGAATTTAAATAATCTGAGTACGCTAAAAACGTCTGATAGTGCTTCTAAGAGTGAGGTGGAAGTCAAATCTAACTCAGCTATAAAGCCAAAGGCAACCTCTTTAAAACCTGCGACTGTTGCGAATGCCAGCCCTCAAAATTTAGCTGATGCTCTTTTGCCGCCTGACATACAGCCCATTATAGGAACGCCAACGCTGGTAGGGCCACCGCCAGCAGCACCGCAGACACAGACTCCGGCAACTGTAGCTAAACTATCACCAGAAGCTAAAAAGATCCAACCACCTGCTGCAAAGGCTAATAAAGTAGGAGCTAATCCGGCACAACTGCCCAAAGGCTACTATTACGTAATGGCTAACTATCAAAGCGATCGCCAGTTAAAAAATATCCGTAAAATTGTTGGTGATGCCTATGTGCTGAAGTTTCCACAAGGCTCACGAATCCAAGTTGGAGCTTTTGATAAAGAATCTCAGGCAAAAACATTTATACAAGTTCTTCAGAAAAAAGGCATTCCTGCTTGGGTGTATCGCCCTTGATAAATTAACAATTATCAATTATCAATTGAATAGCCTGAAGTTGACGTTTATTTCCACTCAGCTAATTATCAGCAATCTTCATGGAGAACAGTCATGGGATTGATTGACCGCATCCTCAGAGTAATTCGCGCTAACATCAACAGCTTGGTAAGTCAAACAGAAGATCCAGAAAAAATTCTGTCACAAGTTGTCTCAGAAATGCAGGATGATTTAATTCAACTGCGACAGGCGGTAGCTGGTGCGATCGCTACACAAAAACGTACTGAGCGACAATCTCGGCAAAATCAATCAACTGCTGAGGAATGGTATCGCCGCGCTCAACTAGCACTACAGCAGAATCAAGAAGATTTAGCGAGACTTGCTCTCACCAAACGCAAATCCTATCAAGAAACAGCACAAGCACTGCAAGCCCAATTAGAACAACAAAGTTCAATAATTACTAGGCTAAAGCAAGATATGCGGACGCTGGAAAGTAAAATTTCTGAGGCGAAAACCAAGAAAGATATGTACATTGCTAGGGCGCGATCTGCTGAAACTACTCAAAGGCTTAACGAAATGTTAGGAAATGTCACTACAGGCAATACTTTGGGTGCTATGGAGCGCATGGAAGAAAAAGTAAAACAGCTTGAGGCGCAGTCAGAAGCGATCGCTTCATTGGGAACTGAAAATTTAGCTAAAATCGACATAAGCCCCACGCATGAACTGACAGGGCAGCGCGGGATGAATGGCTCTCTTGATGACGAATTGACCTCTAACCAATTCAATCCGTAGGCTTAAATTGGCGGTCTGTCGTTAAATTAGCCCTACGAAGTGCGGAATCGCCATTTTCAAGTTTAAAACACACATCATCACTGTGATGGTAACGCTGGGCTAAACCTAAGAACACAAGCTATTCTGATATCAAATACTTCTTACACCTATAATGAAATAACTAACAAAAACATTTTTGCAGAGACTATCTATTCGTTTAATTCACAAGATCTTTGCGTAACAACAATTTTTGAGGCTGATTCATAAATTGTGATATCCAATCATGCTCATTTTCTTGTAATTTATAGCCATTTTTTTTATATAACTGTCGAGCAGGATAATTATTATCTAAAACGTGCAAATCAAGCTGTTTAAAACCCCATTCTAAAGCTTTTAGTTCACAAGCTTGTAGCAACTTATCTGCTACTCCTTGCCGTCGGAATGTTTTGCTAACAGCCAAATTCGATATATAAAGTGACTGAGGGCTACGCCGCGCAAAGCAAGAACGCATCCCCATTTCTATTGTCCCAGCAACACACTCACTGCCACTAGCATCTTTAAGAGTAGGAATAACCGCAACTAAACCAATTTGATTTGGCGACTTAGAGCGAAGACGAGTACGTAAGTCCTCATAAATTCCCAGCCGCAATACAGGATATATCCATTGCATGATTCCCGTGCGCGAGTGAAAACTATCAGCTAGTATTTCAGCAATGCTATCTAGATCTTCTGGATTAACATCACGAATGACGAAATCAGAAGCGGCAAAATTAGATGGCTGCACTAGATTAGGTTGATTCGGTGTAAAAAAAGAAAATTCCAGGTTCACGACAGCTAACAATTTTAGTAAAAAAGTTTAAAATGTTTATAGGAACAAAGGATCAGATTTTGTCCAAGTCAATTTAACTACAATGGTATAAGATTATGACTTGAAATTTTCTCTATAATATTGATCAAGAAGACATCTAAACATTTATATAAATTGATCAGTTAGATATAATGTTCTAAAATATGTTGTTATGCTGGTTAAAATGCTGCCACCAGGCAGAGCTTGAGGTAGGTGCTAATCTAAAATGATAGCTTCTATTCTTTAGTGCCTGCGATCGCAGCAACCACTTTAGTATCTTCAAAGGAGCATTGGCATCTACAAACAGCTACATCTATACTAAAAATTCACAGTATATTTAAGTTAGCGGCTGTTTCGGCTCCAAATTCAGTAAAGCAAGCTATTTTCAGATTAGCTGCAAGAGCATTCGTTAACGCCAGTACGGGGATCACGCTGATGAAAGCCCTCGGTTTGGCTTACAATTTACCAAGTATCACAAAGAAAATTTTATTATTTATCCCCCTTGGCGAAAAAAAGCTGGCTACTCGTATTACAGGAGTTTATCAAGGAGTGCATCGCTTTCAGGCAATTCATGTCTACAAGACCCTATTTAAACTTACTTCTAAGCATTATCCGGATCTACAACGATCAACCCAGGATCTTTCTAACAGACTGTTTTTTATCTGAGCAACGGCGTGGCAAAATCAGATGAGCCTCTACCCAGGTCTAAAGATTACGCGAGAGTGTTAGCGCCCAAAAAATTAAAGCGAGTTTTTCAGTCTGCAACTTATAGTTAAGAAAATACTGAAACACAAATTTTAGAATCAATAAGGGTGCACCAACCAGCAATTGCCACAGCGACGAGAGTGAAACAGACTAATGCCAATCCTTAACCCTATGGGAAGCATCAAATACCATCGTCCTCATCTGATCATCACTAGCCCTCTTATGATGTCAGACGCTGTGCTTCAGAAAAAGACGTTTCATCAGTACGGGCAGGTTTTGACCTTGCTCCTACAACAGCAGGAGAGCGGTGCATGAAATCTCAAACAAACAAGAAGCCAAAAATTCTGGTTGTCGATGACGAACCAGATAACCTCGACCTGCTTTACCGTACTTTTTATCGAGATTATAGGGTTTTGAGAGCAGACAGCGGGCCTGCTGCGCTTGAGATGCTTGATCAAGAAGGCGATGTAGCAGTAATCATCTCAGATCAACGTATGCCAATGATGAGCGGTACGGAGTTTCTTAGCCGCACCGCCGTAAAATACCCAGATATTATTCGGATTATATTAACTGGCTATACTGATGTCGAAGATCTTGTAGAAGCGATTAACGCAGGCAAGGTCTTCAAATACGTTACTAAACCTTGGGATGCTCAAGAACTTAAGGAAGTAGTGCGTCAGGCGCTAGATACTTATAACGTTGTTAAATTACGTACCCAGGAACTTTATCGGACGCTGCGCCGTGAATCGCTATTAAATACTGTTATAAATACCATTCGTAATGCTCAGTACACGCGGCAAGGGGAGTCACCCTTGCGGCAAATACTACAGACCATTGTAGAATCAGTCGGTCAAATGCTAGAGGCAGATATTTGTATTCTGCGTCCCATCATTGATGAGCAAATGGCAGAGGAATGGTTTGTTTATGAAAAGCCAAAAGTAATTACGGAACAAGCAGATAGTGAAGCAACTGCTGAAAAGATAGATGCTCATAACTATGCGGTTTTGGGGCAAACAGTCTGGGAGACGCGCGAAGTACAAGTAGTTAACGATATCGCTACTACAGAACACTTTGAAGCTAGTAACACAGAAAATCAGGAACGAATTATCGCTTATCAAAAAGCTGACATTCGTTCCAGCTTGGTAGTGCCACTAATTACTCAAAACGAATTAATGGCAGTTTTAGCACTACACCAGTGTGGACAACCCCGTAATTGGCAAGATGATGAAATTCAATTGGCGGTAATGGTAGCCGATCAAGCAGTGCTGGCTCTTTCCCAAGTACGAGCTTATGAGCAAGTTCACGCTCTAGCTCAACGAGCTACTTTAGTAAATACAATTACTACTGCTATTCGGTCTAGTTTAGATCCCCAAGATATATTTGCTGCAATTACTCAACAGTTAGGGCAAGCACTTAAAGTTGATGGCTGCGCCTTATCTTTATGGACAGAAGAAGATGAGTTTGTTCAGTGTGTAGGATTGTATGACAGCACTCAACCATCAGCACTGAGCGGAAAGCAATTAGAAGAGGAACTAAAAGCTAATAATGGTTCGCTCAAACACGCTTTGCCTCAGTCATTGGTTCCCATTCCTGAAAATCCCGTCTTACAGCAGTTACTAAAGACTCAAAAACCTGTAGTGAGTAATGATTTAGAAGGTAATTCTCAACTAGGTGGGACAGATTTGCCACTGCGAGAACCAGCAAAAGCATTATTAGTTGTGCCGTTGATTGTTGATGGCAAGATTATTGGCAGTATATCACTGCGACAAACCGAAAGGTTACGCCGTTGGCAACAAACAGAAATTGAATTAGCCGAAGCCGTAGCATCTCAAGCGGCGATCGCAGTTCAGCAAGCTAAACTGTATCAAAAAACCCAAGAAAATGAGCGACGGGTACAACAGCTTAATACTTACCTAACTGAGTCGGTACTAAAACGGTTTTTACCCCCAGGAATGGTCAAGCAATGCGCGACTGGCACTATGTCACTGGATCTCCGTCCAGAACCCCGCTTAATTACGATTTTATTTAGTGACATTGTTGGCTTTACCCAACTTTCTAATACTTTGCGGTCGCGTAGAGTGGCACAGTTGCTTAATGAATACCTGGAAGCAATGACCAAAGCTGTGTTTGATAACGGCGGGGCAGTCGATAAGTTTATGGGAGACGCGATTTTAGCTTTGTTCGGTGCGCCAGAAGAATTAACACCAAATGAGCAGGTGCGACGCTCAATAGCTGCTGCACGGCAAATGCACAAGTCTCTAGAGGAACTCAATCAACGCTGGCAAGAACAAGGCATTGTTGGCTCAGAAGGTCGTCCTCCAGTACAATTTCGCTGTGGCATCCATCAAGGAACTGCTGTAGTCGGGATGTTTGGGAGTGCTGAACGCTCAGATTACACTGCTATTGGCCCAAGTGTAAACATAGCAGCACGCTTGCAAGTAGCAGCCGAACCCAACTCAATTTTAGTGTCAGCAGTTGTGGCAGATTATTTGGAAGATGAAGAAATTACCAAAGGTAGTTCTCTGAATCTTAAAGGTATTGATGAAACTGTTTTGACGTTCTCGGTTGATGTTAACCCTGTGGTGAAAAAGACTACAAATTCCCCAAGTACAGGATTTGGTTGGGATTTCAAGTTTTAGGGATTCATCCTTTTCTTTAGGCTCTAAAAATGTGTTCAGATCGTCGTCATAGGTACAACTTACTATGAAGCTGAACGCTCATGTTCCTATGTCTCAGCAAAATAATGATCCACCAGCACTGTTTCCTTTGGTAACTTTGGGATCGGTGATTATCCATTGTTTAGCACTCTGGATGATTAACCTAATGATTAGCGGCAAGCAGAAGGTTGAGATTATAGCTCAACCTATTCCGGTTCAGCTAATTGAGTTACAAGCTACAGATATCCCTGCTAAAGGTGACACAAGTATAGAAAAACCCTCTACTGGGAAATTACCAGAAAAACTTGCCACGCCATCACCATTAACTACAGCAGAAACTCGTCCTATCAGCCCATCTTTTCCTGCTAATAATCAGCTTGATTCAACACCGCCACCAGCACCAATTGTCAAGCCAAGATTAATCGCGCCTCCTGTAATCAATAAGCTAGATTTGAAATCGACTCCCAAGACATTTCCTGGTGTAGAGGGGGGGAATAAATTGCGTAGGCGCAGCCCGTCGCAGACATCGCCATCACCCTTACCAGATGCAGTTAAAACGCCGTCTTCTAATACATCTTCGTTGAGACAGGTTAATCCCAACCAAGATAGCCAGCGAGTGGCTAATGCTGGATCGCAGCCTGCCTTAGCCCCCAAAAACTTAGCTCAAAGCACTAATTCTAATCAGGGGCGATCGCCTGGGCAAGATTCTTCTGGATCGCCTACCCCGACTCAAGGCAATATTTCTCAGGGAAAGGATTTAACTGCGCGATCGCCCTCAACTAATAATCAGCAAACATCGCCCCCATCCTCATCACAAGGGCAACAAACCTCCTCAACCGCAGGCAATTCTCAGCCACAACAAAGTGGTGGGCTAGTAGCAACATTGTCTAATATTCGTGCTGCTAATCGTGGCAAGGATATCCCTGAAAAACTGGCAAAGCCTTACCAACAAGAAAAACAATTTGACTATATCCCGTTGCCATCAAGTAAAGAAACTACTAACCAAGCCGTAGTTTTACAGGTTGTAGTGTTAATTGATGACACTGGTAAACCGGAGGTACAATCTACCCAAGTTTTACAAGGAAGTCAAACCATTGACTCTCAACAGTTAGCCCAAGATTTGATTAAGGATTGGAAGTTTGAGCCTGCCTATCAAGGCAACAAACCCGTATACAGCTTGCTTCAGGTTGTTCTGACCCTTCAACCACAACCAGCTTAAAATATTGTCAAAAATTTTTGTGCAAATTTAGTGATATTTATGCTACATTAATATAGGTGTGAATCTAAAAGCATTAGTTAATAAAGATTCCATTCTCAGTTGCGGGTGTAGTTTAGTGGTAAAACTATAGCCTTCCAAGCTATTAATGCGGGTTCGATTCCCGCCACCCGCTTAAGAAAAACCATAATACATATAAGTTTCAGCCTTTTGTCTAGTATAACATTGTTACTAATTTAGGAGTAACAGTTTGTCATGAGAGTAGGTGTATACAATTCAAAATAATTTAATTATTTAATTAAATTATTCTCAGTTACTCATACATACCTCTTACCTATAATTAAAAACAAAGGCAAAGGATAAAAGCAGTTATAAAAAAACCAAAGCCATAACTGATAAAGCTTTTATCTTTTTAAAAATATGTGACATCTAATGTACAAACGTAAAATTTGAATAAAACTATACCTACTATGACCCAACTCAAAATTTCCTTACCAGAATACTTACAGCAATTTATTGACCAACAAGTTAAACAAGGCGGATACAGCAACACCGATGAATACATCTACCACCTAATTTTAGAGGAGCAAAAACGCAATACCCAGCAGCAGCTAGAAGAAATGTTAATTGCAGGTTTAGACAGCGGCAACCCAATTGAAATTACTGATGACTGGTGGAAAAACAAACGCGCAGAATTAGCTAAAAAACTGCCCCAGTCTTAAAGATGACCAGACGCATTTTTATTACACCCAAAGCTAACCAGGATTTAGACGACATATTTAACTACCTTACCCAAAATAATCCTGATGCTGCCTTGCGCTTTTTTGATGCTACCCGCCAAACCATCGCACAACTCGCACAAAATCCAGGTATGGGCAGCCCATATCAACTTAACAATCCACGTCTAGCAGGTTTGCGTAAACGGGGAGTTAAAGATTTTGAAAAATACCTAATTTTTTATTTTTCTCAAAATGATTTGCTTTCAGTAGTGCGGATAATTCATGCAGCCCGTGATTTACCTACAATTATCGAACAAGAATAAAATTATTTTTTCTACCGTATTTTATGACCCCAAATGATACTTCTGAAAAAGGCTTAGATAACTATTCTATGAAAAAGTGATGACAGGTTTTTATCAAGCTTTTGGATTTATCAAAGACTTTTCGGGCATGGCTGATACTGAGTAATCTATGGGGAGGAATCGTGATCAAAGTTGCCTTTATCGGATTAGGTGTCATGGGTAGCCCAATGGCAATTAACCTATTACAGAGTAGTTATACAGTTGTTGGATGGAATCGTACCCCAAACCGCCCCCTAGTCCAAAAAGCGGCGCAAGCAGGAGTACAAATTCTTCCTACCATTGCTGAAGCAGTCAAGGATGCAGACTTTATCTTCATTTGTGTTAGTGATGTTGAAGATGTGAAGGTAGTTATCTTTGGTGAGGGTGGTATTGCGGAAAATGCCAAATCTAATGCTTTAATTGTCGATTTCAGCACTATTGGCACAACTGCCGCCCGTGATATTTCTGCCCAACTCCAACCCCGTAATTTGCGGTTTATAGATGCCCCTGTTTCCGGTGGGGATATTGGCGCACAAAAAGGCACTCTAACTATTATGGTTGGCGGTGACAAAGCTGATTTTGATCAATGCTTACCTTTACTACAAACAATGGGTAAAAAGATTATTCATTGTGGGGCAGTAGGTAATGGTCAAGCAGTGAAACTGTGCAATCAAATCTTAGGTGCAGTTCACATGGTGGCATTATGTGAAGCTATGCAAGTTGCCGAACAACTAGATATAGACCCCAATTTGATGATCGAAGTTTGTAGTAGTGGGGCTGCGGGTTCTTGGGCATTAAGCAACTTAGGCGGAAAAATTGCTGAGTCTGATTTTGCCCCTGGTTTTATGATTAAACACATTTTAAAGGATTTGCGTTTAGTTCAAGAAAGCCTCGCAGATACCGATATTAACTTACCTGGCGTGAAATTAAGCGATCGCCTATTCAAAATTGTCCAAGATATGGGCGGTGCTGAACAAGGTACACAGGCAATGATTCGCGCCTATAAAGAAAGCAATATGTAGAGACGTACCATACTACGTCTTTACATCAAATATTTGTCACTTCATATAAAAAACCCCTTGCCAAGTATTGAAAACTCGGTTAGGGGCTTCAATTATCAATAAAGTTATGCTTTTGCTGTTTTAGCGGCGCGACGCTGAACAATCATCCGTTCAAAACTCAGGGCAAATACCCCAAGTGTCACGAGTAAAATTCCCACTGTTTGTATAGTTTGCAAAGCTGTTTTCGGCCCTGGAATTAGCACGAAAGCTAAAATTGCCGTTAAAACTGGGCCAGTAGAGGCGATAATAGATGCTCGCGCTGCACCCAGAAACCGAACGCCAAAGTTGTTTAATAAATAACCTAATAGCGTTAAGACACCTAAGATAATGCCACCAATAATTAAACCCTGCTGGTTAGAGGGCAGAACTTTAACACTAAATGGTAACGGCAGAATTAAGCTGACGCTAGACAATACAAAAATGGTGGAAAATTGTACCAAGCTAACAGGCACAGGATGCAATTTTTGAAACCCAAGTTGCATCAAAATTAGGTAGAAAGCAAAGGCAACGCCTGAACCTACCGCTGTGCCAACTCCAAAACCCGACATACTACTGGTTGAGGAAATGCTGGGATAGGCTGCTAACACAACACCCAAGGAAATTGTGAGCATTACGCCGAATCTTAACATGGTGGGGCGATCGCCAAATAGTAGCCATGCCAAAGGAACTGTAATAATCGGATACATAAACAAAATCGTGACAGCTACCCCAGGCCCGATATCACCAATTGCAATATAAATTAGCACCTGCGATAAAAACAAAAAGCAGCCACTACCAATTACATTCAAAATTGAGCGAGTATCTTTTGCGGTAAAGAAATTTTTCAAGTCTCTCCACACAGCCGGATACAGAAATTTAGTAATTAACACCATTAGCGGTAACACTACCAGCATCCGCATCCATAAAATTAACAGCGAGTTGCCAAGATCAAGTTTGAGAACTCCACCTATGGGAAATAAACCTAACAGTTGGCTGGGATTACCTACAATCCTGACAACTACATTGTGAATCGACAGCGCAACTGTGGACAGTAAGACTAGGAAGAAACCTAACTGTAATTCTGAAAACTTCTTTTTAGGCGGTTGTGGTAGTGGTAGCGGCGCACCTGGAAACTCTAGTGGAATTGGTTTAGCTGTGGGTAGCTGTATAGATGTAACCGTTGTATCGGCTGGTGGCAGTTGAGATTGAGTAACTGCTGTTTGTAGTTGTTGGTTAAGACGATTAACTAAAGTTTCTAGGATTACCTGCCCTTGTTGCTCTAAGCTGTGCATTTGACCAAGCTGTTGAGAAAGGGCGCTTTGATAGCTATTGATGTCTTGTTGTAGTGTCTTAAATGTGGTTGTGAGAGTGGAATCTAGGGATGCCAATAATCGGTAGGCATGATCGTTGTATTCACCAGGAAGCAGATTAGCACCTACAGGGCTAGTCATAGCAGATGAGGAGGTGTCTGCTATCTGCTGAAGTTGCTGCCTTAGCTGCTCTTGCAGTTGGCTGGCTAAGTTTTGTGATAACTGCTGAAGTTGCTGCTGTTGTTGCTCAACCTGTTGCTGACGCTGGGATTGCAGTCCGTCAATTTCTTGAATCAAGCGATTTTTTTCTGCTTGAAGCCTCTCAACGTCTTGATTCAACTGGACGATGAGATTTTGCTTCAGGTTTTCAAGCTCCTGAGTCATTGTCCTAAGTAGAGCTTCTGTTGCTTGAGAATCCAAAGCCTCAGAATTTTCTGGTAGATTGTCCAGTTGCCCCATTTGCGTTTTACCTTATATCCGATGAATGACCGAGAACCATTAGAGGAACTTAATCAATTGTTCTGGTAGTATTATTCAGTATTTGGTCAAATATAATTCCCGCAAATCGGGAATTATAGTTAAATAAATGTGCTTTTTGTTGGCAACAATGTTATCTAACTGCGATTTTGAATAGGTTTTATTACACCTATACTCTCTTTACTCTACTAAGTAATAGTAAGAGGTTGGCGTATTGCTATCAACTATCTGTCTATTCTATAAAATCCCCAAAATTTTATCTGCTACCTTAAAATTACCCCGATCCAAAAGACAACTAGCGGCTGAAATCGCAAATCTTTACATCTGATTTTTTTACATAAATAAAGCTTATATGGCAGTCAGCTTAGGCTAAAGCCTGACGGCATGAACTCGCCACGGCGCAGAGCGCCTACAGCCATCAGCCGTCAGCTTTTCTATATGCTTAAGTCTGTCATAGCCTTGTGTCTCTGGCTATATCTGACTGCTTTCCATCAGTAGACGGAGTGATAGAAAGATAATTGCTCCGAGAGAGGCAGTAATAGGGATAGTAATTATCCAAGCTAACGCAATTGAGCGAACGGTTTGCAAGCTAATAGATTTCCAGTCTTTTAATAGTCCAATGCCGACAACCGCACCCACTAAGGCGTGAGATGTGGAGACAGGTAAGCCTAAGCGGGAGGCTACTAATATGGTGGTAGCGGTGGCAAGTTCGGCACAAAAGCCACTACTAGGCTGTAGAGAAATTATGCTTTCGCCAATGGTGGCAATAACTTTTTTACCCCAGACAGCAAGACCAGCAACAATTCCAGCACCACCTAGTATTAATATCCATAGGGGAATGTTGAAGTCGTTGAGGGGAACGGAACCTGTACGATTAATATAAACGATCGCAGCTAAGGGCGCGATCGCATTTCCGACATCATTAGATCCGTGTGCAAACGCCACAAAGCAAGCACTCACCACTTGAAATCTGCCTAACTGTTGCTCAATAGGGTTAGATAACCCCACCTCCAACTTCTCCCCGTTAACAGCGAGGGGAGAAGATGTCGCCAGTGCTAATCGTCGCCAGCTATATATAGTTAATGCAGAAATGGCGATCGCACCCACTACTAATGAGATATCGTGGTTGGGAATATTAATACCCAGTTGATTTGTCAGAAAAGCTTGTACTGGTTGAGTTACTGTTGGCAGTACTATCACACCAAACACAGTTAATAAAATGGTACTTAGCCAAGGTATCCACTCGCGTAGCTGGAAAAGTGGATTTGGTTGATCTAATATCCAACGTTTAACAACACTATAAAATAACGCAGCAATTAAACCACTAATTATGGGTGTAAGTATCCAACCTATAGTTATTCTGCCAATTGTTGACCAATCAACCGCATTAATACCAGCATATACTGCACTGAAACCTGCGATCGCACCGACAACCCCATGAGAAGATGAAACGGGTAAACCAAAACTTGTGGCAATTTGTAACCACAAACCACAAGCAAGCAAAACTGAAACCATCCCCAAAAGTAATACTTTCGGTTCTGATGCAAATAAACTTGGGTTAGTTATTCCAGTTGCTAAAGTTTCCGATACTGCACGACCGAATAAAACTGCACCTGTAAACTCTAAAATTCCAGCAATTATGATTGCTTGTTTTAGTGTGACAGCTTTTGACCCAACGGAAGTACCCATTGAGTTAGCAACATCGTTTGCGCCTAAATTCCAAGCAAGATAAAACGCCAGTAATACTACAAAAATTAGCATTTTTTATTTTAATCTTTTATTACTATTTATTTTGCTGTTTGAAATCAGTAATTATACATAAATATTAATTTAAAGTTTTTATTTTATCATAAAAAATTACAAATAGTAAACAAAAACCTAGTTAAATATCCTGAAGAGGCGGTCAATCTATAATATTTATTAAAAGTAAAATCTCAACGTAGTCTTCAAAAAATCTCAATAGAGATAGAGGGAAAGTTTTTAATTATTATGTATGACCTAAGCAAGTTTACCTTAAAGGATATGACTGAGTGCGGGATGGCGCTACGCAAGCTGGGATCTACATCAGCCAGCATGGAAGAAGTAGCAAGTAAGATTGTCCAATATTTTTACGATCATTTAATTGACAAGCGAACTGGAGAAAAATCATGCGCTTTAGTGCGATTTTTCAAAACCCATCCTTATCAAGAACTAAATCCAGAACTACGTAAATTTGCTGATGGAATGTTAAAGGGTAATTCTTGCTCATCAACTACAAAATGCCTTACCTTACTAGCCAGCGCAGGCGAAAAACCAGAGTGGAACTCAAGACAAACCTCTCTTGGACACCAAGCTATTCCTTTAGTGAGCGAACAGATGGTTGAACAGTCGCCTATGATTTCTCAACTGATTAAACAGCTTGGTTTAGAGGTCAGTATGTTACTTGATCCCGACCCATCTTTACTGGTTAATTTGGAGCAGAAAACATATAATATATTTCACGTACATAAAGCAGTTGATAGTCCATTTATTCCAGCGCAAGCAGAGTTTGTAATTCCCTTGGGGATTAAGTCAGTTTTAGGGTGTGGCGGTATGTTGTCGTCGGGAAATCTCTACGCCATTATTATATTTTCTAAAGTAGAAATACCTAGCAGCACAGCCGAGATGTTTAAAAGTTTGGTGTTAAGCGTAAAAACAACAGTATTACAATTTGATCAACAAAGAGTTTTCAGTGATTATGCCTAGTCAAAAATTAGCGGAAAATAGCATCACTAGAACTGAGGAAGCAAATGAAAAAATTAAGGCTCTTGAAGAGCAAGTCGCAACTTTAGAGGAGTTGCTAGAAGTTTACCAACAAACGGCTCTTGCACAAGCAGAACAACTAGAGCAAGCTTTGGAGCAACTGCAAGAACATACGCAACACTTAGAGCATTCTGAAGATGCGTTGCGAGTTTTAAAATCTATGCTATTAAGCATGGGAGATGGGGTAATTGTAGTTGATGAAAATGGTAAGTTTTTGCTAGTTAACCCCAGGGCGGAGCAAATTTTTCCGATAAATATCAAAGAAGATACATCGACTATCCAGTGGACAGAACGCTACGGCTTATATTTATCTGATACCTCAACACCATATCCCAGTGAGGAACTTCCTTTGGTGCAAGCTATACAGGGAGAAACTGTGGAAGCAGCAGAAATGTTTGTCAGAAACTCACAAATACCAAATGGAATATGGCTAAGTGTTAACGCTAAACCGCTAAAAGATGAGCATAATGCTGTGCAAGGTGGCGTTGCTGTTTTCCGTGACATTAGTAAGCAAAAACAATCAGAAGCAGCATTACGAGAAGGCGAAGCGCGATCGCGACAACAAGCACAGAAGTTAGAACAAACTGTGCAGCAACTCCAAAAAACCCAATCTCAATTAATTCAAACAGAAAAAATGTCTAGCTTGGGTCAGATGGTGGCGGGAGTAGCGCACGAAATTAACAACCCTGTCAATTTCATCCACGGGAACATTAAACACGTTAGTGATTATATTGAAGATATACTGAGTATAATTAATCTTTACCAGAATCGCTATTCTGACACTGACGAAGAAATTGCTGCAGCAATAGAAGCAGTTGAATTAGACTTCTTAATTGAGGATTTGCCAAACCTATTGTCTTCAATGAAAATGGGAGCAGAGCGAATTCGGAATATTGTTCTATCTATGCGAAATTTTTCTCGTATGGATGAAGCTGATTTTAAAGAAGTTAATATTCATGAAGGAATTGACAATACTTTATTGATTTTAAATCACCGCCTCAAGCAAGGAATTGAAGTAATCAAAAAATATGGCAACTTACCTTTAGTGGAATGTTATCCAGCGCAATTAAATCAAGTATTTATGAATATCCTTTCAAATGCAATTGATGCGCTGTTTGAGCAGAAAAAACAAACTAATAAACAAATTACTATTTCTACAGAAGTTATTGACAACCATCAAATTCAAGTGCGAATTGGCGACAACGGTTTTGGTATACCTGAGCATATCAAAGATAAGTTGTTCGATCCATTTTTTACAACTAAGGCTGTAGGTAAAGGTACTGGTTTAGGGTTAAGTATATGTTACGAAATTATGCAAAAACATCAAGGCAACATTGTAGTAAGTTCTGAGATAGGTAAAGGAACAGAATTTATAATTGCTTTTCCAATTAAATTCTCTTGATTAACCTAAAACTATCTAATTTTTATAAATGGTTGAAAAAAACAGACGGCGATCGCGATTTGACTACAACTAGCAATGAAACGCGATCGCACTGAAAATTAGATAATTGTTAGTCAGTTTTAACTGACTTTAGCCATTGGCTAGGGGTTTAAACTCCTGGCGGTGTATTTTGCCAAAACATAGGTAAATCCCAGGGTTTTAACCTGTGGACGTTTGCAGACAATCCCACAATCCGCCTTAACCATGAGGAATTCTACTGCGGAATTACTCGCCCACAAGGATAAGTAGCTACAGAAGGTTCCGCCGCACTTTCCGCCATTGCTGCGGGAATTTCCTCTGTTGGACGACTTTTAGCCGCTAAATAATCGCTTCGCAATTTCTCTGTAATTTCATCGCGGCGATCGTACAATCGTTTTAACTCACGCGGTTGGCACTTATTCATTACATAAGCGGTAATTACAGGTAAAGCAATTGTGCTATCTGTATAACAAACAATTGTATTTGGTAATTCTTCTGGGTCAACTTTACCCCAACTTACAGCTTCAGAAGGTGTTGCACCAGATAAACCACCTGTGTCGGGACGTGCATCAGTAATTTGCACAAAATAATCGTGTCCTCTTTCTTCTAACCCCAATACTTCATGTAGTTGTGGTTGGGTTTGCAACAAGAAGTTTTTCGGACTACCACCGCCAATCATAATAGCAGCACTTCTGCCTTCTACTCCTGGTATACCAGACTCACGGGCAGTATAGGCGATCGCAGCCGTTTCATTGACATCAATAGATGGATCAATTAATAACTGGGAACCTTCCAACGCCAACGCCGCTACATTCATCCCAATTGAACTATCTCCAGGGGAAGATGTATAAATCGGTACTCCACATTCGTATGCCGTAGCTAACAAACAAGAATGCTTTACTCCCACTTGCTTTTCAACTTCTCGTACATACTTACCAAGTAGGTAGTGAAATTCAGCAGTCCCCATCCGCTTCTGAAAAGGTTCCGCTTGTAAAACCTTACGAATAAAAGCATCTGTTTCTAGCAACACATCATAACCAAAGACAATATCGTAAATCCGAATTGTCCCTTCTTCCCGCAACTGCACATCATCGACAAACGGTGTGCTAGAAAACAGTTCAAAACCTAACCCGTAATGAATATCATGGTACAGATTTGCACCTGTACTAATCATAAAATCAATAAAACCATTACGAATTAGCGGCGCTAAAATACTCACCCCAAAACCAGCAGGTGTCATCGCACCTGAAAGGCTGACTCCCACCGTCACGCCTTCTTTCAGCACATCTTGACTGAGTAACTGGCAAATTTCCCGCAAACGTGCGGAGTTATAAGCACTAAAATAGTTATCTACTAAATCTACAACATTAATTTCCCCAGGCATGGGAGCAGGTGCGATTTTTTTGCCCAGCTTTTTAGACATTTCTCTACTCACGAACTATTTCTTTGATTGCAGCCACATAAGAATTGTAGGCTGTCTCACTAAATGCGACTAAAATAACTTGCTCAACTTTGGTATCAGTCTCCAAAAACTTTTTCACCTCAGTCACAGCAATTTTCGCAGCACGTTGTATCGGAAAACTATATATACCAGTGCTGATACCTGGAAAAGCTATTGTGCGAATTTCATATTTATCAGCCAAAGCCAGACTATTGCGATAACATTGGGCTAATAGTTCATCTTCCCCATGCTTACCATCGCGCCAAACGGGGCCAACTGTATGAATTACCCATTGTGCAGGCAGATTATAGCCTTTGGTAATCTTAGCTTCTCCAGTAGCACAACCATTAAGTTGGCGACATTCTGCTAATAAGTTTGCTCCAGCCGCGCGATGAATTGCCCCATCAACACCACCGCCACCTAGTAGGGAATTATTAGCCGCATTAACGATAGCATCTACCTGTTGCTGGGTAATATCGCCTTGAATAACTGCTATTTTGCTATAAATCATTTTAATTTTGATAAAACTTGCCTAATTTGATCGTAATTCCCGAACAGATGATTTACCTGTGCGATCGCCAAAATAAAAAATCCGTTTTTTTAAGCTAATCTGTGGCAATTCCAGATCAATATTTAGTAAAATTAAGTTACATCACAAAAAGTCCATAGATTAAATTAACTTTAACTATCTTTTAATAAAGGATTAAACGTCCGCTACCAGTTTTACTCCTTAAGGGGATTTTTTCTGATGCCAGCCAGTATGCACGGTGTTTCCTTCACTGATCCCAATTGCCTTCACACCTCAATTCAGCAGCAACCTCAAGAACATTGGCAAACTTTTGAAGAAATGTTGCAAGGGCTACATAAGTCGGGGATCTATATTCATCCTGAGCAACTTGCCGAGTTTTTACTGTCACATGGACTTCCAGTAAACTTGTGCTATGTACCTAAACATTTGCAACAAAAAGCCAAGTTAATTAACGAGAAATATCAAGGCGATCAGGTTCGATTAGAAGAAACAACAGATGAACCTTACTGGGATTTCTCATGGTATTTATAAAAGTTGTGTCAGTGCAAATTTAATGCCAACAGATAAGGATTCCGATCCCAATCAAATGCAATCAACTCAAGGTACTGCAACAGAGGTATCCCTAACGACTGAACAGTACCAGAAGAAGATGCAGCGACGCAAGGAAGTGCAAGATCAGCGCGTCGCGCAAGCTTCCCAAGAAAAAGGCTTAATTATTGTTAATACAGGTAACGGTAAGGGGAAAACTACTGCGGCTTTAGGTATGGTAATACGATCGCTGGGTCATGGCTACAAAGTCGCGATCGTGCAATTCATTAAAGGTGCATGGGAACCAGCAGAAAAAGCCGTCCTTAGCCAGTGGTCAGATCAGCTAGAATTTCATGCAATGGGAGAAGGCTTTAGTTGGGAAACTCAAGATCGCGATCGCGATATCCAAACAGCTAATGCAGCTTGGGAAAAAGCCTTAACCTTTATTACCAACCCAGATTTTAAACTGGTGCTATTGGATGAAGTTAACGTTGCTTTAAAGTTAGGTTACTTAAGCGTTGAACAGGTAATAGCTGGACTAGAGCAAAAGCCAGTTGATACTCATCTGATCCTTACAGGTAGGGGCGCACCAGCACAACTAATTGAAAAGGCCGACTTAGTAACTGAAATGACTTTAATTAAGCATCCATTTAAAGAACAAGGTGTCAAAGCTCAACCTGGAATTGAGTTTTAATACTATAGCAATTAGCACTTAGCTATTAGCAGTCAGCTTTTCTATTTGATGAGGTCTGGAGCAGGAAAACTTCTACAGAAGAGTCAATAGCTCTGTGTCACTAGCTATAATACAAAACCCCTCCCTGTGAATAGAGAGGGGTTTTGAAATAATTTTTGATGAAACACTTAACAGTTTTAACTAATTTATAGTTAACCTATTGTGAATTACTTATTGCCACAAGCATTTAATATCCGCTTGTCGTTAGCAGTGACTTTGCTAATTGGTTGATAACCTTGAAGTGCTACTGCATTGTTGCCAGCTACTAAAGAATTTCTTTCCAGTCCAATTGAATAAGAAGATGTTGATTGGTCGTAAGGGTCAACTACCATTAAATCCATCTGGTTATTGTTCGCAGTACCGTAAAAGCAGCTAAACTCCGATGAGGGCATATAAACAGCGCCTCTTACCTTACCACTACGGGCTTCAAACACTACATACTCTTGACCTATTTGGTTGGCTTTAGAGGTTTGACCAAAAAGATAAATACCGTCACGCAACTGCTTTTGATTAGCTGCTACTGAGCGATCTGCGTCTGAAATTGTTGCTGCAGCGACTGTCGGCGAGGAACCAACTGGTTTGACGCTAGAAGCCAAAATAGGACTTGCACTGATAGCGACAAATCCTACGCTCAGGAGCAAGCCAGCTAGAGGAACTTGATTTTGTAAAGAAGAATTAAATAAATTTTTAATTAACATTATTTTGCCCCTGAGCTTTAATTTGAAAAAAGTTTTTAAGAATGTATTCTTAAAATACCTGGTAAATGAGATCCACCGATTCAGCCAAATGGAAGAAATCATACTCTTACTGAAGGTATTCTTAATGAATACTAAGCTTGGATTTGATAGCTGCTGTCTGGCTAGTTGATTGCTACAACAGTAGAATAGGTAATTCCTGAAAGTTACAAATAGTTACACATTCTTGCTAATTTTCTACATTAAAAAATTTATATTTAATTTTTTATAAAAGAAAAAATAGAGTAAAAGTTATTTTTTATTAAGTATATTTACTAATCATTTTTATTGTTTTGACTTAAGCAGTCATCTGTCCCACAAAAAGCAAATCAGGCGTATAGTTGGGGATCGAAACCCGCTACCATACGCCTGACAACTATTAAATATTTACTGGTTTAACTAGCTACATACTCGCGCACGTTGGCATGACGACGACGTAAGTGAGCAAGAGCTTGATGTTCCAGTTGTCGTACTCGTTCGCGACTGAGGTTTAAACGCTGACCTACTTTAGCTAAGGACAGTTCATTACCATCCTGTAAGCCGAAGCGCAGGGTAATAACTTCTCGTTGTTGGGGAGTTAGTTCTGCAAGCAAATCATCTAAGTCTTGGCGCAAAGACTCTTGCGTTGTAAAATGCTCTGGAGAAGGCCCTTCATCCTCTAGCAGTTCAGACAGTTCAGTATCTTGGTTATCCCCAACTCGCACATCCAGAGAAACTGGTTGACGGGCAATATTTAAGTATTCCCGAATTTGCGCTGGCTCTAGTTCCAGTGCTACAGCGATCTCTGTTGGTGTAGCGTGACGACCGAGTTTTTGAGCTAGTTCTCGCTGGGTTTTCTTAATTTTGTTGAGCTTCTCGGTAATGTGGATAGGCAAACGAATGGCGCGGGCTTGTTGTGCGATCGCTCTGGTAATTGCCTGACGAATCCACCAATATGCGTATGTGGAAAATTTATAACCGCGCATGGGATCAAATTTTTCCACACCACGCTCTAAGCCTAAAGTACCTTCTTGAATTAAATCCAAGAATTCCATATTGCGCTTCTGGTACTTTTTGGCGATCGCTACTACCAAACGCAAGTTTGCTTCGATCATTTTGCGCTTTGCTCGCTGCCCTAGCGAAATAATGCGGTTAACTTCGTTTTCACTGAGATGAACTTGCGCCGCCCACTCAGATGAAGTTGGTTCACGATTTAGCTCTTCTGCCAAAGCTTCTTTGGCATCTACCAGTGCCATCATTTGCTGAACCTGCTTACCGTAGACAATCTCTTGTTCGTGAGTCAGCAGTGGCACGCGCCCAATTTCATGCAGATAGGTGCGAACCATGTCAGCCGTGAACAGCGGCTTAGTTGTCTTCTTGGCGGTGTTAGAAGTGGGCATGACTGAGTGTTTACTCCGTAAACAAGCAACAATTCTGTCGCGGGGGCTGACCTCAAAAGAGATTGCTAACTCTTATAATTGAGAATAGCTATCCTAGTGGTGACGGTACATCCTGCGTAAGATGTATAGGTCAACTACCCGACTAAGTAATGAAATTTATTAGGAATACTCCTTTGGGCAATTATTTAGAACTTGCCAGTTGGGTATGGCTTTCTATGTTGTTGCGGGACTGACACTTTAGCTGTAGGTTCTCGTGACTGGGAAAAGCAGCTTTAAGGTGAAGTCATTATGAGTTTGTTATATTTATAGCTTATTACAAATTTAGACGTAAGTAAAGGGTAAAAAGTTCATTTGCTGCTTGCCTAAAAATAACAGTTTTAATAGGTTTTAATGCTTAAGCGATCCTTAAGAGAAATTGAGGTTTTTCACAGTAAACAGCGCTCAGATGAAGCTGAGTATCTACTGGTTGCTCAACACATTGATTAAACCCTCTATATATATGATGAACGATGAGCTTATAAAGTGCTATGTTAATCCGAGTAGGAGAACCGAACGCATTAAGGGATGATCTCCGCTTTGTCTAAGGGAGGAGAGAGGGGAGAGCAGAGAGAAGGGAGCAGTAGCAGGAGAAGAGTAATTGTTAATTATTAATTGTTAAAACCCTAAGTCTGCTATGGCTGCTTCTGCTGCGGTGAATACGTCTTCATCAGACATTTCCGTCCAAGATGTATCGCCAATTTCTCTATAGAATTGCTCATCGTAGGGACGGGTACGCACTACTACTGGCATCGGGACAGCATGACCTAGAATTAAAGCTTGTTGCTTAGAATCGAGTTTAGATAGCACTGAGCGTAAACTTTGTCCCCCAGAAACACCTGTGAAGATGGCTTCGATGTCTTTGTCATCGTTGAGTAAGGCGGTGATGCGTGTGCCTATTTGGGACATTACTTCGTTATCAATTCCAGAGGGGCGCTGATCTACTACCAACAGGGTAACAAAATATTTACGCATTTCGCGGGCGATTGTGCCAAAAATAGTTTGGCGAACAATCGCAGAATCAAGGAAACGATGGGCTTCTTCTATAGTAATCACTAATGGGCGGGGGCGATCGCTCGGATTTTTGGTTTGTAAAAACTTGTCTGCTTTCCGCACATACGCGTGGTGAATCCGCCTAGTAATCATATTAGTTGCCAGCATATACGAGAGCATATCCGACTGGGAACCAAACTCAATTACTACGTGCTTGCCAGCATTTAAAGATTGCAATATTTGATCAATATAATTGTGAGGGCAAGTGCTACGCATATATTTAAGGTTATCTAGGCGTAGAAGTTTGCGTTGCAGCGCCATCACAGAAGACTTATTTCCCCGCTTTTCTTCGCAAAAAATCTGGATTTCCTCGTTAGTCATATTTAACAACTGGATAATCCAAGATTTACCAAACTCGCTGCGTAAAATATTAGCGTTTTCCAAACTGGCTTCAGAAAGGTTTAACTCTCTCTGCACCAGCATGATATCTTCTACTTCTAGTTGGTCATAACTTAGATAGAGTTCTTGAGCATTAGATACACCCCGACGTTTTGTAGATTCAGGATCTAGGGTATATACTTCGACATCATGGGGGAAAAGTTGCCGCAACCCTTTAACCGTACTAAATTGCTTACCTTCAGATACAGCTTCCCAGCCATATTCTGAGTGCATATCAAAAATTAAGTTAACAGCAGCTTGCTTGCGGATAATTCCAGATAACAGTAGTCGGGTAAGAAAAGATTTACCTGTACCTGATTTACCAAAAACACCGTTGCTGCGTTCTACAAATCGATCTAAATCTATACAAATTGGCACCTCCATATCTAGAGGTTCACCAATAGCGAAATTGCGCCGATGAGGGTCGTCTTCCCAACCAAATACCGACCGGAAATCACGTTCAGTAGCATCATAAACTTGGCTGAAGTGGCTAGGAATTGTTTTGACTGGTAACAATTCCATGTCTTCACTACTTTGTGCTTTAAAGGATGCTAACGATGCACCAGCAGTTTTGCCAGGCTCGGATTTACCATTTAACGCCGTAAACTTGGGTTCACGGTTCAGCATCAACATCGGCGTTAAATTAATTGTGCCGTATGTACTACTGCCAGCTAGCACTGCTTGTAAAAAATCGTCTTCTGGGTGGGGAGGATTTGCAGTTATCCGCGCACTCGATGTCCCCAATGTTACATCTGTGAGGAGACAGAAGAAATCTGAGCGAAAACCCCTTACTACCAAAAATTTACCTACCCGCATATCTTCTACTGAGACATCAGGGTTTAATCTAACTTCTAGCCCTTGGCTAAGGGCTCCTTGTATGACTGTGCCTAAAGGCTTGTCCATGATGGCTGCTAGCTGGGTAAAACATTGGCATCAAAAGTCTAGCGCAATTCTGGCAAGCAATGATTTTACCGACAGATAAGCACAGATGGAATAATTATCTGTGTTCATCTGTGGTTAATAAATAATTTATTAATCCAAGAGCGTTTAATCAATGTTAATTGAAGTGGGAGTGTTGCTGCCGCTAGTGTTAGTAGTGGTAGTTGCAGTTAAAGGTTTACGATATTCTGCATATAAGCGATCGCGCCAGTTAAAAAATGGTTGATAAGCCGCATTGTCAGTAAACTCTGGAACTCCTTTGCCCTTGAGTGTTTCTGGAATGTTGAGATAATTTCCTTCTGGAAACTTCAACAACATACTTAAACCTGCGACAGTAAAATCTGCCAGGGTTGGGTAGTCTGCAACTAAGTAAGGGCTATCTACTAACATCAAACTCAAGGCTTCTAAGTCTTGATGGATGGCTGTTTTAGCTTCTTTAATTGCATCTGGGCTTGCGCCAACACCCAAACCTAGAAGGTTGAGTACTTCACCTGGTACAGAACCAACTAAATTTTTTAAGATATCTGGTGTTGCACTGGGTAAAATTGCAGAACGCAAGCTTAAATTTTTGCTTAAGGCTTCAAATAGTACTGGACGACTTTTGATCCCAATAGATTCATCTGCCCATTCTTCGATGAGTAAGCAAAGTCCACGTTGCTTGGGGTCAACTGGGATTAAGGGTTTTTCTGGATATTGCTTGTCTAGATAGAGTGCGATCGCTGTAGAATCAGCAATAACTGTATTACCATCTTTGAGTACTGGTACTTTCCTTTGACCAGACAGCCGGAATAGTTCTAGTTGTCCCACTCCTGGGGTCACTTCAATTTTACGGTAAGGCAAACCTTTGTAGTCTAGGATTAGTCTGACTTTTTCGGCGTATTGTGATACTTCAAATTGATATAATTCCAACATTTCGTGTCTCCTGGCAGTTGATTTGATCAAGCGATCGTCTTTGAAGTAAGTTTAACCTTTTTATTCTTATTAAATTTATTCTCAATACTTGAAGTAGGCATTACTAGCAACATCAACGTTAGAATTTAGGATTCATAATCGAGAAGCCAAGATTGATTTTTTTTATATTTCTGAGCAACTAATAAATGCAGATATTTTTTTACAAAAAGTCTTACTTGTCCTGAATCATGGCTTCTGTTTCCATAAAAAGTTAATCTCCCATATTTTTATATATGGGAGATTTTATTCTTTTCTCAACAGACAATATTTAAATTTTATTTATGCACTTTGGCGAGTTAACAAACCCCAGAGGAAAATCACAACTATAGCACCGAGAACTGCAAAAGCAATACTTGGGAGCGACAATGCTCCAACCGTACCACCTGTCCCAAGTAATGTGTGGCCTAGCCAACCTCCTACCATTGAACCAACAATTCCTAGAGCCATTGTGGCTAAAATACCGCCACCTTGATGACCTGGATAAATAGCTTTAGCGATCGCACCAGCAATTAAGCCTAAAACAATCCATGCAATAATACCCATTTCATTTCTCCTATGTAAAATTTATTTTTTTCTTAATCTTGTTTTCTTACCTTTTAAGATTATCAATTAAACTTCAAGCTCTACCTCTATCACAGGGATGAACCACTAGGAATAAAAAGATTCACTTTTTACATGAACGTTTATAACTTTAGGCATAATCATAATTAAAAAAGCAGATAATTTGGCAGCTTTTTTTTGCTGCTCAAACTGATGTGAAAACTCTAATCTAGATCTAAGCATTAACCGTAGTATGGGTATCCAGCCATTCTTGCTTGAGAATAGAATACATTTTCATGTCGTGGTAGGTACCTTTACTAAAGATATGTTGTCGTAACAAACCTTCATACTTCATTCCCACCTTTTCTAGTACCCGCACCGAAGCTAGATTTTCCGGTTCACATCGCGCTTCAATCCGATTTAAAGGCATATTGCTAAAGCCGAAATCTATGGCAGCCGTAACTGCCTCAGTCATGTATCCTTTGCCCCAATACTTTCTAGAGAGAGCATAGCCAAGTTCTGCCTTGGCATCAATCAGTTGCAAATCACCAAATCCACAAGTACCGATAAATTTACCGTTGGTGTCTACAATTCCCCAAACAGCTAGCTGGTGAGTATTGTAAAACTCAAGGATTTTATTGATAAAGCGCTTGCTATGTTCCTGAGACTGGTGTGCTGTCCAGATAGTATATTTAGCAACTTCTGGATCACAGGCATATTCAAACATATCCTCTGCATCACTTAAGCGAATTTTTCGTAGCAGCAACCGTTCTGTTTTTAATACTGGTAAATAATTCAATTCTTCTGATTTATTCATAGCTACTATATTTAATTTAAGTTTTGATATGTCAGCGCGGGATCGCTTAACATATCAATAGAATTTACAAAAAAGTCTAAATCTTTAGCTAAATCAGTTTCGCCAAATCTTCAACTACCTAAAAATTTAATAATTTTGTAAAGCTGCCGCAGAAATAGATTTAACATAAGATACACACACTGTTGTGGTATTAAGTCTTCATGCAACAGCAGTAAAAGTAAAGTGTTGAGTAATCATTATTTTTTGGTAAAAGGTATTAAAATTAGTCAGGATTAAGATATGATTTAAAATAGATATTATAACAATTAAAAGCTATAATTTTAGCGACAATGAGAGTGGAATGATATGAAAATAAATCTATTTACAGGAATTTTAGGTGCAGTAGCGATCGCGCTAGGTACAACTGCTACGATGACACAGCCGAGCTTGGCTGAAAATAATAGATTTTTTTGCGGTACAAACAATGGTGTGCCTGTAACTGTTGTACGCACCTCACGGGGAGAGATCCCGATGATTCGCTGGGTTTCTGATTATTTTAGTAGCTCTCGGTACAGCCCACTACAACGTTGTCAAGAAGTTTCTGAGAGATTCCAGCGATATAACGACAATGGTAAATTGCAGTTCATTAGAACTGGAATGATCAATCAGCACCCTGTATTGTGTTTTGCTGATTACAAAGGAGGGCCTTGCGCGATTAACTCAGTGTTAGTTACTCTTGCGCCTGGAACTAATCCTGAGCGCGTTTTGGGGCGGTTATTTGATCTGAGGGCGCGGGCAGCAGGTAGAGTAATTAATTTAAGTGGAGACCACATAATTTCCTATCAGGATGGTGAAGCTTACCTGGATATCCAGCAATTGCTCAAAGTATCTGCTATTAAAGCAAAGTAATATTCGATTACAAACCTTAACTATTTAGGATCAATTTACAGATCGACAAACAATGTGAGCAAATCACTTAAGCCAGGTCAGATAATTTGGCGCTTGTTGATAATGGTAGCTTGTGTGGGCAGTTTACCTTTAGCATTGCCAGCACAAGCACCAAATTTTCAAGTTTCTGCACCAAGATTTGTAGCTAAAACCTCAAAAAAACTATCAACTCAGCAGCTTTACCGAAAAGCTCAAGTAATTACGGTGAAGGTCTGGTCAAAAGATGTTTTAGGGTCAGGAATTTTGATTCAAAGACAAGGGCAGGTTTATACTGTGCTGACCAATGCTCACGTTCTGAGAGCAGGAGATCCTCCGTATCGGATTCAAGCTTTTGATGGAAATATATACCCAGTTGCTCAACAAACAGTAAAATCTTTGACCGTCAATGATTTAGCAATATTACAGTTCACCAGTAAAAAGGCAGTTTATGCTGTGGCATCTGTAGGTTTATCATCTACTTTGGCAGTAGATGATGAAGTATTTGCCGCAGGATTTCCCTTTAAATCTACGATTTATAAACGAGCATCTTTTCCCGCTCAAAAACCTAAATCCCCTGTAGCATCGAAGGCGGTAAATAAATCCGTCAGCACTCATCTAGGGGATTGGGAAAAGAAAGCTAAAAATCCGTCTCAACTTAAGTTTGTCTTCCGCAGTGGTCGAATATCGCTGTTACTAAATAAAGCTTTGGAAGGGGGTTATCAGATTGGGTACACCAATAATATTGAAAAAGGTATGAGTGGCGGGCCTCTACTTAATCGTCGAGGCGATCTAATTGGCATTAATGGTATGCACGCTTATCCTCTATGGGGTAATCCTTATATATTTCAGGATGGTTCTGATCCAGAAAAAAATTTGCAGGAACAGATGATTCATTTTAGTTGGGCAATTCCGATTGAAATCGGTGTACAGCTAGCTGAAAACTCAGTTGTCAAGCCAGGAAATATTTCCTGGCAAAATCTGAGTTTTTTTCGTGGATTCTACTTACGCCCACCTAATTAACAAAATTTTTGTCTGCTCATGTTTTTCTCATTTGCTCAAGTTTCAGCAGTTGTGATGGGTGTAGCTGTTGTGGGGGTGTTATCGCCAGTTGCGTTTGCTTTATCAGCGCCGCAGGTGAATGCGATCGCTAAAGAAATTACGGTTAGACTCAGTGGGGAAAATAATGGTTCTGGTGTAATTATTAACCGTCGAGGTAATACCTATGATGTCTTGACTAACTGGCACGTAGTTAAGGAAGCAGGAATTTATCATATCGAAGTTAGTGATGGTAGAAAATATACAGTTAACTCCAGCAAAATTAAAAGAGTACCTGGATTAGACTTAGCGTTGTTGCAGTTCGATAGTTTTAAAAACTACAAGGTAGCTTCTTTGGGTAACTCTGAAGCTTTGACGGAGGGGGTACAAGTTTATGTGGCTGGTTGGGCTGATCCTGGGCCGTTAATTTCAGAAGCGACTTATCAGTTTTTGAATGGACAAATTTCTAGTCTCCTGCAAAAGCCCAAGGATGGTTATTCTCTTGTTTACACTATTAATGCTGCACCAGGAATGAGTGGTGGGCCTGTACTCAATGAAAATGGTTATTTAGTAGGAATTAATGGACGCGCTATTCCAGATTTGAGGACTGGGACGGTTACTTTTGTGCTAGGAATTGGAATTACCACATTTTTGGCTACTAATAATAGTTTCCAAAAGCATCAGATAGCTACTGCTACAGCAGTGGCAAAAAAGGGTGCTGTAGATTTTCTGCGGGGTGGTTTGGATAAAGTTGCTAAAGGAGATTACAATGGTGCGATCGCAGATTATGATCGTGCAATTAAGCTTAATCCTAATTTAGCTGAAGCTTATAATAACCGAGGTCTGGCTCGTTCAAAACAGGAAGATTACAATGGTGCGATCGCTGATTATAATCGTGCTATATCTCTTAATCCTAACTTAGTTGAAGCTTATAATAACCGAGGTCTTACCCGTTCAAAGCAGCAAGATTTCATGAGTGCGATCGCTGATTATGATCGTGCAATTAAGCTTAATCCTAAATTAGCTGAAGCTTATAATAACCGAGGTCTTGCTCGTTCCAAGCAGCAAGATTTTAATGGTGCGATCGCTGATTATGATCGTGCTATATCTCTTAATCCTAACTTAGCTGAAGCCTACGCCAACCGAGGCTTTGCTCATCGTCAACAAATCGCTCAAACCTTAGCTATCCCATACTCTGGCGCATATTTGACAGTGCGTAGTTCATTGGATATAAAATCATTAGCAATCGCGGATTTTCAAAAAGCTGCTAACCTATTTTTGCAGCAAGGCAATACTAACGATTATCAAAGATCTTTGGATATAATTAACCAGTTTCAGCAGTAGGTTAACACAATTCTGCATAAAGCCAAACTCCCATTCCAGTGTATGGGCAAATGTTCTAATGGATGTTTTTTAAAATTATTTTACTTGTGATCAATTAAAAAATTTCAAATGAATTGATCATTTTTTCTATAGACTCTAAATTATTAGGATACTCCTCTGGTGTAGCTGTATATGAAACGATATAAGCTTTTTGATTAAAAACTGCCCAAACTTCCAAATGTTTAATTAACCGAGAGTCTCCCTCCACACCATTATAAACCACCCGATGAGCGGGAATCCCTCCTAATGTAGTTGAACTTGAATCAGTTATATCAGAATTTAGGAGATATTTTTGAATTTCTTTAATAGACAAATTAGTATAATTTTCTAAAGAAATAGGTTGCCCTGACAACTCTTCAATTCTGATACTTATTTTTGGTTCAAATTTGTTGATTTGATTAGAAAACTGAGAGGTAAATAAAACTACTTCACCTGTAAATGGATTTTCTACATCTTGTTTTTGCCAGTTTTCAGGATACTTAATTTTGATACCTGCATTTACATTTTCATAGTTTAAAAAATTATTTGATTTCGCTAAGGGTAACTCCGTAGAAGTAGGATTATTAATATTTTTATTTATCTCTGTAAGCCGCCATTGGGTAAATAGAAGCGTACTAACAAACGTTAATAAACTTACTGTTAATAATATTATAGGTAGAATTTTAATAAATGATAATTTATTATCGCTTTTGGAAATCTCAATAGGAGATAAGTTTTGAATCGCCTGCAAGGCCTCCGCAGCAGATTGGTAGCGTTGATTGTAGTCAGTATGTACTATTTTATTTAAGACATTAGCAAATTGAGGACTTATTTTTACTTGATTTTGCCAAATAAGTTCATTGGTACTATTATCTTTTTGTGGAGATACTCCCGTCAGAGCTTGAATACAAATTACTCCTAAAGCATAAATATCACTATTATATTGTGGGTTGCCGTTAGCTTGTTCGGGCGGCATATAGCCCTGAGTACCAATAGCAACTGTCAAACCACCTGGATCTACACTAATACCGAAATCAGGATTTTTTTGTTTGACTGCTCCAAAGTCAATCAAAGTAATTTTATTGTCTTTTTTTCTACGAATTAAATTTGATGGTTTAATATCTCTATGAATGATGTGCTGCTGATGAATAAAATCTAGAATTTCTAACACCTCGCAGCAGAAAAAAATTACTTGTTTCTCACTCCATTGTTGTCCAGGTATGAGTTCTTTACTTAATTCATTACCTTCAATAAATTCTTGAACTATATAAGAATTAGCACCTTCTTCAAATTGAGCTAGTAGCTGTGGAATTTTATCGTGCTTACCTAATTGGTACAAAGCTTCAGCTTCAGTTTTAAAAAATCGTTTAGCAGTTGACCATAACAAAGGATCAAGATTCTTCGGCTTGAGTTGCTTAATCACACACACAGGTTTGCCAGGTAGATCTTCATCTTTGGCTAGATAAATTTCACAAAATCTCCTGCTGCCAAGATGTTGAATAATTTGGTAGCGGTCACGAAGCGTTTTTTCTACCATTTGACGCACCTAACTTTCTCTAATGCTTCACTTACTTATTGATATTATCTCCGGTAAGATGACCATAATATCCTAGAGAAATGACACAAGCTACACGCTGTGGGAAGAATAAAGGCTGGGTAAACAACTCACCCAACCCCTACATATTAGTAGCTATTTTCTATAGCTGTGCTTAGGCTTCATCAAGTGCAGCAATACCAGGTAATTCCTTACCTTCAAGCAACTCTAGAGAAGCACCACCACCAGTAGAAATGTGGCTCATTTGGTCTGCAAGACCAACTTTTTCGACAGCCGCAACAGAGTCACCACCACCGATAATAGTGGTCGCGCCTTGCTTGCCGATTTCAGCTAGGGTATGTGCGATCGCTTCTGTACCAGCAGCAAACTTATCAAATTCAAACACACCCATTGGGCCATTCCAAATCACACTCTTGCAATCTGCAAGCGCTTCTTGGAATACCTTCACGGAATCAGGGCCAATATCTAAACCCATCCAACCATCGGGAATGTTTTCAATACTAACAGTTTGAGCGTTAGCATCAGCCGCGAAATTATCAGCAACTACTACATCAGTTGGTAATAGCAACTGTACACCGCGTTCTTTTGCTTTAGCTTCCAAAGAGCGTGCTAATTCTAGCTTATCTTCTTCTACTAAAGATTTACCAACATTCAGCCCACGCGCTTTGTAGAAGGTGAAAATCATTCCACCACCTAACAGCAACTTATCGCATTTTTCTAACAGTGTTTCAATTACACCAATCTTGCTAGAAACCTTAGAACCGCCAATAATAGCTGCCAGAGGACGCTGAGGAGATTCAATAGCGTTTTGCAGATACTTGAGTTCTTTTTCAATCAAGTAACCAGCTACAGAAGGGCTAAGGTGGTGTGTTACACCTTCGGTAGAAGCATGAGCGCGGTGAGCAGTACCAAAAGCATCATTTACATATAAATCGGCAACAGATGCCAACTTTTTAGCAAATTCAGGGTCGTTCTTCTCTTCTTCTTTATAGAAGCGGACATTTTCTAACAATGCCACTTGCCCATTTTGCATTGCGCCTACTTTAGAAGTGACTTCATCGCCGATGCAGTCATCACACTTAATTACTTCTTGCCCAAGCAATTCAGAGAGGCGCTTGGCAACGGGTGTAAGGCGCAGTTTGTCATCTACACCCTTGGGACGACCAAAGTGACTGGTAAGAATTACCTTAGCTCCTTTACCAGTCAAATCTTGAATTGTCGGTAAAGCTGCTCGAATGCGTGTATCGTCTGTAATGCTACCAGCATCATCTAGTGGCACATTGAAATCTACCCGCACCAGTACTCGCTTGCCAGATAAATCAGATGCCGACAAATTCGCTACACTTTTCTTGGACACCGCGTAAATCTCCTAATTGCTTATGTTTTCTACTATTCTCGCGCTTGAGCAGCGTGATCTTAATCGCTAGTTAATGATCGTCCTCAAAAGCTAGATAGACAGAACTGATCCACCTGATGGTGTTATTAGTTCACGCCGTCCACATATTATCAAAGTCAGGGATACGAAGGTACGTGCGATGTTTAAGACTGTATTATTTCCTGTTGATCAAAGCCGCGAAGCCCGCGAAGCGGCTGAGGTAGTTGTTAATATCGTGCAAAAATATAACAGCCAGTTAATTTTGCTATCAGTAGTAGAAATACCCACATCAGAGGGAGAAGAGCCAGAATCAAGCCCGATGGCATCGCCAGAAGCGATCGCGGAACTACTCAAAACTGCCCAAAATTTGTTCTCTGAACAAGGCATCCAAGCTCAAACCATTGAGCGCGAAGGCAAACCTGCTTTCATTATCTGTGATGTGGCAGACGAGATTGATGCAGATTTGATTGTCATGGGTTGTCGAGGACTTGGTTTAACTGAAGAAGGAGCTTCTGAGAGTGTCACCAACAGGGTGATTAATCTATCTCCTTGTCCAGTTTTAATTGTTCCTTAAAAGCGATTAGCTTTTAGCGATTAGCTTTTAGCTTTTAGTCATTAGCTAGGTAAATTGCTAATTTATCTGCTTTTCTGATAGATCTAAGTTGACAAGCAACTAGTAGCTAACCGCTAACTGCTAACCGCTAACCGCTAACCGCTAACCGCTAACTGCTAACCGCTAAGAAACTATGAAAGACTTTAGGCAATTGAAAGTCTGGGAGAAAGCACATAGTTTAACTCTAGAAATCTATCAAGTCACTAAAAAGTTTCCCAAGGAGGAATTATACGGTTTAACTAGCCAAATTCGCCGTGCCTGTTCTTCTATTTCTGCTAATATTGCTGAGGGTTGCGGTAGAAATGGAGAAGCTGAACTGGCACGTTTTCTACAAATTGCTATGGGTTCTGCAACCGAGTTGGAATATTATTTACTTCTAGCCCGTGACCTAAAATTTTTAATTATTACAGAATGTGAGCGTTTAGAAGCTAATCTAATTGAAGTCAAACGTATGCTAAATTCTTTTATTCAAAAGTTGCGTTAACTAAAAGCTAATCGCTAATCACTAATCGCTAAAAGCTAAAAATGTCAACTCCCCCCATCCAGTGGTATCCAGGACACATCGCCAAGGCTGAAAGATCGCTTAAAGAACAGCTAAAGCGTGTTGATGTAGTCCTAGAAGTGCGAGACGCACGTATTCCCTTAGCGACTCGACATCCCCAAGTACAGGAGTGGATAGCTAGTAAGACAAAGGTGTTAGTGATAAACCGTGTAGATATGATTTCTCCTGCCGTGCGGCAGTTGTGGACGCAATGGTTTCTACAGCATGGAGAAAAGCCTTATTTCACAAATGCCCAACAGGGGGATGGCGTGGTGGCAATCTCAAAAGCTGCGGCTGATGCGGGTGTTGAGGTAAATAAAAAAAGGCGCGATCGCGGTTTGTTACCCCGTCCTGTCCGCGCTGTCGTCATCGGGTTTCCTAATGTTGGTAAATCTGCCCTAATTAATCGTTTACTCAAAAAGCGGGCAGTGGAAAGCGCCCGTCGCGCTGGTGTTACAAAACAATTACGTTGGGTGCGAATTTCTGACCAAATAGAGTTACTAGATGCCCCTGGTATTATCCCTTGGAAATTAGATAATCAAGATGCAGCTTTAAAATTAGCTATTTGTGATGATATTGGTGAAGCATCTTATGATAATCAACGGGTAGCAGCAGCACTGGTAGATTTGCTCAATGACCTAATTGTTACAGATCCAGATTTGTTACCTCAATCTCCTTTAAAGTCACGCTACGAATTAGACCCTGCACCCTTTAGTGGTGAAGAATACCTACAAAATTTGGCTGAACAGCGTCACAAAGGCGATATTGAACGTACAGCGCGGCAGATGTTAAATGATTTTCGCAAAGGATTATTTGGTGCTATTCCTCTAGATTTGCCACCGCAACCGCAATAAAGTTTCTTTTTTCCGCTTTAATATTACTTATTTAGAATTGAGTGCTAATATTCAAAAAATTAGTTGATTTTGTGGTGAAAAGGCAGTAATTTACCGATAACTGAGCCTAGCAACACTTACAAATAAAGCGGAATTAAGAAATATTATACGATTTTTAAATAAATTGATTGGTCTAGCTTTAATACTCGCAGGCATTTACTTTCTAGGTCAAAATATTATTTTTACCACACGTACCTATGGATATTGGTGGAGGGATATTCCGGCTGGCGGCTCTGTCATCTCTATCTTAGCCGGAATTTTAATATTATTACTTGCTGGTCGTGAAGCACGGGATACTGGATGGATTTTCATTGGTTTAGGGATAGTTTTGGTATTTATTAGTGGTGGAGTATTACTGCAACCAACAAGCCTTTGGACTTTCTTTTTATCCTTTTTTTCTATGATCTGCGGATATAAACTACTTACCAGGGGAAGAGTTGATTTTTAGCTGATAGCTGATAGTTGATAGCTGACCGCTATAATTCCATAACTGTACTTTTGCTATGAGTATAAATATCAATAATCAATCATGGGTAAACTAGATTAATATGGTAGAAAGCAAAAGTATTGCTAGTTAAACGTATAAGCGTTTATCCTGGGTGCCATTTTTGATAAATTTTCACAGCTAGAAGCTGGAGCAACATTATTAATGGCTGATTTACAACTTTATTTACAAATTGAGGGAAAAATTGAAAAAACAATAACTGTAAATCGCAAAGAATTTACATTAGGGCGTTTGGCGCAATGCGATTTGTACTTACCTTTTGCAGGTATTTCTAGAAACCATACCCGTTTTTCACAAACATTTGATGGAGGTTGGCTGATTGAAGATTTAGGTAGCACCAATGGGACAGAATTAAATGGAAAGTTGATCGCATCTCCTCAATTGATAAAGCATGGGGATGTAGTTAAAATAGGGAGCGTTTATTTACAAATAAAATTGGTAAATAATTTGCCAGTTGATGAAACAGAAAAATCTCAGGCATTGACTAGAAAAACAACTATACTTCGCAATGCTAAAGACCTACAACAGCAGTGGATTAGTGCTGACACTCATGGTGATAAATTAAGAAGTCAAGAAAAAGCGATCGCTCGTCTCAAAGATCTGGTAGAAATAGCGAATAATTTGAATTATGCTGAATCAATAGAGGCTATTTTTGAGCAAGTACAGGCGGTTGTTTTCCGTTATATTAAAAGTATTGATCGTTTAGCTTTATTAATAGATGTTAGTGGTTCAGGTAAATTAAAGTTACTGAATTCTGCCACTAAAAATTCTCAGGATATTACAGCTAATGGAAATTGGATTAGTCGCAGCATTTGCCAGAAAGTATTTCTAAATAAAGTGGCTATTCAAACTGCTGATGCTCAAACAGACCAACGTTTTGAGGGCGAACATAGTATTTTAATGAAAGGCATTCGTAGTGCTATGGCTGTGCCTATTTGGGATGAAACTCAAGTTGTCGGTGTGCTATACGGTGATGGTCATATTTATCATGGTAATCCTGCTAAGGCAGGTGAGGATGATCTCAGCTTTTTTTCTGCTTTAGCAAACTTGGTAGCTGCTAGTGTGCAACGTTGGTTATTAACACGAAAATTAAGGACTGAAGAAACTATTAGACAAAGGCTAGAGCGTTATCATTCTCCTGCTGTTGTTCAACAGATGATGAGAGTAGGTGCTTCAGACTATGGTCGCATACCTCCAACTGAGGGTGATATTAGTATTTTATTTGCTGATATTGTTGGCTTTACAGCATTATCAGAACGCTTAACTCCAGGGCAAATTGCAGAGTTACTCAATAACTTTTTTGAAGAAATGCTTCAAGAAGTTTTTTCTGTAGGAGGTACTTTAGATAAATTTATTGGCGATTGTATTATGGCTTTTTTTGGTGCTCCTGAACCACAAATAGATCATGCCGATCGCGCTGTAGCTGCTGCTCAAGGAATGCTTAAGCGTCTTGAGAATCTCAATGCTCGTCAAGGTTTGCAGGAACCTTTGCAGTTACGAATTGCTATTAATAGCGGCAAAGCTGTAGTTGGAGATGTTGGTAGTTCTCAAAGATTTGACTACACAGTATTAGGAGCAACTATTAATCTGGCATCCCGCATGGAAGCAATTTGTACGCCAGGTAAATGTTTAATTAGTGAAACAACTTATTCTTTGTTGAAGTCTACAACAGGCTTCACTGATATAGGGGAACACCGTTTTAAAGGTATTGAACGCTCAATTAGGGTTTATCAGAATTGAATAATTTAAAAATTAGAATGCAATTGCAGTGGTGACTAAGCTTTGGTAATTCACTTACCCGTTGCACATATATTGAGCTTTAGGCGTAGCTGGCGCATTAGGTTAAAAAATAATTGCGATTAAAGCTAAGTAGACAAAACTACGACTAAACTAGGACAAAATTGTGAGTTGTTGTACTCGCTGATATTTATGGGATTAGAAAATACTATCAATCCTCCTTTATATAATTTAGGCGTTGCTCCTAATGCGTGGAAAGTCAATGACGCTGTAGCAGATATCACTCGCTCTCCCATTGAACCATGCCCGATTAATTTAACTACAGAAACTAAAACATTACGCCTAGACTTAGCTAAAACAGCGGTTTTAGTGATTGATATGCAAAATGACTTTTGTCATCCTGATGGCTGGTTATCTTATATTGGCGTAGATGTGACACCAGCACGTACTCCGATTAATCCTCTGAATAATTTACTACCAGTATTACGGACTTTAAATGTACCTGTAATTTGGCTTAATTGGGGAAATCGTCCAGATTTGCTGAATATTAGCGCTGGTTTACGTCATGTTTATAATCCTACAGGGGAAGGAATTGGATTAGGCGATCGCTTACCTAAAAATGATGCCCCAGTCTTAACAGTAAATAGTTGGGCGGCGGCTGTAATTGATGAATTAGAACAAAAACCAGCAGATATCCGTGTTGATAAATATCGCATGAGTGGTTTTTGGGATACGCCGCTTGATAGTATTTTGCGAAATTTAGGTAAAACTACTCTATTTTTTGCAGGAGTAAACGTCGATCAATGTGTAATGGCAACTCTGCAAGATGCTAATTTCTTAGGCTACGATTGTATCTTGCTTAAAGACTGCACTGCTACCACCTCGCCTGAATTTTGTCTAAAAGCAACACTTTATAATGTTAATCAGTGCTTTGGATTTGTGAGCGATTCTCAAACACTCATAGATGCAGTTAAAGGAAATAACTATTAATCCTGAGATTGCTGGCTTAAAATTTACTGTTGGTATTAGGTAGCAATATCTCATCGTATTACATATCTTTGAGCCGTAGTTTTAGTAAATTTTTACAAGTATTTAAAATTATGAATATGGAAAACTTTCGCTGTATGCTCGCAGATATCAAGTCTCCCAAAGACTATCAAGCATTTCGGATTAGTCCTAATGATACCAATAGATTAGCAATTATCTTTGATCCCACTGCCGACGATATATCCTTTACTGTTTGTGTAGAAATATTTGATGTTGGGGGTAAAACTCCGCCTAACCGACATCAGTTTGCAGCCGAAATGTTCTTTATTTTAAAAGGTGAAGGTATAGTAGACTGTGATGGTAAAACAGTATTAATAAAAGCTGGAGATAGTATTTTAGTACCCGCCACAGGTATGCACATTATAGAAAATACGGGTAAGGAACGCTTGTATGCTCTTTGTGTAATGGTACCAAATGAAGACTTTGCTGAATTAATTCGTCGTGGTACTCCTGTTGAGCTTGATGATGAAGATCTAGCTGTGATTTCACACGCAAATACTCAGATATTTATTTAATTTTTTATTAACTAATTTGTAATCCTGCAAAAAAATATCAGGGCTGAATTAGAAAATAGCCTGATTTAAACTAAATATGTAAAAATAGGATATGTATAAATTTCCAAAATCTGAGTATGCAAACTTTAGAAAATGTAGAGCAGCAATGGCAAACTTCGGTAGTGGAAAGCATTATAAATATGGTGAAGGCTGAGGATGGTGACTTTGATGCGATAGCCAAGCTTTCCCAAGCTGTCAGTGATGTTTCTAGCCTCAATAAAATTATAGATTTTCTCTGTAGTCATCCCCAAGGTAAACGAGCATTTGATGAACGTCCGCGTATCGGGAATGTTGATTTGCAACTGCTGCATCAGTTACCAGAAAATACACTAGGTTATGCTTATGCTAACCACATGATTACAAATAATTTAACTCCTCTACAAAGTAACTTTAGTGATAGTAATTACCAATTTCTAGCAGCGCATCTAGCTGAAACTCACGATATCTGGCATATAATTACAGGTTGTGATACAAATATTACCGGAGAAATCAAGTTAGAAGCATTTTATGTAGCACAGCTTTATGCTTCTCGTTTTTGGTTAGCTTTACTAGCAAAAAATTTACTAAAAGCAGTTCTTTTTGATATAGAAGTTTCTAGCAAATACATGGATGCGATAACTGAGGGTTGGCTGATGGCTAAACAAGCAAAGCCTCTTTTTGGTATTCAATGGAATACTCTTTGGGAAACACCTTTAGAAGATGTACGCAATTCCTTAGCAATTAACAATTACTCCAAAATTATAGTTGGGTGATTGACATCAAGAAAGATGTCTGCATTTTTTATAACGCTAGGCGCAGTAAAGACATCAATTTATAATTGATTTGTCACATCATTTTCATATTGTTGAGGCACTTTTCACACACAAAAAAATATATACTTATTTAATTCGCAATTCAACTGCTGAAATCATATCCGCATGAGAATTTTGCTAAATCTAATATTCCCCAGATATCAGGAGTTGCATAGATGAATTCCAGCCTGATCTTGTCTAACATACTGAATCCACCAGTACTGTTTTTTTTCCTTGGTATGATGGCAGTATTTCTGAAATCAGATCTGGAAATTCCTCAACCTCTGCCAAAACTATTCTCTCTTTATTTGCTTATGGCTATTGGCTTTAAGGGAGGATATGAAATTTCTGAAAGTGGAGTTAACCCAGAAATTGCAGTAACACTGTCTGCGGCTATATTCATGTCTGTTGTTGTACCAGTTTACACATTTTTTGTGTTGAAACTCAAACTGGATACATACAATGCAGCCGCGATCGCAGCAACCTATGGCTCTATCAGCGCCGTCACATTTATCACTGCTAGTTCTTTTCTGGAAACAGTTGGAATCCCTTTTGACGGACACATGGTAGCAGCATTAGCACTGATGGAATCTCCAGCAATTATTATTGGACTTCTGCTAGTAAGAATATTTACTAATGACAAGAAAGATGGGGAATTTGCTTGGAGTGAAGTTCTGCGGGAAGCTTTTTTAAATAGTTCAGTATTTCTATTAGTAGGTAGCCTGTTAATTGGCTTACTTACGGGAAAATCAGGCTGGGAGAAGTTAGAACCTTTTACACAAGGAATATTTTATGGAGTCTTGACATTCTTCTTGCTTGATATGGGCTTAGTTGCCGCAAAAAGAATCCAAGATCTCAAAAAAACAGGTTCTTTCTTAATTGTTTTTGCGCTATGTATCCCTGTAGCTAATGCCATATTTGGAATCTTGATCGCTAAAGTGATCGGTATTTCTATGGGTAATGCCTTGTTGTTTGCTGTACTGTGCGCTAGTGCTTCTTACATTGCAGTTCCAGCAGCTATGAGGTTAACTATTCCCGAAGCTAACCCCAGTCTGTATGTATCTATGGCTTTAGCAATTACCTTCCCCTTCAATATTATTGTGGGAATTCCTGTCTATTTGGAAATCATTAAACAACTGTGGGCATAGAAGAATGGAACCTGTGAAAAAAGTTGAGATCGTCACTACCTCAATGGAAATGTATAAAGTTTTAGAAACTTTAGAAAAAATCGGCATTTCCGGCTATACAGTAATTCGGGAAGTTGAAGGAAAAGGCGATCGCGGCAGTACTATTACTGATTTAGAAACAGAGGTACTCACTAATAGATATGTGATGACTATCTGTACAGAAGATCAACAACAGATATTAGTAGAAGCCATCAAACCTATTCTTAAAAAGTTTGGGGGTATATGTATTGTTTCTGATGCACATTGGATAGTACATTAGACTGCTGTTAACTAGCTTCCGTTAAAAAAATATAAAACCGAAAATCTCTCCCTTTGGTGTTGACACCGTAGGGGGTTAGGGTTTTATTTTTAATAATATTGACCTACTTACTCAAGGAGAATGTGCGTTTGAAACAATTTACTTTAATACTTAATATTGATAACAACCATAGGAATTAATGACTATATGTCTATGCCCAAAATAATTAGGTATTGCTAATATAGCTAAAGGAAGTTTACCTTAACACTCAACTGATTAAATTTAGTAATTTTTGTAACTGATTGTAATCGCCATAGCAATTAAAATTTGAGTTTGATGTTTAACAAAAGAAGGATATGCCATGAAAGCTACTTTTTCCTGGGATAACACAGATGAGTTACGTAAGAAAGTTGACAAGTACTTACGCGCTACTAATAAATGGTTTTTAGAAACACCAGAACGTTCTTTAGAACAAGCTTATAAAGCAGCCTTAATAATTAGATCAATAGAAGAGGAATATTTAAGTGATAACAATTTAAATCCAGCGGAACAAGAACAAAATGTTAAAGCTTATTTAAAAGCAGATATTGAAAAAAACTTAGGAACTATCAAGCTAAGACTAGCGGAATTTAAATTAAGTCGTTCTCTTCTGACTATCTCAAATCATGTAATTTTAGATAAGCTCAGATTTATAGATGATGTTTTAGCAAAATATCAGCCTAAAGATCGTAATTTTGTTGCATTAATACCTGTAAATAAGTAGGTGGGCATAATTAAACGTAAAATAGAGAAATAGCAAAAATTAGATTGTCAACTTTATGCCAGCACCTCTAAAAATTCGATTAACTCCTGAAGAAGACCAACAGTTATTAGCGATCACGAACAATAAAAAACTACCCAAGAGAACTAGGGAAAGAGCCGAGGCATTAAGGTTAAGTGCAAGAGGCATAAAAATCATTGCGATCGCTGATTATCTCAAATGTGCACCTAACACAGTTCGTCAAACTTTATATCGTTGGATAACTAGAGGTATTGAAGGGTTATCTGATGCTAAAAGGACAGGGAGAAAACCTATTTGGCAAGCAGAGGATATCAAATATTTAGAAGAATGTTTAGAAAATGAACCCAGAACTTATAATAGTTATCAATTAGTCAAACTTCTTAATCAAGAGCGAGGAATTGATTTAAGTAGAGAACGATTAAGAAAAATTCTAAAAAAAAAGATTGGCGCTGGAAAAGAACTAAACAAAGTTTAAATGGAAAACAAAATTTACAGCAAAAAAATAAAAAGCAAGCAGATTTAAAAACTCTTGAAGCCTATGCCAGTCAAAGAATTATCAGATTAAAATATTTAGATGAAGCAGGTTTTTGTCTGTGGAGCCCTAGTAGCTATAGCTATATAAAGAAGGGAGAACAGAAAGAAATAAAGCAAACGAAGAGAAGAGGAAGAAGATTAAGTATAATTGGTTTTCTGGAAAAAGGAATAAGTTTTGATTATGGATTGGTTTTGGGAGGAATTAAAAGCGATGCCTATATCAAGCTTATGGATTGGCAAGCCGCTCAGCTACAAGACGATTTTCATAAAACTGGCGTAATTACAGTAATTGTTCAAGATAATTATACAGTTCATAAAAGTAAAAAAGTTAAAGAAAAGGAAAAAGAATGGAAAGCCAAAGGGTTAGAATTTTTCTTTTTGTCTCCTTATAGTCCTGAACTTAATCAAATTGAAGCAGAGTGGCATCAATTAAAGACTCATAAACTAGCTGGCAGAATGTTTGAAGATGAATATAACTTGGCGCAGGCAGTCATTCAAGGAATTGAAACTAGAGGGCATAAAAACGATTATATTTGTCAACGATTTAGATTCCAGTCGGATAAAAAAGTTGCCAAAATTTGAGGTGTAAAATTATTCCACATTGTCTGTTTAATTATGCCCACCTACTTATATTTGTAGGATTTCATTCTCCTCACGGTTGGGAAGTGATTTTGGAAGGATTTGCTGGTCACTTGGGATTAGCGGCTAATCAAAGCTTAATTTCTCTATTTATTGCCACAGTTCCTGTAATTTTAGACACTATGTTTAAATATTGGATATTCCGTTATCTCAGTCGTGTTTCCCCTTCTGCTGTGGCAACTCTCAGAAATATGAATGAGTAGTTTAGGATATTGGTTATTGGTCATTATTAATTGTTTGCTAGAAGTGCTGAAAGTAAAGGATCGTTAAGAAGTCTTTGGGCTTCCTCTGGGTTGTGCTGTTGGTGAAGTGCGATCGCATTTCTAAAAGCGGCTATACTTTCTGCAACATTCCCTATCTGTAGCAGTACAACTCCTAAATTCTGGTAGGCATCGGCATAGTTAGGATTAATGGCGATCGCTTTGCGGTAAACTGCGATCGCATCTTCAAAAAACCCCATTGCCCTCAAGGTCATCCCTAAGTTGTAATAACCAGTAGTAAAATTAGGGTCAATCTCTAAAGCAATTTCATAAGCTTTTCTAGCATTAGTCAAATCACCAGCAGCTTTCAGCAAGTTACCTAAATTGTTATAAGCGTCTAATTTTAATTTTGGTAAAACTGGCTGTTGGATAGCTGCTTGATAATGTAATACTGCTTGGTTAAGATCTTGCAAATGAGTATAAGCATTACCAAGATGGTAGTGCAACTCATATAAAACAGAAACATCAAGTGTATTAGCAGTTAAACCACGTTGTAAAAGTGCAATTGCTCGATTAACTTCACCAATGTCAATATATAACCCTCCTAATTTGCTGCATACATAAGGTTCATTAGGATGAGTTGCTAGAAAACCTTCCATAGTAATTCTAGCTTTGTTAAGTTTATCCCCTGAAGCGATCGCACCTGGCTGATATCCATAATGCAGCATCGCCACATCAGGTAAATAACCTACCTGCCATTGCGATTCCCTTTGTAATAAAGCTTGTACATGATCGTCTACCATTGCATGATAAGGACGGGAAAAACGCACATCAGGATGATTGCGAAATAAACGAGAAACTAAAGAATAAGGTGATTGAGACGCGCCTACCTCTTGGCGAACTAAATTAATTAAAATATGGCGATCGCTTTTAATTACTTGCTGTAGTTGTGGCACAATTTCTGGTACTAGCACCTCATCAGCATCTAAAACTAGCACCCATTCGCCTTGCACATATTTAAGTGACTCATTTCGCGCCGCCGAAAAGTCATTACTCCAAGGGAAATGGTACACCTTTGCGCCCAAATTCTTAGCAATTTCAGGAGTGCGATCGCTTGATCCAGTATCCAGCACCACCATTTCATCTACCACATCTTTAACACTATTAAGGCATTGTGGTAGCGCTACTTCTTCATTTTTTACAATCATGCACAAGCTAAGATTCATTTTTTAGTTCACGCTCCTTAAAATCTGCTGTATATGTAGTGCAGGCATCTTGCCCGCGTATGATTAGGCGTAGGTTCTAGAGACAACTAACAATTATCAATGACCCATGACCAATAAACGACCTAGAACCACCACAAAGACGAGATCACCCTTATTTAAATGAATCTCCTCCAACTTCTTTTACGCACTTCTTGGGTTAGCGTCATAAGTGCAACTATCGCTGCTTTACTCAGTGGTGTTAGTAGCACAGGATTAATTGCCTTAATTAACCTCAGTTTAAATAACACTAAACTGCCAATCACTTCTTTAGCTTGGGCTTTTGCTGCTTGTTGCTTGCTACTGCTGATTTCTACTGCTGCTTCTCTAATCTTGATCGCCTATCTTTCACAAGAAGTAATCTTTAAACTGTGGCTAGAATTGATCCGCCGTATCCTTGCATCCCCCCTGCGACGGATAGAAGAAATTGGTTCTCCTACTTTACTAGCTACTTTAACAGAAGACATTGAAGCTATTTCTTCTGCTGCGATCGCCATTTCTAACATCAGCGTGAATGTTGCTGCAATAGTTGCTTGCCTAATCTATTTGTGCTGGCTGTCTATACCTGTATTTCTCTCTATGCTTGCTTGCTGTTGGGAGTATTTAGCTATCAGCTAATCGCCACCTCTGGTAATAATTCCCTAAAACTTGCCCGTGAACAACAAGACAAATTATTTCATCATTTCCAAACGACTACCCAAGGAATTAAAGAACTCAAATTACACCAACAGCGACGTGAAGAATTTTTCTTAAAAGATTTACAAACAACAGCAGCATTATTTAAAAAATATCGCTTTCACGGCATGGCTATCTTTGCTATTGCTGGCAGTTGGGGTTTAGTCTTATTTTTTATCCCCCTTGGCTTCATTGTTTTTGGATTACCCCAAGTTACAACTATTACTACTTCAGTGCTATCCGGCTACGCTTTAACAATATTGTTTATAATCTTACCGTTAAGAAATATTCTTGATTCTCTTCCTCAATTAATTACAGCAAACATTTCTTTAGCTAACGCTCTTCTGTCACTCTAATGAAGATATAATAAAGTAAAACTGCTGAAAATCAAGCACAGCATATGGATGAGCCACGCGCCGCTCGACCAACCATCAAATTTATTGATGAATATTGCGCCTATTACA
>JAESGO010000066.1_pt1 | contig 82307 bp, 57 predicted proteins | sample 9269701 | NCBI WGS metagenome assembly JAESGO01 (sample SAMN15720690, study PRJNA650881) | algae metagenome | isolation source: Hormoscilla sp. CMT-3BRIN-NPC48 and co-occurring heterotrophs from... | place: USA: Clark Mountains Wilderness, California | collected 2010-04-18 | reverse complement strand
ACAGATTACCGGAGTTGAAAGATGCGCGCTAAGAGCGCACCCTTTCAACTCCAATAAAATTACCTGTAACCAATAGTGTAATTTTTCTCTCCCCACAATGAAGTAACCCTGCCTTTTTAAGGGGGGACATTTAAAATCCCCCAATTTATGTGGTATATCTGCGTAAGTCCTGATTATTTGGATAAACCTAGCTGATATTGCGGGTAATATCGGTATCGACTAGGAGTGTGGAGTTACCCACAGTATAGCTTTGGTATAAATTACTGCCGATAGTTTCAGTACTGCCAGCAATCCAACTTTGACCTGTAGAGGTAATCGTATCGCCAGCATTACCCAGGACAATTAACTGATTACCATCATCTGATAAATGCTGTAAGTCTAACTTAGTGAAAGTGAGACTATTATCACCCGTGCCAGTAAGATCTATCTGCTCTATGCCCATAATCAGATTATTAGCAATAGAAGTTAGATCCAAACCGATTAAAGAAGCATTAACACGCAAAGTATCGTTACCCGTGCCACCATCAATGCGCTTAAAGCTAGTATCCGATATTCCCAATATATCGTCACCAGCGCCACCATAAAGCACATCGGCGCCGCCACCGCCAGTAAGGATATCGTCACTCATACCACCAACAATTACATCAGTTGCAGATATACCCGTAAGAACGTCAACTTTCGCAGTTCCCCTTTGTGTAACAGCACCCGTGAAGTTGCCACCATAGATGACATAGCTTTTGCCAGCATTGCTGACCTCAGAGGGGTCAGCAAGGTTTGCCCCAACAATTAAATCACTAAAGCCATCGCCATTGACATCCCCAGCATTGCTCACACTGATACCGGAATTGTCGTATTCCGCAGCCCCATTAATCACAAAACCGCCAGTACCCGCCTCCAGCGCACTCAGATTCACGACGGTAGTATCAGATTTGCCAAATACTACATAGGACTTGCTATCATAGGTTGCCCCAGCAGGGTCAGCCTTGGCTGCCCCAACAATCAGGTCATCAAGACCATCGCCATTGACATCTCCAGCATTGCTCACACTGATACCGGAATAGTCATATTCCGCAGTCCCGTTAATCACAAAACCGCCAGTACCCGCCTCCACCGCACTCAGATTCACGGCGGTAGTATTAGATTTGCCAAATACTACATAGGACTTCCCTGAATTGGTTCCCCCAGCCGAGTCAGCACCATATGCCCCAACAATTAAATCACTAAAGCCATCGCCATTGACATCCCCAGCATTGCTGACACTAAAACCGGAGAAGTCATATTCCGCAGCCCCATTAATTACAAAACCGCCAGTACCCGCCTCCACCGTACTCAGATTCACGGCAGTCGTATTAGATTTGCCAAATACTACATAGGACTTGCCAGCATTGGTTCCCCCAGCAGGGGTAGCACTACTTGCCCCAACAATCAGGTCATCAAGACCATCGCCATTGACATCCCCAGCATTGCTAACACTTCTGCCAGAGAAGTCCTCAGCCGCAGTCCCGTTAATTACAAAACCGCCTGTACCCGTCTCCACCGCACTCAGATTCACGGTGGTAGTATCAGATTTGCCAAATACTACATAGGACTTGCCAGCATAGGTTTCCCCAGCAGGGTCAGCAGCACTTGCGCCAACAATCAGGTCATCAAGACCATCGCCATTGACATCCCCAGCATTGCTGACACTAAAACCGGAATTGTCATATTCCGCAGCCCCGTTAATTACAAAACCGCCAGTACCCGCCTCTACCTCACTCAGATTCACGGCGGTAGTATCAGATTTGCCAAATACTACATAGGACTTGCCAGCATTGGTTCCCCCAGCCGAGTCAGCATATTTTGCCCCAACAATTAGGTCATCAAGACCGTCGCCATTGACATCCCCAGCATTGCTTACACTAAAGCCAGAGAAGTCATATTCTGCAGTCCCGTTAATTACAAAGCCGCTAGTACCTGCCTCCACCGCACTCAGATTCACGGCGGTAGTATCAGATTTGCCAAATACTACATAAGACTTGCCAGCCTTGCTGTCCCCAACAGGGGTAGCACGGTATGCCCCGACAATGATATCATCGAGACCATCGCCATTGACATCCCCAGCATTACTTACTGAGCGACCGGAAAAGTCACCGATCGCTTGCCCGTTAATCACAAAACCGCCAGTGCCTGCTTCCACATTACTGAGGTTTACAGGCAACACCCCAAAAACAAAGTCAGCACTACTAAGAGTTAGTCCCGTTACATCCTCAACAATCCCTAGCAACTCATCAGGTTCAGCCCCAGGTTTATCTAGATAAATCCCCGTACCCGCAGGCAAACTACCTGTTGTAGCATTCAGCAGATAGTTACTCGCCTCATCTGCTAGTCGAAGTCTATCCGTACCACTAACAAAGTCTTTAATTAAGGCGTAATCTGCCGTTCCATCAGTCGTTACATCGCCATCGTCATAGAAGGATGCAAACGCATTCCCTAGCACAAACAAATCCTGACCATTTCCCCCAGTCAGGATATCTAGTTGTCCTGACGCTGAAGTGCTACCACTGAGGGTATCATCGCCATCCCCACCATCTAGAGAATCATTGCCAAGACCACCATTAAGGCTATCATTACCAACTTCGCCAAGTACGGTATCATTGCCATTTCCACTACTGAGCGTGTCATTGCCATCTGCACCTGAAAGCGTATTGTCAGCAGCATTACCAGCGATGGTGTTATTGCTAGCATTACCCGTGCCACTAATGGCAGCGCCACTCAGGTAGAGATTTTCGATATTGGCATTCAATGTCCAATTAACACTAGCAGTGACTCTATCCGTACCACCCGTAGCGCTAGTTTCTGTGGTGATGTCACTGATACTGTCAACGACATAGACATCATCTCCGTCCCCACCACTCATGGTGTCATTACCAATGCCACCATTAAGATTATCATTGCCTTGACCACCATCAAGGTTATCGTCTCCTGCTCCACCATTGAGCAGATCGTTACCATCACCACCAGATAGGGTATTATTAGCTGTATTACCAGCGATGGTGTTATTGCTAGCATTACCCATGCCACTGATAGCACTGCCTGTGAGGGTGAGGTTTTCGATATTAGCACCCAATGTCCAATTGACAGAAGCCTTAACTAGATCTGTCCCGCCATTAGCATCGGTTTCGGTGACGATATCCCCAATACGATCAACTAAATAAGTATCATTGCCACTGCCACCAATTAGGTAGTCAACCCCACTGCCACCATCAAGGTAGTCATTGCCATTACCGCCATCAAGGGTATCATCACCTGCATCTCCACGCAGGTGATCCTTGCCATCACCACCAGAAATGCTATTGTTGCCACTATTGCCAGCAATGGTGTTATCTAGCTCGTTACCCGTGCCACTAATGGCAGTGCCACTCAGGTTGAGGTTTTCGATATTGGCATCCAATGTCCAATTAACACTAGCAGTGACTCTATCCGTACCACCCGTAGCGCTAGTTTCTGTGGTGATGTCACTGATACTGTCAACGACATAGACATCATCTCCGTCCCCACCACTCATGGTGTCATTACCAATGCCACCATTAAGATTATCATTGCCTTGACCACCATCAAGGTTATCGTCTCCTGCTCCACCATTGAGCAGATCGTTACCATCACCACCAGATAGGGTATTATTAGCTGTATTACCAGCGATGGTGTTATTGCTAGCATTACCCATGCCACTGATAGCACTGCCTGTGAGGGTGAGGTTTTCGATATTAGCACCCAATGTCCAATTGACAGAAGCCTTAACTAGATCTGTCCCGCCATTAGCATCGGTTTCGGTGACGATATCCCCAATACGATCAACTAAATAAGTATCATTGCCACTGCCACCAATTAGGTAGTCAACCCCACTGCCACCATCAAGGTAGTCATTGCCATTACCGCCATCAAGGGTATCATCACCTGCATCTCCACGCAGGTGATCCTTGCCATCACCACCAGAAATGCTATTGTTGCCACTATTGCCAGCAATGGTGTTATCTAGCTCGTTACCCGTGCCACTAATGGCAGTGCCACTCAGGTTGAGGTTTTCTATGAAGTTACCGAGTGTCCAGTCAATGCTAGAGTTGATGGTATCTGTTCCACCATTAGCATCGGTTTCACTGACGACATCGGCAATATCGTCTACTACATAAGTATCGTTACCATTTCCCCCCTTGAGGGTATCAATGCCAATACCGCCTTCGAGGGTATCGTTTCCATCTAACCCAGTCAAGCTATCGTTTCCGGCTAGTCCTTGCAGAAGGTGTTTAACCTCAGTCCCTTGTAAATTGTCGTTACCCGTCGTGCCTTTGATTATTGCCATTTAAGCTATCTTTATATCTGTAAAGGAAATCCAGTTAAGTTGATCGTTAACGTCGTCAGTTGCGATCGCTCTTAGGCAAGAGCTAAAAATTCTCAATGCTCTATGCGTACTTTTTTAATTAGAAATTCTCTATCTAAGGATAGAATTTTTAAAATAATTAGTAATCTATTATCTATATATAGTTGACCCAACAAAATTTGACCCGGATGGTGCAGGCGAGACTAATGACATTATGAGCAAACACAAGTTTTTCTCTATTTGAGTGTTTGAGGTGAGGGCATATTTTTCCCAATTCGTTGCCAATTGCTAAGTATTAATTACCAACATCTGATTTACCTGCTAGGCTATTTTTTTCACCAGGCAACGCATTTCAAACTCCAAAGCTAGGGTGTCTTTGTCTACTAAAAATAGCGACTGACCCATGTTAGACGCTATTTTTACCGTTGAAATGCGTTGCATCAATATCAGCAGAATTACTTAAATAATATTGCGGGTAATATTAGTATCGACTAGCAGTGTGTAGTTACTTACATTATAGCTTTGGTAGAGATGACTGCCGATAGTTTGAGGAGATTTGTGGAATTCCTAAATATGTAATGACAGACCGCGCAAAGGAATTTAAGTCAGAACATTTAAAACAAATTTCACTACAATTAGATTTTACACGGCGGAGGTCAGCGTTTCCAGGTGATGTAAATTATATGTCATCGTATAATTATCTATTGGGGTGGTTTGAAAGGATCGCTGCGATAGCGCAAGCGCGCCGCCTTGTGGCGATCGCACGATGTAATGCAGCCATTTTATAGTAATTAATTCTTTTGCTGGACAAAAATCGCCAACAAAGTATGATGAAAGTTTTATTAATTGGAATTGCTGTAATATATATGGTTAGAGCAGTTTATATATCTCACCAAGTTCTCTAGTCTAATTTTGGACAAGAATTCTTTAAAAGTGGTTTCAACTCTGGACAAGAATTCTTTAAAACTGGGTTGATGCCTGAAAGTCAAGGAGATAGGTAACTTACGTCTCTTAACCTGGTAAAACTGGACAAGAATTCTTTAAAACTGACAATAATTATTTAATGTACAAATGGAGAATAGGAGACTCGAACCCCTGACCTCTGCGGTGCGATCGCAGCGCTCTACCAACTGAGCTAATTCCCCAAAGCATAAATCATTTAGGACTTACGCATAAATCATTCTTGAAGCTGGGGCGGGTTTATATCTATCAAAGGTTTGTCAGCATAGCCCTTTGTGCAACCCGCCCCTACAAAGGGTGATTTTACCGTTCTCTTGCGTAAGTCCTGTCATTCTAACATCCCTAATATTAAAACAAAAACTGCGCCAGAAAGAATATTACTGGAGCAGTTTGGCAAATATGGCAATAATTAACTAACGCCTTCTACTTCCGCAACGGTTAAAAGTGTCTTCAGCACTGAATCCGGGTTCAAACTCATCGAATCAATTCCCTCTTCTACCAAGAAACGCGCAAATTCAGGATAATCACTCGGTGCTTGACCGCAGATACCGATTTTGCGATTATTCCTTTTAGCAGATGCGATCGCCATTTTTACCATCCGCTTCACAGCTTCGTTGCGTTCATCAAATAAATGAGCAACTAAACCAGAATCTCGATCTAATCCTAAAGTTAACTGAGTTAAATCATTAGAACCAATCGAAAAACCATCAAAAACTTCACTAAATTCATCAGCCAAAATTACATTACTGGGCAATTCACACATTACATAAACTTGCAACCCATTTTTACCTTGTTCTAAACCATGCTTCGCCATTTCAGCTAACACCTTACGCCCTTCTTCCGGTGTGCGACAGAAAGGAATCATCGGGATAACATTTGTTAATCCCATTTCATCCCGTACCCGTTTAAGTGCGTGACATTCTAAAGCAAAAGCATCCCGATATCGCACATCATAATAACGCGCTGCACCCCGCCAACTCAACATCGGGTTTTCTTCTTGTGGTTCAAACTGTTGACCACCTAAAAGATTTGCGTATTCATTACTCTTAAAATCACTCATCCGCACCACTACCGGATTAGGATAGAAAGCTGCGGCGATTCTAGCTACCCCTTGAGATAACTTATCTACAAAATAACGCGGTTTTTCTTCATACAAAAAAGTTAAAGCAGCAATCTTTCTTTTGACTTCTTCATCTTTTAAATTATCAAAGTTAATTAAAGCTAGTGGGTGAACTTTGATATGATTGGCAATGATAAATTCTAACCGCGCTAATCCTATGCCATCATTAGGAATCGCTGAGAGACTAAATGCTTCTTCAGGATTACCCACATTCATCATAATTTTAGTGCGAGTGCGGGGGAGGTTTTCTAAAGGAATCTCCTTAACTTCAAAAGGTAATAATCCTGTATAAACTTTTCCTTCTTCTCCTTCTGCACAAGAAACTGTTACTTCTTGCCCTGCTTTTAAAATATCAGTAGCATCACCACAACCAACAATTGCGGGAATACCTAATTCTCTTGCTATGATCGCTGCATGGCACGTGCGCCCACCTTTGTTAGTAACAATGGCACTCGCTTTTTTCATAATTGGTTCCCAATCTGGATCGGTTTTATCTGTTACTAAAACTTCACCTGCTTGGAACAATTCTAGTTTTTGAACATCAAAAATTACTCTAACTTTTCCTTGACCGATAGCTTCCCCAACGCTACGACCTGTGATTAAAACTTCGCTATGTTGTTGTAAATGATAACTGCGGAGAACATTTTTAGTCTTTTGAGATTGTACTGTTTCTGGACGCGCTTGGACGATGAATAATTCCCCTGTCAATCCATCTTTCGCCCATTCAATATCCATTGGGGTATAAATACCCCGTATTTGGCTATAGTGGTCTTCAATAATGCAAGCCCAACGCGCTAAATGTAAAACTTCGTACTCATTTAGGGCAAATTGTTGCTGTTCTATTTTAGGGACTCGTTCTTGTTTAGTAACTTTACAACCGCCTAAATCGCAGACTAATTTTAATTCTTTAGTTCCTAGACGTTTTTCGATAATTGGACGAAAACCTGCTTTTAAGGTAGGTTTAAATACTACATATTCATCTGGATTAACTGCACCTTGGACAACGTTTTCACCTAATCCATAAGCAGCAGTAATTAAAACAGCATTTTTAAAACCTGTCTCGGTATCAATGGTAAACATTACGCCAGCACAAGCTAAGTCGGAACGTACCATTTTTTGGATACCGACTGACAAAGCAACGTCAAAGTGATCGAAGTCTTTAAGATGACGATAGGAGATAGCGCGGTCAGTAAAAAGGGAAGCAAAGCATTTATGACACGCTTCTAAAACGTCTTTGATTCCTTGAATGTGTAGATATGTTTCTTGTTGACCTGCAAAACTTGCGTCGGGTAAGTCTTCGGCGGTAGCAGAAGAACGTACGGCAACTTCTGTATCTATACCATAGCGATCGCACATTGTTTGATAATTTTGCGCGATCACATCTTGCAAATCTTGCGGAAACGGCGTATTCAAAATTAAAGAACGTGCTTGTCTACCGCGCTGACGTAAATTGTTAACATCTTCGACATCTAAATCAGCAAATAGCTGACGCAGTTTTACTTCTAAACCCGCTTTCTCAATAAAATAGCGATAAGCAGAAGATGTTGTCGCAAACCCTAAAGGAACTTTAACTTCTTTGCGGGTTAATTGTTGGATCATTTCCCCCAAGGAAGCATTCTTACCGCCTACTAGGTGGACATCAGCCATCCCAACTTCATCAAACCACAGAACTAGCGATCGCTCTTTGGAGGACTGGAAAGACTTTTCTTGAGCCGTTGTCACCATAAGGGTTTCCTCCTATCCTGTCCTTAGTGTAACTACGGCTATCCTCTATATGGATAAATCTCATCAATTCGTAATTTTTTTTACAATTTCTTTGGGATCAGTGTTGACCATAAACTAGCGGTAGGTTGTGGGGTATAGAAATATTCAATACTTAGATGCCAAAATTATTAGCTTTCCAGACTAAGCAGTAATTCTGTTAAAGCGAATACATTAACCTACTAAAATTTTTCCGATGAATGTTAAGCTGTTACGGTGTTAGACTGCCACTGACTTCGCAATCTTTGCCAGCAATCGCAACGCTTCATTTACCGAAGCTGAGTCTTGAAAGATCTCTGCTACATCTGGATCGAGAACCACAACATTAGTTGCTTGCATATAAGCTTCATAATACTTACCACGAACACCACCTGAAAAATCATATTCAGGTCTCATATCGTCATTGACGGTTGCTTCAGGTTCCTGACTCATAATTTCTTCTCTCTTGTCGGGTGGCTAAACGGGCGCTGATTAAACGCACCTCACCTTCTCGTTCCGTGTGGGAGACAACCAAAAGTCGTTGCCACCTTGAGTGACCTGTCGTCAAAAGACGCAATTCACCCACCGAGTGGTCAGGGTTAGAAATTGTCAACGCTAATGGATCTCCGAAGACAGTTACAGCCTCTTCAAAAGACACACCATGCTTCTTAGCATTGCTACTCGCTTTGTCTCGATCCCACTGAAACTTCATAGAGCTATTCTACTCTCATCTCCTGTTCCTTGGTTAAAAAACAACCAAGTTTTAAGACGAATGGTGTTGAAACGAGTAACAGGAACATTATAGTCTCTCTTTACACTTACCCCTTAGATAATATAATAATTTAATAAATTGAAATTACGTCTTCAAAACTAGAATAACGTTCCTGATCTAATTCATGGATACGTCTGTCAGCTTGATGAAATTGCTGATAATAAAATACCCAATCTTTGGCAGATTTTTCTAGATTACGCCACTTTTGCAAACAGTAACGTCGCTGTTGTTCACACTTTACCCTTTCTAAAGATGCAACTGCTGTCCTAATTACCAAATGTGGGTTAAGAATTTCTAGCTGACTTTTCTCGTCCAGATGAAATAAATGTATGAAATTAGCAATATTTTTAGGTAATTGAACACTAAAATCTTGCAATAATGAAATGATTACCTCTGATGTATAAATAATTTCTGGTGATTTTAGTGCTAGGTCTTGAAAATATTGCCACACTAAATGATATTGAAGGCTAAATAATAAATCTCGATCTTCTAAAGCAAAAATAATATCTTCTCGATATTCTGGACAATGTATATAAATTTTTAATAGTAATATTTCTGCTTGGTTTAAAAGATCGCGATCAGTTTTAGCAGGAAGAGGTATAAATTGCTGTTGAGTGTTACTTTTTGGTTGTAAGGGTAAATTTAATTTTTTAAGTTGCTTTCGCAAACTTTCAATTAGTAATGTTATAGAACGACTATCATCTTTGCTAAGTAGTTTTGCACAAAGTTCTAAATAATGAATTTGACTAGCGGCATTCTCAATATTGCTCAGTAACTTAACCATTTCTTGAGCAACTTGCTGAAACTGGTCAGCTTGGCTAATATCTCGGTTAACTAATGTTTGTTGAATCTGCCAATCTAACCACAGAGGCGCATTATCTAACAATTCTTGATATTGTGCCGCACCATCAGCTTTACCTTTAACGAATTCGTCAGCATCTTTACCTTTTGGTAAATTGAGAATGCGTAACTGTACTTCTCCTTGATAAGCTAAATTAGCAATTTCGCCAATTGCTCGTTCTGCGGCGTTAGTTCCAGCAGCATCAGCATCAAAATTGAGAACTATTCGCTTAGAATCGGTGTAACGCAGCAGTTGTTTTACTTGGTCTAAACTAAGTGCTGTACCCAGAGATGCAACTACATTATTAATACCAGCTTCGTGAAGTGCGATCGCATCAAAATATCCTTCCACTACCACCGCTTGATCTCGCTTACCGATGGCATCTTTTGCCTTATCTAACGCAAATAAAGTTCTCCCCTTATCAAATAACTCAGTTTCGGGTGAGTTAAGATACTTTGGTTGCTCATCAGTTAAAGTACGTCCACCAAAACCGATAACTCTACCTTGGGTGTCGTGGATAGGTATCATTAAGCGATCGCGAAATCGGTCATAATAACCCCCTCCAGACTTGCGTGGTACAATTAAACCCGCCTTTTCTACAAGCTGCACTGGATAACTTTTTTGTTCAACCAAATACTTATAAAGAATTTCCCAACCAGACGGCGCGTACCCTAACTGAAAATTTTGAATCGTTTCCTCAGTTAAACCTCGTTCAGATTTCAAATACTCCAGCGCCACATTTCCTTGTGGTTGTCTTAAAGCGTGTTGATAAAAGTTTGCTGCTACCGCTAAAATCTCAAATAATTGCTCTCGCTGCGTTAATTGACGCTGTAACTCTTGACGTTGTTCAGGTTCCAGAGTTTGTACGGGTACTTGATAGCGCCGTGCTAAATCTAGCACCACCTCACCAAACGCGCGTTTCCCTACCTCCATCAAAAACTTAATTGCATTACCGCCAGCTTGACATCCGAAGCAGTAATACATCTGCTTCCCTGGACTAACGGTAAAACTCGGTGTTTTTTCCTCATGGAAAGGACACAAACCTTGATAATCCTTTCCACGCTTACGCAAAACAACGTGTTCCGAGACAACATCAACGATGTCTGCACGTTCCTTAACTTGCTCAATAGTATCTGGGTGTAAGCGGGGAATCTGCATCAACAGGTAGCCAATCTCAACTTTGAACGTTTAAAAGTTCTCAATTTCTTATGTTATAGCAGTCAGCAGTCTGCACCGTCAGCTATCAGATTTTCTCAAAGCTAATGCAGTACAGAATTACCCCACCCGCGCTAGCCTTGCATTGCTCCCTCCCCTTAATAAGGGGAGGGTTGGGGAGGGGTGTACTATATTTAAATATAAGCTTGGGTAGATTCTTCACTTTTTAAAGGTTGCATCAAAATTTAACAATTGCCTGCTAAAACAGCAACCATTTCCACTAAATTATCTATTTCAACTGGCTTGCATAAGTGGTGCTGAAAACCTGCTGCTGATATGTTTTCGTCCACTTGTTCGCCTGACAGTCCAGTCAAAGCTATTGTAGGAATTACTTTTCCGGTTTCTCTCTCTTGATTTTTTACTTCCTGCATTATAGATAATCCATTACCGTCAGGTAAGCTGATATCGCTAATTACAATGTCTGCTTTATGAGCTTTGAATGTGGATTTAGCTTCATTTAAAGAGGCAGCAGCAAAGACAGTTGCCCCTGCTGCTTCAAATACAAAAGTAAATAGATTGCGAATATCTGGCTCATCTTCTATTAAGAAGACAACAGTTCCTTCTAGGGAATGATTAACATTCATATTACTTACTATATTCTAACCAAATGGTTGAAGTATTAATGACACCTTACCATAAATTTTTACTTGGTGATTGACCACTTCCTTCGTGCTAATCTAATCTTATTAGCGCTCATCACATTAAATTATAATTAACTTACTAATTCCTATAATTCAACTCGAAAAAACTTACATTTTTTAATAAAAATTAATTTAAATTATATATTGTTTTATTTTAAAAAATAAAAATAAGTTGCTTTTATTTAACCTAATAAATTGTAATATATGTCACTATGTAATTCTCAAAAATAGAATAACATTAATTTAATATTCAGCTTATATTCTTATCTATGGTTTGATCCCATGTAAACTGTTCTGCGATCGCTTAACCTAAAACTATAAGCAAAATAAGTTACCTGTTGTTTTAAAATCCTTCTTGAGATAGATACTTTTCATTAATTTTTAAATACATAAATCTCATCTCTTACCCTTATGCGCGAAAACCGACTAAAACGCAAACTGCTACAAGGCGAAGTCGTAATTGGCCCCTTTATGAACTGCGCGTATCCGGCATTTATTGAAATTTGCGGACACGCAGGATTTGACTTTGCCATCATTGATATGGAACATGGCGCTTTACACACATTAGTTGCAGAGGATTTATGTCGCGCTGCTGACTGCGTAGGACTATCCCCAGTTATCCGTGTCCGCAAAAATGATGCACCACAAATACAACGTGCATTAGATATCGGTAGTGCAGGCGTACAAGTACCACAAATTGAAACCAAAACCGATGCAGAAGCGGTTGTAACTGGTGCTAAATATAGTCCTTTGGGTTCACGGGGTCTTTCATTTAACACCCGCGCTGGACTATATACAGCAGCAGGAACACAAATCACAGACAAACTTAATCAAGAATCACTTGTAGTTATTCATGTTGAAGGTAAACGTGGGGTAGAAAACTTACAAGAAATTGTCAGTGTTCCCCATATTGATGTAATTTTTCTTGGCCCTTATGATTTATCCCAATCTTTAGGTATACCTGGTCAAGTACGTGACCCCCGTGTAATTGAGTTAATGCAGAAATCTGTCACTACTATTCGCAATGCTGGTAAAGCTGTAGGTACATTTGCTGATAATCCCGAAGTCGCCAAGCAGTGGATTAATACTGGAGTTCAATACATTGGTTTAGGTGTAGACGTGGCTATTTTCTTAAAAGCTTGCCAAGCTTTAGTAGAAGCAGTGAAAAACTAAATTTAAGTATAAATATCTAGTACTTACGCAAGTCTAAAAGCTAGATCAAAACTAACCCCCCAATGTAATTGAGGAAACATTTCAAGTCCCCCTTTTTAAGGGGGATTTACGGGGATGTTTATATGTAGTGCGGGCAAGATGCCCGCATAACGTTTTGCCTAAATCCTAAAGATAAAATGTATCGTTTTTGTAACATACTTGACAACGCGAAAAAATTTCTGATTTATACTTGAAATATAGAGATCCTTAAATAAAAAACCATAGGGGATCAAAGAATAAGAGGTAAAATCCCATGAAAACATCATTGGGAGCGACTTGCTTAGAGTATGCCTTTTTATTTACCTTGAGAAAGGTAAAGTCATTGAATGTAGAAGACTTAAAACCATTTTTTGAAGATTTGCCTGTTGATCCTTATATTAAAGGAAAGTATCGCTCCAGAAGATTATCTCGTTTCTACGTTTCTGCTAATGAATTAATCAAGTTACCACATGGTTATTTTGCTCAAAGTAAAGACTACAACCCACTTTTAGGTAATATAAACAGAGAGTATGCAGAGTTAGATGATGAACTAATTAAGCTAGATACTTTTAAAAGAATGGTTTTAGCTTTTAGTGATTCCTGTAAACTTCACCCAGAAGCAGAAATAGGAGTTCATCAAATCAGGATTACTTGTTATCCTCATAACTATGGCAATCCAGCACCCGAAGGTATTCATCGAGATGGTACTGATTTTGTTGGTATTTTTGCAGTAAATCGACACAATATTGAAGGTGGCGAAACACATCTCTATAAAACTAAAAAGCAAAAGCCTGTTTTTAGCCAAATTCTTAATCCAGGGGAGTTGCTATTAGTAAATGACAATGAATTTTTTCACTTTACAACTCCGATTAAGCCTGCATCCGAAGGTATAGGTACAAGGGATGTATTTGTACTAACTTGTCCGAGTTTACTGACCTAGAATCAGTCTAAATCTTCATAAATTAAGGGTGCTTTACATAAAATCATTGTAGAGACATTGTATGCAACGTCTCTACATTCCCATGAGAGGAGAGTTAGGGTAAGTTTTATAGGTAAAACCTAGACATATCTCTTTAGCTTGAAAAGCTAATAGCTAAAAGCTAACCGCTAATTGCTATATTAACCAACAGCTACGCGGGGTAGTCGATGTTTAAAACCACAAAGAATTTCCCAAGAAATTGTTCCTAAAGCTGAAGCCCAATCATCAGCTTGAATCTTGATGTTTCCTTGTTCTCCTAATAAAGTAACTATTTCACCTACTTGCAAGTTAGGTATAGAACTAACATCTAACATCAACTGATCCATTGTAATTGTGCCAATTTGTGGCACAAGTTGACCTCTAATTAAAACTTTCATTTTGTTAGAAAGGCTACGAGGAACCCCATCCGCGTAACCAATACCAACAACTGCAATTTGTGTCTCTTTACTTGCTACAAATTTATAGCCATAGCTAACACCTGTTCCTGGGGAAATAGTTTTAACTTGCGTTACTCGTGCTTTCACCTGTAGAACTGCTTTAAGATTAATTACCTGTTGCAGGTGATCCGCAGGATAAAGACCATATAGTGCTAAACCTACACGCACCATGTCGTAGTGCAAAGCTTGATCGCTCAAGGTAGCAGCCGAATTAGCTAAATGCAAACGTGGTAGATTAATTCCAGTAGTTTTAATTTGAGCGATCGCACTTTGAAACCGCTCCTGCTGCTGTTTCATAAAAGTAGGGTCAGAATCATCTGCTGTTGCCAAATGTGAATAGATACTGGCAATTTCCAGATTAGATAATCCCTGTACTAACTCGATAAATTCAGTTGCCTCTTGCCAAAAAGTACCCAGTCGTGACATCCCAGTATCGAGCTTGACATGAACAGGTAGCTTTTGCTCTAAATTCCCTAAAGTCTTTGAAAATGTTTTTGCTTGTTGCGAACTACAAATAGTTGGTTGCAACTTCCAATCTGCGATCGCCTGAATTTCTTCTGGACTATTCACCGCACCTAACACTAAAATTGGTACATCAATCCCAGCTTGCCGTAATTTAATTCCCTCTGGAACTGTAGCTACACCTAACCAACTAGCACCAGCCTCCAAAACCTTCTGAGACACAATTCTCGCACCATGACCATAAGCATCAGCTTTAACAACCGCCATCAGTGCTGTTTGTGGTGATAACAAAGACTTGATTTGTTCTACATTATGCACCAAAGCCTTTAAATCAATTTCCACCCAAGCGCGTTGGCATGGATCACCATCAAATTCCCACTGCATACTGGTAATATGCGGATAGCTACAGGGGGATTCTGCCATACTGCTTGCAGGCGTATCTAGCATATTCGTTTACTCCTCTACTCACACAAGCGCAAAACCGCTCCCGAAAAGCCAACTATAGGATCACAAGATTAACTAAAAAGTTTATCCACAGTTTGATTTTGATACAAGTTCTAGAGGATGATTTTCCGAGCAGGAAGTATGCTTTACCTAAGCTATTATTTCTTGTCCTCTACCTGTAGATTAACTTTAAAAATGTTATCTTGAATATGTCTCTGGTCAAATGGGTTAATCCTACGTGGCTCTACGTGGCTAGTTACCAGCAGGATAGAACGAGCGATACTCCTCTTGTCGTCGCTACGCTATCGCATTTGCGGGCATCAGGATGAGAATTATCAATTAATTACCTAAAAACATTTTAATGAAATAAATATATGAACTCCAAAATAGCTTATTTGATAGCTAGTCTCACCATATTTCCTAGCCTCATTTCGTGTTCTAGCAACACTAATAGCCAAAAGGAAACTGCCGCTACTACGACGACGAGTGCAGTTGACAATCCTATTGAATGTCAATATATGTATTTTCAAACAAAGGATTGTAAACCATCTACTCCCAGTTCCCCAATAGCAATATCTCAAAATACCTATAAGCCGGAATTATCCAGTAATATTTCTACCCCAGAATTATCTACTTCTAACTTAGTTAGCAATATTTTAAGTGATAGTAGAAATTTAGCTTCACCGCCTAACCAGTTGTCTAGCAACCCTGCCAACAAACCACAAAATTCTGCTAATTCAGCATCTCCATCTCCTCGCTTTAGCAATTTCAGCAGCAACTTAGTTACTCCTAATACTGTTACTCAACTTTCCGCTACAAACCGCCAATCAGAAACTTCAAATTATAACTTAGATTATACCAATAACAATCAAACAACACTTCCACAAATAACTAACACTCCCACAATAGAATTTTCTCAACCAACAGTAGTTACTGGAGTAACAACCAATGAATTGCAGTTCCCCTCGTCTAGGAATAATAATCTAGTTAAAGCATCTCCAACTCAGGCGCAGGAGTTACCACCGCCTCGTAACTTGCAATTACCCACTAATCAATTCAACGCTGAATTAACTCCCAATAAGATACAAGAACAAATTCCTTATTTTACGCCACAACAAGTATCTAATAATCAGATTAACTCTAACTTAAATACCAATCGTTTACCAGTTCCATTATCTACAAGTAATTATTCCAAAATTTCAGAACAAATAGCTCCGAATGCCAGTAAAAACGGCTCTAAATCATCATTTTCTACCAGTAGCAATCTAGATTATTTTGTTGATACAGTTGAGTCTCAGTTAAATACTAATGAGTTACAACCAGAATTAAATTTATCTCCTAATCAGATTAATTCTGTCATTAAGAATAAGCAAATACAAATTCAATTCCCTGCTAAAGAAAAAACTTTACAATCATATAATAGTTCACAAATTTCGCCAGCCGAACCATTAATAAAATTGGGCATTTGATAAATATGTAATAGTAATTCTGAGTTAGGGACAATAACGGAAAAATTACCTCAAACATCCCCAAACTCAGACTTATCTAACAATTCAAGAAACTTGAAACCACAGTTAACGAACTTGAGCGCCAGAATCATCTATTAACCTTAAACCCGAATTTGGATGAAAGTCTAAAATCTTGATCTTAGACTCATCAAAAAAAGCTTAGATGATCTCCAGCAACTCAACCTTAACAAAACAGTTTTAGTTACTGATAAGTTTTTAAAGTGGATTTTTCTTTTTTGTTGCTTGTAAGTAAGGGGAAGTCAGCCGTCAATTTTCTGTAGTAGCAAGCAAACAGCGCAAATCACGATCAGCCTAAAAGCTGGTAACTCTTGCTCAACGCCTAACTTATACATTAAGTTATATGTTTTTGTGTATCTATCTGCGGACGGACTTTAACTATGTTATTTTATGTACTAAGTAATATAAATGGGTAGATAGTTTGCTCCTCTGTGCGTACTTACTTGCAAGCCAGTAGGGTGATGAAAAGCGTTAATCAGGAGTAGTCAGACCTATCCACTAAGTAAATACATCTACAAAATCCCCTAAATATTATGAGATCTAAACATCTACAGTCTAAAGTAATTTATTTCATGGCTGGTATAACCGTTGCTAATGGTATAAATTATATTTACGGTAATAATAATCAAAATCAAACTGCTGCTAGTAGTGCTACTGTTCCTAGTGAATTTGAAAATCCTATTGACTGTAAATATTTGTATTTCCAGAGCAAAAATTGCCAATCATCTGCTGAAAATTCCCAGGACGAACTTTCAATAAAAGTATCGAAAGCTATCTATCCGCCAGAATCATCTAATACATCCCAAAACTTTCCCCCTCCAAAATTCTCAGTTTACGGTTTAGCTAACACCCTTTCATCAAATAACAAACCTTCAATTTCACAACCTAAAAAATTATCTAATAAGGTAACTAGAAGCTCTAGAATTTCTGCAAATCATAGAACCCAAAATGGTAATCGCCAGAGATATTCTCCCTCATCGAACTTAACGGCAAAAAAAAATCTGAAAAATTCTGATATTAATCGTCTAATTCCAGTTTATAACACCCAATTAAATAATTACAACTCTAACTTAGATTCTGGATTAAATAACAATCAGGCAACGCCTATAGTATTAACTAACAGTCCTACGTCAGAATTATTGGAAAGAACAGCGCAGCCTGAATTAAATTCCAATCAAATACAAGCAGCATTACCCGCAAATAAAGCTACAGGCTCGATTCCTCAAACTCAGGCGCAAGAGTTACCTGTCTCTACTAATTTACAATCAAATACCAATCAGTTGAATCCTGAATTAACTAGCAGCAAGATAGAAGCACCACAAAATATATATAATGCTCAACCAGAATTTTATAAGAAGCAGATTAATCTTGAATTAACTCTCAGTCGTTCACAACCTCAATTACCATTTCGCTAAAAATTAGGACATCCCTAATTGGGATGCCCTAAAACATACGAAATAACTATGCAGCAAGTTGAACTTTATGCACTAACGGCAGTAAGGTCTTGCACCGATTGTGCCATTAGTTCTTCGTAGAGTTTACCTAACTGAGAAGCTACACCATCCCAGCTAAACATTTCTTCTACACGCTTTCTGGCATTGTCGCCTAGTTCGTTGCGCCATTCTGGATTACTCAGAATGCGATCGATCGCTTCAGCAAAAGCAACTTCATCTTTAGGTGGACATAGCAACCCAGTTTCTTCTGGCACTACAGTAAACTGTAAACCACCGACATCGCTACCAACAACAGGGGTTCCACTTGCCATTGCTTCAATAGTTACTAACCCAAAAGGTTCGTAGTGGCTAGGAACTACGCAAACATCTGCGGCGGCATAGTAAGTTGGTAAAGTAGTTTCATCTAAACGTCCAGGGAAAGTAGTGAACTCTTGCATACCGAGTTCTGCAACAATACTTTCAATGCGATCGCGTTCCTTGCCATCACTTTGACCAGGACGACTACCACCACCGATAATCAGCTTGAGATCTGCTTGACCCCGCAACTGAGAACGATTAACAGCACGTACCAAAGTTTCAATACCTTTGCGCTGGTCAAATCTTCCTACATAAAGAACTACCTTGGTTTCAGGAGAAATACCTAATTTTGCCCTTGCTGCTTCCTTAGTAATAGAGCCGAATTTGCGAGTATCTGTACCACAGGGAATAATATCAATGCTGCCTTTTTGAGAGACAAGCGATCGCATATGATCTTTTTCTTGAGGACTGGTTGCTACAATCCGACTTGCTGTCTCCAATACAGCTTTTTCCGTAGCTAACCGTGTACTAGCGATCATGGGAATTGTCGTAACCGACTTATATTTAACTGCACCCAAAGAGTGATAAGTATGAACTTGTTTGCTTCCTTGAATTTTTGTTAGCTGCATCCCCACCCATGAGGATAACCAGTAATTTGTATGTACTAATGAATAAGTAATTCCTGATTGCTTTTGAAACTTAAGCACTTGTTCAACAAACTCTGGTAAATATTCAAAAAGATTATCTCTTGGTACAAATTCTTCAGGCCCGGCTGTTAAACGAATTGTTCTACAATTAGGTGTATGTTGAACAATTGTTGGATCTGTTGCACTAGCTTTGCGAGTAAACATATCTACTTGCCAACCCTGTTTAGCTAGCGCCTCACCCACCTTACGCACATAGACATTTTGCCCACCAGCCTCTTCCTTACCAATTTCAATCGCCGGATCACCGTGGACAGATATTAAGGCAATGTGCTTTTTGTTTATGGAAGCCATAGGTTTTATGCTTTTTTTAACTGAATGATTTATCGGGCAAATATGAGGCGTTTATTATAATTAGCTTCTACACTTGCCCACAAAAATTAAACTAATCTTAATAAGTTTGCTGACACTCAATAGAATAAGAGCTAATATGCCTGGGGATCATCGCCTGCTGGAGATAAATCAACTGTTTTGATTATTCACACTTAAGACTGAGAAAGACTGAAAATACTGGTTTTGCCCAACTCCCTTGCGATAGATCTCTTCAGATTGATTAAGTGTAAAAATTCTGGACTTGCCTAAGCTATTGGCACTAGATCTCTATAAATCAAAAGGAATAGTATACATTTCTAAGTTAAAGAAACTACAATTCGTTCTTTAATGATCAGTCTAGTAAGCGCTAATTTTTTTACTTAATTTGAGGCGCTTTTACTAACTAAATTTGAAATATGTCAAAAATAGCGGTATTTATTTAAGATTTTCTGGATCAGGACTACTACTTAGTGGCTTTCAAACATATTATTTTCTCCCTTGCAAAGCAAGCAGTAACGACAAGACAAGGATACTGCTGGCGACGTAAAAATCTCTCCCCCGCACCCTCCATACAAAGGGACAATCCTCAAACAACCGAAAATCGTTAATTTTGCGTAAGTACTATGGTAATTAAAATTATTTGCGCTTTAGCCCTTGGCTATAAATAAAAATATGCTATGATAATTTTCTGTAACCCCTGGAGAGGTGGCTGAGTGGTCGAAAGCGACAGATTGCTAATCTGTTGTACGGCAGGTAACTCCGTACCGAGGGTTCGAATCCCTCCCTCTCCGTTGAAACTGAAAACTGAATTTAAGCACCTTTGATATGTGCCAGATAGGTAATTCCTAAAAGGTATTAAATATATGCTTTGTCATTTATTAATAACTAAATAGCAATATATCTATAAAAATAATCTTGTTTTTACAATACTTAACTATCTAAATATCAGCAGTGCTATTAAGTAGGTGGGCATAAATAAACGTATAGTGATTTTCCCAATCACCAGTCCCCAGTCCCCACTCCCAGAAGAGCGCAGGTAACGTTTAATTTCACCCACATACTTACTTTCTTGCTTAGTGAGTTATTATGCTCGATCATCATTGAGAGTTAAGGATCTAAAAATAAACATGAGTAAATTAGTTTCAGCAAGTGGTGTAAAACTGAATTGGGCGATGTTTAGGACGGGCTACGCCTACGCACTAACCGTTGCAATAGCTACAGGCTTTCTAACGGCTGCTTGTGAAAATAATGCTCCTAGTGGTACACAAGGCGGTAATCAAACCTCGCCTAGTGCGAGCAATACTAGCAACGCCAAGGGCTTGAAAATTGGTTCAATACTACCAGCAACCGGAGACGTAGCCGCTATTGGGCAACCACTGCCAGATGCTATCCGTTTAGCAGTAGATACCGTCAACAAATGTGGTGGCGTTAACGGCGAACAAGTCACTTATATAGCAGAAGATGACCAAAGCGACCCCAACGCTGGTGCTGCTGCCATGACTAAGTTATCAGAAGTAGACAAAGTTGCTGGTGTAGTTGGTTCCTTTGCTAGTAGTGTTTCTACGGCTGGGGCTGAAGTAGCAACGCGTAACAAAGTAATGATGATTTCTCCAGGTAGTACTAGCCCTGTATTTACCCAGCGGGCAAAAGAAGGTAAATACAACGGTTTTTGGGCGCGTACAGCACCGCCAGATACCTACCAAGCGCAAGCATTAGCTAGACTTGCTAGCGATAAAGGATTTAAGAGCGTATCTACAATTGCTATTAATAACGATTATGGCGTTGGTTTTGAAAAAGAATTTGTGCAAGCCTTTAAAAACTCAGGCGGCACAATTGTTAACGAACAAAAGCCAACTCGCTACGATCCTAAAGCCGCTACATTTGAATCAGAGGCTGCCGCAGCTTTTAGTGGTAAACCACAGGCACTAGCAGCACTTATCTATCCAGAAACAGGCAGTTTGTTTCTTAAAGCGGCATATCAGCAGGGTTTAAGCCAAGGAGTACAAATTATGCTACCTGATGGCGCTTATGCTCCTAACTTCCCCGATCAAGTTGGTAAAAGCAGCGATGGCAAGTACATCATTGCCGGAGCATTGGGTACAGTACCAGGAGCAAATGGCCCCTCACTGCAAGCTTTTAACACTTTATGGAAAGAAAAGACAAATAAGCCGATCACAGCTTATTTAGCTCATACTTGGGATGCTACTGCTTTATTAATGCTGGCGGCACAGGCAGCAAAAGCCAACACTGGCGAAGGTATTAAAAGTAAAATTCGTGAAATTTCTAACGCCCCTGGTGAAGAAGTATCCGATCTTTGTAAAGCAATGGATCTAGTAAACCAGGGTAAAGATATTAATTATCAAGGAGCTAGTGGTAACGTAGATATTGATCAAAACGGTGATGTAGTCGGTAGCTACGATGTTTGGACAGTGCAATCCGATGGAAAATTGGCAGTTGTAGGCAAAGTTAGCCCTAAATAAAATTGTCCTTTCGTTTTTACTGTGTTTTCCGAGTGCAGAGGAAGCAGAGGAAGCAGAGGGGGAAAAGAAGTAAAAATGTCTTGATTAAACGTTTTTACACTAATTCCGAAAGCCGAGGCTTTCATGCTCCCTTTATTCTCTTGTAAAAATTTTAAATATGTAGTTTTGAGTCAAGATTAAAGACTCAAAACTTAAAACTTTTTAGAAACCTGAGAAGTTGTAACCTACACCAAGTAACAAACCGAAGTCAGTTTTCTCTTTAAAGCTGACATTCACACCAGCCGTCGCTGTGTATTGTGCTGAGAGTGGTACATCAACACCACCAGTAGCTATCAAACCCAGACCTGTATCGTCACCTGTGTTGAGCGAAACACCTGCACCAGCATAAGGAGAAAAACGAGCAGGCTCAAGGTCTTCATCCCCACGCTGTAAGGGAAAGTCAACTGTTACTGGGATTAAAATTGCAGTACTATCACCGAAGATAGCGGAAGGTCGGACGGCAAGAGTTCGGGTGAGTCCAATTTTGCCCATAACTGCAAAATTTGTGCTACCTATGGCAGTTTCGCCCCCAAGACCGATGTTACCAGCAACGCCTACATAGCTTGAGCCACCACGAGTTGTGCGACCAAGATCGATATCTGTTTGAGCAATTTTAGTGTCTTTAGAAGCTGGCGTTTCTGAAGTTATATTTTGTACTGGTGAGTTAGTTGCTTTGCCTTGTAGGGCAGCAGCAGTTGTTGCTACTGTACCAGGGGCAGGTTTAGCGTTCAATGATACATCTGTTGTTTGAGCTTGTGCTTGCAGCACTTGATCGGTTTCATGATGATGTGCAAGCTTTGTTGGCTTTTGAGCTACAACTGCAACTTTTGGTTGCGTTGGTTCAACCTCACTCCAACCAGCAGTAGCAGCTTGATCGGCAGTTAGGTCAACATTACCAACAGATGATACTACTTCAGGTGTTGTGGGTGCGATCGCACTTGCTGAATCCTGAACAGATGAGGCGATATTTGCAGAATCACCACTATTTGTTGTTTCAGCAGAAGCAGACATGGCGCTAGCTACTAAAGTTAGTGCTGCTACACTTACAATTAAAGACAAGTGCTTAAAAAGCATATTATTCACCGTCACTCCTCTAAAATGGCTTAAAAGACTACAAAAAGCCAGTTATTATAGCTGTTATAGCTTAGTTTTTCCTAATTTCCTTTAGGAAATTAAAATCTTCTCTTCTAAATTATGAGAAGTTGACAAGATGATCCTCCCTAATTGGGAAGAAACAGAGTATTTACGAAAATCTGTAACTGGGATGAGTGTATCAGCTAGATTGGCTCAAGGATGCCATAGCAACGGCAACGAGTTTAGAAATAAAGGGTAAGATGGCTTGATTTCGGCTATGAGCTTTACCTTCAGTGAAGACAACTAAAATATAAGGATGTTGTTGTGGTATTTCGATATAAGCAGCATCGTGACGCACTTGACTTGTCCAACCTGCTTTAGACCAGATTTGGCTGTCTGCTGGGAGTCCACCACCTAAAAAACCAGTAACTTGATTTTCATCGCCATCGTTGTTTAAATCTTCTGGATTAAGACTGCGTTTGATTAAATTCATCATTGCTTGCGATCGCTGACTACTGACTGCAACTCCCCCTACAATGCTGTGTAGTAATCTAGCAGTAGCATTAGTTGTCACCATATTGCGGTTTTCCATCAACTCCCCTAAAAATACTCGCTCTCGACCATAAGGCCCATCGCCCCAAGTTTTTTGATTGACGTTGATGCTTTCTAATTCAGACCAACCAAGAGATTGAAAGTAGCGGTTAACAATATTGCGTTGTAGCTTCCATGTCTCAAACGGTTCTAGTGGGATTTCTGGCCCGCTAGTTGTCCCGGTTAACACATCTACAACTAAACTGGTAGCATCATTGCTGGAATCAACGATCATATCCTTGATTGCTCTGTTTAACTCAGAGGAAGTAGCTGGGATCATACCTTTGTCCAGCCATTCCTGAATTGCTACCAAGTAGAAAAGTTTAACAATACTTGCTGGATAAATTCGTTCAACACCACGATAACTAAAACCTCTAACTTGATATTTCCAAAATTCCTCTGCACTTAACGCACCACCAGTATTAACTGGCACTGGAGGATCGTAAACTATCCAAGTAAGCGCAATTTGATTACGGGCTAACCCTGGAAATTCTGCCCAAGTGGTTTCCAGAATTTGAGTGCCTAGTGTTTCGAGTTGTTCGTCTTTGCGGAAAAATGTCATCTTTAACAATTAACAATTAACAATTAACAATTATCAATTATCTATGAGCCATAACCTCGGCTCTATGACTAGCCTTCATGTTCGCGTTTATTTCCACCCAGCTACTTATTTAAAAAATGGTTGTTTTTGATCGATTAGCAGAATCACTAACTGGTGAATACCAGAGCCTAGTTAATCTCAATCTTTATGATTCACCTAGCTGTAACAGTTTGGCAACTCAAGCTGCTGCTGGTCGTTATTTCCAGATTTTATCTACAACAGCACAAGAGAAGGCTGTAGAGGTGCGTTTGTGTGAGGATGATTATTCAGCTTGGTTATTAATTCAGGATTTGCAGCATTTAGAACCAGCAAAAACTGCTTATCAGGCAACTAAAGTTTCAAGTTCAGAAATTCAAGCACGCATCCCAGCAGCGATCGCCTTTACCCAAAAAGCTATGCAACAAGATAATTATTACCTTTGGGGTGGTACAGTTGCACCAAACTATGATTGTTCTGGATTAATGCAAGCAGCTTTCGCTTCAGTGGGTATTTGGTTACCGCGTGATTCTTATCAGCAGGAAGCTTTTACTCAACCAATTACTTTAGAACAATTACAACCAGGAGATTTAATATTTTTTGGCACGCCCCAAAAAACTACGCACGTAGCACTTTATTTGGGAGAAGGTAGTTATATTCATAGTTCTGGTAAAGAAATTGGACGCAATGGCATTGGAATTGACCAACTATCGGAACATGGAGATCAAGTTAGTCGATCATATTACCAGCAACTGCGGCGGGCAGGGCGAGTGGTGGCGAGTTATCAACCACAGTGAATAATTAACAATGACCAATTAACAATTAGTCAGTCCGCGTTGCTACGCGCTTTAGTGTTCAGTTCTACAATTTATTTAATATGGCGATGTTAAGTTCACAAAGGTTATTAGCACAAGAGGGTGTTGCTAATACAATAATTCCTGCAGTTTCAGTTGTTGTGCCAGTCTATAACGAAGTTGAAAGCATACCTCACTTAATTGAGGCGATCGCATCTAGTTTAATGGCAGCACAACTCACCTACGAAATTATTTGCGTAGATGATGGTTCTAAAGATGGTTCTGCTCAACTGCTGAAACAAATAGCACAAACTCGTTTAGATTTAAGAGCAGTGCTGCTACGTCGTAATTATGGTCAAACAGCAGCAATGGCAGCAGGATTTAACTTTGCACAAGGTCAAGCAATTGTCACCTTAGATGGTGATTTGCAAAATGATCCGGCTGATATTCCCTTACTACTAGCTAAGTTAGATGAAGGTTACGATCTAGTTAGTGGTTGGCGTAAAAACAGACAAGATGCTGCCTTGACTCGACTATTGCCTTCTAAAATTGCTAATTGGTTAATTGGGCGAGTTACTAGCGTTGAACTCCATGATTATGGTTGTTCTCTTAAAGCTTACAGGTCAGAACTTGTAGCTGATATGAATTTGTATGGGGAGTTACATCGGTTTCTACCAGCACTGGCATTTATTGAAGGAGCAAGAATAGCAGAATTGCCAGTACGCCATCATGCTAGAAAATATGGTCGCAGTAAGTATGGTTTATGGCGAACGTTTCGGGTGTTGATGGATTTATTAACTATCTGGTTTATGAAGACATTCCTGACACGCCCGATGCACGTCTTTGGAATGTTGGGTTTAGCCTCTTTATTAGTTGGCACATTACTGGGAGGTTATCTAACGTTTATTAAACTAGCATTGGGACAAAGTATTGGACAGCGCCCTCTACTAATTTTGACGGTAGTAATGCTATTAGCAGGTATCCAGCTATTTAGTTTTGGCTTGTTAGCAGAATTATTGATGCGTACTTACCACGAGTCCCAGGGTAGACCAATCTACAGGGTGAGGGAAGTAGTAGAACCGACTCTTAATAATAGAGCAGGGGGTAGTGAGCAGGGAACAGGGGAGATGTAGCTCTCACTTTTCACTTCTCACTCAGGACGTTTAATAGGAAAGCAATTGTCTTGAAAGTTTTTTGGCAACTGGAACCGCCGCAGCGCCGTAGCTTACTGATTTTATTTGCTGCTGGCTTATTTTTTTGGTCAAGTATGGGTTCACTATTGCCAACCCTACCAGCTTATGTGGCAGACATTGGTGGTACAGCGCAACAGGTTGGCATTGTCATCGGCGCTTTTGCTATTGGGTTGTTGGCGTTCCGTCCTTGGTTAGGGCGCATGGTAGATCAACGTAGCCGTAAGTTGGTTTTACTTATAGGTGCAGTTGTAGCTGCGATCGCGCCTTTATGTTATCTATTTGTACAATCAATTCCGCTATTAATCGCTATCCGAATTTTTCACGGTATCAGTATTGCTGCTTGGACGACGGCTTACAGTGCTTTGATTGTAGATATATCGCCGATTAGCCACCGAGGAGAGTTAATTGGCTATATGAGCTTAGTAACGCCTATCGGTATTGCTATCGGGCCAGCAGTTGGTGGTTTACTACAAGGCGCTTTTGGCTATCAACCTTTGTTTCTGTTTGCTGGTGCGTTGGGAATGTTAGCTTTCTTGGGCGGAAATCAAATACATGAACCCAAAATCGAGCATAAACCTGATACGTCATCGCAATCATCAACTCAACAAAACAGTAGAAAGTTTTGGGAAATTCTTGTTAGTCCGCCATTGCTAGTGCCATCACTTGTACTGCTGCTAGTTGGTTTGGCTTTTGGCGCGTTGAGTACTTTTGTGCCTTTGTTTATTCGAGAAACAAAGGTAGATTTTAACGCTGGCTGGTTTTATACTGCTGCTGCGATCGCTAGTTTTAGCAGTAGATTATTTATTGGTCGTGCTTCCGACCGTTACGGTCGAGGATTATTTATTACAGCTAGTATCTGCTTTTATGCTGTAGCAATGTTGCTTCTATCTTATGCTAATAGCCCCAACATCTTTTTACTAGCTGGAATTTTAGAAGGCGCAGGGTCAGGAACATTATTGCCGATGATGATTGCCTTAATTTCTGATCGTTCTAGTCCACTGGAACGTGGGCGCGTTTTTGCTGTATGTATTAGTGGGTTTGACTTAGGAATTGCGATCGCAGGGGCAGTTTTAGGTTCGGTTGTTCAATACTTAGGCTACAGAGGCATCTTTACTATTAGTACAGGTCTAGTTTTACTAGCCTTAATCATCTTTATGACTATATCTAATAAAAATTTAGCTAATTCTTGGCTATTTGCCTGGGGCAAAGCTCCTGACATTTATTCCTTAAACTACGCTGAAGTAAAAAAACACGCTCAAAAGCAATAAAGGAAAAGACTTTTGATTTGTCTTTTCCTTTATTAGTTTTAACTTTTTGGACGGGCTAGGAGGGATTCGAACCCCCGACACCGTGGTCCGTAGCCACGTGCTCTAGTCCACTGAGCTACAAGCCCTTGCCGAAATTCATAATAACACAACTTCTCTGTATGACGCAAAATTATTCAGAAATTTCTCAAAATCACCAATTAACACATCTCGATGCCCAAGGTGAGGCGCGGATGGTAGACGTATCTGATAAGCCGTCAACCAAGCGTCAAGCCGTTGCGGTAGGTCAAGTAAGGATGTCTCAGGCAACGTTTGAGACAATTCAAGCAGGGAATGCGCCTAAAGGTGATGTTTTAGGTACTGCCAGAATTGCGGGAATTATGGCAGCAAAACAAACCTCCCAACTAATACCCCTGTGTCATCCCTTACCTCTTCAAAAAGTAGAAGTGCAGATTACCCCTGATCCTGAATTGCCTGGATACCAAATTCAAGCATCAGTTACTACCAAAGCAGAAACAGGGGTAGAAATGGAGGCATTAACAGCCGTTTCCGTTGCTGCGCTGACGCTATATGACATGGCAAAAGCTTTAGAAAAATCAATTTCGATTGAATCTATTCACCTTTTGAGCAAGACGGGCGGAAAATCCGGTGATTATCAGAGGAAGGGTTAATATCGTGTCCGGTTAATCTGTAGAGACGCGATAATTATGCGCTACGCGCACGCGTCTCTACATTATGTAGCCCTTGCCCTAGATTTACTGGGCGAACTCCACAAAGGCATTTAGGTTTGATGGTAACGTGGTATTCAAACGCAAACCCAGTCCTGGCGTAGAGAGTGATTGAGCATAGCCAGAGGTCAAAAATTGCTGGTAATTTGTGGCTTCTGGTGTCAATTGTTTGATAAATGCCAAACTCACACCTTTGAGGAGTTGGCGCATGGGTTCGGCTTCTTTGCCTGTAATTTCTCTAACAAGGGTTGTTTGAGCCAACTGAGGATTAAGATTATCAGGATCGCTGACGCTCAAATGAGTACCACCAATAGCAGTAACTAAATACTTAGAACCGCCTAGTTGAGAAAATGGTCGTAGTTGATGGCTGAGTGTAGGCGTTAAAGCATCGCCTGTACTTGTCCAGATTAATGTCGGGATAGTTACTTTAGCTAAACCTGTTTTACCAAATAGTTGCCCGATTACAGGGTTAAGAGCGATCGCTTGCGCCACTCGTTTATCCTGTAGTTGTAGACGTGATTGTGGTAAGTCAGCCGCAGCACATTGTAACCAATCTCCGCCAGACTTAGAAAATAAACTACGTTCTTGGCAAAATGAGCGCAACTCGTCAAGATGTAGTTCTCCACCTGCTACAGCTAAAGCTGTATAACCTCCCAATGAGTGACCGATCACGCTTACTTGCTGAGTATTCAGTTTCCCTTGCAGAGTACCAGGCTGTTGATTAAGGGAAGCTAACTGATCTAATAAAAAGCTAATATCTTTAGGGCGATCGATAAACTCCGAGGCTGGTAGTAGTAGCCCTGTAACTCCACCTGTTGTCAGTTTAGAACCAATTGAAGCGCCTGGAAGTGTGGTGAAATTACTATCTGGGTGGTCTAGTGCTGCAACTGTAAGACCCTGGGAAGCTAGGTGACGAGCTAGATAAGCTAGAGATTCTCGATTAGCTGCGAAACCGTGGGAAATCACTATCAGGGGGCCAGAACTACTCTGATCCCAGTAGATATCTACAGGAATTGCGCGGTTGCGTTTTGCGTCTTGTATGGTGATGGTTCGTTTATTAATGCGCTGTTTACCAGGGTTAGCTGGATTAAAGCTGGCAGAAAATGAGGTGCTGGGGACGGTTAAAGAACTCTCTAGTAACGAGGTTACGGATTGACTTTGTATGAAGGGAACATTAATTTCTAGTGCGATCGCGATCGCAGAACTTAAATCTACTGTAATTTGCTCGTCTGGATATGCCCGCAAAAAGCTAATCGCACTTAAACCATTAGCTTGCCGTAATGCTAATGCTAAAGCTATCCGCACTTGAGTAACTGTACTATCAGGAATTGCGATCCTAATTTGCTTGATTAATTGATTTCCTTCTGGCGCTCTTAGTAAATCATCAATAAATTTATTAGCTATGTTAGGGTCAATTTGTAAACGTTTAGTTAGCAGTTGCTGTACTTGTGGAGTCAGTAATGCACCATAGGGTTTTAGAGATGTTGAAAGTTGACCAGTTTTAGCAAATGAATCTAAATCAGCAACATTCACTGACTGCTGAAATGGCCCTAAGCGTAAAATCAGCTTTTCTGCTGCTAGTCCTGGTGTTGCTACAAAGCTTGAAAGTATACTAGCAACGCTTAATGAAGTTACAGTTGCGCTCCATAGTAAGCTACCCTGAAAGCCTTTAGCGAATCCTTTAATTGTTGCTAATCGTTTTAATGGAAGCATTCTTAAATTAAGCGGAAAATTCTTTATTATTCGTGTTTTTTTTGCCAAGTCTTGAGGATTTTTGCGCTTAAGCAAGTCAATTTTTAACTTCATCATTTAATTTGAATCAGTTTTTACAAAATCAGAGCGATCAAGTTAGTAGAATTAATTGATTCGCAGTTGTTCCTAACTGCGTGTAGTTAGATGATTAAATTTATAAATTTATTATCCCATGCTAGAGACGCAAAGAGTGTATTCCTTAAGGTACTGAGTAAGCACGAAAAAAGTTTGTTAAAATTCGTTGTTTTAATTGCTCAGATCGAGTTGTGTAATTAAACTTTTTGTAAATAAATTGTAAATAAAAGTACCTAGAATTATTTTTGCGCGTTTCTTACTGGTGCTGACATAGCTACAATAGTCAAGAAATCAACGACTCTCTGCGATCAATGACCCCTCCAGAAGTAGAAACTACACTCCAAGAAAGTTTAAACAAGCAACAAGAGATTAATGGTGATTTAGAAGGTGAGGATCTAGATGAACTGCCAGGTGACGTTGAAATGTCGCTATTTGACCATCTCGAGGAATTGCGACAGCGAATTTTTTATGCGCTCATTGGTATTGGAGTAGGTATAATTGGCTGCTTTTTAGCAGTTAAGCCTCTTGTGCAACTTTTGGAAGTTCCAGCTAAGGGCATTAAATTTCTACAGTTAGCCCCTGGGGAATATTTTTTTGTTTCCCTTAAAGTTGCTGGTTACAGCGGGTTGCTGGTAGCAAGTCCGTTTGTGCTTTATCAGATTATCCAGTTTGTTTTACCAGGACTAACTCGGCGCGAACGTGGATTAGTGGGGCCTGTAGTATTAGGGTCGAGTGTACTATTTTTTGTTGGGCTGGTTTTTGCTTATCTGCTGTTGATTCCTGCTGCTCTCAATTTCTTTATCAGTTATGGGGAAGGTGTTGTTGAGCAAATGTGGTCAATTGACCGCTATTTTGAATTTGTGTTGTTGCTGCTGTTTAGCACAGGATTGGCATTTCAAATCCCGATCATTCAAATATTGTTGAGTTTTTTAGGGATTGTATCATCTGGGCAAATGCTTTCTGGCTGGCGCTTTGTAGTTGTAGGAGCAACGATTTTGGGAGCAGTGTTGACACCTTCGACTGACCCCCTGACTCAGAGTTTGTTAGCTGGTGCTGTACTGTTTCTCTATTTCGGGGGTATTGGTTTAGTTAAAGTTTTAGGTCGTTGACTAGCTTTTAGCTTTTAGACAAAAATGGCGCTTTAATTAAACTTGATATGAATTATGACTCCTAACTATTCTCAATTAAGCTGATAGCTGACTGCTAATAGCTGATAGCTTTCAAATTAACCATTCAGAAGAACGTTCACCTAGATCAAGGGGGATACTGACTGCTTTACCAAGTCGAGGGCGATCGCGTGTTTGTTCTATGTATTCTTGCACCTGTTCCGCCCCACCTAAAGCATCTAAATAACTAGCAATTTCATCTAGATGAGTCGCGTATTGTCCTTCCGAGAGCGGAAAAGAAGCTTGCTCTAGGTATTTCCACATTATTTGCACAAAAATTTTGCCCTGAGTGCGGCGCAACTGAATATCGTATGAATATCCCCACTTGTTCAGCAGCAGTTGCCGTAGCTCTTGTCCTGTCATGATTTTAATATTTATCTAAGTGTTGTTTACATTTCGTCATAAATGTCATAGTTCGTGAATTTATGATACGGTGCAAAAGAATGTGATAATACCCTTATTCAAACTGTAAACCCTTATAGGTAAGGGATTGTAGCAACTCTGCTGAAAGATGCAAAAAGGGACATTTATGAGGCAGGGTTGATAAAAATCTGGGATTTCACCCAGAGTTGTTGACAAAAATATACACTCAGGCGTTAGGTTATGGCTCAACTTTCTGGTTCTGCGGATGTCCCCGATATGGGTCGCCGCCAATTCATGAACCTTTTAACTTTTGGTGCGGTTACAGGAACAGCTTTGGGGGCATTATATCCAGTAGTTAAATATTTTATTCCGCCATCGAGTGGTAGCGGTAGTGGTGGTGTTACCGCTAAAGATGCTTTAGGTAACGACATCATTGTGAGCAAATTTTTAGCTGATCACAAATCAGGCGATCGCACTCTTGCCCAAGGGCTGAAAGGCGACCCCACCTATGTTGTAGTGCAAGAAGATCAAACCCTTGCTAACTATGGCATTAACGCGGTTTGCACACACTTAGGCTGTGTGGTTCCCTGGAATGCCAATGAAAACAAGTTTATGTGTCCTTGCCACGGTTCTCAATATGACAACACTGGTAAGGTAGTACGTGGGCCTGCGCCCCAGTCTTTAGCACTAGCTCATGCTACCGTGACCGAAGACGATAAGCTTTCCTTGACAACTTGGACAGAGACAGACTTCCGCACAGGCGAAGATCCTTGGTGGTCATAGTGAGTTTTGAGTTGTCGGGACAAGTTGATTGAATTGAATTGTCCCGTAGAATTTTCCGAATAGAGTTTTGAATTTACTCAAAACTCAGTCAAGCTGAAAGATATTGTTGTCTTCGTGATCGCATCGTTTCCTAACAGATGAAAAAATCTTCTATATCCGCGAGATTAATTAGTGCTACGCAGCTATTAGCTAGAACTATCGTAATAGCTTGCGCCACTCTGGCATTTTTCCTCGCTAGTGATTTCGCACTGCCTCAAACAGCCAACGCTTATCCATTTTGGGCGCAACAAACTGCCCCTGAAACTCCCCGTGAAGCTACGGGAAGAATTGTTTGTGCTAACTGTCACTTGGGCGCTAAACGTACAGAAGTTGAGATTCCTCAATCTGTCAAGCCTGACACCGTATTTGAAGCTGTGGTGAAAATTCCCTATGACAAGACCATACAGCAAGTTGTAGGCGATGGTTCCAAAGGTTCTCTCAATGTTGGTGCAGTTTTGATGTTGCCTAAAGGCTTCAAGATTGCTCCTGAAGACAGAATTCCTGAAGAAATGAAGGAAAAAACCGAGGGGCTGTATTTCCAACCTTATAAAGAAGGCGAAGACAACGTAGTAATTATTGGCCCATTACCAGGCGACCAATATCAAGAAATTGTCTTCCCAGTTCTTTCTCCTAATCCTAAAACAGAAAAGGGAGTTTACTTTGGTAAATACCCTGTTCACGTAGGTGGTAATCGTGGACGTGGACAAATTTATCCTACTGGTGGAAAGACCAACAACGCGATTTATAACGCTTCTGTTGCAGGTCAAATTACTAAGATTGACAATTTAGGTGAAGATGGTTACGAAGTAACTATTCAACCTGCTAATGGTAATGCTGTGGTTGACACAATTCCCGCAGGCCCAGAAGTGATTGTTTCTCAAGGTCAAGAAGTTAAGGCTGGGGAAGCTTTGACTAATAATCCTAATGTTGGTGGATTTGGTCAAGTTGACGGCGAAATTGTCTTACAAAATCCCGATCGCATCAAAGGGTTACTGGCATTTTTAGCGATAACTATGTTATCTCAAACAATGCTAGTTCTGAAGAAGAAGCAAGTTGAGAAGGTACAAGCTGCGGAAATGAATTTCTAAGCTTTGTTACATAATTGATTGCTAATTAGACAGGCTGTTTGCCTGTCTTTTTTTATGTATAGCAGTTAGCAGTTAGCAGTTAGCTTTTAGCAATTAGATTTTTAAATTTTTAAATTTTGCGCTGTATAGGTTGGAATTCTAAAACTTGCGCTTTGGCGGTTGCGCTCAAATAAAACTTAAGGAGTTAAGGATAATTGTAGGTTGCTTGAGGAAGGAAACCCAACCAAGTAATGAAATTGTTGGGTAACGCTTACGCTCTACCCAGCCTACGCAAATTATTAGTATAAAAGTTATCTTAGTATAAGAAGTATATTTGTGTTTAAACAATACATCTTCTACCTAAGCTCTAATAGAACCAATTATTATAAACGCAGAAATATTATTATGAGGCATTTTAATTCAAAGAACCAAAAGCTCAAATCAATCGGCATTGCTGTAAAATGTTGTGCTATACCGATAGCTTTTTTGATCTTGATAAGCGGTTGTTCTAGCAATCAAGGTACAACTAATCAATCAAATCAATCAACTCCTCAACCAAAACCTTCAGTAACGCCACAACAAAAACAACAAAAGGCTATAGCTGAAACTTTTAAAGTTACGACACCAGGAAAGCAACTTTCAAATCAACCTTCTAAGGTAAAACTACCTGGAACGCGCATTCCTCAGTTAGAGGCTAAACATATACCAGAAGGTGAAAAAGTTAAGTATAATTCTAATCCTCCTACCTCTGGGAAACACTATGCTGTTCCTGCTGAATGGGGTATTTATAATATTGCTCCTGTAGATGAAAAATTGGTACACAATTTAGAACATGGCGGTATAGTTATTAGCTATAATCCAGACAAAATTAATGGTCAGGAATTAGAAAACTTAAGGGCGCAAGTGCGTAAATTAAGTACAATTAACCCGCGAGTTATTTTAACACCAAGACAAAATTTGGAAAGTGCGATCGCATTAACTGCTTGGGGATATTTGCAAAAGTTAGATAAATACAATCCAACGGCGGTTAAAACTTTCTACGATGCCCATATTGCGCGTGGCCCTGAGTGTCAACAAGGACTCTGCCCAGGATAAAAAGCTGACGGTGCAGACTGCTATAAAGGAAAACAGTCTTTTAAGCAGTTTGCATAAATTTAAATTAATTTTTAAGATTGGTCAACGCCTTAAATCTGCGAGAATTAATTTAGCTTTTCTATTGCTGATTAATTAAACAATATGCCTGACATTGTTGATATCGCCGTTGGTGCTGGTTCTTTCAATACGTTAGTTGCTGCTGTGCAAGCTGCTGGTTTAGTAGATACCCTGAAAAGTCCTGGCCCTTTTACTGTTTTTGCGCCAAATGATGAAGCTTTTGCCAAGCTACCACCAGGAACTATCACAACTTTATTGCAGAATATTCCTCAATTGGCAAGAATTTTAACTTATCATGTAGTTCCTGGTAAGTTAAAGAAAGAAGATTTAGCAAAAGTTGATTCTGTTATATCAGTTGAAGGTTCACCAATCAGGATAGATTGTTCTGACGGGTTTGAAGTAAAAAATGCCACTGTTTTAGCGGCAGATATAGATGCAGATAACGGTATTATTCACGTTATAGATACGGTAATTTTGATGGGTTAATTTTATTGTCAAAGCCCCCTTAAAAAGGGGGCTTTGGGAGGATATCCTATCTATAATCTTGGTTCTGAATATCTCGCAACCGAGCTTCTTGGCGCTTAAATCTGTCTATCTGGGCTTCAAAGAAAGCTCGATTTGCTGCTAAATGCTTGGGATTTTGATCGTCTAAGGGATAAAGTAAAGCTGTTCGCAATGCTTGAATTACTGCTGATGTAACACAATACATCGATCGCTGGAAAGATATACCAAGTTGAATTAACGTATCATCTTCACCTCGGCAGTATTGCTGATAGTAATCAACTAAGTATTTAGGGAGAAAATGCAACATATCTTGCATTAACAGTGTTGGCGGGATACCAGCAGTACCGACTGGGAAAACGTCAGCATAAAGGATGCCGTAGTGGAAATCTTTTTGATCTTCTGGTACTTGTCTTACTTGGGCGTTATAGGATTTTGTGCCTCGGAAAGGTGCGGTGCGATAAAATACAGCTTCTACATAAGGTAATGCTGCTTCGTATAGCCAGGTAAAGCCTTTTGATTTGGGAATAATTTCGTAGCATTCGTCCCCGATATAAACATGATGGTAGATCGGACGACCTGCGATCGCAAATATTCCATTTACTAAAAAGTTCATAGCATCCGGTACAGTTTTTAATTTTCCTTCATCATAAAGATCGGACATTTCAAAGAATACCGGAGCCATTACTTCCCAGAATAATCCCAGGTTGGCATAATAAGAAAGTTGCCGCACCTGTTCGTAAAACATATCTGGAAATAATTTGTACAACCCTAACATTAATGGGTTGCTTTTAAAGTAAGCCTTAATTGCTTTATCTGCGTTCGCTTTATACTCGTCACTATCTAGGTAAGCATCAAATTTGCCCCAGCCCATATCTCGACCATGCCAAAGCATAGCCCGCATACACGCTTCGGCAAATTCCATATTAACTCTGTCATGCCATAAGTGATGAAACAACTTCGGCATTTTGCCAGTTTCACCCTTTTCTATAAATTCCAAAAGTTCAGGGTGGGCAGTTGCTTCACCACGCCAAATTCTTAAGTCAGCATCCTCACCTGCGTAGTGATTATGTAGTTCTAAATACTCTTTAGGAATAAAGTATTTAAAGAAGGGTAAGGGGTTAAGAAATACTCTTTCAGCTATATAGAGAAGATCCCGCCAGTAAAAATCCATTGGTACGGCATAAGCTTTATAAATGCCGATAATTTGCATTAAGTTTTCTGGCGTATCTGGTAACATTGCCCCGCCTGCTTCTAGGCGGTGAATTACTTCCGCAAATTCGTGGGTGGAAGGGGGGATTTTGGTTGCTGTTGTTGTTGTCATTGTTTTTTTAACGCAAAGGTAAACACAGAGGGCGCAAAGGATTAATTTACTTTTTGCAGGTGGAGGACGGCTATGATGTTATCTCTTAAGGAGAAAGCTTGCATTTGTGCGATTTCTTCTTGATTTTGCGAGTAGTTTTGAACGCAATAGTAGCCTTGATAAACCCAATTGCTACTTAATCTTTTAATGAAGACTGGGATTGCTTCGTTTTGGGATAATAAAAGCTGTGCTTTTTCAATTACTTTGGTTTTGTTTTCAATTAAGATAATTTCAGGTGCTTGCGGATTTCTTTCTAAGTTAAAGCAGCCACAAACAATTTTTTTATGTCGTTGGGGTAAGTAACTACTTTTATCTCCGCCCAGAAGTTGATGAATTTGTTGGCGTGTGTAAGGTTTGCCGATTTCAAATGTAATTTCTGAGGTGGGTTTATCTAGGTTTATTATACTCATGTTTGCAAGTTCTCAATTATAGGCGAGGAGCGAGAGGAGAGGAGGGAGGAGTAGTTATAATGTTGGGTTAAATAATGTGAAACTCAACATCAATTGTTTTCTTAAAAAAGTAGTAATTAGTAGGTTGGGTGGTGCTACGCTTAAACCAACCTACGCCGGAAAACTAATTGTTTTGCTCGTAATTAATCGCTATTTCTTGCACTGGTTTAATAGTAGAACTTATGGTTGTGGAGGTTGTTTCACTCCAGCATACTAACCAATTAGGTTGTACACCTAAGATGAAAATTATTGCTGCTAAAACTAATGCAGGAAAAGTTTCTTGGAAGTTAACTTTGGGATAATAAGCTTTGTTATCTAATTTCCCAAAGCAGGTGCGATTGAGGAGAATTACAAAGTAAACGGCGGTTAAACCAGTACCTACAACACACAGTAAAGTTAGTACTGGGAAGACTGGATAACTACCTTGAAAGACGATAAATTCTGAGATAAAACCAACTAACCCAGGGATACCAGCACTCGCCATTCCTGCTAATATTAGCAAGGCTGTTGTGAGAGGTAAACCGCGAATTGGATTTAATAAACCGTTGAGAACATCTAAATCGCGCGTACCAACTTTGGATTCAATTACTCCTACTAGGTGGAAGAGTAATGCCAAAATTAAACCGTGTGCAACCATTTGGGAGATTGTACCCACAAGACTCAGGGAGTTAGCGGCTGCACCTCCTAGCATGACATAGCCCATGTGACCGATGGAACTATATGCAACCATGCGTTTAATGTCTTTTTGTGCGATCGCACTCAACGCACCATACATTACACTAACTGTACCGATAATGGCTAGTCCTGGCGCGACTAATCCCCAAGTTTCAGGAAATAACCCTAAACCAAATCGAATTAATCCATAAGTTCCTAACTTAGCTAAGATACCGCCTAACAAAATCGCTACTGGTGGAGACGCTTCAGTATAAGCATCTGGTAGCCAAGTGTGTAAAGGAACTAAAGGAATTTTGATTCCGAAACCTAGCAGCAATACTGTTAGTAGAATTAACTGTGTGTTTAAAGGTAAGTTTTGAGTAACAATAGCGTTGTAATCAAAACTAGCTGAATCGCTTAACCAAGTTATTCCCAAAAATCCTGCGAGAATTAATACCCCAGAAACAGCAGTATAAAGCAGAAACTTCGTAGCTGCATAACCGCGTTTTTCACCACCCCAAATATTAATTAATAAGTACAGGGGAATTAATTCCAGTTCATAAAATATGATGAACAGCAGCAGGTTTTGAGCGATAAAAGCGCCAGCTACCGCAGCATTAACTATCAGAATCAATCCATAGTAAATTCTGGGACGCTCAACATTATTACTGCTATAAATAACAATCCAGGTAAGGAAGCTACTTAAAGCTAGTAAAGGTAAAGATAACCCATCAATGCCGACATTATAGGTTAATCCTAATTGGGGAATCCAGGGTAAATACTCTTGCAGTTGTAACCCTGAATAAGATAAGTCAAATTGACTAAGTATCCAGATAGTTACGGCTAAGATAATTGAACTTATAACTAATGATATTCCCCGTAACCGACTAGCACTTAAATTTCCTGGTAAAAATCCGACAATAGCCGTCCCTAGTAGGGGTATCCAAATTAAACTACTCAGCATATTAATCAGGGGGGAGGAGGGAGGATAGAGGAGAAATTTTCAGCCTTTGTTATGAGTAAAAATTTATAGTTATCTCTTGCAGAAATCAGTTAACCCATCTGTGTTTATCTGTGTCCATCTGTGGTTAATTATCCACAATTTTGCTTCTGCAAGAGACCTATTTATTTTGGAACTAACTAATTAAGCTAATTTTCCCAGAATCAAAATCAAAATAACCGCCGACAACTTTTAGTTGTCCGTCTTTAACTAACTGAGAAATTACCGGAGATTCCTGTATTTTTTGAACTTGATACAAAACATTAGCTTTAATTCCAGCTTCCAATTGATCAGCTTTTTTAGAATCTAACTTTGCAATGCCAGGTTTAATTGCATCTAATAAACTAGCAATTTGACCAGGAACTTGAGCGCCTTTAATTGTGGCATCTACAGCACCACATTTCTTATGTCCCATTACTAATAGGACTTTTGCACCTAATACTAATGTGCCAAATTCTAAGCTACCAGTTTCTTCTGGTGTGACCACATTCCCAGCTACACGACAGATAAATAAATCGCCAAAACCTCTGTCGAAAAGAATTTCTGAAGGTACTCTAGAATCAGCGCAACTAAGAATAGCAGCAAATGGCTTCTGGCTTGTCGCAACTGATTGTAAATCCTTTAAACTTTGATTAGGACGGCTGCTTTTCCCTGAAACAAAGCGGTTATTTCCCTCCATTAATAATTTCAAAGCTTCGTCTGGAGTGATGTTATTATTGGCTACTACTGGTTCAGGAAAAAGTAATTTTGAACCAATTCCGGCTGTAACTAAACTTGTTCCTACACTGGCTGCACCAAATTTGATGATGTTACGACGAGAAATGTTGTTGAGAATATTTTTAGCAGTCATTGCAGGTTTCCTAGATAATCTAAATGTTGGTAAAAAATTAGCTTGAGAACAAGACAGGGAATAAATGATTGAAGCTTTAACTTGGTGAGGAATAAAAAGTATTTATTCCTTAACGTCATAGGTGCTAAATTGCGCCTAGTGTTAGCAATCCTAAGAACAATGTCATTCCTAGTAGGATGGTTAAGACATAAAATTGTGATTGACCGGATACGTTGTATCTCAATCCTTGACCGCTAAACATAGTTGCGAAACCAACTAAGTTAACTGCTCCATCAATTAAATATTGGTCAAACCAAGCAGTTATTTTGGAAATAGAGTCAACGGCAAATACAATACTGAAGCGGTAAAGTTTGGGTGTGTAAAAGTCGTAAGCCAGTAAGTTTTGTAATGGTTTCCAAACCGATAACTGCGGTTTGAATTTACTGTCACTTACATAAATTACTGCTGAAATACTACAACCGAATATGGTTGACCAAATTAACAGTAATGCAACGTCTTTGTTAAGATTTGCCCAATCTGGTAGGAGTGAGAAGCTTTGTAATACTAAGGGTAGATGCAGGGTAAAGCCGACTAATAGCATCATCGGTATTACCATTTGCCAACCTACTTCAGGCGATCGCACTGTCATCGGTTTCTCTTGTCCTGCGAAAATCAAACCGAATACCCGTGTCACACTGAAGGCTGTTAGTGAGTTAACTGCTAACAAAAGACCGACTAACCAAGGTTGTGTAGTCCACAAACCATCTGCTAACTTTAACATTGCCCAAAAGCTACCGAAAGGTGGTAGGGCAATTAATCCAGCACTTCCTACTAAAAATGCTAGTCCTGATAAGGGTCGGCGTGACCAAATACCACCGAGTTTGGTTAAGTCTTGGGTAATGCTATTCCAAATAACGCCACCGATGACTATATATAGTAGCGCCATTGCAACAGCATGAGTTAACACGAGTAACAGTGCTGCCTCGGTTTGCCCTGTGCCTACAGCAATGAAGATTAACCCCATGTAAGCACTGACAGAGTAAGATAAAGCGCGTTTAATGTCAATTTGTGCGATCGCAATTAAACTACCACCAACCGCCGTTAACCCACCAATAAATATTGTTGCGGCTATTGCTACAGGCGAAAGTGCAATTACAGGTTCTAACTTGACTAACACCCATGCACCTGTTGCTACAACCACAGAATTGCGTAGAATCGTGCTAGGAATTGGCCCTTCCATCGCTTCATCTAGCCATAAATGTAAGGGAAATTGAGCGCATTTACTCATTGGCCCCGCAATTAAAGCTAAACCTAATAAAGCTGCAACTTTTGGGTCTAAATTGGCTGTTTGCGCCCAAGTCGCTAACTCAGTGAAATTCCAAGTACCTGCCAGGGGATATAAAGCCAACACACCCATCAGCAGAAATAAATCACCAACCCGCTTAGTTAAAAACGCATCTCTCGCGCCTGTAACTACCATCGGTTGACTAAACCACAGTCCAACTAATAAATAAGTACCCAGGGTGAGGATTTCCAGAATTACATAACTGCAAAACAAAGAATCACATAGCACTAAGGCACACATCCCGCCTTCAAACAGCGCCATTAACCCATAAAAACGCGCCCAACCCCAGTCCATTTCCATGTAACCGATAGCATAAATCTGCGCTAACAGATTTAAACCCGTGATGAGGACTATAGCTGCGATAGTTAAGGAAGAAACTTCTATAGGTATAGAAATATCCAAACTAGCGACATTCAGCCAGGGGATTACTATATGTTGTGCAGGTTGATTCCAACTAACGGATAATGCTACTAAAGCGTGGACGAAAGATAACAAAGTCATCAATAAATTGATATAACCTGCTGGTCTTGACCCTGTTTTACGGATAAATCCAGGCGACCAAGGCACAGTTAATATTGCCCCAATTAAGGAATAACAAGGAATCAACCAGACACTCTGGAAGAAAGATTGCACAATCATACCTCTAAATTTTTAGAAGACTAAAGGGTTGCTAACTAGATGGCACTGTTGCCAGTACAGTTGATGATTTGGGTAAGCGCCAATTAATCCGCAACCCTATCAGCGAAGTAGGAAGGAAGACAATTGCGTTTGGAATAAGTTGATAATAAACTGAATCTTTCCTAGAGAAAAGACATTGTTAATAATAGTTATGATAGATTTTTATCTATGGATACTGTGACCTCTCCCTCCCCCCTCCCATGAAACAAGCAACCTTACACCAATTAAAAGTTTTTGAAGTTGTCGCTAGACACGGTAGCTTTACCCGCGCTGCTGAGGAATTGTTTATTACTCAGCCAACTGTTTCTATGCAAATAAAACAGCTTACTAAGGCTGTTGGATTACCTTTATTGGAACAGATAGGAAAGCGCCTTTATTTAACAGATGCAGGTCGAGAGTTATTAATAACCTGTAGAGAAATATTCGATAGTTTAGATAAATTTGAAATGTCTATATCTAACTTGCAGGGATTAAAGCAGGGCCGATTAAGACTAGCAGCAGTGACGACAACTAAATATTTTATTCCGAGAATGCTGGGGCCGTTTTGTAAAGTATACCCAGGAATTGATATTGAATTTAAGGTAACAAACCACGAACGCTTATTGGCACGGCTAAATGAAAATGTGGATGATTTATATATTCTAAGTAAACTACCAGAAAATTTTGATATTAGCTACTATCCGTTTTTAGAAAATCCTCTAGTAGTTTTAGCACCAATTGATCATCCACTGACCAAAGAAAAAAATATTCCACTACAACGTTTAGCAGGTGAACCGTTTATTATGCGGGAAGCGGGTTCAGGAACGCGATCGCTTGTGCAAGAATTATTTGATGAGCATGGGTTAAAAGCGCAAGTCAGGCTAGAATTAGGAAGTAACGAGGCAATTAAACAAGCGATCGCAGGTGGTTTAGGAATCTCAGTTTTATCTCGCCACACTTTAGGACTAGAAGGAACCACCAATGATGTTGCTATCCTCGATGTAGAGGGTTTCCCCATTCGCCGTCAGTGGTATGTAATTTATCCTGCTGGAAAAAAACTATCGATCGTTGCTAATACTTTTTATCAATATTTATTACAGGAAGCAAAGCACTTTGCTTCCAGTTTAAAGAACACAACTACAATCACATAAATTAACAATAGTTACAGTTTAGTAACCATAGTGAGGTGGCAATGAAATTAGTAATAAATAGTCTTAATTTTTTGGTAGCCATGCTTTATTTGCTATCAAACACCAGCCAGCAAGCAATACAGGCAAAAGAATTAATACCAACTGCCAATAATAGCACAATCCCTATTACAGGATATTATAATTACGATCCACCACCAAAACCTGTTACTCGTTCTCCAGTAGAGACTGCCCTTGATGAAGAGAATTTAACTACAGCAGTTTCCGAAATCGAAGCAATGTGGAAAAAGCAATATCAAGATTACTTTAGAAGAAGCTTCCCAGATCCCTCAATCACATCTAAGGATATTGCTAATACTTTAAATATCTTAGCAAAACAAACCGGAAATAGATCTGCTCTGATTTATGTAGTTCCAATGCAGGAGCAATTAGAACTTGTAATTATTACACCTGGTAATCAACCAGTTCACAAGCGTATTTTGCAAACAAATAGTCAAAAACTGCTTGAACAGGTAAGCGAGTTAAAAAAATATCTCACTAACCCCAGATTGAGCGATACTAAGCGTTATCTTCCAGCAGCGCAAACACTTTATCAATGGATGATTAAACCATTAGAACAAGAACTAGAAGCCAATAAAATCAACAATTTAATTTTATGTATGGGTGTTGGTTTGCGTACTCTCCCCCTAGCCGCATTACATGATGGAGAAAAGTTTTTAATAGAAAAATATAGCCTCACCCGTATTCCTGCTTTCAAACTCACAAATACAATTTACACTAATTTAAAAAAGTCGCAAGTTTTAGCAATGGGTGCTTCGACATTTAAGGATCAAAATCCTTTGCCAGCAGTACCATTAGAGCTATCTACAATCACCCAAAAGTTTTGGAAAGGGAAAGAATTTTTAAACCAAGATTTTACCTTACCAAACTTACAATCACAACGGAATGAAGCAGATTTTAAAATAGTTCACCTAGCGACTCATGCCGATTTTCAGTCTGGAACGTCTAAAAACTCCTATGTTCAGTTTTGGGATACTAAGCTGACACTTGATCAGATGAGTAAGTTAGGCTGGAATAATCCACCCGTAGAATTATTAGTATTAAGTGCCTGTAGAACTGCAATTGGGAATGAACAAGCTGAGTTAGGTTTTGCAGGATTAGCAGTTCAAAGTGGAGTCAAATCCGCTATAGCTAGTCTTTGGTATATCAGTGATGAAGGAACTTTAGCACTGATGACACAACTTTATCATCACCTACAAACTGCTCCAATTAAAGCAGAAGCTCTTAGAAAAGCTCAGATAGCAATGCTAAAAGGGCAGGTATATTTAGAAAATGGTCAGTTGCATACTAATCAAGGCAATATTGCATTACCAACCGAATTAGCAGGAATTGCAAACAAAAATTTATCACATCCTTACTATTGGGCGGCTTTTACTGTAGTTGGTAGCCCTTGGTAGGATGTGTTTTATAGCCGTCAGCTATCAGCTATTAGGTATTAGCTTCTTTAAAAGTTTTTGTTACCTTATGGTTTTAGTAATTTAAAATGTCCTAAGCTATATGGCTACGGCTAGATAAAGATTTTAATAGTGAAATATCTGTCTAGTTAATCAGTTAGATTATCTTTAGCACAAAACAATGTAGAGACGTTGAATACAACGTCTCTACATTATGTGTAATCAAACGAACATGATATTAACTATAAAGGTCTATACAGGCGATAGTTGATATTAGGGAAGATATTGTCAATTTCTTCTACTTTTTCCAGCCAACCGCTATCAATTTTACCTTCTTTAATTTCATCATAGAGTTTGTGGAAACGCATTAAATGCGATCGCGTTCTTCTTACCGCATAAGGAACCATTGTTCCCGTCCGCATAATAAACGCCCAGTCAGAAGATTGTGCCAGCAACAACTCCCTTGCGGCTTGGTTGAGTGCTTTCCACTCCAATTCATCAGCAGGTTCTCGCCCTCCTAACTCAATCATTCTTTCTGCTGCTTTATGCAAGTGGGGATAAATCCAAGCATTAGTTTCATTTAACCAATACTCATGGAACCCTTTATAACCCCAACTCGATTGAGAAGGGCGACAAACTTGCTGCATCGGATTCTCGCGCAGATAATCTGCCAAGTGTGTCATCTGATAAGTACTTTGGTCATGCCATGACTTGCGGAACAAGTAATCAATAAACCAAGGGCCTTCATACCACCAGTGACCAAATAGTTCCGCATCATAAGGAGAAACTACAATTGGGGGGCGCTGCATCAAGTTGTAAAGATTTTCAACTTGACGTTCGCGATTATACATAAAGTTGCCCGCGTGTTCTGCTGCCTTTTCTTTTGCCCAGTAAGGGTCATATAGTGCCTTATCAGACAAACCAGCGCCACGACCTGTAATTTTATGGTACTTAATACCTGTATTTTTACGTTGCCCATTGGGCATGATGTAAGGCTTAATGTAGTCGTATTCTGCTTCCCAACCTAAATCTTTATAAAACTCTCGATATTCTCCTGCCCCTGGATATCCTACCTCTGACGACCAGACCTGCTGAGAACACTCATGGTCGCGACCGAATGCTGCTACACCTGTCTCGGTAAAAATCGGGGCATAAGTGCCAAAGCGGGGACGAGGACGCGCATACAAAATCCCATGACCATCAGTCAGGAAGTAGCGCAAACCCGCATCCGCTAACATCCGCTCTAAACCTTCATAGTAAGCACATTCTGGTAGCCAAATCCCCTTGGGAGGACGACCAAAGGTATCCTCATAATGTTCACAAGCTACCTTAATTTGCGCCCAAACTGCCTGGGGATACATCTTCATCAACGGCAAGTAACCGTGAGTAGCACCGCAGGTGATAATTTCTAGATTGTTGCTATCTTGAAATTGTTTAAAGGCTGTGATTAAATCACCGTTGTGATGTTCCCAAGTGTTGCGGATTTGGTTGAATTCGTGAGCGTAATGTTCTGCTAGATAACGGACATGACCATTTTGCTCGTTATGTTCAATTTCTTTTTCGGCTAATTCTTCTAATTTAGCTAAGTGTTCATCATAGCGTTCTTGCAGCAGGCGATCGCGTAACATCGACACCAATGGCGGTGTCATACTCATGGTGATTTTGAAGTCTATACCATCCCGCTTTAGCCCTTCAAAGACGTGCAGCAAAGGAATATAAGTTTCAGTGATAGCTTCATATAGCCATTCTTCTTCCAACACATAGTCACTTTCTGGATGCCGGACAAATGGTAGGTGGGCGTGAAGGACAAGAGCAACATAACCGATAGGCATAATGATTCAGGGGTAGTAGGTGGATATACAGGTGATGCAGGTTGCGGAATTTTACAGTATTTTAAGCTTTTCTCAGCAGTTTGCTACTGGTAGCTGAAAAGAAGCTCTTAAACTCTAGGCGTGTTCAAAATCTAAAATAGATATTAAATTTAGAGTAAATAATTAAACTCGACAAAAAGCCGAAAATTGCTGCTTTTGTCAAAGCGTGATTATTGTCCCCACTACTCACACAACAATAAATGCAGGCAGCTTTTGAAAAGCTTACCTATAAGGATGCGTCGCTACAGCTACTACTGTTTGTTGATCAACGTCCTAGCGCCCAAAAACAGATAGAGCAAATTTGTAGTTGTCTGGAAAGTCTTAAGCAAGATTTTCCTTTTGAACTGGAAGTTGTTGATGTGGGGCAGCAGCCTTATTGGGCGGAACATTTTAAAATTGTGGCAACCCCAACTCTGATTAAAATTTATCCTGAGCCAAAGCATACTCTTGCAGGGAGTAATTTGGTTGCTCAATTACAAACTTGGCTACCTCGTTGGCAAACTTCAGCCGCAGATTACTGGGAAACTAAAAAATCTCCAGCAGAATCACCGGAAACTACAACAGAAAAATCATTAAAAATAAATTCACTTGCTTATGCAACGGAAATTATTCAACTTTCAGATGAAATTTTTCGTTTGAAACAAGAAAAAGAAGAATTACTCAACCAGTTGCAATTTAAAGATCGAGCGATCGCAATTCTAGCTCATGACTTGCGTAATCCCCTAACAGCAGCTTCTCTGGCTATAGGAACACTAGAATTAACCCAAAATTTAAGTGATGATAAAAAACTGCAAATTTCGCCTACATTGATTAACCAATTAATCCAGCAAGCGCGAAATCAACTGCGGCTTATCGACAAGCTAATTACAGATATTTTACAAGCAGCAATCGGCAGCAGTACTAATTTGCACATCCAACCTCAAAAGTTAGATATCGCTGCTTTAGTTCATGATGTAATTAATCAGATACAAGAACGGATGCAGGCAAAATCGTTAAAACTAAAAACAGATATTCCTCAAGATTTGCCGTATGTTTATGTAGATGAAGAACGAGTGCGTCAGGTGATGATGAATTTAATAGATAATGCTATTAAATACACTCCAGCAGGTGGCAAGATTACGATCAGTATTTTCCACCGTACAACAGAAAAAGTGCAGGTAATTGTTTGTGATAATGGCCCTGGGATTCCAGAGGGGAATCTAGAACGAATTTTTGAAGATCACTTTCGTCTGCAACGCGATCAAGAACAAGATGGATATGGGCTAGGTTTATCTCTTTGTCGTCGAATTGTGCAGGCGCACTATGGGAAAATTTGGGTTGAGTCTATTCTTAGTGAGGGTAGCTGTTTTAACTTTACCTTGCCAGTTTATCGTTTTTAAGGAGTCAGCAGTCAGGATTCAGCCGTGATATATGATTGTTGGCGAAGGGCGTTGATTATTTGGATGTTTGCTTCGGGAAAGGTGTAGCGATCAAGTTCTTCTAAACTTACCCAACGAATTTCATCACATTCTATAGGCTGTGGTTCACCTGTGAGGTGGCTACAGTGATGTACTGTGAGGGTGACACGAAATTTAGTATAGTCGTGGTCGATAGTAATTAAGCGATCTCCCACAGCAATTTCTATTCCTAACTCTTCTAAAATCTCTCGTCGAATACACTCTTCAATTGTTTCACCCGTTTCTACTTTACCCCCTGGAAATTCCCACATACCTCCCATTAAACCTTCAGCACGTCGCCGATCAATCAATATTTGTCCTTGATCGTTCCAAATTACGGCAACGCCGATGAATTTGTGGGGTATAACGGAAAAAGTTTTAGACATGGGCAGATTCAACTGAGTGGTTAATTTATAGCGGTTAGCAGTCAGCGGTCAGCTTAGGCTACGCCACGGCGCAGAGCGCCTACAGCTTTTTTCAATGCCAATGTTTACAAGAGTTTCAGAATAGATACGCGTCCTAACCGCCAAGGCAGTTACTATACCAGAGCGTAGGCGTAGCCCGTCGTAGATATCGCGCAATTCTCCAAGCAAAGTATCATAATCCGACAGATTTAATCATCTATCTGTCGGAATGCTCAGTTGCTACAATTTTATTTTCTGAGGTTAACTTCAATGACGTTAAATCTCAAATTATTAGCTTAATTGACTAATTTTAAGATTGGGTTTCTGATTGTTGTAATGATTTTTCAAAAACCATACGCTGTTCAGCGTTGCGTAAGAAATAACCGCTCATCATGGCAGACGCTAATAAACGCCCTAAGTTTTCGCGGCTGGTATTAACAGTGATACCAAAATGTTCTGAAGGGAGATTTCCTAACAACCCCACAATATTGCGTTCCATTACTTGAAACACTTCTGAAGACATCGGTTTAGACAACTGACTAATAGTATCTGGACTCATGGATTGAACGTACTGCCACAGCAAGTTGCTGGATTCGTTCTCACCACTGAAAAATTCTGAGGATCGATTAGGTGCGTTGTTCACTGTAGCTCCTTGCAATTGCTCTGACGGCTATTGTTCTCAAAGGCAGGAAGTGGATTGTTGTTTTTAGATCTAATCGAATTTTAGATACCTACCCTTGGTTTCTATAAACTAATGTAACAGTTTGCTTCTAATACTGTAGTGAGTGGAACCGAACTATCATGTCGGATTATCTCACCTCAAGCATACTGTAGCGCGGATCAAAAACTTAACCCCCTAGCCCTCTTACCTTGCATCTAAAAACCCCTCTCCTTGTAGGAGAAGGGTTTGTGGAGAGGTCAGTATCCTTTAGGGTGAAGGTAAACAGTGCTATCACTCATCCGATCGCTATTAGCTTGCTATATACTCACCCATATCAGCTTTGCGCTTACGCAACTTGGCGAGTGCTTCTCGTTCAATTTGCCGTACTCGTTCACGGCTAATGCTGAGGCGATCGCCAATTTTGGCAAGAGTTAAGGGTTGCCCATCCGCCAATCCAAAACGTAGGGATAACACATCACGTTGCTGTTGTGTCAGATCTGACATGAGTTTCTCTAGATCGAGTTGCATTGCAGACTGGGTAACAAAGTCTTCTGGGGAAGGCCCTGTGTCTTCTAACAAATCTCCTAATTCTGTATCTTGATGATCCCCAACACGCAGATCTAAAGATAAAGGCTGACGCGCCCTTTCAAGATATTCCCGAACTTGCGGAGGAGTTAAGTCTAGTTCCTCTGCCAATTCTGTGACTGTAGCTGCTCGTCCGAGTTTTTGCGATAAACTGCGTTGAGCTTTTTTGATTTTATTTAGCTTTTCGGTGATATGGATTGGTAGCCGAATGGCGCGAGCTTTTTCTGCGATCGCACGGGTAATTGCTTGACGAATCCACCAGTAGGCGTAGGTAGAAAAGCGGTATCCTTTAGTGGGATCAAATTTCTCGACCCCTCGCTGCATTCCGATAGTACCTTCTTGAATCAAGTCTAGTAAGTCAATGTTGCGCTTAATATACTTTTTCGCAACTGACACTACTAACCGCAAATTGGCTTCGACCATTTTACGCTTGGCTAAATCAGCAGTTGCGATCGCCTGTTGCAGTTCTTGCTCTTCTAATTCACAAGCTTGCGCCCACTGGGCAATAGTTGGCTCATCACCTAGTTCTGCGATCAAAGCATTTTTTACGGCTCGTAAGGCAACTAAACGCTGTACCTGTTTTCCATAAAGAATTTCCTGCTCGTGAGTCAGCAGCGGCACACGGCCAATTTCTCGCAGGTAAGCGCGAACGGTGTCGGTGGAGGTCTGAGCAGTTTTCATGGCGCTGATTAATATGACGAAGGTAGTTGGTGTATTGATGTTTGTTAAATAGTCTTGACTAAATCTGTGAAATCACTCTTGAGCAAAAAAATTTTAGATGTGGCACACAGCAAGCAGATTAAGGATTATGGCAGGGATGCGCGCACATGAATATGTTTTAGCGGTGTTGAGCCAGTTTTTGCCGCCCCAATTCGTACCTGCTCATATCATCAAAATTAATACTCATAACTAAATATTAAAGAATTGTAACATTTAAAGAGAGTTTAATTCCTTTAGCTGTAAGCGCTCCTAGAGTTATTGACTTGGGATATATTTTTTGCTTATAGTGATTAATTTTCCAATTTGATTTGGTAAAAAGGCAGTAATCCCCTTTTTCCTTTAACATTTAGCCGACTTCTGAAACAAACCTGATGGTCTTGCTCATTATGAGAGTACCCACAATGGCGTTAAAAGGAAGCATCTTATACAACAAAATTGGCAACATTTTGCAGGAAAACCCCCCAGCACATAATGTAGAGACACGCCAATAGCGGGTCTTAAAGGAGAAGCAGAACCCAAGTCTTAATTAAGGAGTTTAATTACAGTAGAGCAATTGTAAGTTTTGGCGGATGTTTGTTAAAAATTTGATATTGAACAATTATCCCAAGTCAATGTATAAGATCACGTATACGTAAACGTATAACTTAAATATGTTAAATCAAACTTATGCCTCAAACTGTGTGGATTGCCAGACACGGAAATCGCTTGGACTTTGTGAACCCAGAATGGTTTAATACCGCCGAGCGACGCTATGACCCCCCTCTTTCTGATGACGGTTTAGTGCAAGCACAGCAATTAGCACAACGCTTAGTAGGAGAAAAAATTACTCATATTTTTGCTTCGCCTTTTTTGCGGACAGTACAAACTGCTTTTCAAGTAGCCGAAATCCTGGATTTACCAATAAAAGTTGAGTTTGGGTTGAGTGAATGGTTGAATCCGCACTGGATGACAGCTATGCCAGAAACATTGCCGTTAATAGGTTTAGCTGAAATTTTCCCCCGAATTGACCTTAATTATACTTCCCGTGTGACGGCAAATTATCCAGAAACTAGCGAACAAGTATTAAAACGCGCTGGAAAGACTGCACAACTATTAGCAACTGAGTTTCCAGAGAATATTTTATTAGTTGGTCATGGTGCATCGGTCTTGGGTATGGCAATGGGTTTACTAGATGTGACAGTGGAACCAGAAATCAATGCAGCTTTGTGTTGTTTAGTAAAACTGGTGCGTGATGGTCAAGAATGGGTAATGGAACTTAATGGCGATGTCTCTCACTTAAGTCAAGTTGAAAAAGCGATTCGGTTTAATTAGACCTCTCTAACCAAGAATGTAGAGACGTGCAGACTACGCCAACGCGCAGTGCATAGTGGAATTTCGCGTCTCTACAATGGTTCTAGGGTTAGTACCTTTAATTTCTGGAAATGTTTATTAGTCAAGAGTAAGGCGTGAAACTATAACATTACTTTGATACTCTCAGGGAAAAATTATAACTATGACATTATTACTAGCAGGAGATATCGGCGGTACTAAAACTAACTTGCGGCTGGTGCAGGTTGTAGAGGGAGGGAAATTAAATACTCTTTATCAAGAGATTTATCCTAGCCGCAAGTATTCAGATTTGCTGCCACTGGTACAGCAGTTTCTAGCAACAGCTAGTCAAAATTTGGGGGAGGAACAAAAGCCAGAAAAGGCAACTTTAGCGATCGCAGGCCCCATTGTTGACAATACATCTGTACTACCTAACCTGGGTTGGTCACTTAATGCTAAAAGTTTAGAGCAACATTTAGGGATCAAACCGATTAGTTTTATCAACGATTTTGCTGCCGTTGGTTATGGAATACTAGGTTTATCAGCATCAGAAATTCACACTTTGCAGGCGGGTTCACCTGATAAAGATGCTCCAATTTGTGTGATTGGCGCTGGTACGGGTTTAGGAGAAGGCTTTTTAATTCCGCAAGCAGATAGCTATCAAGTGTTTGCTACAGAAGGCGGACATTCTGACTTTGCGCCGAGATCGGAGTTGGAATTTAATTTTTTGAAGTACTTGCTAGATAAGCACAATATTGAACGAGTTTCTTATGATCGTGTGGTTTCAGGTCGGGGTATTGTAGCTTTATACCAGTTCTTACGAGATCGGCATTTTGCTGAGGAATCACTCGAAATTGCTCAAGTAGTTAGACAGTGGGAAGCAGAAGCCGGAAAAATTGAAAAGACTGTTGATCCGGCGGCGGTAATTTCTAAAGCAGCTTTAGAAAAACGCGATCGCCTGTGTCAACAGACAATGCAAATGTTTTTAGAAATATACGGTGCTGAGGCTGGTAATTTCGCTCTCAAAGTTCTGCCTTACGGCGGTGTTTATATTGCTGGTGGGATTGCTGCTAAGAATTTGCCGTTGCTTCAAAACGGAACTTTTATTCATGCTTTTAATGATAAAGGTCGGGTGAGTTCTGTACTGGAAAAGATGCCAGTTAATGTGATTCTGAATCAGGAAGTAGGATTAATTGGAGCAGCACTTTATGCTGCTAGATTGTAGTTAAGACTTTAGCTGGGTGGAAATAAATGTTACATTCAGACTGGTCATTAATAATTGTTAATTGTTAATTGTTAATTGATTATTACCCCTCACTCCTCATGAAACTAAAAATTTTGTTGCCATCAGTGCTAACCACTATGTTATTAAGTGGATATCCATTAGTTGAGCCAATTCACGGGCAACAGCCAGCTAATGCTAATAAATCTGTGTGGCAACAATTTACTTCGCCACAAGGCAAGTTTATGGTGTTAATGCCTGGGAAACCTAAACAGGTGAAACAAGCCTACCAAACACCATTAGGAGTAATTAATAGTCAGGGGTTTTTAGTTGAAAAGTCTGGCAAGAATGCAGCATACTTGGTTGCTTATTCTGACTTTCCGATTAATCTTAGTCCAAATAACTCTAACCAAATTTTGAATTGGGCAGGCAAGGGCATTTTGGGAGGAGTTAATGGTAAGTTAATCAGTCAACGCAGTTTTAAATTACAAGGATTTCCAGGGAGAGAATTTACATACCTAGCTACAGGTGGAATTTTTAAACACAGGATGTATTTGGTAAACCGACGGCTATATCAAGTAGTTGTGGTGACGAGTAAGGAACAGCAAAAGTATTTAGCTAAAAGTAATGCTGGTTTTTTGAATTCATTCAGATTGCGATCGCGGTAAGTAATTACAGGACTTACGCAAAAAAAGCCAGTGAGCAGGATGCTCGCACTACATCTAATCAACATTAATTGCTAATGTGTTCTCGTAGCGGGTGCGTAGCACCAAAGTCTCGCTCACTAACCCAGAATGCGTAAGTTCTAAGTTAGTTAAAAAATAAGTTTAGTTAAAAAATAAGTCGAGTCGTTGCTGAGATGCTTTGAGTGCTTCTTGGGGAGATTTTTTGCCTAGTAATACAGCTTCGATTGCTCTGCCGAGATTCTCTGATATGCGATTATAGCCAGGAAATATGGGACGCGATCGCGCTACGCTTGCTTGTTCCAAAAACACTTTTACTGCTGGCAATTTCGCTAAAAATTCTTGATAAGCAGGATTTTGACGCGCTTTGAGATTTACTGGTAAATACCCCGTACCTAGCGCCCACTCTGTTTGAAATTCCTCACTTAAAACATACTCTGCAAAGGTAAAGGCAGCACGTTCTCGTTCTGGATTAGTTTTTAAAATGAATAAATTTTCCCCACCTGTAGCTGTTGCTGATTTCACCCCTGCGGGAATGGGAAACACATTAAAATCAACGCCTGTCGATTGTAGTTGTCCGAGTGTCCAAGGCCCAGTTAGCTGCATAGCTACTTTACCAGCAAGGAAACCATCTAACTCATAACCGCGTTCTGGCAAAGATAAGACAGCAGAACCATCTTTAATTAAATTCTGCCAAAATTCTAAGGCGGCGATCGCTCCTTGATTTACTAAATTTACATTCTTGGCAGTGGCATCTTTCCCCGCATCAATCAGTTCCCCGCCACCACTCCACATAAACGGCAACCAATTAAATACCGTCCACTCTCCTTTTCCCAAAGGTAACAGCATCCCATGTTGATCTATCTGGTTGTCGCCATTGGTATCAACTGTTAATTTCCGCGCCACTTGACGCAACTCCTCCCAGGTTTTCGGCAACTGAGTAATTCCCGCAGCTTTAAATAAGCTAGGACGATAAAAAATCCCGACATTATTCGTACCAAAAGATACCGACCAAGTATGCCCCCCATATTCCATCGCTTCAAATAAGGCTGGGTCAATCTGATCTTTTAATGGTGATGTTGCCAGCAAATCTTCCAACGGGCGAATTGCGTTTAATTCTACTAATTGACCAGTCAGCATTGGGGAAAACCAGAGCAAATCAGGAACAGCATTCCCCACCACAGCAGCCAAAATTTTTGGCAATTGCTGGTCTGGTTGTCCAATATATAATGATTCAACTTGAATGTTGGGATGTGTTTGATTAAATTTGTTTACAAGTGATTGCAATACATCTCGGTTAGGTGGTGGATTTACACCTTGCCAGAGTGTTAAATTGATCGCGCCCTCTGTGTGGGTCGGTTTGGCTACTAGCTGACATCCTGTTATCCCTAGTAGGAGAATACTCAAAATCAAGCTGATGCTGATATTTATGCCTTGCTGTTGTAAAAATTTCCGACTTTTTTGCCATGCTATCGCTCTTGTTGGCAAACTGCTAGTTAAACGAAATAAGGTAAAAATATTTTCCATATAAAAATAATAAAATAATCATTTAATTTATGGCAATAATTATGGTTTTGATTAATTAACCACAGATGAACACAGGTCAAAATGATTACTGAGCAATATATGGATGCGATTAAAACTATGTTAATTGCTGATGCTGCTCCTGATATTTTGTATTTAGATACTTTGGAAGCTTTTTTAGTAAGGAAATATGGGGTTATTCAAAATTAAAATTATTACAGCAAAAAAGATTTTGATTTAGCTGATATTCAACCAGCGTGGCTTAATGCCTTCCATCAAAATGGTAAAATTTACGGTTTACCTCAATATTTTTCTACTTTTTATAGCAAAAAGGCTTTTAATGAAGTAAAACTAAAACAACCTCCTAAAACTTGGCAGCAGGTTTTAGAATACTCTAAAAAACTTACTTAATCAAACATAAACTGGTGGCAAGCAAAGGAGGCGAAGGAGGCATTAGAATAAAATATGCAGGATAGCACAGCAAAACTCCAGGCAGGAATGTCTATAACCCCAACTGCGTCAGCCGATGAAATTAACGAACCAACGCAACAGACAGTACTGCTTAATCGGATTGTTTTCGATATCCGCAATACGCTAATTGTAGATGAAATTCTCCAAAAAACTGTTGATAGCTTACATCAAGCACTGAATTTGAGCGGTTGTGCAAGTTTTCAGCCAAATTCCAGCAATTTATTGAAAGTTAGCCACGTCAGCGTTGCTACTGTTCATGGGGAAAAGCTGATTGGTACAACTAGCAAAATTTATACTGATTACTATCAAGCATTATCGCAAGGCGAAACAGTAGTTATAGAAAATATTGAGGCAAGTCTCGCACTTGAAATTCAGTCAGCAGATATAGCTGATGGGATTAGCCGTTTGATCCTGGTTCCGCTAGTATATGAGCAGAAATATTTAGGCGGAATTAGTTTGTTTCAATTTGATCTAAAAAGGGAATGGACTACTAAAGAATTATATTTTGTAGAAGCGATCGCCCAACACTGTGCAGTTGCTCTTTACCAAGCAAAATTGTATCAAAAAGCACAAACAGAAATTGCCCAGCGACAGCAATCAGAAACTTTATTACTCCAAACTACTTCAGAACTGCACTCACTGTTTCAAGTATTTCCTGATATATATTTTCGTCTAGCTAGCGATGGCACTATTTTAAGTTACCACGCTGGCGCATCGGTGGAATTATATGTAGCACCAGAGAAGTTTCTTAATAAACGTCTGCAAGATGTTTTGCCAGAAAATGTGGGGGATCAATGTTACAAAGCATTTCTTCAGGTTTTGGAAACTAACTCGTTAGTAGCTGTAGAATACTCATTACCGCTACCTAGTGGTGAAAAGAATTTTGAAGCTAGGTTCTTGCCATCACAGGATCAGCAAGTAATCGTGATTGTGCGTGAGATTACTCAGCGTAAGCAAATAGAATTAGCACTACAAGCAGCTAAAGAACAGCTAGAAATTAAAGTTACTGAACGTACTGCTCAATTAACTAATGCTAACGCGCAATTACAAACAGAAATTTCGGAACACCAGTGGACAGCAAATCTGTTAGCTGGTCAAAATCGCATCATGGAAATGATTGCCAAAGGTGCATCGCTTCGCTCATGTTTAAATGTAATTGCTCAGTTTATTGAAAAACAGTCTGGTGAAGTTGCGTGTGCGATCGCGCTGCTGGCAGAAAATGGAATTAATTTGAAATCTTATATCGCTCCTAGTCTGCCTAAAAACTATCTCCAAAGCCTTAAGTTACTAGGAATTAGCCCAAATTTTGCTTCATGCGACATCGGCGATTGTTATCGGCAAACTGTAATTGTATCAGATATTGCTACTGATCCCAAGTGGCAAAACTTTAGGAATTTAGGATTAAGTAATGGGTTACGAGCTTGTTTTTCGACACCGATATTAGCAACTTCCGGTGACGTATTAGGTATTTTAGAACTGTACTATCGCACACCGCGTCCGCCTAATTTGAGCGATCGCAAATTGGTTGATATCTTTACTCAAATAGCAGGAATTGCGATCGAGCGTCAACGAGTAGAAGAGTCTCGGCAAAGAAGCAAACAGCGATTCCAAAATTTAGTAGAAACTACTAGCGATTGGGTGTGGGAGGTAAATGAAAACGCGGTTTATACTTACGTTAGCCCCAAAATTCGCGATTTATTAGGTTATGAACCAGAGGAAATTTTAGGTAAAACTCCTTTTGATTTGATGCCAGCAGAAGAAGCTAAACGTATTGCTAACACTTTTTCGGCAGTTTTTACCGCACAACAACCAATATCAGGATTAGAAAATACTAATTTGCACAAAAATGGTCATCAGGTAATTTTAGAAACCAGTGGTGTGCCAATTTTTGATGCCGATGGAAATTTTAGGGGATATCGTGGTATTGACCGAGATATTACTGAACGCAAACAGGCTGAAGAAGCTTTGCGAATTAGTGAAAATCGTTTACGAGCAATTATTGATGCTGAACCAGAATGTGTAAAATTAGTTGCTGCCGATGGTACTTTACTAGAAATTAATCCTGCTGGCAGAGCGATGATTGAGGCAGATAATGCTGAAGCAGTGATTGGTAAATCAGTTTATGATTTAGTTGCTCCTGAATATAGACAAGCGTATCAAGCATTAAATGAAAGAGTTTGTCAAGGTAATAAAGGTAAGCTCGAAGTAGAGTTTATTGGATGCAAAGGAAAGCGTATATGGATGGAAACTCATGCAGTACCTTTGCGGAATGAAGCTGATGGCAGTTTAATCCAATTAGCGATCGCTCGTGATATTACTGAACGCAAACAGACAGAGCAAGCACTTAAAGAAAGCGAAGAAAAGTTCCGTAATTTAGTTGAGTATACTAACGATTGGGTGTGGGCAAGTAATCTTGATGGCTTATTTACCTACGTTAATCCTAAAGTGCGGGATATTTTAGGATATGAACCCCAGGAAATCATTGGTAAAACTGTTTACGAATTGATGTCTGTGGATGAAGCAAATCGCTTTGCTGAAGTTCTTCAGCCGTTTATCTCTAATGGAGAACCGTTCAATAATTTGGAAAAAACACTAATTCATAAAAATGGTCATCGAGTTATTTTAGAAAGTAGTGGTTCTCCTGTGTGCGATCGCCAAGGAATTTTACAAGGTTATCGCGGCATAACTCGTGATATTACCGAGCGCAAACACGCAGAACAAGAGATGGTTAAGGCGCTAGAAAAAGAAAAAGAACTTAGTGAACTTAAATCTAGTTTTGTGTCAATGACATCCCATGAGTTTCGCACGCCGATGTCTACAATTCTGTCTTCATCAGAATTACTAGAACATTACCACAACAAATTTACTGAAGAAAAAAGACTAGCGCATCTGCATCGAATTCAATCAGCTATTCACCAAATGACTCAACTGTTAAATGATGTATTAACTATTGGTAGAGCAGAAGCGAGACAACTTAAATTTCAGCCAGAATTGCTGGATTTAGAAAATTTTTGTCAAAAGTTTACAGAAGAAATGCAACTGAGCATTGGAAATTCTCACAAAATTATTTTTAGTAAGCAAGGAAAAAATCGACCTACTTATATGGATGAGAAATTACTCAGACATATTTTTAGTAATTTACTTTCAAATGCTGTTAAGTATTCTCCTCAAGGCAGTACTATTTTTTGGAAATTAGATTTTGAGAGCGTTCGCGCAGCGACTCCTGTGGAGTCTCGCGCCATCTTCCAAGTTCAGGATCAGGGAATTGGCATTCCAGAAACAGATCAAAAAAGACTGTTTGACTCCTTCTTTAGAGGAACTAATGTGGGGATGATTCCAGGGACGGGACTGGGATTAGCGATTCTCAAAAATTGTGTAGATCTGCACGGTGGCGAAATCAGCCTTAGTAGTCAAGTAGGCGTTGGTACAACATTTACCGTAATACTACCTTTGCACTACGAAGCAAGCTTAGAAAGAAATCCGCAAATTTACGAGGATCAAGATTATGGCATAGTTTGATAAAATGTCTCTGTCTATTGGTGTTCAAATTAAGGTAAATTTCTCAAAACTAAAGCAATAATTTTGTCAGCAATAGGAATAAACAACAACTAATAGCGTATTATTTACCTCTGCATCTAAACCTCGCGCTGATATCAACTGTTAAGCTGCCGCAAGATTAAATATTTTTGTAAAGAGAAATTATTAACAATTTTTTTTCTAAGTAATTTCCCATGTACTTTAAGGCTGATTAATTAAGTAGGATAGTTTTAACAATAAAAGTTAAATGAATGCAGCCAGCACCTTTACCGAATAACGAAGCACAGAGACTTGCAGCACTTCTAGAATATGAAGTGTTAGATACTGAGGCTGAACCAGGGTTTGATCAAATCACTCATTTAGCCTCATATATTTGTCAGACACCAATTGCCTTAGTTAGCTTAATTGATAGTGAGCGACAATGGTTTAAGTCTCATCTGGGTTTAACCGCAACCGAAACTTGTCGTGATATAGCTTTTTGCGCTCACGTCATTCTGCAAAATCAAGTAATGGTGGTTGAGGATGCTTTAAATGATGAACGATTTGCCACTAATCCCCTCGTCACCTCTGATCCTCATATTAGATTTTACGCGGGCGCACCTCTGATTAATCCCGATGGCTTGGCACTAGGGACTTTGTGCGTAATTGACTATGTACCGCGTCAATTGAACTTGCAACAACAAGAAGCTTTAACGATGTTAGCTCATCAAGTGATGGCGCAATTAGAGTTAAGGCGCACTGTAGCTGCTTTGAAGGAAGCTATTATTGAGCGAAAACGTGCAGAAGCAGAACTGCGGATAGCTTTGGAGAAAGAAAAAGAACTCAGCGAACTCAAATCTCGCTTTGTCTGTATGACTTCCCATGAGTTTCGCACACCGATATCTACAATTTTAGCTTCGGCTGAATTACTAGAAATTTATAGCCATAAGCTTTCTGAGCCTAAAAAAGTTGGACATTTGCATCGTATTCAAGGGGCTGTGCGAAGAATGACAGACCTTTTGAATGATGTCTTGGTTATGGGTAAAGCAGAAGCCGGAAAATTACAGTTAAAACCGACACCGCTAGATTTGGCAGAATTTTGCCAAAAATTGGTGCAAGAAATCCTCATTATTGATAATCATCAACACAGCATTACCTTTGTTGCTCAAGGTTCCTGTAGCATAGCAGGGGCAAGCCCAGAATCGGCACTACAAAGCCGTGAACCTGAGCCAACTAATTGTCAATCGCTTGAACTTCCTTGCTTTGATGAAAAATTGCTCCGACAAATTGTGAGTAATTTGCTATCAAATGCGATTAAATATTCACCTGCTGGTAGCCAACTAGATTTTGTACTAAATTGTCAGAATGAAGAAGTAATTTTTCAAATCAAAGATCAAGGTATTGGTATTCCCCCAGCAGACCAATTACACTTGTTTGAGTCTTTCTATCGGGCTAGTAATGTCGGTAATATTTCTGGAACAGGTCTAGGGCTGGCAATCGTGAAGAAATGTGTGGATTTACATAGAGGTAAAATTGCTGTTAATAGTGAAGTCGGGGTAGGCACAAAGTTTACAGTGACGCTGCCGTTATACAACTCGATACCAACTGATGATCAAGATTCTAATAATTGAAGACGAGGAACCACTTCGGGAAAACATTCTGGCATTGCTTGAGACTGATGGCTTTGATGTCTTTGGCTCAGAAAATGGTCGCCTTGGTGTGCAGTTGGCTCTGGAGATTTTACCGGATTTGATTTTGTGTGATGTGATGATGCCGGAACTTGATGGTTACGGTGTTTTGACCGAGTTGCGCGAAAATCCAATTTTGGCAGCAGTACCGTTTATTTTTTTGACTGCTAAAGCTACCAAGGCTGATTTACGCCAAGGGATGGAATTGGGAGCGGATGACTATCTAACTAAGCCATTTACGCGGGCTGAGTTATTGAGAGCTATAACTACTAGACTGAAAAAACAAGCAAGTATTCAGCAGGCGTACAACACTAAAGCCAATCCAGCAACAGAAGCACCAAGTTACTTTGTCTATTACGACAACTTGACCAACTTACCAAATCGCACTTTGCTTCAAGAGCGGCTCAATCAGATATTACAAGTAAATTACAATCAACAAATTCCAATTCTGTGTATTGGTTTAGATCGCTTTCAGCGGATTAGCGATACTCTTGGTACAGTAGTTACCGATTTAGTAGTGCGCTCAGTAGCTGAAAGGCTAACTACTTGTGTCGCTGACCATGATACGCTTGCTCGTTTTAGCAATGATCAATTTGTGATCGTCTTTACTACGATTACTCAAAAGCAAGATATTGCTGATTTTTCTCAAATAATTTTAGATGTTTTATCTCGACCTTTGAAGGTCAACGAACAAGAACTATTTATTACTGCTAGTATCGGCATCAGTTTTTATCCCAACAATAGTAGGGATGTTGAAATTTTGCTCAATCAGGCAGATTTAGCAATGTCTCAGGCTAGAAAACAAGGCGGTAACAACTATCAGTTTTATACTACCCAGTTGCAGCTACTTTCTCTAGCACCATTATCACTAGAAACAGATTTGCGCTATGCCTTGGAACGGGAAGAATTTGAGGTGTTATATCAGCCTCAAGTTGATATGCGTACTGGGCAAATTGTTGGTGCTGAAGCTTTGCTACGTTGGCATCATCCAGAAAAAAAACTAATTTCTCCCGTAGAATTTATTCCGATAGCAGAAGAAACTGGCTTGATTATTCCTATTGGAGAATGGGTGCTACGCACAGCCTGTATTCAAACTAAGTTATGGCAAAATGGTGGGTTTGAAAACCTCAATATAGCAGTTAATTTGTCAGTATATCAATTTAATCAAAAAAATATTATTGAAAAAGTATGTGATATTTTAAGAGAAACAGGTTTAAATCCTGCAACTCTAGAATTAGAGTTAACAGAAAGTAGTATTGTACAAAATCCTGAAGCTACTCGCAAGATTTTTAGTGAGTTAAAATTGCTAGGAATTCAAATTTCTATAGATGATTTTGGCACGGGATATTCTTCTTTATCTTATTTACAACAATTTCCTTTTGATACCTTGAAAGTTGATAAATGTTTTGTTCGTAATATTGCCAATGACTCTAAAAATGCCGCAATTACAACAGCTATTATTCAAATGGCTCATGGTTTAAAGTTAAAGGTAATTGCTGAGGGTGTTGAAACGCAAGCCGAACAATATTTTCTATCTCAGCATGAATGCGATGCTATGCAAGGTTATCTATTTAGCCGACCTGTACCAGCTAAAGAGTTTGAAAAGTTACTAATCGAGGGCAAACGGTTAGGATTATAAGTTGTAATACTTTTAATTTGTCTGTTTTGGTAGAGAGAAGAGAGGAGAGAAAGGAATTAGCAGAATGTTACAACTGTTAACTGATAATTGGTAATTGTTAATTGTTAATTGTTAATTGATTATGGCGGGACATAGTAAATGGGCGAATATTAAGCGCCAAAAAGCGAGAGTGGATGCTGTTAAGGGTAAAACGTTTACTCAGCTTTCACGAGCGATTATTGTGGCGGCTCGCAGTGGTATACCAGATCCAGAGGGGAATTTTCAACTGCGGACAGCTATTGAAAAGGCAAAGGCGGCGGGTATTCCGAATGATAATATTGAACGTGCGATCGCTAAAGGTGCTGGAACTTGGGATGGTGGTAGCGCACAGTTAGAAGCGATTCGCTATGAAGGTTATGGTAGCGGTGGCGTAGCTATTTTAATTGAAGCATTGACAGATAATCGCAATCGTACTGCGGCGGATTTAAGGGCTGCTTTTAGTAAGAGAGGCGGTAATTTAGGTGAAACCGGATGCGTTGGTTGGATGTTTGAGCAAAAAGGTGTCTGTCGTTTAGAAGGGAAAGTTCAGGAAGATGAGTTATTAGAAGCATCTGTGGAAGGTGGAGCCGAGTATTACGAGTTGATTGCAGATGAGGATGTTGAGGGCGCAGAAGTATTTACTGAGGTGGGAAATTTAGAAATACTTCAAAAAACGTTAAAAGCTAAAGGCTTTAATGTGACCGATCTAGAACTGCGCTGGATACCTAATAATACAGTGGAAGTAACTGATATTGATCTGGCGCGATCGCTTCTTAAACTAATAGATATTCTAGAAGGGTTAGATGATGTGCAAAATGTTACAGCCAACTTTGAAATGTCTGATGAATTAATGACAATGAGTGTAGCTTAAATATTGCGCTGACGCGCACCATCCCCGCAGGTTCGGGGATGGTTGGAGAGGGTTGTAAGCTGTTGTGTTTCGCGCATTTTATGTTTTAGGGAGAGAGGAGAGAGGGTTATAGTGTTTGATAATTTTTCTCTCAATTATAAAATGTATAAGTGTATTTGCGCGTTAGCTTACTACATTTAGATGCAAAGTGCTGTTATTAGCTGGGTAGAAATAAACTTAACCTCAAGGCTGGTAATTATTAATTGTTCTTCCGTCTATTATAGAAAGTAGTACCTTAATATAACCTAGTTGATAAAAATTTACATTTTCACATAAATATTATTACTTGTTTTAGTTAAGAAACCCGCAGAACAAAGACCTAACTGATAAGTCAGCGCTTGCACTATCACACTCTACTAAAAAGCACATATAATTTCTGACAATCTGAAAAATCAGACATGAACCTTACTATTGCTGATTTTCTTCATCAATATAAATAAGAGGAATTAATGAACGGTGATCAAACTTATCAAAGTGTCATTTTTCTAGTAGATGATACACCTACAAATTTAGAAGTACTTATAAATGTTTTAGATAATTCTGGCTTTCAGGTTTTAGTAGCTGAAGATGGCGAAAGTGCGATTGAAAAAATTGATTATGCCCAACCAGATTTAATTTTGTTAGATGTACTCATGCCTGGAATAGATGGGTTTGAAACTTGTAGACGCTTGAAAGCTAATGAATCTACCCAAAATATCCCGATCATTTTTATGACGGCGCTATCTGAAACCCTTGATAAAGTGACTGGTTTGAATTTGGGAGCAGTTGATTACATTACTAAACCTCTTCAGCATGAGGAAGTTTTAGCGCGTATAAAAATTCACCTTTGTATCCAGCAGTTAACTAATCAATTAAAACAGAAAAATATTTTTCTAGAACAACTCACATCAGAATTAGAACAACGAGTAGAAGCGCGAACAAAGGAACTTTCTCAATCTAATCAATTACTGCAACAGGAAATTAGAGAAAGATTAGCAGCAGAAGCAAAGCTTTTGGAACGTACCCGCCTTGCAGAATTAAATGCAGATATTGGGGCTGCTTTGAGTCGTAATTATAATTTATCAAAAATTCTCCAAGAGTGTGCCGAAGCTGTAGTTATAAATTTGGATGCCGCGTTTGTTGGCATCTGGACGCTGAAAGAAGCGCATAATATGCTGGAGTTACAAGCTTCAGCAGGTATGTGTACTAACCTAAACAATTCTTATAGTCGGATACCTGTAGGCAAATATAAAATTGGTTGGATTGCTGCACACCGTCAACCACACTTGACGAATAGTGTGATTGGCGACCCAATGATTAAAGATCAAGAATGGGCGAAACAGGAAAAAATAGTTGCTTTTGCTGGTTATCCCCTAATTGTTGAGGAACGATTGTTCGGTGTAATAGCAATGTTTGCACGTCAATCTTTACCAGCAATAACTTTAGAAGCAATGGCATCTGTGGCGAATAACATTGCGTTAGGTATTCAGGGTAAACAGACTGAGTTAGCGTTGCAGGAAAGTGAGGAACGGTTTCGCTCCTTTGCAGAAAATGTTCGTCAGGTGTTTTGGATGACTAACAAAGATAGTACTTCAATCATCTACATTAGTCCTGCCTACGAAAAAATATGGGGTCGTAACTGCGAAAGATTGTATGAAAAACCCCTGGCTTTTTTCGAGGCAATTCATCCAGAAGATCAAGAAAAAGTGTTTGCTGCAATTAAAACACAAATTAATGGTGAGTATGATCAGGAATATCGGATTATTCAACCGAAGGGCAATATTAGGTGGATTCGCGATCGCGCTTTTCCGATTCAAAATGAATTAGGGCAAGTTTACCGCATAGTAGGCGTGGCTGAAGATATTACAGATCGTAAACTTGCCGAAGAAGAAATTCATAACGCTCTAACGAAAGAAAAAGAACTTAGCCAACTCAAATCACGCTTTATTACTATCGCCTCCCATGAGTTCCGCACACCTCTAACTACTATCTTGTCTGCGGCTCAAGCCCTCAGAACTTATTTTCATAATTGGACAGAGGAAAAAAAATTCGCTTATTTGCAATATATCGAAGATGCTGTTGAACACATGAGCGGGTTATTAAACGATGTCCTAGTAATTGCGAAAGCCGAAGCGGGCAAACTAGAATTTAGTCCCCTAGAAATGGATTTAGTAGAATTCTGTAGCGAACTAACTGAGGAGATACAACTTAATGATAGCAATCGGCATAAAATCAACTTTATTATTTGCTCTAATTGCTTTGGGGTATCAGCAAGTAGTGTCCTAGCTGATATGGATGAAAATCTACTTCGGCAAATTTTTAGTAATTTACTTGCTAATGCTATCAAATATTCCCCATCTGACAGTGCAGTGCAATTTAAACTGACTTGTGAAAATGATTATGCCATTTTTCAGATTCAAGACTCAGGTATTGGCATTCCACTTAAAGACCAAAAACTGCTATTTGACCCATTTCATCGAGCGGAAAATGTTGGCAATATTCCTGGTACAGGGTTAGGGTTAACAATTGTAAAAAACTCTTGTTCTCTACACGGTGGTAGCATCAGCGTAGATAGCGAAGTTGGAAAAGGGACAACATTTACAGTGATTTTACCATTAAGAACCCAAACCAAAATAAATGAATAAAATTTTAGTAATTGAAGACGACAATATAATTCGAGACATTATTGTAGATATTTTAAAATCTGAAAAATTTCAGACTTTTGATGCTGATAATGGCGAAACTGGGGTTGAGTTAGCGTTGCAACATTTGCCCGATTTGATAGTTTGTGACGTGATGATGCCGAAAATGAGCGGTCATGATGTGTTAAAAATTTTACGTGAAAATTCTTTGACTGCTACAATTCCATTTATTTTTATTACAGCTAAAGCCGATCATGATTCTATCCGTGAAGGCATGGAATTAGGCGCTGATGACTACTTAACAAAACCCTTTAATAATAAACAGTTAATAGCTGCGATCGCTAGTAGGCTTAAAAACAAAGCAATTGTCAATGAACAGATTCAGCAAAAAATTGATGAATTGCGTTATAACTTAGCTGAACAAGCAGCATTACTTGATATTACAACTGACGCTATTATCGTTCAAGATTTATCTAACCATGTTTTGTTTTGGAACAAAGGCGCTGAACGTCTTTATGGATGGTTAGCAGACGAAGCTTTAGGTAAAAATGCTTTAGAAATTTTATATAATAAAGATTCAACTCAACTAGAAACCCCTCAGCAAACTATTACCACAATTGGTGAATGGCAGGGAGAATTAGATCAAATTACCAAAGCGGGTATTAAGCTTATTGTGGCAAGCCGTTGGGTACTAATGCGCGATCAAAAAGGGCAACCAAAATCAATACTTACTGTATCGACAAATATTACCGAAAAAAAGCAACTAGAAGACCAATTTTTCCGCACTCAACGATTGGAAAGTCTGGGGATACTTGCTGGGGGTATTGCTCATGATTTGAATAATGTGTTGACACCAATTATGATGGCTGTTCAACTCCTACAATTAAAATTTAGTGATGCCCAAAGCACAAAATGGTTGACCCTTCTGGAAACAAATGTTAGACGTGGCGCTGATTTAGTTAAACAAGTGTTATCCTTTGCACGTGGAATTCAAGGTGAGCGAACCATCATTCAGACTAGCCATTTAATTAATGAACTTAAGCAGTTTTCCTCAGAAACTTTCCCTAAATCTATAAAAATTTATACAGATATAAAATCCTCTCTGCAAGCTATAGTTGGAGATGCTACACAACTACATCAAGTCTTCCTCAACCTCTGTGTCAATGCGCGTGATGCTATGCCTGATGGAGGAACTTTGACAATTGATGCCGAAAATATTTATCTTGATGAACACTATACTCGGATGAATATTGATGCTCATGTCGGTAACTATATTGTGATTACAGTATCAGATACAGGCATTGGTATACCTAACGATATTATGGAGAAAATATTTTACCCATTTTTTACTACAAAAGAGGTGGGTAAAGGCACAGGGCTTGGTCTTTCAACAGTGATTGGAATTGTTAAAAGTCATGGAGGCTTCGTAAAAGTAAAGAGCGAAGTTGGTAAAGGAACACAGTTTAAAGTGTATTTGCCAGCAACGGAAACAACAGTAAAAAGTGTAGATTCTAATTCTAGCCAATTAGTACAGCAAGGACAGGGAGAATTAATTCTTATTGTTGAAGACGAAGATGGTATTCGTGAAATTACCAAAACATTATTAGAAAAAAATGGTTATCAAGCAATAACTGCTAATGATGGTATGGACGCAATTGCTTTATATACACAATATAATTTCAAAGTTGATGCAGTTATACTCGATATAATGATGCCTTCAATGGATGGGTTGACAACTATCCGCGTCCTTGAAAAAATTAATCCAGAAGTTCAGATCATCGCTGTTAGTGGGCTGACATCTAATCAAAAAGTTACGGAACTTAAAAGTTCTTGTGTTAAAGCTTTTTTGTCTAAACCCTACACTTCAAATGAATTGTTAGATCAATTGCATCGGGTATTGAGTAAACCAAAAAGTCTTGTGTAAGGAGTCAGGAGTTAGGAGTCAGCTTTTGCGTTTTTTTAGCTTCCTCTGCTTTTTACTAATGACTAACAATCAGTGCGATCGCATTCAGCAACTCGGCTGGATGAAAAGGCTTAGTATAATAAGCTATTGCCCCTAAACTCGCTGCTTTCTCGCGGTGGCGCTGATTTTCCCTAGATGTCAACATCATAGTTGGCAAGTTGTACCAACGATCGTGGGCGCGAATTTCTTTAAGTAAAGCAAAACCATCCATCCGAGGCATTTCAATATCAGAAATAACTAAATCATATTGCTGCACAGATTGATTCAGTTTTTCTAATGCTTCTTTGCCGTCTCGACATTCTACAACTTGATATCCTGATTGGGTTAGTATTCGATTTAACAACCGACGCACTGCAATAGAATCATCCACTATTAAAATAGTTGAAACATCAGAATTTTGTGGGGCAGGGGGGATCTCTGCTACTGTTGGTGCAATTAACACACCCAAATGGCTAGGGGATAAAACTGGTACAACTTCACCAGTACCTAATACTGTACATCCTGCAAGATAAGCAGGTATAGGGATAGTTTTATCAAAAGGTTTTAAAACCAATTCTTTTTCTGCAATTAGCGCATCTACAGCTACAACAATTAATTCACCTTCTACGTCTAAAACAATTCCTATATTTGGATTGAAGCTGGTGGAGGTTGAGATTAAATCGAGTTGGGTATAAGGAAGTAATTTTATTAATGAAAATAGGGGAATATTTTGCTTGCGCCAATTAATACTATCAGGCAATGCTAAACTAGGATTGCCATATTCAGCTAAGTGAACAATTTCTAAAACGTTGATTGATGGAATTGCTAATGTTTGCTGCTGACATCGGCAAAGTAATAACGGTAAAATACTTAATGTTAAAGGAACAGTAATTGTAAAAGTTGTTCCTTGTCCTAATTCAGTTTTAACTTTAACTGAACCTTGTAGTCGAGCAACTTGCGATCGCACTACATCCAATCCTACCCCTCTACCAGAAATATCCGTTACTGTTGCCGCAGTCGAAAAACCAGGCATAAACAAAAATTCAATTATTTCCTCTTTACTTAACTCAATAAACTTTAAACGGCACAACCCCATCTTTACAGCTTTTTTATAAATCTTCTGGTAATCAATCCCACGGCCATCATCAGCAATTTTAACTAATACTTGATTACCTTTAACTACTGCCGATAAAGTAATTTTAGCAGGTGTTAATTTATCTAATTTTATCCGTTCCTGATTACTTTCAATACCATGATCAAAAGCATTACGCAGCAAGTGAGTTAAAGGGGTTTGTAATTGTTCTAAAATTACCTGATCTATTAGTGTATTTCCACCTATAACTTCTAAATCCACTGATTTGTTATACCGCTCATTGAGCATTTTTAAAGGTGCAACAAATCTATCAGCTAAAACTTTAAACTGTAGTAATCTAGATTCCGTTAAGTCATTGCGTAAACTATCTAATTGCTGATGTAGTTGTTGCAACCCCTCTTGTAATTCACGGGTAAGCAAATCCAAATCAGAACGGCTTTCCTCAACCCGCACCATCACTTCTTGAAAATCTTGTAAAGTTGTATGAATTCCTGAATATTGATCAAATTCTAAAGCATCAAATTCAGCGTCTATAAAACTTTTTACTCCTAGCTTTAAATGCTCGTTACCATAAGACGTACTACCAGCTAACAACGGTGTTGCCATTTGATCATAAAATTCCTTTACTTGTTGGCGGAGTGGCTCCATTTGTTGAGTTTGTTTTTTCAACATTAAACTAACTTGATGAAGTTGCGCCTGATATAAATAAAGACTTTCGTGATTAATTAGCAACTCACCGACTGTATTACTCATCCGATCCAGCTTAGTAACCGGAATCCGTAAATTTAAGTTAAAATTATTTATATCTGTAGTTTTATTATTATTATCTTCTTGATTATTAGTACTAACAGCAGATGACTCAGTACTTAATCTGTGTTTATCTTTGTTTATCTGTGGTGGTAAATCTTCTTTCTTCTTGACTGACTTATCTAACGACTCAGAAACCTTCTTAGGTGTATTTTGCGGTGGTTTTGGGTTGAGAGTTTGCGATCGCTGTTGTCGAATATAATTAATTATCTTTGGCGCTAATTTGACTAAAGATGGTTGTGTTTGCTTAAGTACTTGGCTAATTTTATGAGATGTCTCAACTAACCAAGTTAAATTTAGTGTTTGCCCTAAAAGCAAACATTCTTCTACTAAATTATTTAAAGCATCATGCAAAATAGTTGTTTGGGTAGATTTTCCAGATGTAGGTAATAAATTTTCAACTTTTTGCAAACAATCTTCTAAATCAATCTCTAACGCTATTTTTATAAATGATGGATTGATATTAATACCGTTAGCATTTCCAGAAAGATTAGCATTATTCTGAGAAAGATGATTCAGAAAATCTTCCAGTGCTGTAACTAGAGCTAAAGGTGCATCTTGGCTGACTGTAATATTTTGACTACTAGCAGCTTCAGCAATTAAATCGCTAATTTGTTCAACACCCAAATTTAATAACTCATAAGCCAAATCTAAATCTGCTACGCGCCCTTCTAGCAAGGCTTGTAACAAATCTTCTAACTTATGAGCAAGCTGACTAAGAGTGTCTAATTCAGATAAACCTGCGCCACCTTTAATCGTGTGTGCTGCAAGCATTAAATTTTTATATTCAGCTTGCAAATTAATTGCAGCATCGCCAGATTTTAATCGCTCAATTCCCTGTTCTAGTATAGCTAGATAATCAGGGGCATCTTCGTATAAAAAGCAAGCGCGGGCTTCTTGTAAAATAGCTTCTAAATTAGCCTGAGTTAACGCCATTTTTATACCTGGAAGCGAGAAACAGAATTTTGAAGTTCTTTAGCAACTTCAACTAATTTTTGTAAATCAGTCGATACCACCTTTGATTCTGAAGAAGTCGTTTTTGCGATCGCAGCTACATCATACATAGTTTTACTCACCATTTGTGCTGCTTGCGCTTGTGAAACCGTACTCCCAGAAATTGACTGCAACAAGCTGTCAATTTCTTTACTAATTCCAGCTAATTGTTGCAAAGTTTGTTTAGTATCTGCAACCAACTTTGTCCCCGTGACTACATGAGTAGTACTAGCTTCCATCGTTTGCATTACTTCAACAGTTTCTTGCTGAATTGTATTAATAAATTGCTCAATTTCCTTAGCCGAATCTGTCACCCTTTCAGCCAAACGTCGTACTTCATCAGCAACAACTCTAAATCCTTGCCCATTTTCTCCCGCCCTAGAAGCTTCAATTGAAGCATTAAACGCTAGTAAATTAGTTTTTTCAGAAATTCCTGAAATCAGATGCACAATTTTCGAGATTTCTTGGGAAGACTCTGCTAACCGTTTCATCTTTTTAGAAGTTTCCGCAACACTAGCGCGAATATTCCCTATACTACTAACAGTTTGATCCATAGTGCGATCGCCATCTTGAGCAGCTACCAACGCCTGACGAGCAATTACCGCCGCCTCCTGAGCAGAATTAGCTACAGATTGAATGGATAGCCCTACCTCTTCTACAGAATTCAAAGTTTCAGTAATTACTTCAGCTTGGGTTGTCGCTTCCTCAGTCAACTTTTCAACCGATGATTCACTACTAAACGCCGAGTCATGCACCTGATTAGCAACAGTTTTTACCTGTACAACAATTTTCCGCAAACTACCAATAGTAGTATTAAAAGCATCTGCTACTGAACCCATTTCGCCTTCATCAAGTTTAGCAGTAACAGTTAAATCGCCTTTTTGCGCTCCCTCAATATCCAGTAACAAATTAATCACCGCTTGCTGCAAGCGTTCTTTCTCTTTTCTTTGAAAATCCGCTTCTGCTTGCCGTTGTTTCGCTTGTGCTTCCAATGCTTGAGAGGAAGCATTAATACTGTCAGCCATTTGATTAAAAGTAACAGCCAGCTTTCCTACTTCATCGGTCGCAAAAACTGTAGCACGAGCATCAATATTACCTTGATAAAATTCTTCTGTGGTTCGCTGCAACTGTTGAATTGGTTTAACAATTGAGCGTCTCAAAATTAATGTTAAAATGAGAATAACTATCAACGCTAATAAAAATACCAATAACTCTTGGATTAAACTTTGGGCAAGTAATTCATTTAACGCTGTTTCGGGAGTTCCTCGCACCAAAATTGCTACAGGTTCGCCACTAGCAATCGGAACTGAACCGTTACCCGTTTCTTTAGCAACATTTGGTAAAGCTTTAGCAGCTAAAGTATAAGTTTGCGTCCCAAAATCTATCCGTTTAGTTACTGCTTTTCCTGGCTCTGTAGCTGCTGCCTCTAAAAGCGATGTATCAGGTAAAGCTACATTGGGTTTTGCTTGGGTTAAAAGTTGGGCATTTCCTTGATCGAATCCTGTTGCTAATCTAAATTCGCCGTTGGGTTTGCGAAAATAAACAGAACTGTAGCCACCGCCAAAAGCTTTTAAAGTTTCTAAAACTATTGGTTGCTTACCATTAACTATATCTCCTGAAACTAAAGCACCAATTACTGTCTTATTAATTGAATCAAATACAGGTGTCACTGTGTAGCGAATTAAAGCATCCTGCGCTGTAAAACCAGGCGGAAAAGGTGGTGATTCTCTGGCAAGTTCGTTTCCATTCACAACTGCACTAGCTTTAATTTGCCTGGGGTCATTAAATACTTCTTTAACTAAATTGTTAGGATTAAAAACCTCTCCAGCACGGTTATTATTAGCATTAACAATAATCCGTAAATCTTTGCCAACTAAAGTAGCGTACTCAATTTTTCTAGCTTTAATTTCATTTTGCAGAATTTTGCCAACCTGATTTTTTAAATTTTGGTTTAATTCTTCACCTTGAGCATGAATTTGAGCAGCTTCAATAATCGCAATATTGTCTGACTGTCCACGGAAGCCAAACCCCATTTGATTAACTTTGATATTATAATTAGTTTCTGTAACAGCTACCTCAGATTTAGCTTGGTTGAGCAACTGGCTACGTAACCCTGATGTAGTAATCCATCTCACGCCTAAAGCAATTAATACTAAAGAAAAAGTTTCAGTAGCTAATAAAGCAATAATTTGTTTACGGCTAATCGGTAAGTTATAAAACCACTGTAATAAGTTTTTTTTAGTCTTAGGTAAAACCTGTTGTGACTTCCGAACTTCTTTCACCGTAGTTTCATCAACATCACTTGGTTGATGAGACTTTTGGGTTAATTCTTCATCCCCAGAGACAAGATTTTCTAAAGCTTTACGGGCGCTTGCTCCTAAATTACCAGATGGATCTGCTGCTACAATTTCTTGATATAGTGTCTTTGCTTGCTCTATTTTACCTGTAAATTCTAAACCACTAGCTTTAGTAAGCTTACCTAGCAAATCTGGAGATTCACCTTCAACGTCAGGGAGAAGCGTATCCATATCTTTAAACTGATGATTATTGCTATGACCGTTGTTGGTGACTGTCATTGATGTGTTAAGGAATTATCAAAAATGCTAGATTGAAGTTCTGCAAAAATCGCCTTGGGATTTAGGATAGCAACAGATGCTTGCTCAATTTCTGTAATCCCAGATACAAAAAATTTAAATTTAGAGTTTGTTGGTACAAGTTGAAACTTATCTGGATTGAGAGAAACTATTCCTTGGAGTGCTGATACTACGCAAGCTAGTTGGGGTTGAGATTTTTCCAGGGTGGAATTATCGTCTTGTGTCATTAATAATAAAGTTAAACGATCTTGAGGGCGCGATCGCCTCACAGGTGGTGCTAGTTGTAATAAATCACTCAACTCTAAAACCCATAACAATCTCCCTCGTTGATTAACTACCCCCAATAAGCTAGAAGCTACCCCAGGAATCGGACAAATTTCTCGCCTGCTGAGTGAAATTACTTCTGCTGTCTGCTCTAGAGGTAGCCCTACTTTTAGTGATTCTCGTAACTGCACACAAAAATATTCTTTAATCATAATCTGAGCAATTTCTAGGAATTTTCTACGATTTCTCGTTCCTTCCCTCTGGCTAGGAATGGCATTTCGGAGGCTAGGCTTCTAGCATTTTTATGTGTAACCTGAGAACGATCAATTTACCTGGAAAATGCTTAGTTAAATTTCAGATAATTAACCACAGATTCAACACAGATAAACACAGATGGAATAACTGATTGAAAGCAAGAAGTCTATTAATTAAGATGCTTAGATAGCGTTGCTACTAAATCATTCGGAGCAAACGGTTTAGTTATATAAGCGTTTCCACCTTGGCGTAACGCCCAAAACCGATCAAAATCTTGATCTTTAGAAGAGCAAAAAACAACAGGTATTTTTTCTAAATCTGGATTAGATCTAATTTGTCTACATAAATCCAATCCACTTAAACCAGGCATGATAATATCTAAAACTATTAAGTCGGGTCGGCGATTAGTTTCTAACCAGTTTAAAGCCGATTCCCCTGAATCAGCTATAGCTACTTTTACTCCTAAGTGTTGCAGCAAAGCTTCAATTAAACGTTGCTCGGTTTTAGAATCATCCACTACTAAAACAGTTTTCATCTTAGTTTAATTCCATGCTAGAACTTGCTAGTTTATTAACTACATTAAATAATTGCTGAGGAGTAAAGGGTTTAGTAATGTAATCATTTGCTCCTACCATTCTGGCGCGTAACCTATCAATTAAACCTTCACGACCTGTTAACATCACAATAGGAATTTCCCGTAATAAAGTTGATTGCCGTAATAACTGGCACAATTCATAACCATCAATTTCTGGCATAGATATATCCATTAATATCAACGCAGGTTTGTAACGTGCCAAAGCAGTTAATGCTCGCGTAGGTTCAGTTAACCCTAATACCCGATAACCACTAGCTTCTAAAGTTAGTTTGACATTTCTCTGTACTGTCTTACTATCATCAATGCAAGCAATTATAGGACGCTCATCCTCAGCAGACAGGCGATAATTATTAATTCCTACAGCGCCTGCTGCTACTAATGGTTGCAAGGTTTTAGCTAATTCCAACACATCCATGTTTAAAGCATAGGCGACTTCATAAAGACAACGATTGCCGTTAATAGTATCGCTAAGTAATTGAATCCATTGAGGATTTTCAGCCTTTTGCCACAGCAATTGAGAAAAATGCTCTAAATTTTTTACAAAAGGTCGCTGCAAAGGAGAAGCAATATTAGAGCGCAGTTGTCCCCATTGGCTGATTAGCCTTCGCACTGGTAGGATGGTTTCTTTAAAAGGAACAGCTAAAAGTAAATGATCTAGTCCTAAAGTTTTTTCAAACTGAATAGAAGCTTGCGGTAAAGCAAGAATTTGTACTAAAGCTTCTTGCGTTAGAGAAAATATTAGTTTCCGAACTTGTTGCAAAGAAAGCTTCCCCGATTGCCAATAACGGCAAAAAAAGTCGTACTCAGATTCGTCTTTTAGTTGTAAATGTTCTAAATCAGGGTAGTAGCGTCGCAATAGATAGGAAAGTCTTTCTTTTTGACCGGCTACGCTAGTAGCAAAATGTACCTGTCCATTACCTACATAAACTCGCCAAAAAATTGAATTATCCAGAGGATCACCAATCGTGATTCTACCTGAAAGTTGTCTTTTAACAATTTCTTGTACTGCTTTAGCCGCAGAGGTCGTAACTTTTACTACTGGATTTAAAGGTGTTTCTTTTGGCTTTTGGTAGGCGGTTTCTGGAATTTGTACAGGCATATATTTCGTATATTCCATTGACTAGCGAGCAGATTGTTAAGCAAGAATAAAGAGTGCAATTATAATTTATTAAATTGTGTTTAATTATAAGAAATAATTTAGCAGCACTATTAATTACTACCGATCGCAACTATATCTCGGTAAATCAGTTGATTCGGTGTCCTTGGTTACAAATAGCCAAGCAATATGTGATTTCTAGATTGTTTTAATGCTTTTCTTGCATAAAATTAGCCCGAAATATACTTGACTAATTTCAAAAAATATGGTCTTTATTGGCGATTTTGACGATGTAGGGTTTAAATCTAGCGATGACAACGTTGTAGTTACTTTTTTCAAGATAGTGATCGCACATTTATCTGATTTGAGTAATAGGGTAAGGATTTAAAAGACAAAATTCCGGACTCAGAATTGGCTTCTTTCCAAGTTGCGGCTGTTAGAGATTACCTTTGGGGAATGCTTTATAAGCGAAACGCGCCGTTTCAGAGGGGACGGGGAGAATTTATTTGACCTGTAAGCTACAAACTTGTAAGTAGCCCCACATTAAAAAAGATAAAACAAATATTTCCTCCTCTCCGAAATTCGGGGAGGGGGCTGGGGGCGGAGTTTTACGTTTAATTAAGTTTATCTACTTATTAAGTTATTTTTTATTTTGATAATTCTAGAAAAATAAAAAGTTATACACTTACGTATACATGAACTTATACATCGCTATATTACAATATTTATTTTTTTCACCTGTCAGCAAATCCATTTATAAATTTTTATCTGACAATAGTTATTTCTCTAAAAAGTCAGTAGATTCACTTATGTTTCTTATACAAAAATAGTTACTTACCTAAAAAAGCAAGTAGATTCACTTATGTTTTTATAAAACATTGGATTGATTTACTTAGCAATAAATTCAAAAATAAATACTTGACATTAAAGTAATGCCATTTTAAAATTTTGTTGTCCGCCAAATAATAACTATTTTTTCGGTCAAACAAGCCAAGATATGCGCTTTAAGTTGGTGAATATACTTGCGATTTAATTGGATTTTATAAAAGGCTATAAAAATTCTGATTTATACAATACAGAATGCAGTAAAGGCAAACGTTGCCATTTTTTTGTAGTGATGTGTTTTGTCGTCTATCTCAAAAGCTAAATAACCCTTGTAAAAGTAGATAAATTTTATGTCAACTAATTCGGATAATTCTTCATTAAATATTAATGAAATTATTTTTATTGATCCGACTGTTGCAGACTATGAAAGTCTGTTAGCTGGAGTTGGATCAGGGGTAGAAACATTTATTCTCGATCCGAATACAGATGGAATTTCCCAAATTAGCAATATTTTAGGGAGATATACAGGGATTTCTAGCGTTCATATTGTCTCCCATGGTAGTGCTGGCAGTTTGCAGCTAGGGAATACACAACTTAACTCCAATACACTAAATAATTATGCAACTTTCTTACAGAGTTGGGGGAATGCTTTAACAACAGATGCAGATATTCTCCTGTATGGTTGTGATGTAGCAGCAGGAAATATAGGCACATCATTTATCGGGCAGTTGAGTCAGCTTACAGGTGCAGATGTTGCAGCTTCTAATGATTTGACAGGTAGTGCTGCACTTGGAGGAGATTGGGAGTTAGAGGTAGAAACGGGAACTATTGAGTCAGCTTTAGCTTTTGATGTTGCAACAACTAATAGTTATGCCTCTGTTTTGGCAGCCAACGATAACTTTAGCAACCGAACTATTCTGACTGGTACTACCGTTAGTACTAGCGGCTCTAATACTACTGCAACTGGAGAAACGGGTGAGCCAAATCATGCCGCAGTATCAGGAACTCTTAACTCTGTTTGGTACAGTTGGACTGCTCCTACTTCTGGCACTACTACCATCAATACAATTGGCAGTGGCACTAACTTTGATACTACTTTATCCGTCTACACTGGTACTACCGTTAGCAGCTTAACTCCTATTGGTAGTAACGATGATTATTCAAACGTCCAAAGCCAAGTCAGTTTTAACGCTGTAGCTGGAACTACCTACCACATAGCCGTTGATGGCTATCAATCTGCAACAGGTTCATTTGTCCTCAACATTGCGGGTGCAGGTTCCATACCTACTCTCTCTATTAACGATGTCAGCATTGCTGAGGGAGATACTGGGACGACAAATGCGACGTTCACCGTCTCCCTCTCTGCGCCTAGTAGTCAAACTGTAACTGTCAACTATGGCACTAGCGCCAATTCAGCTACCAGTGGTAGCGACTACACAGCAGTTAGTAGTACTCTCACCTTCAATCCAGGGGTCACAAGTCAAACCATCACTGTGCCGATTGTTGGTGATACATTTGCTGAAGGAAATGAAACTTTCTTTGTTAATCTTAGCGGTGCAACTAATGCCACGATCGCAGATAGTCAAGGTATTGGCACTATCATTAATAATGATAGTTTCACTCCCGCTATTTCGATTAACGATGTCACTATTACTGAGGGAGATTCTGGGACAAGCAATGCTACTTTCACCGTTTCCCTCTCTGTGGCTAGCAGTGTAACTACTACAGTTAATTACGCGACGGCTAACAATACAGCTACGGCTGGCAGTGACTACACAGCACTTAGCGGTACTCTCACCTTCAATCCAGGGGTAACAAATCAAACCATTACTGTGCCGATTGTTGGTGATACCGTTTATGAGAACAATGAAACTTTCTTTGTTAATCTTAGCGGTGCTAATGTCACGATCGCAGATAGTCAAGGTATTGGTACTATCAATAATAATGATAGTGCTACTCCCGCTATTTCGATTAACGATGTCACTATTACTGAGGGAGATTCTGGGACAAGCAATGCTACTTTCACCGTTTCCCTCTCTGCGGCTAGCGGTGTAACTACTACAGTTAATTACGCCACTGCTAACAATACAGCTACGGCTGGCAGTGACTACACAGCACTTAGCGGTACTCTCACCTTCAATCCAGGGCTAACAAGTCAAACCATTACTGTGCCGATTGTTGGTGATACCGTTTATGAGAACAATGAAACTTTCTTTGTTAATCTTAGCGGTGCTAACGTCACGATCGCAGATAGTCAAGGTATTGGCACTATCAATAATAATGATCTCCCTCCCTTTTCTGGAATTGAACGAGTTAATGTAGAATCGGGAAGTACAACCCAAGCTAATGGTAATACTTGGTCGTGGAATGACGTTAGCGATAACGGTCGTTATATTGCTTTTGTTTCTGATGCGAATAATTTAGTAACTGGAGATACAAACGCCTTTGGTGATGTTTTTGTGCGCGATCGCTCCACCGGACGAACTATTCGCGCTAGTGTTGATATTGCTGGCTCACAAGCCAATAGTAGCAGCTATTATCCTCCCTCTATCAGCAGTACAGGTCAATATGTTGCTTTCTTTTCTCACGCATCTAACTTAGTCGCTAACGATACCAACGGACAAGGCGACATTTTTGTTCGAGATATTATCTACAATACCACCACACGAGTTAGTGTTGCTGCAGATGGTGTACAAGCCAATGCCAGTAGTTCCAATGTTTCCATTAGTGCTGATAGTCGCTACGTCGTCTTTAAGTCTGCTGCAACTAACTTAGTGGCGAATGACACCAATGCAGCAGAAGATATTTTTGTCCACGATCGCAACACCGGACAAACCCGCTTAGTTAGCGTAGGTTTAGGAGGCGTTGCAGCTAATAGCTCTTCCAACATTTCTAATAGTGCCATCAGTGACGATGGTCGATACATTACCTTTGCTTCTTCAGCCTCTAACTTAGTTAGCAACGATACTAATAATAGCCCTGATGTTTTTGTTTTCGACCAAACAACTGGACAAATTTCGCGGGTAAATATAGGACAGGGAGGAGTTCAAAGTAATAGTTCTGGTGGGACGATGAGTCCATCTATTAGTGGGAATGGTCAGTATATCGCCTTTCAATCCTCCGCCAGCAATCTTGTCGCTAACGATACCAATAATTCCGAAGATATTTTCGTTCACGATCGCACAACTGCACAAACTTCTCGTGTCAGCGTTACATCTACTGGACAGGAAGTATATAGTGGTGGCTCAACCACAGTTAGTCCCAAGCTTAGTAATGATGGACGTTATGTTGCTTTTAATTCCGCTTCTTCTAGCTTAGTTGCTGGGGATACGAACAACACTTGGGATATTTTCGTTAGCGATCGCACCACAGGTTCTATAACTCGTGTTAATAACAATTCTACGGGCAACCAAGCCAATGGCGAAAGTTCTGACCTTTCGATCGCAGGGGATGGCAGTTATGTAGTCTTTGGGTCAAGTGCAACCAATTTAGTTACTGGTGATACCAACGCTCAAGGAGATATCTTTTTTACTAACGTGGCTGCGCCACCACCTAATACTAATAGCGCACCGAACGGCTTAGGTTTGAGTCCTAGCAACATTCGTGAAAATGTCCCAAGTAATAGTATTGTTGGCAACCTCAGCACATATGACCCCGATACAGGCAACACCTTCACATACTCGCTAGTTTCTGGCACAGGTAGCACAGATAACCCTAGCTTCAGCATTGTCAACGGCAACCAGTTACGCATCAATAGTTCGCCGAACTTTGAGAGCAAGTCTAGCTATAACATTCGCGTGCGGACAACTGATCAAGGTGGCTTAAGCTACGAAGGAGCCTTGCCAGTTACTATCATTAATGTTAATGAAGCGCCTATTATTACTGGTGGAAGTGATTTTAAAATCACCGGATTGTCTGCCAATAATGCCTATGCGATCGAACATAATACAGTCACAGGGGATGACCGAGGTGGAATAGCAGTTTCGGCTTCAAAAGTCTTCTACACTGGCGACTCTTCTACAGGTGGGTTCGCACTCAACAATTTATCAGGAGGTACCAGCGTTGGACAACAATATGATGCACTGTTCAGTAACCTAGCTACAGGTGACGTATTCACATTTGCCAGTAATAACACCACCCCATTAACGTTTACAGGCGGTACGATCACACACCTGTTGAGCATTGATGGAACAACTGGGCAGCTATCAACAAGCAACCCCATTACTCTGTCAACGCCAATTACAGCAAATAGCTACGGGAATGTAGGGATATTTTCTGGATATAATCGGGCGGTAATTCATACAGGGTCGCAAGTATATAACATCGACTTACTTTCAGGGACAGTTACCGATTTAGGGGCGATGAGTAAACCTAATTGGGTTAGTACTGAAAGCTGGGCAGTTTGGGGAGTAGCAGAGTACTTTGATAATGCTGTGCATTTGGCTTATGTGGATACCTCTCCTCTCCATACAATTGAACGCATAAGAGTTCCTAGCGGTGTGACGGAAACCATTGCCACATTCAACAGCTTGAGTGATATGGCGGCATTTACCGTTTCCCCATCCAATAATCGTTGGTACTTCCACCATGAAGGAACTTCTCAGTTTCGCAGTGGTGATGAAACGATTGGTTATGCAGATGCCACATTTGCTATGGGGGGCGGTGAAATTGCTGACCAAAATGCCACAGGAAATACAGCTTTTAACTTCACCTTCGCCGCCAATACCTTTAGCGATCCTGATGGTAATTCCCTCAGTTACAGTGCTACCCGCAGCGATGGCACACCTTTACCAAGTTGGTTGAGCTTTAACTCCGGGACTCGCACTTTTAGTGGTACGCCAACAAATAGCAATGCTGGGATGCTGGGTGTCAGGGTGACTGCAACTGATGGCTCTTTATCTGTCAGTGATGATTTTGTCATTAATGTCATTAATGTTGCTAGTAGCAACAGCACACCCTCTGACATCAGCGCCAGTGCCACCAGTATCAACGAGAATGTGCCTGCCAATAGCATTGTTGGCGCACTTAGCACCACTGACCCCGATACAGGCAACACCTTCACCTACTCGCTAGTGACTGGGACAGGTAGCACAGATAACGCTAGCTTCAGCATTGTTAATGGCAACCAGTTACGCATCAATAGTTCTCCTGACTTTGAGAGCAAGTCTACCTATAACATTCGGGTGCGGACAACTGATCAAGGTGGCTTAAGCTACGAAGAAGCCCTGCCAGTTACCATCAATAATGTTAACGAAGCGCCTATTATTGCTGGTGAAAATGAATTTAAAATCACCGGATTGTCTGCCAATAATGCCTATGCGATCGAACATAATACAGTCACAGGGGATGACCGAGGTGGAATAGCAGTTTCGGCTTCAAAAGTCTTCTACACTGGCGACGGTTCTACAGGTGGGTTCACACTCAACGATTTATCAGGAGGTACCAACGTTGGACGAATATATGATGCACTGTTCAGTAACCTAGCTACAGGTGACGTATTCACATTTGCCAGTAATAACACCACCCCATTAACGTTTACAGGCGGTACGATCACACACCTGTTGAGCATTGATGGAACAACTGGGCAGCTATCAACAAGCAACCCCATTACTCTGTCAATGCCAATTACAGCAGCTTCCACTTATATTGGGAGTCCGACTGTAGGGATATTTTCTGGATATAATCGGGCGGTAATTCATACAGGGTCGCGAGTATATAACATCGACTTGCCTTCAGGGACAGTTACCGATTTAGGGGCGATGAGTAAACCTAATTGGGTTAGTACTGAAAGCTGGGCAGTTTGGGGAGTAGCAGAGTACTTTAATAATGCTGTGCATTTGGCTTATGTGGATACCTCTCCTCTCCATACAATTGAACGCATAAGTGTTCCTAACGGTGTTACGGAAACCATCGCCACATTCAACAACTTGAGTGATATGGCGGCATTTACCGTTTCCCCATCCAACAATCGTTGGTACTTCCACAATGAAAACAATTCTCAGTTTCGCAGTGGTGATGAAACGATTGGTTATGCAGATGCCACATTTGCTATGGGGGGCGGTGGAATTGCTGACCAAAATGCCATAGGAAATACAGCTTTTAACTTCACCTTCGCCGCCAATACCTTTAGCGATCCTGATGGTAATTCCCTCAGTTACAGTGCTACCCGCAGCGATGGCACACCTTTACCAAGTTGGTTGAGCTTTAACTCTGGGACTCGTACTTTTAGTGGTACGCCAACAAATAGCAATGCTGGGATGCTGGGTGTCAGGGTGACTGCAACTGATGGGTCTTTATCTGTCAGTGATGATTTTGTCATTAATGTTGCTAGTGGCAACAGCACACCCTCTGACATCAGCCTCAGTGCCACCAGCATCAACGAGAACGTGCCTGCCAGTACCGTTGTTGGCAACTTCAGCACAGTTGACCCCGATATAGGTAACACCTTCACCTACTCGCTAGTGACTGGCACTCTTAGCACAGATAACGCTAGCTTCAGCATTGTCAACGGCAACCAGTTACGCATTAATAGTTCTCCTGACTTTGAAACTCAATCAAGTTACAACATTCGGGTGGGGA
>JAESGO010000065.1_pt1 | contig 83863 bp, 93 predicted proteins | sample 9269701 | NCBI WGS metagenome assembly JAESGO01 (sample SAMN15720690, study PRJNA650881) | algae metagenome | isolation source: Hormoscilla sp. CMT-3BRIN-NPC48 and co-occurring heterotrophs from... | place: USA: Clark Mountains Wilderness, California | collected 2010-04-18 | reverse complement strand
CTCCGCCACCCGCTCCTGCAAGGTCGCGTCACGCTCCTCCTGCCGCCTCCGCTCGCTGAGCGCGTGAATATTGCGCTCCAGGACTGAGCTGAGACCGCTTGGATGCGGCGGGGGCACGACTGGCCCCCGGTACGGCGATGGGGAGGAGTTGCTGCGGGTCTGAGCCGTCACGCTACCAACCTTCTGGGTAAGGTAACCGGAGCCCGCCCTTGAAGGGCAGGCTCCGGAAGCCAAGGTAGAAGGCATGGACCCTCAGGTGGGTTCCGCAGTTGGGCGAGCGCGATGACGGTTCAGTCGATTTGGACGCCAGCCTCCTTCACCACTGGCGTCCACTTGGCGATCTCCGCCTTCACGTGCTCAGCGAGAGCCTCAGGGGTGGATCCCACCACGGTGGCGCTAAACGCTTTGAGCCGCTCCTGCACGCTCGGATCAGCCACGGCCTTGCGAGCCTCTTCATTGAGGCGGTCGATCACCGCCTTCGGGGTGTTCGGCGGGGCAAAGAGCGCATTCCAGGTGTAGGTCTCGTAACCTGCAAGACCTGCCTCGGCGATAGTGGGGAGATCTGGGAAGGAGGGCGCCCGCTCCTTTGTGGTGACCGCAATACCCCTCAGCGTCCCAGCCTTCATGAACTCGGACGCCGAAGGCAGGTTGTCGAACATGATCGGCACCTGCCCGGCCACGACATCGTTCAACGCCGGCCCGGAGCCGCGATAGGCGATGTGCTGCATTTGCACCTTTGCCAGGGACTTGAAGAGCTCACCCGAGAGGTGCAGCGGGGTGCCCACGCCCGATGAAGCATAGTTGTACTTGGTTGGTTCGGCCTTCAGCAGCGCGATGAGCTCCGGCACGGACTTCACCGGGAGCTGGGGGTTCACCACAAGCACGTTGGGCACAATGGCAAGCAGGGAGATTGGGGCGAAATCTGTAACGGGGTCGTACGGTTTCCGCTTAAGCATGAGCGGATTCAGCGCATGGGTCGCAACCGTCGCCATCAGGATCGTGTAGCCATCGGGATCGGCCTTGGCGACGCGGGCTGCGCCGGTGCTGCCGCCTGCACCGGCCACATTCTCTACGACCACTTGCTGGCCGATGCTCTCGCCCATCTTCTGGGCGACAATGCGAGCCACCACGTCGGTCGATCCGCCTGCCGCGAAGGGCACCACCAGCGTGATGGGGCGCTGCGGGTAAGTTTGCGCCACGGCGCTGCCCACAAGGAGCGAGGCGGTGGCAGCACCGAGCGCAGTCTTGAGCAGGCCTCGACGGGTACGCTGAGCATTGAGCATGATTCGATCCTCTGGCTACCGGGCTTCACCTAACGCTCAGTCTCGACATTGGTAGGCTGTCATTCTCGAGTGGCTACTCAATGCAATGCTAACCTGTGCTATTGGATCTTTGGTGGCTGCCCAAGATCGAACTGCGGCAGTCCCGGCAGTCCGCCATCGCCCGAACCGCTGGCAGGCGGCATAAACATTTCGTCCAGCTTACGCTGCACTTCCTCTTGGTTGATGACCTGCCCCTCGCCGAGCCAGTACGTCACCGACTCTGGCCAAACGATCAGAACACCGACAAGAATGAGCTGCAGGATAATCCAAGGGATTGAACCCCAGTAGATATCTGAGCTCTTGACCTCCTTCGGCGCGATCCCTCGTAGGTAGAACAGCGCAAAGCCGAAGGGCGGATGCATGAAGCTCGTTTGCATATTTACGCACAGCAGCAGGCCAAACCAGACCAAGTTGATGTCCAGCGCTTTGGCAACCGGCACCAGCATGGGCACTACGATGAACGCGATCTCGAAGAAATCGAGGAAGAAGGCTAGGAAAAATACGAAGATGTTCACGAAAATCAGGAAGCCGACCTGACCGCCTGGCAAACCCGCGAGGATGTGCTCGATCCACTTGCCGCCATTGACACCCTGGAACGTGAGACTAAACACCGTGGCTCCGATGAGGATGAACAGCACCATCGCGGACAGACGCATGGTGTTGTCCATGGCCGACCAGATCAGGTTCAGGCTCAGGCGGCGGTGCATCGCGGCAAGCACCATCGAGCCTACTGCCCCCATCGCACCGGCTTCCGTTGGCGTTGCCAGACCCATGAAGATGGTACCAAGCACGAGAAAGATGAGCACGATCGAGGGGATCATGCCCCACAGCACTTTGCTCAACAGAGCCCAGCCCTTGAGAGTCCGAGCGGATAACGGCAGCGGCGGCACCTTCTCGGGCCGGATGATCGACACCGCTGCGATGAAGACGACGAAGAGCGCCACTTGCAGGATGGAAGGGCCGATGGCTCCTAGATACATGTCACCTACTGACACGCCGAGCTGATCGGCAAGGACGACGAGCACCAGTGAGGGCGGTATGAGCTGCGTGATTGTACCGGATGCCGCAATTACGCCGGTGGCAATCCGCATGTCGTAGCCGTACTTCATCATCACAGGCAAAGAGATCATGCCCATAGCAATTACGGACGCGGCAACCGTTCCGGTGATTGCACCTAGGATCGCGCCAACGAAGATCACTGCATAGGCTAGACCGCCTGGAACTGGACCGAAGAGCTGGCCTGTTCCGTCGAGGAGATCCTCGGCAAGGCCCGACTTCTCCAGGACCACACCCATAAATGTGAAGAACGGGATTGCGAGCAGCAGGTCGTTCGACATGATGCCGAAGATTCGGTAGGGCAGCGCCTGCAGAAAGGCGACCCCGAAGTAGCCGATCTCGATTGCGACGACGCCGAAGAAGAGTCCTAGCGCCGCTAGTGAGAATGCGACGGGAAATCCCACCAGCATGAATGCGATAAGCCCGACGAACATGGCGGGTGCGGTGAGGCCGTAATCCAGCATCGATGTGGCTTTCGAACTTGAGACGGATGAGGCGATTGACAGTTACTGAAGAGGCTTCTCGTAGGCGGCGATCTCGCCAGCCGGAGCCTCGCCGCGTAGGGCGGCAATCCGCTTGATCAGCTCGGACACTCCCTGCAAGGCGAGAAGCGCGAACCCGAGCGGCAACAGCATCTTCACGGGCCAAAGTGTTAGGCCGCCAGCATTCGACGAAGTCTCACCTGAGCGCAGGCTCTCCAGGAAAAACGGAATAGCGAGATACAGAACGAAGACGATAGCGGGAAAGAAGAAGAACAGAATGCCGAATACGTCCGTCCAGAGCTTACCGCGCTCAGAACGGGGGCCATACAGAAGATCAACCCGCACATGCTCGTTCAAACGGAAGACGTGCGCTGCACCGAGGAGGAAGGTGCCGGCAAACATCTGCCATTGGATCTCGAGCCAAGCATTCGACGAGATGCTGAACAGGTATCGAGAAACTGCGTTGCCCGCGCTGATCATGCACGAGAACAGCACAAGCCAACTCGCCACGATCCCGGCGAGACGGCTAGCGGCATCGATGATGTGACTAAAGGCGAGTGCGCTGCGCATGATTTTACCAAGACAATGCTATGCTGTTGAGGCATAGCGCCTTTGCATTGATTGCAATCAAAGCGCAAGAGCAAAGATCAGGATCGAACTAAATGCCTAAGCGAGGTGGGGTACGTCAGAACTAATTAACATCACCAACTGGTTAGCTGTTGTAACGGCAGCGCGGTTGGGTTCTATCATTGGGACCGCCGCTGAACTGGGTGTTCAGCAGAGCGCAATTACATGGCGGATACAGCGGCTGGAGAACGTTCTTGGTGTGCGTCTCTTCTACCGTCTGCATAGAGGGGTAGCCTCGACTGAGGCTGGTCAGCACTTCATTACTAGTATTGAGCAGGGGCTCTCATCTATTCTGGAGACTTTGTAACGCGAGACGGAGTGAACGCTGTGGCTGGCAAGGAAAAGAAGAAGGCCGTAGCCTATCTGCGGACCTCATCGGCGGCTAACGTGGGAGCCGACAAGGACTCCGAGAAGCGCCAGCGGGCCACCATCGACGCCTTCGCCCGCTCGGCCGGGTTCGAGGCCGTGGCCTATCATCGGGACGAGGCGGTGAGCGGCGCAGATCATGTGACCACACGCCCGGGCTTCGCGGCCATGATGGAGCGGATAGGAGCCGAGGGCATCCGCACCATCCTGGTGGAGACCGCCAACCGGTTCGCCCGTGACCTCATCGTGCAGGAGACGGGCTTTGCCATGCTCAAGAGCCGGGGCGTTGAACTCATCGCAGCCGACAAGCCGGATGCCTTCCTGGACGATACCCCAACGGCAAACCTCATCCGCCAGGTGCTCGGCGCCGTGTCCGAGTTCGAGAAGGCCATGGTGGTCTCGAAGCTCAACGGAGCCCGGGACCGGAAGCGCGCCACGGGCGTGAAGGTCGAGGGCCGCAAGAGCTACATGGAGATAAGCCCCGAGATGGTCCGCCTGGCGAAGAAGCTCCATCGGTATCCGGCGAACGGCCGCCGTCGGTCGCTGCGGGGTATATCGAGCGCCCTCGCCTCCGCAGGCTATCTGGCGGCATCCGGCAAGCCCTACGGTGCGGCTGCCATTGCACGGATGGTTGAGGCTTAGGCTCGACACCCCGCCGGAATGAACGTGAAGTCCTTCAACGGCCCTCCGACTGCGGCCCGTGCGCCAGGGGTATCGTTCCGCAGATCGAAAACGAACATGTGGGCATTCTCGAAGGTCACCATCGGCAGCTCGGTGGTTGGCGTAGTGCGACGCCACTCGGGGGTGGCATCCTTGAGCGCCACGGAAGCAAGGGCCTCAACCGGGCTCCCGCCGGTCCACTCGCGAGCGACGATGTAGGTCTGCCCATCCATGGTGCCCTGAACGGAAATCTCCCCGACAAGCCTCGGCGCGTCCTCCTTGAGAGGTCGGGGCCTGTCCTCAAGTTTCCGCTTGTCCACATCGTCATAGAGGAAGCCGAACCTCAACAAGGCTGCCTTGGCCTGAAAGGATTTGCGTGCGTCGGTATCGCGAAACAGCACGCGGTCGAGCCGGCAGCGGAAGGTCTTTGGCAACTTCGATGTAGGGCCCGTCGAGGGGCCAGGGCAAGGGATACCGGCCTGGAGGTGAGCGGCGTACTCAAAAGGGGGTGGGGCATAGTTCATCAGCTCGGGCGGATAGGGCGCATCGAGGATGGACTTCAGCTCCTCACGGCGTTCCAGCCATTTGGCGGCGCTTTCCGGTTTCGATGTCTCCAGCGGATCCAGCTTCGCCAGGTCGCATGAAGCCTTCACGAATGCCTCAGTGTAGCGGATACGGGGATGCTCCTTTGGCAGAGCCACGGACGGCAGCGCCATCGATAACACGGCAGCCATAAGGGGGCGTTTCACTCGCAGGCTCATCCTGAAAGCGTATCCGCTCTCAAGAAAGAAGCCAGCCCTCGGCGGCGGCGATACATCCACGCTCACCTCCGCCTCATGGCTGTTGAGCCACGACGCTACGGTGATAGCACAGCACGACCGTGCGCAACAATACTCGTAGCGTCGTTGTTCTTCTGTGCCCCCTCACGATCCGAGTGACGCCATGCCCGAACTCTTCTGGCCCACCGTTGTGAAACCCCCGGTCGTCACGCTCCGCCGCGTGGACCCGTCCCGCAATATGGCCCGCTTCTATTCTATGGAGGTCGAGCGGGATCTGTTCGGTCACGTCGTCCTCGTCCGCCGCTGGGGTCGCATCGGCACGAAGGGCCGGACCCGCCTTGATGAGCACAAGGACCAGGGGAAGGCTCTGGCGGCCCTAGTGGCTATCGAGGCCCGCAAGCGCCGTGGCGGTTATCGGGGGCTTTAAGAGCCCGCCCCACAGATGGACGATGCGAAGAAGCCTGCATCCGCTCTCAACGCAGGATGCCACTCAGGACGAACGACGCACCCATCGTGAAACAGAGCAGGATGGCAAAGGCATACATGTCGCTCCACCGGCCGACCACTGCTGGACGCGGCACGCCGTTCACCGGCAACCCCTTTACGAGCAGCAGCACCCCAAGGGCGAGCATGACGAGGCCGCCGAGAATGGAAATGATCTGCATGGGTGCCTCCTAGGTCAGAACAGCCGGATCAATTCGGCAAAGCCAATCACAAGGAATAGCAGCGGCAGGATAGGGTACAGGAACCTAAGGTTGCCGTTGCGCAGGAAGTTGGGCGGATTTCCATCCTTGCGCATGGCGACAACCATCAGGGCAATGCCGATGCCAAGGCACGCGACGCTGATTAGGAGATGGTAGCTCATGGGGCCGTCCCTATAGCCTACTGAATGGGCAGCGCTTTGATACGGCATGTGGGTTGAGAAGGAAACGTAGCAGTTAGAAGCGTGATGGTGAAAGCGGGCCGGCTACCAGAACCGGCATTGAGGCCCGCGCACCCGGTAGATCGGCCTTTTGGGAATTCGCGGAATAGACGCCTCCCCAACAGGGTGGGGGGTATCGCAATAAAAAATCAGGTTCTTTTGTAAGAGCGGGCAGTAACGAAAAACCCGTCCGGCATGTTCGACCGGACGGGCTCTCCAGAGGGGTCACAGGGCCGATATGCAACGAGGCCCAAGGTCAGGGTGCGCCTGCATGGTTGAGAAGGTCTTACCTCCAACCTTCAAGCCCGTGCGCACATAAACCTATGTAAATGACCCTATGGACGCCTGGTGCCAGCCTCCCGACATGGCTCCGCACATCACCTGTCAGGCCATCCTGGTCCCAACTACCCACCGCGACGGTATCGAGCAGGGGCTGCTCATCTTCGCCGATGACGCGCTTATGGCCGTGGTCACCTACCTCCATAACAGCGTGGACGAGGAGGGACCGCGCGGGCGCTGGTTCCTCGAAACAGGCTATGGCGCTTGTTCGGCGGAAGAGGATGTGCTGTTCGACACGCCTGACGAAGCACAGCAATGGGTGCTCGAACGCCTCCGCAAGGCACATCTTGCGCTGTCATGACGGAGAGCCTCTTATAGAGGCCCCGGCCGGTCCCTCTTCTCCATCCAATTCGGCTGCGTGTAGACTTCCTTCGAGCCGCACCGGGAGCACCGCAGGCGCAGGCCCACGTCAGGCACGAAGGTCTCATCGGGGAAGGGGGAGGAATCCACCGCCGCCCCATGCTGGCAGCGGGCGCAGTAGGCCATCACCGTCTTGATGCCGCCTGCCCGGAGCTGCACGAGCTTCATGGGAGTTATGGGCGTGCCGTCGTTGTAGCGGGCGCGGCGCGGGATGCGGACCATGGCGGCCGACCGGCCTTCAGCGGGCGCGCCGAGGGATAGGGACCATCTCCATGTCAGGAAAGTTGTTGTCCCACCGGATCACTCCGGTTCGCATGTTGATTTCCAGCGAGAAGCGGCGAGGGGTGGTCTCCGGGGCTCCTCCGCACGCCTTGTTGTGCTTCTCCCGAACATCCACGATCACCACGTCGCCAATCCGGTCGGACGCCACCAGGGAGGAGCAACGCAGCTCCTTTGCGGTTAGAAGGCCATGACGGCGGATGGCGTTCACGGCGCGGTCCAAAGCGGCCTCTGAAGCCCGTGCAGGCGCCGCCAGAAAGCAGGCCACCAGAACCCATCGCATCATTGCCATTGCCCTACCCGCACCAGTGCGCAGCACGCTTGTCCCGTGCCTCGGGTCCATCCTGCCACGGGAGAGCGAGCCGTTCACGCACCAAGACCTCGCCCACATCACGGCCGTTGGCAGAGACCCGGGCGAGGGTCCGGCGGTAACGGTCCTCGCCATGTCGATCGACCTCGATGGTGCTAACGCGGAGGAGGGCGGCCAGACGTTCCTTGGCCTTGAGTCCTGCGACCAACTCCGCCTCGCACCGGGCATTCCGCGTCTCGGGCGCGTCGATGTTCAGGATCCGCACCCGCTCTGATCCGAGGGCGATGGTGTCCCCGTCGATGATGACCGCACGTCGGCCGTCGAAGCTTTCGGAATGGGCTTCGACATTAACAAAGGTCAACAGGGTGAAGGTAAGGACAGCGGCGCCCCCAAGTGTCAGTTTACCCAGAGGCTCCCTCCATCGGGGCTGAGATTGTGCAGACGAGACCCTGAGGGTTGAACGTCATCTTGACCTCACCCTCAAGGTCACTCGCAAGGCTGCGCTCGATGAGCCGTGTGCCAAAGCCCCGCCGCTTGGGTGCTTCCACGGGTGGTCCTCCGCGCTCCTCCCAGCGTAGCAAGAGGCTCTCGGGCTCGGTCGTATGATCCAGGAGCCACGTCACCAGCACCTCGCCCGCCTCATTCGACAGGGCGCCGTACTTCACCGCATTGGTGGCAAGCTCATGCAGGGCCATCGACAGCGCCAGCGCCATACGGGGTGTTAGACGCGACGGCGTCCCACGGATGGCAACTCGCTCCACAGATTGGCCGCGGAACGGGTCGAGTGCGCGCTCTACAACCTCCCGCAGCCCCACAGCTTCCCAGCTCTCCTGGGTGAGCACATCGTGCGCCCGGGAGAGCGCAATCAGCCTGTTCTCAATGGCTTCCCTGGCTTCCTGCGGATCGGATGCACTGCGCAAGGTCTGGGTGGCGATGGATTGAACGGTAGCCAGAGTGTTCTTGACCCGGTGGTTGAGCTCATGGATGAGCAGATCCCGGCGCTGCTCGCCAAGCTTGCCCTCGGTCACGTCCACATTGCAGCCCGTGTAGCCAAGAAAGCGACCTGCGTCGTCCAGGCGGGGAACGCCCTCGCAGCGCAGCCAGCGCAAGCGGCCTTCCTTGTCGATGACGCGCGTCTCGCAATGGAAGGGCACCCGCTCCCGAAAGGCGTCAAAGAACGCTGTTGTATGCCGCTCCAGATCCTCCGGCAGCACAATGTCAGCCCATCCCCCGTCCAGCATATCGGCCGCCGGACGCCCAAACATGTGCTCGTAATGCATGTTGGCGAAGGTGACTCGGCCTTCGTCATCGCACATCCAGATCAGAGCAGGGGCTGAGTCCGCCATGTTGCGGAAGCGAGCTTCGCTCTCACGAAGCGCCTGGTGGGCGAGATGCACGTCAGTGACGTCAAAGCCCTCACAGAAGATACCAGTGACACGGCCGTCCTCGTCTTTGCTAGGTTCATAGATGAAGTCGAGGAAGCGCTGCTCTGGTGCAGCGCCTGGGGTTTCGAGTTGGATGGGGATGTGGTGCGCAACAAAGCGCTCACCAGTCGTGTAGACCTGGTCGAGCAACTCGTAAAAGCCCTGACCTTCGAGTTCTGGGAATGCTTCCCGCACCGTCTTGCCAACATACCCACGGTCACCGAACAAGCGGTTGTATGCAGCGTTGGTAAACTCGAAGACATGATTGGGCCCAGCAAGGATCGTGATAAAGCCCGGTGCCTGCTCGAACAGGCGCCTCTGCCGTAGGGTCTCGGCAGCGACACGTCGTTCAGCAAGGACCTTCTCGGTGGTCTCGTTGCAGGCGCAGAACAGCCCGGCCACTGTCCCACCTTCATCTTGGATGGGTGCGTAGAAGAACGAGAAGTGGGTTTCTTCTGGATAGCCCCGCCGCTGCATGACAAACGTGATGTCGTCCATGTGGACAGGCCGGCCGGCGTAGGCCTCCTCCACAATGGGCACCAGGTCGGCGCGGATTTCATGCCAGACCTCCAGGAGGTCACGGCCAAGTGCGGGGTGCTTCGAGGCTAGGATCTCGGCGTATGCGTCGTTGTAGAGGAGCGTGCGCTCTGTGCCCCAGGCGATGAACATCGCCTGGTTGGACGAAAGCATCAGGCTCACGAGTGTTCTGAGGGGTGTAGGCCAATCCTCAGGCTCCCCGAGGGGGGAGGAGGACCAGTTGTGGGCACGGATCAGGGATCCGGCCTCGCAGCCCCCCTGCTGCCAGGGAGGAACAGGCGCGGCGGGCCTACCGTGCATGGGAGCGGGTCGGGCTCTTCCCGTCCTGCGGGTCCTGACGCCGGTCCTGCTCTGTCAGGAGCCGCAGTGCCGCGCGGACCACCTCGCTGGCGGTGCTGTAGGCACCCGATGCGACCTTGCTGTCGATATAGGCCTCAAGTTCCGGCGTGAGGGAGACGTTGCGGGTTCTGCGGTTGGGCATGGGGAGGCAACTAAGGGCGGGTGACGCTGTGTCAACATGCGCTACAAGAATTGCACGCGGCCCAGGTGCCATCAGAGGGTCTCCGGAAGCTCACGGGCCTCAACGCAGTCGAACAGGGCGAAGGCGAGAAGGGCAGGGCGTATCGGCATGGGAAAACTGCTCCGAGAATAGCTTTATCGGTATGCGAGCCCCCCAACAGGGCAGGTGGACCAAGCATGTGCAGCAACAAACGAAATAAAATGACAGAACAATTTATCCATGTTACAGTCTTAACATCATCAGCAACCGAACCTTGGCGCTGACGACCGAGAGATGCGTGCGCTCCCGCCTCGAATAGAAGGGCGATGCATCTTGAATTCACCTTCGTTAAATTGTTTGTGCTGTTCATATATCATGATTTCTGCACAGGATGGTGGACGCAAGCAGATCAATAACTTAGCTTGTGCAGAATATATGTGCGCAAAGCAGGTGCGATCCGATGCCGATCTATGGCTACGCGAGGGTCTCCACAGACGGCCAAACCCTCGATGCTCAAGTCACCCAACTGACGGCAGCAGGCGCCGACAGGGTCTTCCGCGAGAAAGTCAGCGGAGCGCAAACTGATCGAGCACAGCTTGCCCGTCTCCTGCGAGCGCTGGAGCCGGGCGACGTAGTTCTGGTGACCCGCCTAGATCGCCTTGCGCGCTCCACACGTGATCTCCTGAATGTGCTGGCCGCCATGGCCGAGAAGGAAGCAGGGTTTCGCTCTCTGCACGACGTGTGGGCTGACACCACCACGCCTCACGGGCGCCTGATGCTGACGGTGCTAGGTGGTCTGGCTGAGTTCGAGCGGGACCTCATCCGCTCTCGCACGTCAGAAGGACGTGAGCGTGCCAAAGTACGAGGAGTGCGGCTCGGCCGCAGACCTAAGCTGACGCCGCACCAAATCAAAGAGGCTCTTGCGCGTCGAGAAGCAGGCGAGCCCCTGACGGAGATCGGTCGCTCCTACAATGTCTCCCACTCTACTATCTCACGCCTCTGATAGCGCTGCTTCAGATGTCACCCTAGAAGCGAACCTTCGGTTACGGCATTCGTGAGGCAGTCGGTCTGCTCCGGCGCTCTCCCCAACTGTTCCGCGTAGGTCCTACAGCCAGTGCGCGGCACCTTGAGGTGGTGCCGCGCCGAATGGGGGTTACCGGCATGCCGTCCTTATGGGCGAGCCCAGCGTAGGATGTGGACCATAACCGAGAACGCACAGGCTCAGGGGCGTTCAGATTACGAAGAACTCGCCGTACCCCATCGATAAACCCTTGCTCAACTGAGCAAACTTGATGGCGGCCGCCTTCCCTGTCCCGTCAGCGTCGTAAAGCAACACCCCAGTGTCCTTGTTGTAGATGATACGGTCAGATCGGTCGTGCGCTTTAGACCCGGTCCAGTACGCATCCTTCTTCATCTTCCCGTCGGCAAGCCGCTTGAACACGTCATTGTCGAGCCAAATGGAATCGTCGCGGACCCGGTAGTCTTTCACCTGGTCTACGTTGCGCGTGCGGTGAAGTGTAGTGTCGAAGAGAAAGATGTCCTTACCCGATCCGCCATAAAGGGTGTCGTTGGCGAGCCCGCCTGCCAAGGAGTCTGCACCACCGTTGCCGCGCAGAACATTGGCGAGGGCGTTTCCGTTGATCTCATCGGCGTACGCACTGCCCACTGCATTCTCGATGTCACCCTCGATCCAGGTCAGCGTACCCGGCGAACTGAGAAGCCGCTCTGCGTAGGGTGAGGCATACCCAATCCTCTCTGGTACGATGGACGAGCCCTGCAGGAATGGAAGATAGATCTGCCACCCTTCCGTTGCTTGGGAGGCGTCAAGCGTGTCACGGCCTCCAGCGTCCCAGATGGTGTAGTAGAACGCGGTTTTCCGAAGCGGATAGGTGCTGTCGCCGGCATTGGTCGTCCGATTAGGCCCGTACAGTGCCTGGAGACCGAGGACATCAAGGGCCATGTAGGTGGCGGGGTCGAAGGAGATCAGGTCGAAATCATAGTCGTCGTTGTACGACATGACCGACACCCAGTCGCTGTCCAAGCCCTCAAGCCCGAGGTTCTGGAAGGTAGGACGTCCAGTCCCGCCATCGTCATGCAGATGCTTCAGGCCAAGGGTGTGCCCGAGTTCATGCAGCAGCAGGAACCAGCCGGCGGAGCCAGGCGCATAAGACGGGAGGGAGTTCGCATCACTGTTGATGTTCAGGAAGAGGTCGCCGGACTGCCCATCATAGGCTTCCCACTCAGTAAGTGGGAAGCCGCCTCTCGCCCAGACGTTGTCGTTGGAGAAGATGGATGGATGGCCGCTGAGCGAGATGTTGAGGTCCGCCCCAGCATCGTAGGACACCGCAGGATTGACGTAGTAGCCTACGTACTCGAACTGCACGTTGGCGTAATAGGAGACGAGCCTCAAGGCCTCATTGACGTTGGTGTAAACCGCCTCTGGGACGTTCCATTCTTCGCCATGGAAGCCGTCGGATATCGCCCAGCGAATAGTCCTTGAGCCGTCCAGAGACCAAAACGAGCCATTGGTAATGACGTCGATAAGGTCACCCGCGAGCGGGAGTGGTTCGTCGGTCGCAATGGCCATCAGCTTGCCCCTCAGATCTCAAGAAGCTTAACCGTTGGCGCTCTCGCTTGGCAATTGCACATCCTTAAACCGTTAGATGCTTTTGGCGCTTCAAGCGGCTGCGCTGAGGAATGGGTGACATCTCCATGCCTGGCGTGTTGTCCCAACGGACTGCCCCCGTTCGCGAGTTCAATTCCAGCGAGAACATACGAGGTGCAAATTTCAGGTCACCTCCGCATCGCTTGTTGTACCGCTCCCGGACATCCACGGTCACCACGTCTCCAGCTTGGCCGGACTCCACCAAGAACGAGCAGCGCATCCTCTTGGGGGTGAGAAGGCCATCGCAGCGGCTGACAACCACAGCGCGCTTCAAAGCAGTTCTTGAGGCTTGCGAGGACTTGGTGAGCAGGAACACGACAAGCGCCTATCCAAGCATCTTCATCGTATTTATCCGCGCCAGTGCACAGAACGACTACCTCGCGCCTCGGGTCCACCGGCTACAGGGAGGGCGAGTTGTTCCCACGCCAAGACCTCGACCACATCACGGCTGCCGAAAGTGAACCGTGCCAGAGTGCGGCAGTATCAGTCGTCACCGTGCCTACCAGCTCACGTTGGGCCTTATAGTCCTAGTCCCGGGGTCAGTCCCTATTCTCCAGGACGAGCTGGCATGCAAGCTAAATAGCATATGCAGCTTGCCAAGTGAGTACACTTGGGTCATATTGCAAGCTGGATGGCGGGAGAGCTTGCATGAATGACCATTCGGATGGTGAGCCAACTGGACGGGCTAAAGGGGGGCATGCGCGTGCAAGTAAACTCACACGTGAGCAGCGCAGTGAGATTGCACGACGCGGAGGGTTGGCCAGGCAAGGTAAAGATAGTGCCACGCCGATCCTGATGGCGACCCATGGATCCGAGGATCATCCGCTGCGGATCGGAGACATCGAACTACCCTGCTATGTGCTTGAGGATGGCCGAAGAGTACTGCACCAACGTGGTATGGTCCGATCTTTAGGAATGTCACGGGGCGGTAGTTCACGAGGCGGTGGTGACCGCTTGGCTTACTTCACAGCACAAAGAACTCTGGAGCCGTTTGTTTCCAAGAATTTAGTCGAGGTGACCAAGGAGCCTATCAAGTTCCGCACGCCAAGAGGCGCTCTAGCGTACGGGTACGAGGCTACCGTCTTGGCAGACATCTGCGACGCCATATTGGAGGCGCGCAAAGCAGGGGTGCTACAGAAGCAGCAGGAGCACATTGCTCAGCAGGCTGAGATCCTCGTACGCGGCTTCGCTCGAGTAGGCATCATTGCACTCGTTGACGAGGCCACAGGGTTCCAGCACGACAGAGCCAGAGACGCTCTGGCGCGTATTCTTGAAGCTTTCATCGCAAAGGAGTTGCAGCCTTACGTCCAAACATTCCCGGCTGAATTTTATGCAGAGATGTTTCGCTTGCGGGGTTTGGAGTATCCAAATGGTTCTGTAAAGCGCCCGCAGTATTTCGGGATTTTGACAAACGATATTGTTTACAGAAGGCTAGCGCCTGGCGTGCTCGAGGAGCTTAAAAAAGCAACGCCTCGGTCTGAAGATGGGCGTCCTAAGGCAAAATACTTCCAATCTCTGACAAGCAATATTGGATATCCCAAATTGCGAGAGCATCTTGGATCGGTGGTGACCATGATGCGGCTTAGCGATACTTGGCAGCAATTTATGGCAAGGCTTGACCGGTTTCACCCACGGTACGGCGAAACACTTCAGTTGCCGCTGGAGGACACTGGAAAGGGGTTCTAACCATTCAGTTTTTCGTACTCGGTATTTTCTCGACAAACTGAAGCGGAACCCCTCGGTGCGGCGTGCCAGCCATAGAAACGGCCGGGCTGCGACCGCGCTACCCTGCGATGTCTTGGAGCCCAGTCGATGCCTCGGCTTACGTCCTTACCGGATACCCTGCGCCCTCGTCTCATCGATCGTAAGGCAGCTGCGGACTATGTTGGAGTCGGCGTCACGAAATTCGACGAGATGGTCGCTGACGGCCGGATGCCAGCACCAAAGCGCATCGATAGTCGGAAGCTATGGTGCGTTCGGGCGCTTGATACTGCCACAGATGCCCTGCCGGACGATGGAGCCCCCGATGCGGAACGGGAGATTGAACTCTGATGCGTCGCAGACTTCCGAAATATTGCATCGAGGACATTGATCGCCACGGAAACGCACGGGTTTACTTCCGCCGCCCTGGGCAGCGGAAGATCCGACTGCCAAGTGTGCCCTATTCCGAGCCATTCATGGAGGCCTACCGGGCTGCGCTGGAGGGGAGGGCGGATCCGGAACCCTCAACCAGGCGCGCCAAGACTAAGGCCGGGACCGTCCGCTGGCTTGTGCAGGAGTATGTGGGCTCCGCCTTTTTCACCGAACGTTGCTCGGCGCCGCGCACGCGGCGTGTGCGCCGGCACGTGCTGGAGCTAATGTGCGAGAAGGCCGGCGACGAGCCGATCTCGAGCATCACCTCAAAGGTGATCCGCAAAGCCATGGACCGGCGCCGGGATAAGCCGGAGGCCGCGAACACGCTCCTGAAGGGGCTACGCGGCCTGTTCGCCTTCGCCATCGAGTACGAGTACGCCACCGTCGACCCGACTGCCGGCATCCGCAAGTTCAGGAGCAGGAACCCGGAGGGCTGGCATACCTGGACGGTCGAGGAGGTCCGCCAATTCGAGGAGCGGCATCCAATTGGCTCCAGGGCCCGCCTAGCGCTCTCCCTGATGCTCTACACCGGCGCGCGGCGCTCGGACGTGGTGACCCTTGGCCGGCAGCACATTCGCGACGGTTGGCTCAAATTCCGAGTCTACAAGAACCGACTGCGCCGACACGTCGAGGTCGAGATCCCTGTCGTGCCCGAGCTTCAGCAGATCATCGACGCGACGCCGGGAAAGGGTGACCTGACATTCCTGATTTCCGATCACGGTCGCGCCTGGGCGAATGGCGATAGCTTCGGTAACCGGTTTCGAGATTGGTGTCGCGAAGCCGGCCTGCCGCACTGCTCGCCTCATGGGTTGCGCAAGGCCGGCGCGACAATCGCTGCCGAGAATGGAGCGACCGAGTCCCAACTCATGGCGATCTATGGGTGGGCAGATCCAAAAATGGCCGCGCTCTACACCCGCAAAGCCAACCGTCGGCGACTCGCGGGCGATGCCATGCACCACGTGGTGCCGAGCGAAACCGGGAACAAAACTGTCCCACTTTCGGACCCGGTTGGAGAAGGTGGGACAAAAGCAGCCAAAAACGCGAGGAAAAACAATGCGATCTAATGGCTATGGTGCCCCTGGCCGGGATCGAACCAGCACTCCTTGCGGAACTCGATTTTGAGTTTTGTTCGCGGTGTTGTCCCCGCTTTCCGCATGTGTCCGGACGTGACACTAAGCCTTTGATCTGTAATGATTCGTCTTGCCGGATCGTTCCGGCCGTTGCCGCCGGTTTTCGCTATGGTGCCGACATGGTGCCGACATGGTGCCGACATGGCGGGTGGCTGAGGTGGGTACATGCCGAAGATTACAAAGCGCCTCGTCGACGGGATACGGCCCGACCAGACCGGAAAGATAATCCGGGATGACGAGCTAAAGGGTTTTGGGGTCCGGCTGAACGCTGATGGATCCCGAACCTACCTTGTCGAATACCGAGCAGGGCGGGGGAGGGGGTTCCCGACCCGCCGGGTCTCTATCGGTCGCCATGGCGCTCTGACCCCTGAAGAAGCCCGGCAGTCTGCCAAAAAGCTGCTGGCCGAGGTGGCTCAGGGTGAGGACCCGGCTGGAGCCCGGACCAAGCGGGCTAAGGACCCGACAGTCAAAGATGCCCTCCTCACCGCGCTGAACCAGCACTGGAAGCCCAAGCGCAAGGCGAGCACAGCCAAGGCGTTTGAGGAGATGATTACCCGCACACTTATTCCCGCCTTCGGCTCGATCCGCCTTGCCGAGCTGACACGGGCGGCAATCAGAGCGTGGCACTCAAAGCAGACCCATCGGCCCCGGCAGGCCAATTTAGACCTCGCCATCCTTCGCAAGGCATTGGCGCTGGCTGTCTCTGATGATCTTTTGAGTGACAACCCTGCCCGAGGGATTGCGCCCCACCCTGAGCGGGCTCGGGATCGGGTGCCGTCCGATGCCGAGCTGCGGGCCGTGTGGAAGGCCATAGACGAGGCCTCTATCAGGGATAGCGCTCGCCTCTTGTTCAAGTTGCTCCCGCTGACGGGTTGCCGCCGTGGTGAATGGCTGTCAGCTCTATGGTCGGACTTGGATCTGGACGGAGCTGTCCTGCGACTACGTGAGGAGAATGCCAAAGCCGGGGCTCGCATTGTCCCCCTCCCTGCTCCTGTCGTGGCGCTCCTCTGCTCGGTGAAGCGCAATGGTCCATGGGTGGTCGCAAATGACGAGGGCGACGGGCCCCTTACCGCATCGAACGTTCGCGACGCTTGGGCAGGAGTTCTCGCGGTCGCGAAGGTGAAAGACCTACGCTTGCACGATTTACGCCATGCTTTCGCAACGCGCGGGGCTTCGCTGGGTGCCAGCGCTTTGATCTTGAGGGACGCGCTCGGGCACAAAACCCTTGCTATGACGGGGCGGTATGTCTCGCGGCAAGCTGACCCTGTGCGAGACCTTTCAGAACGGATCGCGCGATCCATGCTGATAACTGCCGGAGCGACCATTGCGGACTTTGGCTCGGACGTGGGGCCCATAAAGAGGGGCGCGCGGGACGGCTGACAAGGCAGCGTACGGCTAAGGCCGCACCCGAAGATCGGACCGCACGCCGGCTGCCGTGCGTCACCTAAAAAGGAGCGGCCATAGAATACGGTGGGCTTATGCAAACGGCTTTCGACCTTCCTCGTTGGAGTCTGGATCAGACCCTCATCTGGATTGCATCGCGCAATCCTGAAGCCGTGACTTCAGGACGAAGTTGGATGCTGTTCAGGATATCGCGCGCTTCTGGTTCCAACGAGGAGCTTGCTGAAACGGAGCCAGCAAGCTCTGGCATGTCCGTTGATCCGATTGTTGCAGAGCGCGCTCTGTTGGCAGAGCTCCAACAGGGAACTATCGCTGCTCTCTCTGGCACCAGCACCTTGTCACCTTTGACGTTCGACGGGGCAGTGTTCGAGCGCGGGGCCGACGAGACAACTATCAGAAGCCCACAAACACCAGTCACGGTGAACATCAAACTCCTTACAGGCGGTGGACGGCTGATCGAACGCGTGGAGCCTGACGAGGATCGCTTCTCGCTTCGGTTCTCCCCGGCTCAAGTGCTGGAAGTCTTCCCCACCGATATCGGCACTCTTGGACCAGAAGCGACCGACAAGCTGGCGTCTACCCCCGCTGGGAAGCGGCGAACGACGAGGGCTGAGAGGGAAGCCGAGTACTTGGCCTGGGTGGAGCAACACGAGAACAGGGCTGCACCTTCCCGCGAGCAGGATAAATCGCAGTTCCCGCATCTCTCGCGCGAACACCTTCGCGGACTTCGAAGGAAATTCGCTCCTGAACACTGGAAAAAGGGCGGTCGCCCAAAGGCGTCAGCACGCTCAAAAAACGTGGCCGAATAACCTGGCCAAAAAAGTGCGGCGGCCACTTTTGCCAGTTTGGACGGCCAGGTTTCGGGTCCTCATAACAAGCTCCGTAGCCGCGGAGCGCCAGTGCTCCCCGGCAATTGCGGAGAGCACCATGGATCAATCTTTCCGGCGCAAACTCGATACGGCGGGGGCTGCCGATTACCTCGGGCTTGGCAAATCCACCCTCGACAAGATGCGCGTGACCGGCGGCGGCCCTGCCTTCCACAAGGTCGGCGCTCGGGTGGTCTACGACCCCAACGATCTCGATGCATGGCTCGCGCGGCACAAGCGCGCCAGCACCTCCGCCACTGTTGCTGCCTGAACCCTCCCCAATCACCGATGCCCCAGAAAAAAGAGCCTCGCGAGAGGGGGCTCTGGCGGGGCGCAAGTCGGATATTTGCCATGTATTACAATAGCATGCGTCGTTCGCGTCGCAAAGCGCATCTCCGCTCGCCTGATCTCATCGATTGGGTGCGTGAGCGCGATCGTCTCAGCCATTCTTCTGTTCGCACCATCGCCCGCAGGCACCGCGTCAGCCCGGGTCTGGCCAGTGCCATCGCAGTTCTGTGCGGCTTTGCCCGGGAGCACTCCTGATGAACCAGACACCTCGATTTCACGGTACGCCAGAAGCCCTGAGGGACTTCATCGGCGAGACCCTGTTCCTCGCCCGGATCCAGGCTGATCTTGGCGTCACCTATGCCGAGATCGGCGATGATATCGGCCTGGAATACACCACCCGCCGCCTCACAGCCTACGTGCGAGCGGCGCTCGCCACCCTCAAGGACCTGCGCAAAGACAAGGAGGCCCGCTGATGGACTGGCTTGCCACGGACCCACTCGCGGACGAACTCGATCAACTCGGAGCAGCGTCCGGCTCCCATGACGAACACACCGGGCCCGCCCTGCCCCTGTGGCCGCCCGGCTACTACCTTGATGAGCGGGGGCTCTGGTACAGGGCTGGAGAAGACGCTGCACCGGTCCAGCTCAGCGGCCCCTTTACGGTCCTTGGCCTTGCCCGTGACCTCTCCGGTGACGGATGGGCGATCGCTCTTGAGTGGCGAGACCCGGACGGTGTCGTGCACCAGCACTACCTGCCCCGAGCCGACCTCATTGGGGACAGGAACGATGGACTTAAGCCGCTGCTCTCGGGCGGCCTTGAGCTAGCGCCTCAGTCCGACCGCCTGAAGCGCTTCAGACAGGCCCTGCTCGGACTTGAGTGCGGCAGGCGCCTGCGCCTTGTGAAGCGCTCAGGCTGGCACGGCACCGTGTTCGTGCTCCCGCACGGCACCCTTGGCCACACCGAAGGGGAGTGGATCGTCTACGACGGCAGCTCCGATGCAGCCCGGTATGCGCAGGCAGGCACCCTTGAGGAGTGGATCGCGTGTGTGGCGGCTCCGGCCGCCGGCAACTCGCGCCTCGTCTTTGCTCTCTCGACGGCCTTTGCAGGGCCGCTTGCGGATCTCCTAGGCGATGAGGGTGGAGGCGTTCACCTGGTCGGGGGCTCGTCTCTTGGCAAGAGCACAGCTCTGTTCGTTGCCGGGAGCGTCTGGGGTGGCGGTGGCCGCGGCGGCTTTACCCAGACCTGGCGCGCGACCGGCAATGCTCTTGAGGCGATCGCCCGCGCTCACTCAGGGACGCTGCTGGCCCTCGATGAACTTGGTGAACTCGACGCCAAGGAGGCGGGCGGCATGGCCTATCTCCTGGTGAACGGGCAGGGTAAGGGCCGGGGCACCAGAGATGGTGGGGCAAAGGAACGGGCGGAGTGGCGCGTGATGCTCCTCTCCACTGGTGAGATCGGACTGGCGGACAAGATCGCCGAGACCGGCAGGCGGGCCAAAGCAGGCCAACTCGTTCGCCTCGTCGACGTGCCCGCCGATGCGGGCAAGGGGCAGGGTCTCTTCGAGGACACGAAGGGGCACAGCCCAGCGGACTTCTCCAGGAAGGTGCTCGTTCCGGCCGCCCTGAGGGTCTACGGCACCCCTGGGCCTGTCTTTGTCGAGATGCTGGCCAATGATCCTGATGCGGTGGCGAGGTTTGCCCGGGAGCGCATCGGCGCCGTCCAGAGGGCGCTCTTGGACGGCACTGGGGAGACCAGCGGGCAAGTGCACCGGGTTGCTCATCGCTTTGCCCTGATCGCGACCGCTGGAGAACTGGCGCGGGTGGCGCTGGGTCTGCCCTGGGCCGAGGATGAGGCCGAACGAGCGGCCGCCATCTGTTTTGAGGCATGGCGCTCCACCATCGGCGGAGAGGGACCCCGCGAGTTGGTGGCGGCTGTGGAAGCGATCCGGGCCGCCGTGGAGAAGCACGGGGAGAGCCGCTTTCGCACGCTGCAGGATGCCTCCGGCTTGGCGGTACCGTCCAGCCCTTATCCCATGCGTGATCTTCTGGGCTACCGCTTCCATCGCGAGGGTGAGTGGCTGTGGGGGTTCACGGCGACGGGGTGGAGGGAGGTGCTGGCGGGGGTTGCCGAGCCAAGGAGCGTTGTGGCGATGCTGGCTGATCGGGGCGCGCTTTATACCGGCGGTGCGGACCGGGCGAACCGCTATGCGGTGAAGGTCGACGGGCAGACGGTGTGGGTCCATGCCGTCAAAGCCTCGGCTCTGGCGGACTGAGGAGTAGCCGATGCCAACTGCTTTCTCCTCTCGTCTTGAATCCTTCCGAGCGTTCATCCGCTTGGGGGCTGACCAAGAACAGCGTGTAACCCACGTAACCGATGTAACGGTTGAGAATACAAAGGCTTGCGAGTTACAGGCCTTTGTAACCCGTGTAACCGGCAACGGGATTGGGGGTGATGCCGCTGATGGTGAGGCCCGGGAGCGGCAGGCGATTGCGGAAGTGGAGGGCGGCGTTCCTGCCCTCTACTCCCCTGCGTTTGCCACCCTGCAGATGACCCCGCCTGCCGGGGTGAGCGTGCCACGCTGGCTTGCACTCGTGGATGAGGCTGGCCGCTTCCTTGATGCGTTCGGGGAACAGGCCGCAGCACTGGGCTGGAGTGAACGCGATCTGTTCGGACGGGGCGGGCTGATCTTGTCTCTCGACGGAACTGGCGTTGTGGCCCTTACCGCTGACAGCGTGACGCTCTCCGACGGCCGTATCCTTAAACGGGTCTCGAGATCGGAAAATCCACAGTGTATGCGTATCCCCGGCCTATGACGCTTTATGCTGGAAGCGGGCATCCACGGATCACCTGTCGCACCAGGTGGTTTGTGAATCCGGCGTGAGGGGCTATGTGTTCATTCCGAAGCAGTTTTCTCTGTATCACCCATCAGTTCAGACAGACGGATGCGTGCCCGGTTCACGCGGCTTTTGATGGTGCCGATAGCAACGCCGCATTTGATTGCTGCGTCCTCATACGTGAGACCCTCCGCTCCCACGAGCAGAACGGCCTCACGCTGCTCCGGCGGTAGACGTGCCAAGGCTACATGCAGATCTTGCATCTCCATTTTGGATGGCTGTTCTGGAGGAGCACTCAATGCTAGTGCATAAGCCCCGTCCGCATCCTCCACCTCGCGCCGCTTCTTTCGGTGTTGTGTGTAAAGGTGGTTCCGCAGGATCGTGAACAGCCAAGCCTCAAGGTTCGTCCCTGCCTGGAACTTGTCGCGGTGATTGAGTGCTCGCAGGAGCGTCTCCTGAACAAGATCATCAGCTCGCTCCAGGTCGCCAGTGAGCGAGACAGCGAATGCTCTGAGGTGAGGAGCTGCTCCCAGAATGCCTTCTATGAACCATGGCTCTGCAGATTGGCCGGAGCGTAGCAGTGCGGCCTCATAGCGGGCCAATATTGCAGCCAATTGTGGGGAGGCACCAGGCAGCTCCAGCAAATCGACAAGGTGTGCGGCCAGATGGTTCTGGACGTGCCGGTCGAGCATTGGGCGGCTCTGGGGCACTGCGAGCCCAGTAATATCCTTACGGCGACGTTCGTTCGAACTCATGACCTACCAACCGCTCATCCAGGGCAGTGCTGTTAAGAGGCGAGTTAGCGGGTGTTCTATGAACGGGGGCCAAATGTTCTCCCTAAAACGGGATAGCCGCTTATGAGGCGCTCGATCGCAGCTTCTGCTGATTTAGCGTTTCAACTGGAGAGCCAGGGATTTGAATCGCAATGCATCACCTGCGCCGGTTCGTCGGGCTGCTTCCCGGAGTGCGAGTGAAGAACTCGTCTTCAACTTCAACAAGCGTAGGCAACAAAGAAACGGGAGCTTGTCCAACAATTCTTCCCATTCCACTTAAGGATGGATCGTGCATGATGTGTGCGGGTTTGAGGATTGGTAGTGCATCTTCTTGAACGACGAGCATCGCTCGAGATTCTGGAGCAGTGCGCGCATGACCTGAGTGCCGGCGAGGGCCGCATTGCCCTAGTCAGCGGCGAAGCAGGCCTCGGCAAAACCTCCCTCGTCGATCGCTTCGCAGCAGGCCATCGCCGCTCCGGCGCCGTGTTCTGGGGGCGCTGCGATCCCCTCCACACACCGGCGCCGCTCGCCCCCTTCTACGACATCGCCGAACAGATCGGCAGCGGCTTGTTGGCACTGCTGGATCAGGAGACGAGTTCGAACCGCATCATCCCGCGTCTCGTCCAAGGGCTTCAGCAGGTCGCTCCGGCTGTCCTCGTCCTTGAAGACCTGCATTGGGCCGACGAGGCGACGCTCGACGTGATCAAATACATGGCGCGCCGCTCCAGCGCCGAACTCCTGCTAATCCTCACGCACCGTGACGACGAGTTGGCCCTTCATCATCCCCTGCGCGGTCTGCTGGCCGTCCTGGCCACATGTAGAATTGTACGGCGCGTCCCGCTCCGGCCCCTGTCGCTCAGCGCGGTGCGCGAGCTGATCGGCGATCAGTGCTTCGATGCGGGCGCGGTGCACCGGCAAACCAGCGGCAACCCGTTCCTCGTCACGGAGCTCGTCGCGTCGGGCGATCCGCATCGGGTTCCGGAAGCGGTGCGCGACATTGTCCTTCAGCGGGCGTCGCGTCTCAGCTCTGCCGCCCGGAATGTTCTCGAGGCCGCGGCCGTTATTGGGCCGCGAGCGGATCCTGGTCTCTTGCGGAGGATCGTCGGAGAGGAGGCCGGGGCGGCAGATGCTTGCATTGAGTCGGGCCTGTTGCGGATCGATGGCAACAGTCTCGCCATGCGGCACGAGCTCACCCGCCAGGCTGTACTGAACGCCATCGCTCCACCGCAGAAGGCGATGCTGCACGAAAGCGTGCTGCGCGCCCTTGAGGACAATCCCTACACTGACCCGAGCCTCCTCGCCCATCACGCGGAGGCAGCCGGGGATGCCAAAGCCGTGCAGCGGCACGCCCTAGTGGCTGCTGGGAGGGCCCGCTCCATGGGCTCGCACCGGGAGGCCGCCCAGCAATTCGCTCGCGTGCTCCAGTTTATGGGCCCGCAGGCAACGCCCGAGCGGGCGGCTCTCCTGGAAGCGCTTGCCGAGGAATGGGCGCTGCTCGACCAGCAGGCTAAGGCCGCAGACGCGCGCCGGAGTACCGTAAGCCTGTGGCGCGAACTCGGCAACCCACGCAAGGAGGCCGAGAATCTCGCTGCGCTCGCCTGGCCGTTGGTGCGATCGGGGCTGAACGCAGAGGCCGAAGCATGCTGCGCCCGAGCGGTCCAGCTCCTGGAGACCTCCGGCCAAAGCCGCGAGCTGGCTTCGGCACTTCGCATGCAGGCGCACCTGCGGATGCTCGATCGCGATAAGATGGCTGCCATCTCATCGGGCCGCAGGGCGATCGCCATGGCCGAGGCGGTCGGCGATCTAGAGACTCTGGCTTCAGCCTACATGGTGGTGGGGTCGGCCATGCTCGTCACCGACGATCAGCGGGGCCGCCGGTACCTTGATCGGAGCATCGCCCTGGCGCAGGAGCACGGCTTTGATGGGCTCGTCGCCCTCGCTTACCTGAACATCGGCACCTCCTATGGGGAGCAGTATCGCCTGCAAGAGGCCGAGCAGGTCCTGCGCCTTGGGCTGGCCTATGCGGGTGAGCGCGACCTCGATCACGCGGCGCACTACATCTCGGCGTGGCTCGCCCTGGTCTGCGTCCTTCGGGGTCGATGGTCAGACGCTTCCGACCTCGCGGGCAGTGTCATGCAGGCGGCCGATCTTTCCACCGTCAGCCGCATCATGGGTCTCGTCGCGCTCGGACGGTTGCGGGCGCGGCGCGGCGATCCGGGCGCTTCGGCCGTGTTAGATGAAGCCTTGAAGCTGGCCGGCCGCACTGGGACGCTCCAGCGCCTTGCTCCCGTGCGGGCCGCGCGGGCCGAGGCTGCGTTCCTCCGCGGGGACGAGGCCCATACCGCAATCGAGGCGGAGGCTGCCTGGGACCTCGCGATCCGGCACCGCCATCCCTGGCATGCCGGCGAATTCGCGTTCTGGCGCCGGCAGGCCGGAGCAGAAATTCGCTATCCACCCTGGATCGCATCCCCCTACCGGCTTCAGCTCGAGGGCAAGTGGCAGGAGGCGGCACTTGCCTGGGCCGAACGCGGCTGTCCCTATGAGCGCGCGCGGGCTCTCGCCATGGGCGACGAGACGGCCTGCAACGAGGCGCTTAGGCTCTACGATTGGCTCGGTGCCCGCCCGGCGGCCGATGCCCTGCGCCAGCGCCTTCGCAGGGGTGGATCCACCAGTGTCTCGCGAGGTCCGCGAACCGCGACCCGCAGCAACCCCTACGGTCTGACGCCCCGCCAGGCGGAGGTCCTGTCTCTACTAGCCGAGGGCCTCACTAACACCCGCATTGCGCGGCGTCTCCACATCTCGGCGAAAACCGTGGATCATCATGTTTCGGCAGTTCTGGGCAAACTGGGCGTAACCTCACGCGCGGAACTCACGCGGTTCAAGGAGCATTCCAGCGGCGAAACCTAGGGAGGGGAAATCGCTAATCTAGGGAGGTGCTCCCGATGTGGCCGCGCCCGACCTGGGCGATTCTCGATTCATGGCCTGAGAGGCCGATCGAGGGAGAAAAAGCCATGACCCGGTATCTTGTTGAGCGCACCTTTACCGACGGCCTAGGACTGCCGGCCGATGCATCCGGCGCGCAAGCCTGCAACACCGTGATAGGCGTGAACAGCCAGGAGCAGGTGACCTGGGTGCATTCATATGTGACGCCGGACAAGACCAAGACGTTCTGCATCTACGATGCGCCCTCGCCTGAAGCCATTCGTCGCGTTGCGGAGCGTAACAACTTGCCAGTCGATCGGATCACCGAAGTGCGGGTGCTCGATCCCTACTTCCATCATTGATTATGTGCGGCCTCGGCTGCCACGGGCAACCGAGGCCCTCTACGGCTGACCCGCGTATAACTCAGCCGGAGCGACGCCGGGCTCAGTATGGATTGCCGACGTTCGATCTCAGCAGTGGCTTTTCAGGTATCTCTTCGCAGCCCAGCGAAGGACCTGGTGCGGTTGACGCACGTCTCTCATCTAACTACCCGCGCAGTTTTTGGGCAGGTCCGCTTTGGGTCAATAGCGGACCCTGGCTGCAGATGCGCGGCGTGCCAGTGGCAGACCCGAGGCTCACGTCCGCTTCGTGCCGGAAGCGGACTGTCCAAGTTGCCGCAGCTTGCCCAAGCTTTCTGATCAGCGCTTGCTTTTACCGCTTGGGCGCGCACATTGCGGTCTAACGACCTGAAGTACGCAATTGATCCCCGCCCGCCTTCTCGCCCTTCTGATCCAGCCGATGCTGGCAGTCCTGCTTCTCGCAGGCGTGCCCGTCGTCGAGCTGGACCGTTTGGGGCAGCGGGTCCAGGCGGTGGAGCGCGTGCTGGCTCTGGCAACGGACGCACAGGAAAGTGCAGGCGAATGGCGCGAGGACAACCGCGCCGAAGCCGAGCGCCTGGATGGGGCCGATACCCCCAAGGTTACCCCGGCTGCCTTTGCCGCCCTCCTCCTAGACGGCGCTCGCCTCCTTGAGATCGGCTGCGCATTCGACGCAACCGCGCCGCCGACCCACCGCGCCTGCGCCGCCCCGCCGACCGGTCCCCCTTCGTCTGACGCCTGACGCACTGCACCCGTGAGTGCTGTGCCCTGCTGCGTGCCCCGTGCGCGCATCCTCTCCCATGCTCAGACGAGATCCATCATGCTTATCTTCTCCCGCCTCAAGACGGCGGTCATTCTGGGAGTCTGCCTTCTTGGCCTCCTGATCACCGCGCTTGCCTTCACGCCCGCCGGGAGGCTGCCCGCCTGGGCGCCTCACCCCCACGTCAACCTCGGCCTCGACCTGCAGGGCGGCTCCTACCTGCTGCTGGAAGTGGATACCCAGCAAGTCGTGAAGGAGCGGCTCGACGCCGCCCGCACGGCCGCGGCCCAGGCGCTGCGCCAGGCCGGCATTCGCCACAGCGGGCTCGCCGCCCGCGACCGGACCCTAACCCTGCAACTGGCGAACGACGGAGACCGGACCCGCGCCGAGGCAGCCCTGGCCGAGCTGATCGGCGCACGAAGCGAGGGAGCCACCCAGGCCCCCATGTACAGCATGGCGGCGGACGGCATGCGGTTGACCCTGACCCTCACCGAGCCGGGGCTGCAGGACATCGCCTCCAAGGCCGTGCAGCAATCCATCGCCATCGTGCGCCGCCGCATCGACGAGACCGGCGTCAGCGAACCGGTCGTCGCCCGCCAGGGCCAGAACCGGGTGCTCGTGGAGCTGCCCGGCGTGTCGGACCCTGGCCGGGTGAAGCGCCTCCTCGGCTCCACCGCCAAGATGACTTTCCGCCTGGTGGCGCAGGGCAGCGCGTCAGTGGATGCAGATACCGAGCTCCTTCCTCTCGCCGACAAGCATGGAGGCGGTCCACGGACCATTGCCGTCCGCCGCGCCGTGGAGGTGGATGGAGCCAACCTCGTCGACGCCCACGCCACACAAGACCAGCGCACCCGCGAATGGGTGGTGAGCTTTCGCCTCGACGGGACCGGGACGCGCCGCTTTGCCGATGTGAGCACGGCGCATGTGGGCGACCCCTTCGCCATCGTCCTCGACGGGAAGGTGCTCTCGGCGCCTGTCATCCGCGAGCCGATCACGGGTGGACAGGGGCAGATCTCCGGCAACTTCACAGTCGCGGACGCCAACGATCTCGCCGTGCTCCTGCGCGCGGGCGCTCTTCCGGCCCCGCTCAGCGTCGTCGAGGAGCGCTCCGTCGGCCCGAGTCTTGGTTCGGATGCCATCCATGCCGGGCTGCTGTCGGTGCTGGCCGGGTTCTCGCTCGTCGTGGGCTTCATGGTGGCGACCTACGGCCGCTTTGGCGTCTACGCAGCGGTGGCCCTCATCGTGAACCTTGCGCTCACCGTGGCCGGCCTCTCGCTCCTTGGCGCCACCCTCACCCTGCCGGGTATCGCCGGCATCCTGCTTGCGCTCGGCATGGCGGTGGACGCCAACATCCTCGTCAACGAGCGCACCCGGGAGGAGGTCAAACGTGGTCGCGGCGTGGAGACCGGCTTTCGCCGGGCCTACGCGGCCATCACGGACGCCAACGTGACCACGCTGATCAAGATGGTGATCCTCTTCGTGGTGGGCACCGGCGCGATTAAGGGTTTTGCGGTCACGATCAGCCTTGGCATTCTGATCTCGATGTTTACGGCGATCCTGCTCGTCCGGCTGCTGACCGCTCGGTGGCTCAAGGCGGCTCGGCCAAAGAGCCTGACCATCGGCACCCGTTTGCGGTTCTTCCCCGACCACACTGCAATCCCGTTCATGCGGGCGCGGTACTCGGGTCTTGTCGTGTCGGCGCTTATCAGCCTCGCGGCTCTGGGCCTGACGATCACGCCCGGCCTCAAGATGGGCATCGACTTCGCCGGTGGCGTCGTGGTGGAAGCCCGCACGGACGGACCCGCGGACATGGCGCTGCTGCGCGAGCGGCTCGGTGGCCTCGGCCTCGGGCCCGTGCAGGTGCAGCAGTTCGGCACGCCCGACGACGTGCTCTTGCGCTTCGAGCAACCCCATGGCGGCTCCCAGGCGCAAAGCCAGGCAGTCGAACGCGTGAAGGACACCGTGCACGAGATCTCGCCCGCAGCGGAGATCCGGCGTGTGGAGGTGGTCGGCGCCTCGGTCGGCTCCGAGTTGTTTCAGGAGGGCGTTCTGGCGCTCGGCCTCGCGGCGGTGGCGATGTTCGGCTACATCGCCCTGCGCTTCGAGTGGCCCTTCGCGGTCGGCGCCATCGCCACCATGTTCCTGGATCTGACGAAGACGGTCGGGTTCTTCGCCTTGACGGGGCTGGAGTTCAATCTCACGTCCATCGCCGCGATCCTCACCATCATGGGCTTTTCCATCAACGACAAGGTGGTAGTCTATGACCGGGTGCGAGAAAACCTGCGGGTCTACAAGGCAAAGCCTCTGCGCGAGATCATCGACCTGTCGATCAACGAGACGCTCTCGCGGACCATCGGAACGTCGCTCGGATTGTTCCTTGCCATCGCCCCGCTCGCTCTCTTTGGCGGTCCGGCCCTGTGGGAGTTCGCGGTGGTGCTGCTGTTCGGGCTCGTTCTGGCGACAAGCTCGTCCATCTTCATTGCAGCTCCGATCCTGCTGAACATCGGTGAGAGGCGCCTGCGCCGGGGCGAGACGCCCGCTCCTGCGGCCCTGCCGAGCACCCCCTGAGCCAAAAAGGCCCGGCGGCACGATCCGCCGGGCCGTTTCAGAAGATTAGGCTGGCGATCACCGAGACCTGAAGAACAGATCGATGGTCTGCTTTGGATCAAAAGCGGACGGGAGACCTGAGCACTATTTACGAAAGATTTGCCAAACGGGCCTATGCGCGTTGGCTGCCTCTAATCAATTACGAGAAACGGCAGACTGGCCTTGCCGCGGCGAAGATCCTCATGGAGGCAGGCGGCGTGATCCAGTCGGCCACTCTGCGCCATCCTCTGGATCTGCCGCATCCCGCGACGCAGGCTGAACTAATCGAGCTGGCGTGCGACCTCGACGCCATAGTCCTGCGCTGGGGGGCTAGATCCGGCATCTGGCCAGGAGTTTCAACGCGTCTGGACGGACTGTCGTCCTCCTCCTCTCTTTGTGACGGGTGCTGACCGTGCCCGTCCATTGGCGTGCGTTACCCCAAGCAGCCGGCGTGCAGCAGTGCCACTGAAGGCGTTCCGCACGCCCGCCTCTGTCGTTGTGACCGCATGAACGCCTTAAGGGCACCGCGTCACAGGACCCGACGGTCCGAGGTAAGCTGTGACCTCCTGAAGCCACGCCTCCGGCTTCTCCCATGGGGAGCTATGGCCCGCCCGCGCAATAACAGCAGCGCAGCTCCCCGGCATGTCGCTTGTGATCCTCTGAACAACGGAGAGCGGGACGATGTCGTGACTGCCAACAATCACCAGCGCGGGGATCTGCCCTGAACGAAAGCTCTCGAGAGGCAACGGGGCCGCTGTAAAGGCGGTTTGCATCGTGCCCTGAAGCGCCTGAGGTGCCGCCTTCATGTTGACCGTGAGAAAGGCCTCGAGATCGCCGGCCGATAGTGCGTTTGGCGCAAAGTAGCGTGGCGTGTTGGTGGTGAAGAAGGACCGCCTGTCCTTGTCCGGCCCCACATCCTCGATGAGCTTCTGAATGGGCGGGCTGATCGACAGCTGCATGGTACGGGGTTGGGGCGAGGTGAGGACCAGCGCCTCTACGCGATTGGGATGGGCGGCTGCGAAATCCTGGATGAAGAACGAACCAAGCGAGTGACCAGCGAGAACGGCACGGTCAACTCCCTTGGCGTCGAGGAGCTGATGCAGATCCTCCACCAGAGCCTTGTAGTCGTATCCCTCCGGCGGCTTGGAGGAGTCGCCAAACCCACGAATGTCGTAGGCCAGGAGACGAAACCCTGCCGGCGGTGTGGCGAGCACCTTTGTCCAAAGGTCAGATGACAAGGACCAGCCATGGATGAGCACGATGGTGCGTGGTCCTGAACCTGCTTCTCGCACGTGAAGCTCTGCTCCATTCGGTAGCTTGATCTGCTCGGCTGCTGTGGGGAGAGCGAAGGTAAGGCATGCCAGGCCGCTGGCGATGAAAGAGAGCAGCTTTGAGCGAGCACAGCGCATGAGGAACTCCGATCAACAACCCGCACCGGGTTGACAGCCGAGACTGCCATCGAGGTGCCCGATCTGCAATCCCAGTGTATTGATCAACACATTCACCGCTTGGTCGGCGCTCACGCATGCTGCATGGCTGAGCCGACGGCGTTTGACTGAGAGTGACAGGATGCGGGCGGAAGCGAGCCTCTCAGCTGTTGCGCGCACCATTGTAAAGTTCGAGAACAGCCGAGCGCCTCAATGCGGACAACTCAGGATCGCTCAGGTCAGGGGAAATTCGTTCGCGGACATGAGGCTGTTTACAAACATCGTCCTGACTGCACCCTGCGGCCAACATCGCCAGGCGAGCCGCACCGGCTGCAGCCCCGTGTTCCGAGCCCTCAGGCAGGTCGAGGCTTATCCCTGCTCTATCAGCGATGATCTGTGCCCAAAAGCGGCTGCGCGATCCACCACCGACTAACATGCAGGTGGTTGGAGTTGCATTTGCCTCCGCAAGAACCGCTAAACAGTCGGCGAGTGCGCATGCGACCCCCTCGAGCACCGCGAAGGCAAGGGCGCCTACATCGTGTTCCACTCGCAATCGGGCGAACTGGCCGGTCGCCTGCGGATCGTTGTGTGGTGTTCGCTCTCCTGTGAGGTACGGAAGAAATAGTGGGGCGCTCCGCACGTTCTCCGGATCGGCGGCAAAGCCTTCAGCTCGCTTGATGAGCCCTCCTATGTCGCTTGCATGACCTGTGATGTTCGCCAGCCAACTTAGCGACTGCGCTGCTGACAGAGTGACGGCCATCCCGTGCCAACGGTGTGGCAAGGCATGGCAGAACGCGTGCAAGGTTCGGTGCGGCAGGCTCACGGGACGGTCGGTCGTAACGAAAACCACTCCGGAGGTGCCGAGCGAGATGAATCCTTGCCCGTCCTGGACAGCACCAATTCCGACCGCAGAGGCTGCGTTGTCGCCGGCGCCGCCAGCAATCGGTATGCGGCGCCCTGCCAAACCCCAGGCATCCGCGACCTCAGACGACAGATAGCCCGATATGTCGGATCCCTCCACGAGATCGGGCATCATGCTCGGGTTTAATCCGCTTGCGCGAATGATGGTGTCGTCCCACTGGCGCTCAGCCACATTCATCCAAAGCGTGCCGGCCGAGTCGGACAGATCGGAGACATACGCGTCAGTCATTCTAAAGCGCACGTAGTCTTTCGGGAGGAGAACTTTGCTGATCCGCTTGAACAGATCCGGCTCATACTTAGCCACCCAAAGGAGCTTCGGCGCTGTGAAGCCGGGCATTGCGATATTCGAGCACCGAAGGGCGAGGTCCGGAACGCGCTCCAGGAGTTCGCGGCATTCAGCGGCCGACCGCCCGTCGTTCCAGAGGATACACGGCCGCAAGACCTCCCCAGTGTCATCCAAAAGGGTGGCCCCATGCTGCTGCCCCGACAGACCTATGCCGCAAAGTGCGCGAAATGCGTCCGGCTGCTGGTCACGGATGCTGGCGACGACCTTGTTAGTGGCATCCCACCAGGAATGAGGGTCCTGCTCGGACCAAAGCGGATGTTGGCGGTGGACCACCAGGTCCGCGCCTGCCTCCGCGAGCACAACTTGGCGCTCGTCGATCAACAGTGCCTTGACTGACGACGTACCGATGTCAATTCCGAGGAAAGACGTCATCGCGATACTCAGCTGAAGGCCCGGCCGGTCTCGTCGAAGAGGTAGACCTGTCCGGAGCCGAGCCCCACCGGAAGCCCATCACCCCGCTGGAGCAGCGGGCGTCCCTGCGCCAGAATGGTGACAGTCTCACCGTTCGGCGACCGACCATAGACCTGCGTCGATCCACCGAGGTTTTCGAGGACGTCTGCCGACAAGTCGAGGATCGCGTTCGACCCACCCAACTCAAGATTCTCGGGTCGAAGCCCGATCGTGACCGGCGCTCCCGCTTCGACAGGTCGCGCGATCTTGCGAGGGATTAGGAGGACTCCATCGCGCAAAGCCGGGTGCTCGACCGAGACCCCCTCCTCGCCCGCTGACCTCACCCGTCCTGAGAGGAGGTTCATTTTGGGCGAGCCGATGAACCCGGCGACGAAAGTGTTGGCGGGGCGGTCGTAAAGCTCCGTCGGTGAACCGATCTGCTCGACTTTTCCGCCGCGGAGCACAACAATCCGATCCGCCAGGGTCATGGCCTCTACCTGATCGTGGGTCACGTATACCATCGTCACCCCAAGATCCCGGTGGAGTTTGGCAATCTCGACCCGCATCTGCGTGCGCAGCTCGGCATCGAGGTTGGACAGCGGTTCGTCGAACAAAAAGATCTTGGGATGTCGGACGATGGCGCGGCCAATGGCAACCCGCTGCCTTTGCCCACCTGACAGCTGTCGCGGCTTACGGTCGAGAAGCTGCGTGATCTGAAGAATGCGGGCTGCCTCGTCGACGCGCTTGCGGATTTCATCCCGGGGAGTCTTCGCCATCTGCAGGCCGAACGCGATGTTGTCGAAGACACTCATGTGCGGATAGAGCGCGTAGGACTGAAACACCATGGAGACCTCCCGGTCCGCAGGCTCCACTCCGGTCACCACCCGGCCGTCGATGGAGATATCGCCATCGGACACCTCCTCGAGACCCGCGATCATGCGCAACAGCGTCGACTTCCCGCAACCCGAGGGACCGACGAAGACCACGAACTCGCCCTTTTCCGCGCTGAAGCTGACGCCATCCACCACGGTGAGGGCGCCATATTGCTTGTTGACCCGGTCGAGCTTGAGAAATGACATGGGAAACTCCGTCAGGCTGCACTGATTGGGGGTTGGATCAGAGCTCTAGCATCGGCGTCGACGTCGTTTCGGACGGCGAAGAGCTTACGGTAGATTCGGTAGGCTGTGTCGTGCGTACGCGCCCAAGTCCTATCGCGCGGAAGCACGTTCTGCTCCGGCGCCATTCGGTCCAGCGCCTCGAACAGGTCGGCGTACAAACCCGCTGCGACAGCTGCCACCATCGCGGTTCCGAGCAGGACGGGTTCCGCAGCTTTCGTCAGAACCGCGTCGGCGCCGAGCGCATCCCGGTAGAGGCGAACGAGCAGCGGGTTCTTCAGGTGGCCGCCCGCGAGGGCCACCCGGCCGATCGCGTAACCATGCAGGTTGAGGTGCTCGATGATGTGCCGGCTCTGAAGGACGAGCCCACGGGCTGTTGCATAGTAGTGCTCGAGAAACGCTCGGCGCGAGGTGTCCTGGCCAAGGCCGGTCACGAGGGCGCGCGTGCTGCCATCGCCCAGTGGCGCCCGGTTGCCGAGCCAATCCGGAACGACATGGCGCCGCGCCGCGAAGGATGGCCCCTCTAGATCAAGACATTGGATGACGGCGTCTGCTGTTTCCGCATGAAGGCTCGCGGATGGCTGTCCGGGCGAGCCTGGATGCGTGGCCAGCACCGTATCCAAAGCGGCGCCCGAGAGGCTCTGTCCAGCCTCGTGCATCCAGTAGCCCGGGAACACCGCATCCTTGAAAGGTCCCCACACTCCGGGCACGCGCCGCTCGTCCGCCGCCCAGGTCATATAGGATGTCGAGGTCCCGCCAATAAGGGCCAAGGTCTCGTTCATGCGCCCCAGATATCCCCGACCGATTACGCCGAGCGCCCCGGCCTCCGCATCTATGAGGCCGACCGCGACGGGGATGCCGGCGCGTACGCCCAGGAGCTTCGCGGCACTTGGCGTGAGCCTACCGTGCATGGCACCCACACATGCCGGAACCTCGGTGAGCTGACCCCGCTGGAGGAGGTCCGCGATGCCAAGCCGGTCCAGCAGGTCGCGTCGCCAGGGTTCGGGGTCGGCCGGCAGGTACGGCAGCTTGCAGGAGAGGCCGCAAAGGGAGTGCCGTGCCATGCCGGTAGCGCGCCGGGAGAGCTCGTCGCACAGATCCCTGACAGCGACGACCCGCGTCCACGCCGCAGGCCTATGACGCTTGAGCCATAGCAGCTTGGGCAGGTGCATCTCGGGCGAGACCGACCCGCCGACGTAATCCAAGTACCGGTCTCCCGTTCGGCTGATTTCCTCAGCTTCCCGCTCTCCCCGGTGGTCCATCCAGCACAGGACATCGGCTTCGCCATCGAGGGGCGGGTCACCCATGGCTTCGACGAAGAGAGAGGACGTCGCGTCGAAGGCGAGACCCCTCAGGAGGTCCGCAGCTCCCGGCACCCGTGCGACAGCGGCTCTCGCGGCTTCGCCGACGGCAGTCCAGATACCGTCCATGCGGTAAACCGCGTGGTGCTCATGGGGAGTCAGGAGCTCGAACGAGGAGCTCGCCGATGAGAGAAGATGGCCGTTCTCATCGAAGAGGCCCGCGCGGGCGCCGACCGTGCCGACGTCGATGCCGAGGAGCAGGTGTGCCATCAGCCTGAGCCCCGGTCCGCCGCGCTCATCCGACCAGCGCCTCGGCAACCACCTCGTCAGTCACGAGCCGGTTCACGTAGCGGGCGTTGAGCACAGCGCGAACGATCGGCAGCTTGTGCTCCCCGCCGGATGCAAGGATCGAGGTCGGATAAGCCTTGAGCCCATCAAGGGGTAGGGCCATGACGCGTTCGTTGAGAGGATGGTCGATGACCCGCCCATACTCGTCCAGAAAGGAGCCCAGCACGTCTCCGACCGCACCGGCGGCCTTCAGATCAGCGAGGTTCTCGACGACGAGACTGGTCGCAGCCAGCAGCGACCGGTTGGACAGATCCCCGGCCGCCACCAGGGCGACATCGGCATCTCGCGCGCGACGCATCACATCGGCGAGGCCGTAATGCGTCAACAACGTGGAGCGGCTCTCGACGGAGGGAACGTAGATGGGCGCGGGTACATAATAGCACTCGGCGCCAAGGGTCTTTGCAAATTCGGTGGCGACCTCGAAGGTATTCGCTCCCGATCCCCGGGTCAGTCCGCCCATGAGAGCCGTGACCCAGCTGCCCGGCAGGTTGCGGGCTGTGAGGCTGCGCACGGCCGCATGCAACGTCTTGCCCCAACCCACGCCCAAGCCGATGTCGGGCCTCAGGAGAGGGTCGAGCATGGCCCCCGCCGCCTCTCCGATCATCTGCTGTTGCGTCGCAGCGTCCGGCACCGATGGCACGACGGTAACCTGTTCGAGCGCATAGCGCACTTTCAAGCGCTCCTCCAAGGCGACGCAGCTCGCCAGCGGCAGCTTGACCTCGATACGGACAAGCCCTTCGGCGCGGGCCTGCGCGACGATGCGGTTGACGCGAAATCGGGTGAGACCGAGCCGGTTGGCGATGTCCTGCTGGGTCATGCCACCCACATAGTAGTACCAGGCGACCCGCGCCTGCACTTGGGCGTCAGACGGTTCCGCAGTCGTGATCACGCTGCGCAAGGACGCGCTTTCACTCATGGTCGTCTCCTGCGAAGGCGGGCTTGAGATCCCTGACAGAGCTGCGCAAAGCCTCCAGCACGGATGCATCGTCCCGCTCGAACGGGTAGAACACCTCCAGGAAGACCGGACATTGCTGGAGACCGTGACGTCGCTGCAGGGCCGCTGCGGCTTTTGGATCAACCGCCCCAGCTTGGGTGAAGTCCCAGTGGCGGTCAAACTGGTAGTCGGTCTGCTGGATGTGAATAGCGCCGATGTCGGATCCGAGCGCCTCATACCAGGCCCCCATTCGACCCCGATAGGCCCCGTAGAGCGGCTCGAACGTGCCGTGCCCCCAATCCAAGCAGTAGCGCCACGGCACTGCGGATCCGGCCACATCTGTCATCATCGTTTGGGCCTGCACGATGGTCCAGGGCCACTCGCGCCGCATCGGCGTCGGCTCCACGAACAACTCGGTCATGCCATGCTGCTTGGCGGTTTCGGCCAGACGGAGCATGCGCCTCACAAGATCCTGGTAGTCGGCATCCGGAATGGCATCGGCTTCTAGTCCATCGATCCGCGATGCCACCGCTCCGAGAGGCCCGCCGACGCGCTCAATGCCGGCCAGCGCCGCGAACTTGTAGGCACGCCCGAGCCACGCCTCCGCCACGTCGCGCACACGGTGATCCGGATGTAGGAGCTGACTGTAGGTGTAATGGGCAAGGCCGATGAAGGCCGAATGGACGGTGATCTCGTGCACAGCCGTCACCTGCCGCATCGTGCCGGCAAGGTCTTCGAGAAGGGCGTCGGGCCAGGTTGGGTCGACAAGATCGAACGAGAACTGCACCAGGTCGAGCTCGAGCTCCTCCCGCACGATCCGAGCCCACAGATCCGGGGTGACCCAGCGCTTCACGCAGAAGGAGAGATTGATACCAAGCGGTATGGTCATGGCATCCTGAACCTACTTCGTCGCACCCATGGTGAGGCCGCGGACCATGTGTCGGGAAACGATGAGAGCGAACAGCGTGACAGGCAGCACGATCACGGTGCCGGTCGCCATGATCTTGCCCCAGGGCAGCTCATAGCCGGACATGAAGTTGGTGGCGACGACGGGAGCCGTCTTCAGGCCCTGGCTCGATACGAGCACCAGCGCGTAGAGGAGCTCGTTCCAGGAGAAGATGAAGGCAAAGATGGCCGACACGGCGACGCCAGGTGCACCCAACGGCAGATAGATGCGCCAGAAGATGTCGAACTGGCTCGCGCCTTCCAGCCGGGCCGATTGCTCCAAGTCGCTCGGAATCGAACGAAACTGGTCAGTGCAGATCCAAACGACGATAGGCAGGGTGAAGGTGAGATAGATCAGGATCAAGACGAAATGCGTGTTCAGCATCCCGAGTTGGCGGGCCAGGATGTACACCGGCAGCGCAAGGACGATGGGGCTGATCATGCGGTTGGAGATGAACCAGAACCACAGGTCCTTCTTGGCACGGAACTCGAAGCGGGCGAGCGCGTAAGCCGCAGGGGTTCCGAGCAGAACGGCCAGCAGCGTCGTGCAGGTGGACACGATCATGGAGTTCAGGACCGCCTGTGTGACGATCCGGTCCGCAAAGATGTCGTTGTAGTGCTGGAGCGTCGGGCGAAACCACCAGACGGGGGGCGACGCGAGCAAGTCGGTCTGCTCCTTCAGGCTGGAGGTGACCATCCAGTAGAAGGGGAATACCGCGAACCCGAGAACCAAGAGCAGGCCGCAAGCATGCAGCACCCGGCCGACCGGACGAGGGATCATCGCTCGATCTCCCTGTAAAAGAACCTGATATACAGCCGGCTCAGCAGGATGGTGAGGACCAGCAGCAGGATGGCCTGCGCGGAGGCGAGCCCGAGGTCGAAGATTTTGAACCCGACGCGTTGGACGTAAATCGAGACGAGATCCGTGGCCGAGCCCGGTCCGCCGCGCGTCATGACGAAGACCGTATCGAACAGCTTGAGGACGTCGGCCGAGCGTAGGATGAGAACCGCTGTCAGGCCGGGCAGCAGATAGGGCCACTGCACGTAGCGCAGGAGCGCCCAGTGGCTTTTCGTTTCGAGCCGCGCGGCTTCCTCGATATCAACGGGAACCATCGATAAGCCGGCAAGGAAGATAAGGGCGACGAATGGTGTCCATTGCCAGATGTCCATGATGGCAATGGCAATGAAGGCGCCGGTCGGATTACCAAGCCAGTCCGAGGCGGAGATGCCGAACCATCCCAGCATCTGGTTCGCGACACCGAAATCCCGATTGAAGATGAGCCGGCCGACAAGGCCGACCACCGCATAGGTCGTCGCGAGCGGCACGACCAGCGACACGCGCGCAACCGCCCGCAGCATGCCGAAACCCGGACGATGAAGCATCAGGGCAATGCCGAGGCCCAAGGCGACTTGGAGCGGCACGACCGTGAGGTAGAACTGAGTTGTCAGGAACAGGCTGTCCCAGAAAGTCTGGTCTGTGAGAACGCGGGTATAATTGTAAAGTCCGACGAATGGGTACCCGTCGAGCATGTCCGCGCGACGGGCGATGTTGTACCGGCGGAAGGACGTCACTAGGGCAAAGATTGTGGGATAGATTCCGATCGCGAGTAGCGCAAAGACCGCCGGCGCGAGGAACCAGAACGGAGTCCATCGCCCATAGCCCGGGTTGTGACGCCCCTTGGCCGACTTTGTCCGGTCAATCTGCTGCTCGGTCGGTGCAGCGCTGCTAGGGCTGACGGTGCTGGTCATTCGAGGTTCGTATGGTTGGCGCGCATCGCGTCCGGTGAGACGCCGAGGCGGTCGCGAAGCATGAGGATCATGACCTCGAACAGGATGTATTGCGCGCCCTCGTAAAGAGAGCCCATGGGCAGAACGGAGGTCGCGGGCCCGCTGTCATCGGCCATGGTCTGGGCCGGAATCGGCAACACGACGTCGGCCTGACGCGCGCAATCACCCTCTGGCTGAGCCGTGACGACGAGGGTCCGTGCTCCTGCCGCTCGGGCGACCCCCATGAGACCCGCGACGGTCGAGAAGTGGCCTGGACCGGCCGACACGATGAGAAGATCGCCCGGGCCGACCGGCGGCGTCGTCATATCGCCCACCATTGCAGCCCTGCACCCTAAGTGGAACAGGCGCATGGCGAAACCTTTGATCTGCAATCCCTCGCGCCCGACACCGTAAAGCGCGATGGTTCGCGCCTGCGCGATCTCCTCGATGGCGCGGTCGACCGCAGCCGCGTGAAGGCGCTGGAAAACCTGCCCGAGATCGTCGAGAGCGGCTTGATAAAGGTTGGTCATGCTTCGGCCTCGAACGAAGAGCCCCGTGGGCGTCATTACCCGTTGCCGCCTGACAGGCAAAGGAAGGTCAGCAGATGCACGGGTGGAACCCCGGCGGCACTCTCCGCCGGGGCTTTGGTGAGACTACTGGCGGAGCGCCTTCTTGCCGTCGTAGTAGCCTTCCTTCTTGAGGATATCCTCCATGCGGGTACCGATCTGCTTGGCACCTTCCTCGGTGGACACCTCGTTCAGCATCATCTTGGAGCCCCATTCGGCCACGACCTCGGAGATGGCGGGCCAAGCCGGGAAGCGCGGACGGAATTCGGGCACGCCCTTCTGCCAGGAGGCGACCATCGGCTCGACGAACTTAAATTTCGCCTTGATGTCGGCCTGCTCATAGATGGCACTGCGGCCTGAGACGCCGCCTGCTTCCACGTAGGCGCGAGCGATCTCCTCGGAGGTGGCCCACTGGATGAAGAGCCACGAGGCCTTCTGCTCCGCTTCGCTGGCTTGGGACGCGACGGCGAGCGAGAAGCCGCCGAGAGCCGGCAGTCGGCCCGCAGGCCCGGCAGGTTCGGGAGCCACGGCAAGGCAATTGCCGAGCTTCGACGTCGCGGGATCGGTCAGGGTGCCGTAGAAGGCGGACCATTCCGTGATCATCGAGACTTGGCCCTGAGCCAGCGCGTTCACAGCCTCCGAGTGGTCGAACGACACCACGCCCGGCGGCATATACTTCATGAGATCCTGGCGGAACTTGAGGCCTGCCTGGCTCTCCTTCGACATCAGGTTCGACTTGAAGGTCTTGTCGAGGAGCGATCCGCCGAACGGCCACAGCACCCGCATGAAGCTGTCGGCCGACTGCGTTTCGCCGCGGAGCGACTGAAGGGCGAAGGCGTATTGCTTCTTGTCTGGATTGGTGAGCTTCGGCCCATAAACGTTCAGGAGTTCATCCCAGGTAGCCGGCGGTTTGTCGAAGCCGGCCTCTTTCAACTGGCACTGATTGTAGAACAGGAGGCCCGAATAATTGTCGAAGGGCAGACCGTAAACCTTGCCTCCCCAAGAGCCGAAGGCATCGAGCAGCAGTGGGAAGAAGCCCTTCAGATTGAGATTTGGATCCGTGATCGCGGCGTCGCTCGTGAACTTCTCGACCGGAATGATCCAGTTGTTCTCCGCGAACTCGCCGATCCAGACGAGGTCGACGAGGGCCATGGTGAGATCGCCGCCGGAGTTGAAATCGAGAACCTGCTTCTCGCGGGTATTCTCATAAGGCACGATCTCGTAATTGACCTTGATGCCGGTCTTCTTTTCGAACTCGGGTAGCAGCTTGATGATGGCCCGATAGCCAGGACGGTCGAGGAAGATGGCATTCAGCTGCGTCCCTTTGAAAGGCGCGGCAGCTTTCTCGAGCGACCATTGCGTTTGAGCCATGGCCGACGTGGCGGCGCCCGCAGTAAGCGCAAGTGCACTGATGGTAGAGATCAACAGCTTTCTCATAAGCTCCTCCCTGTAGCGTCGACCCCGTTTGGGTAGACGAGCACCTTGACGTACCCTGGTGCATTCTGGGCGAGCGCCTGGAAGGCACCCGGCGTTTCCTCCAGCGTTACGCGGTGGCTCACCATGGAGGTGACGTCCACCTTGCCGCTTCGAACCAGTTCGATGGCTCGGGGGTAGACCTCGCCCATGCGGCGGGCGAACTTGATTTTCAGGGCGCGCCGGCGAGCCTCCGCGGCCGGGAGCGTGTAGGTGTCTCCGTCTGGGATGCCCACCAGCACCACGCGGCCGCCGATCCGGGCAGCCCGCACCGCATCGCGAAACCCTTCGGGCGCGTTCGTGGCCTCGATCACCAGGGGGCAGCCCTCGCCTTCGGTGAACGGCAGCATCTCGTCGACCGAGACCGCCACGCTGACTGCTCCGAGGGCTTTGGCAAGCTCACGCCGGTGGGCCAGGGGATCGACAACAAGGATGTCGCCGGCACCGGCCGCCCGGAGCACTTGCAGCACCAAGAGCCCGATCGGACCCGCGCCGAGGAGCGCCACGCGTTCGAGAAGTCGCGGCTTGGCGAGATCCACCGCGTGAACCGCAACCCCGAGCGGCTCCAGCATCACGGCCGTGAGGGGGTCGAAACCCTGGGGCAGAGGCACGATCTGGGAGGCCGGCACCCAGATGCGGCTCGTCATCGCCCCATCGAAGGGGGGCGCGCCGATGAACTCTACATTCGGACAAAGATTGGGGTGACCCTCACGGCACCAGGCGCAGTGCCCACAAGCTTTGTTCGGGTCAACGGCGACGAGCGCACCACGGCTGAGGCCCAAAGACTCAGCGTCCTCGCACAGGTATCCCGCGAATTCGTGGCCGGGTACGAAGGGCTCTTTGATGACGGCCGATCCGATGCCGCCGTCTTTGTAGTAATGCAGGTCGCTCCCGCACAGGCCGACTGCCGCTACGTCAAGCAGCACCTGCCCGGGCTGCCCCTCCCGCAGATTAAAGGGCGCTACCCGCGCGTCGAGCTGGCCATGCAGATAAAGGGCCTGAGACATATGAGACGTCCCTGCAGCAGTCCGCTGAGACACATACATCAGCGACGAGCCAGGTCAACATGTGTATTTTTGTTTGACCAACTGTTGATATGGCGTTGGTAACAGTGTGCGACCGACTGCTGTCAGGTCAAATCTCGGTCGCATCACTGATATAACAAAACATCTACCGGCCAAGAGTCGTGGCGGCCGTGACGCTCGTCGAAGTCAGCAACCGCACACACCGCGTTGCGTTCCGTCTAAGATCAACTCGAAAACGCAGACCTCGGGCTATTGCGTCCCTCGCGCCAGCATTTGCCGTCAAATTACCTTCGGGCGATACTTCCCAAAGCGCTTCTCGGCAGCGAGTCCTGAACTGCCGAGGGTACAGTCAGGGCCCTATGCGGCTGCAGCGCTTGGCATGCTCGCCGAACGCGCCGGTATCGTCGATGTGTTTCGGCTGTGCTCGGGGCTACCCGTCGTTGGGCTTCTCACCTCTTTGCTGCCTGCTCGCATCCGATGGAAGGGCGCCCATCCACCATTCGCTTACACCAACCAGCGGCTCTCACCCGATGAGGAGCAGGAGGTGTGAGTAGCTCTTTGGCCACGCTCGGTCCCATCGCTGGCGAGGGCCGCTCAGGGCCAAAAGAGGACGGTTGCGAAGTTCTGCCCGTTGCAGAGGACCAGTCCCAAAGCGGATCTGCCTCGGGCCGCACCACAAGATCGGCACAAGCAATTGGCGATTCGTACCATCACCTCTGCTTGGACCATAATCGGTCATGTGGTATCATAAGACCACATTGCGAAGGAGGTCAGGGTGGCAGCAACAACAGCGGCACAGCAGCGTGGGCGGCCCTTCCGCAAAGGACAAAGCGGCAATCCAGCAGGGCGGCCCAAAGGCGCCCGTCACGCCTCCACGCTTGCCATGCAGGCGCTGCTGGATGGAGAGGCTGAGGCTCTGACCCGCAGGGCGGTGGAAATGGCACTGTCCGGCGACACGGTTGCTCTGCGCCTGTGCCTTGATCGCCTGCTGCCCGCGCGCCGCGATCGGCCCGTGTTCTTCGCGCTTCCGAAGCTTGAGACAGCAGGCGATGCCTTGAAGGCTGTGGCGGCTCTGGCCGGTGCGGTGGCGGCCGGGGACCTCACGCCTGGAGAGGCTGCCGAACTGTCGAAGCTGGTGGAGGGCTTCTCCCGTGCCGTGGAGTTGCACGACATTCAGCAGCGGCTCGACAGGCTTGAGACCGCACAGGAGGGCCGCTGATGCGCCTGATGAACCGAAAGCGTCTGAAGAGGCTGGAGGCGGCTCAACCAGCACCGGCGTGCGGCAGCATTCCTTGGCACACTATCATGGTCGAGGAGGGCGGAGACGAGGATGCGGCTGTTCAGGCGATGGTTGCCACAGGCACCGTAAAGCGCTCCGACAACTTCATCGTGGTGGCGCTCGTCAGCCCCAAGCCCCGGATCCTGGAGGTCGTGCTATGACCCGTTCTACCGCGTCTCGTGTTACTCGGTTGGAGAAAGCTACTCCAAACCGCCAGCGTACGCTGCTCGTGGCTGGCAGCCAGGCTGAGGCGGACGCCCTTCGTGCGCGACACCCGGGTGCTCTGGTGGTGGTCACAGGCGTGGTGCGGGTGTCCCATTCCGCCTGATGCACTTGGGCGGTTACACCGGGTTACAAGCCCCTGTAACTCTCAAACCTATACGGCTAAATGGTTACAGCGGTTACACGAGTTACAGGACCAAAACGTGAGCCGGCTTGGTTTGTTGGTCTCAAGTCTTGGCAGTCGAACAATCCTTGGGCTTCTGGCGACCGTTTGCGCTGAGACCGAGATCAAGGCGCGGCTCCTCAGAGACGCAGATCCTGACGAGTGGGACCTGGCGCCCTGACCCAAGGGCATGCGCCAGAGTACGTATGAGCGTTGGGAGGCGATGTACTATGCTGCCGAGGAGGTGCCGAAGCAGCAATGCACCATGATGCTCGCCCGGATCCTGAAGAAGGGTACTTAGCCAGAAGGTGTCCACCTTCTCTGGCCTTATAGGTGCGCCACAACCGCAAGAGCCCCTCTGCGTCTAAGCAGCACGCGGTAGCAGTTTGCGAGCAACCCCATCAGTAAAAATCGCCATTGTTATTAATATTACTGAGGCGCAACTTCTCTTGCGCCCTGAGTCGCAACGCAAGGTGATACCGGCATGAGCCCGCTGCGGCACGGGGTTCGCAGGGAGGATATAACAATGGCACGAGGCAAATCTTACGCAGTTAACAACGCCGCCAAAGACGACGTTCTGTGCGTCAGCAGCAATGGGCAGTTTAACCTCGCTGCATTGCTCGCAAATGACCCTGGCAGTGCAAAGCTCATCTCAATCAACAACGCACTTGTCACAGAGGTCGCTGGTCAGCCCGGCGTGTATCAACTGGATCCAAGCCTAGCTGGCGGATCGTTCACATATACGGTGCAGATGGCCAACGGGACGCTCAGCACCGCAACCGTTATGGTGAACAGCGAATATGACGCTGGCGGCCAACAGCTGTTCAACGAAGGCTTCGATTTCGATCAAGTGCCCGCCGGACAGGAATTTGCCGTTCTCAACAATCCCACGGGGTGGACCAATAACCTTCCCGGAACGACCGTTGAGGTGGTTGCGTCCGGTCACGCGGGCGTCGTTACCCCTGATGGAAGCAATTGGCTGGATACCCAATCGAGCCCAGGCGGCATCAATATCGCTCAGAGTTATGACCTCGAAGCGGGCCGCGCTGCGACCATCACTTTCGATATCGCACTACATGGCGGCCAAGGTGACTTGGTCGTCGTCTGGGACGGACAAGTCGTCGACACCATCAACGCGGCTGATTTTGCCGGCAAGGGGCAGACTGAGTTTACGACCCTCAGCTTCGATGTTGTGGGCTCCGCTAACGCAGAGACGCTGCAAATCGTGGATACGGGCCCGTCCGACAATCAGGGCTACGCGATTAACTCGGTATCACTGAACACCAGCTCATGGTGGACTTGCTGAAGCTGTCAGAGGGTCATCTGGGCATCTGCGCTGCGGCCAAGGAATAGCTTTTTGACCGTCGCAGGCTGCACAAGTGCGTGCCAAGATGCCCATTACCTCAATGGGCCGAATGAGGGTCCCGCCGAAACGCCATCGGCGGGCCCAACACTTGTTTAGTGGGTGCCGCCTCGGAGCCCTAAAGAGTGGGACCTGGGCTTGCTCAAGGGCATTCGCCAGAGCACCTACGAGCGCTGGGGCGCGCGGTACGACGCAGCCGAGGAGGTGCTGGGGCAATGGTATCCCACGACGGATGATGCTTTAGGATCGTGAGACAGCTCAAAGAACGAAGTCTGCAGCCGATAGAGCCTTCAGCCCTGCGACTTTGATGGCAAAGTCGGCGACCTTGTCTCCGTCAACGTCACCGGACGCAACCCCGTCCTTAAACCGAAGCTGACCATCACGGCCCGTGAACGCCTTCGATCCTATGAACTTGAAGGCCTGATTGCCCTCAGTCCCATCCTGGTCAGCATCGACGCGGGAGAGATCAATCCTGTCAACCCCGCGAACGAAGTCCTTGATCGTGTCGCTCGTCCGGCCGAAGCTCTCGCCAATGGTGTCAAACCGGAAGCGGTCGAAGCCCTCGCCTCCGGCCAGCGTATCTCGTCCCACACCTCCAATGAGCGTGTCCCCACCTCCTTCGCCGTGCAGGACGTCGTTGCCCGCGCCGCCTTTAAGCACGTTCGCTACCCCATTGCCGGTCAGCTTGTCCGAAGCCGAGCCCCCAACAAGGTTCTCGATGAGGGAGCGCGGGTCGCCCTGGTACTGAAGAGCATTGAAGATGTTGCCACGCGCATAGTGTGCATCGCCAATCTTCGCGCGCTGACCGGAGGACAGGGTCACATATGAGCCAGGCTCCAAGCTCGCCACAACCCGGGTCGAGTAGTTGGAGAAATCGTAAGTGTCTCTACCGCCGCCATCCCACAGTGTTAGGAAGATCCTGTTGCCAGCCCCGCCAGAGCCGTCCGCTGGAGCACCTTGCCCGACACCGTTCACGAACGTCTCGCCCGTAGTGGGGCTCCAGCGATAAACCGTGTTGGTTTTGCGCAGGCCGAAGTCGGCACCGTACATCTGCTGCAGAGCGGCTACGTCGTACATCATGTAGGTCTGAGCGTACCCGTACCTCTCGACCTGAGCCCAAGGGTAAGGGGTCGTCGGGCTGCCGGGGTAGGAGCGGTAGCTCATGACGGAGTACTCGATGCCGTCCCAATCCGCTGGGAGAGGAGCGCCGACACCGTATTCGTGCGTGTGCGTGAGCCCGAGCGCATGACCGAACTCGTGTATGAGAGTTTGGTAGAGCGCGTCGCCCACCATGGGCTCGCTCCAGTACAGGTCGCTCATCCAAACATCGCCGTGCTTGTAAGCTGGTGCGGACGACATACCGGGCGGGAAGCCGTAGGAGTAGTCGGTGTCCCATCGCGCGACCCGCATGTCAGCGGCGCCGAACCCCGCATCAACGAAGCTCAGATTCGTGAAGCCCTCGACAGGCATAAGCTTTGAGACGGGTCCACCCTTAGTCGAGGTTTGCCCCTCCAAGATGTACCGGACCGCCTGCATCTGCCCCGTTGTCAGTTGAGCAAAGCCCCGTGCGAGCTCCTGATACCCCGGCTCGTAGGACGAGCTTGAAGCAGGAAAGCTGTACGTCATCGGGCCATCCTGCCAGCGCGAATGGGCCATCAGCGCATCGAGGTACCAAATCCCGGTCTTCTCGTTTCTGACGCTGCTCGGCATTGTGTAGTCCGTCCTACTTTACGGTTTTGTGCAGCGGAAACATGCGTTTCGGCAAGTGCTCTTGGAGCAGGTCCCGCCAATTCTGTCGCCTCGGCGATTAGCAGGCCGAGCCTGCCAGGGTGCAGGGTAGAGCAGGCAGCTGCCGGAAACCAAGCTTGTCTGTGGGTGTGCTCTGTGGAAGCATCAACGCTCCACACAGGGAGGGAGAACATGCACACACGCAGAGCGTTCATGGGACTTACGGTGGCGGCAGTCGGAGCACTCACAGCAGGTGCGGCTCTGGCGCAAGGAGCGTCCTGGGATGGAACTTGGACCGGCACCACACAGAGAGGCGGTTCTGTTCAGGTGACAATCTCGGGTGGACGTCCGGCAGCATACGTATTCCGCGGTCAGTCGGTGCCGATCACGGGCGCAAGCGCGTCGGGCAACACAATAACTATTAGCATCAACGGCGGCATCCCAGGAACTGTGAAGCTCACCCGAGGCCGCGGCAACACGGTGAGCTATAGCTATTCAGACACAGGTGGTGGCAGCGCAGCCGCGACCCTCGCAAAACAGTAGACGCCGAAGTGCCTGTCACCAGTGTGACGGACGGCAGCTTCTAAGATAATGAGAATATGCCCGCGCCTAACGCGGAAGCTCGCTTGAGCAGGAGCCCGCCTCAAGAGCCCTCCTGCGCCGCTGTGCTGCATTATAGTTGCAAACTGATGACGTGGGCTTCTGCCTGTTCTGTGGATGCAGAGCCTGCAAACGAAAGAGGCCCGGCGGAATCCTGGCGTCGGGCCTCCTTTGTCGCCTCACGGGATTGGACGCGCAGGGCGACGGGTCGGGTGCGATGCCAATCACACCATCAACTCACACCGGTGCTGGATGGTTCGTGCTGCTGAGCGGTGGTTGGCCGCGTCTCAACCTCGAGCAGGTGCAGGATCTGCAGAGCCTGGTGCCAGGGCAGGGTCCCGTCGAGAGTCAGTCGGGCTTGCTCCTGACCAAGGTCAACAAGGTCGACTTGGCAGTTCGCGGGTCTAATGCGTGTGCGAATAGACCCGCTGGAGGAGTTCTCGTCTATGGCCATCGTCCTATAGAGGCCTTGTTATGCAACTGCCCAAGATAGCTATGGCGGGCCCTCACGGAGTAAAGACAGGCCGTTGACGTCAATGCCCCCTTCAGCACGGACGGTTTCAGTCAGCCTGCTTAATTGATCAGCGCTCGGCTGATACGATGCTGCAGGCCTGCCGTGGTGCAGTCTTGCGCACTAAGCTGTGGCGAACACTGTCGGCAGCGCGTCCCTGCCTCCAGACCAACTGAGCGGGCAAGCTCGACTGTTGGGATGGGATTTCAAGGCTGAACACCTCGGCCGGAAGGACGAGCCCCGCCCCTTTGATTCAGTCTTCAGCCGAAGAACTGCTACTAGCAAGACGCTCAGTTCTTACTGCAACTCGCCTAAGCGCGCTGGAACCATGATCGTATTCCCCGCTTAGCGTCGTGTCTCGGGCCGCGCTCTGAGACCAACGTTCATCTGGAGGAAACTGGCATGACCAAGACTGTTACAAGCCTGTTCAAAAGCCAAGCCGAAGCCGAAGCTATCGTCAGCCGCCTCAAGCAGGCAGGCCTCTCCCATGGTGGGATCAACGTCTACAGTTCCTCGTCAGGTGACCTGTCGGATGAGCTATCCGACGCAGGCATTCCGGCCTCTGATGCTCACGCCTACATGGAAGGTGTACGCCGGGGTGGCGCTCTCGTGACAGTGTCTTGTGCGGACAATGAGGTGGACCGGGCTGTCAGCATTCTTGATGGACACGAGGGTGCGCTCGACCTCGACGAGCAGCAGAGCTCCTGGCGTCAGGAGGGCTGGACAGGGCACGAGCACAGCTCCGGCATGGGTCTTGGCGCGTCTGCGGCAGGGTTGGGTGCTACTCTCACAGGCGGCTCGGATCGCTCAGAGACGACCCGTTCAGGCGGCCAAACGTCGGATAGCGCCTCCATGCGCGGTGCTGGCGATGAGGTGATCCCGATTGCCGAGGAAGATCTGCACGTCGGCAAACGCGAGGTGAGCGGTGGTCGTGTTCGCATCCACTCGCACGTGGTGGAGCGTCCGGTGCAGGAGCAAGTCACGCTTCGGGACGAGACAGTTGAGGTTGAGCGGCGTCCTGCCTCTGGCCGGGCCACAAACCTGACGGGCGATGTCTTCCAGGAGCGCACCGTCGAGGTGGAGGAGCATGACGAGCAGGCGGTGGTCTCCAAGGAGGCGCGCGTCAAGGAAGAGCTCGTCATCCATAAGGACGTTAATCAACGCACTGAGACCATCTCTGACACCGTGCGCCGAACAGAGGTCGACGTTGAGGACGACCGCACGACCCGTGGTACCGGCACGACAGGCACAGACCGTAAGCGCTAGAACCAAGACTTGAAACATCCTCCTCCGCGCTATGCGTGGAGGAGGGCTTCCCGGCTGGAGGCAGGCTGAAAGGCCCAGAGACGAGCAATCTCCCCGCACCTGCGCTAGGATTCCTGCTGGCCGGCAGGACTGTAACGTCTAACTCGTGCCACTAGGCGAAAGCGTCTACGATAGCCCCGTTCCGATCAACGATGCAGGTCATAGTGGCCTCGCGCACCTCGTACCCACCCGGCACCGCGTAGGTGATCCTCATATCAACGCTCCCCACAAGATGACCGCCACGGGCAACTTGGTGCGGCCCTCGCGAGACGGCTTCAACCTCCTTCGCGCCAAGCTTGGCTGCTTCGCTTTGAACAACAGTCCGACAGGCGTCTACTGTCCGGTTAGGACCAAGAGCGGGCCTTAAAGGCTGCCCAAGAGACGCCAGGGTTCGCGGGGTTGCACGGACGTAACCGGTTTGGGGCACATAGGCTAACGTGACCTCGTCTGGTTCGCCGCTCGGTGGTGCCGCACCACGCGTGAGCTGCCACGGCATCTGCCATGTAGCGGCTGAAGTGTTGGGAGCGGCTTGTCCGGTGCTGGCGGTGGTCACCGGTTGCACGCTCGCCGTCGTACTAACGCAGCCAGCAACAGCCAGAAGGCAGGGAAGAGCGGCAAGTCCACGTATCGACATCGCTGTCACTCCTCAGGGCGCAAAGATCCCAGCCTACCTCCTCAACGCAAAGCTTGTCCGTTGGTTCGCCTGCGCGCTCACCCTCCGGGGCGTAGCACGTCCGGCAGCACGAATGGGCGGGATGGACTAGGTGGGGCAGCGGGTTGAGACTGCGGCGCACGTGGAGTTCCCCGACCAGGATGCGTTGCTCCTGTCACCTCACGGTCACTTGGCTGCCGAGCAAACTGTTCCTGCGGAGAGGCTTGGGCTCCTGCTGGAGCTGGCGGACTGCCAGCTGTGACGCGCGGTGAAGATGGACGAAGGCGGCGCGCTGGCCTTGCTGCTCCCTGGGGGCTGTCCGTCGTCCGAACTGATGGTGTTGGGGAAGCTGGCGCAGGCAGCGGCTCGGCTGGAGGTGCGTCCACAACAGCGGGCGGCAGGGCCACTTCCATCTTTTGAATCCTAGGCTCTGGATTACTGCTGCCAGTGGGAGCTGCCGGGATTTCAGGCAGCGGTACGTTCGGTACCACAACAATCAGGCTGTCTACCTCCGTTACCGGTGGCCGAACTGATGGGCTGGCCTCCCCGTCCTTGCTGGTCTTGAGCGCCGCAACACTGGGATCGGGAACGTCCGGCACGGTGACAACGATGGAAGGCAATGGCCCGGCAGCTTCGATAGAGGGCTCGGAGCCAGATAGCTGCGGTCGGGTTGCTTCTGCCGCCCGTGAAGAACTGGCTGCTGGTGGGCTTTTGGTTGGAACGTGTGGCTCGCCTCGCTGTCCTGGCGGTGCAGGCGGCGGATTAGGTGCTCCGAAGTATGCCAAAGGTCCGGCAAGGCCCAAAGCCAGTGCGCTAAGTCTAATCCAAGGCAGGTAACTTCGGGATGCGTGAGGTAGCCGGAGCGATGTCGAAGCTTGAAGCGGGCCAACACGTGCGGTCGAGCGGCTCTGCCGACGTATCCTGCCGCCGCGGTGCGTCCAAGGTGGCCGCCATGCGCGCTGCGGCAGCAGGGGTTCCGTCGGCATGTGGCAGCACCGGCTCCTGCTCAAAGGCGAGAACCCCCACTCCGTGAAAACACGAAGGCGAGATAGGTTCCGCGTCACACTGGAGCTATCGATGCGCGACTGGCGGGTGGTAGAAGCCGAGCCGCTCGCGTGCGCACCTGCATGTAGCCGCGGGAGATCCGCTAATTGGCACAGGAGCAATGTGATCTTAGCTGATCGGTGCTACTCGTTCGAACAGATGCTCATAGCGCAGCACCAACCCCAGATCATCGACCCTCAGGTCTGCTTCAAAGCCGAGCGAGAGCCCTAGGTCAACATAGCGAACCTGCCCTGGCCCTTGCCGGTCGTAGCGTTGGCTCGACCGCGCTACGGTCAGGCTAGCCCCATCGATGTATGCAGTATCCAGAGAGAGGCTCGCGCCATTGGCCTCTGGTGTCCGGCGGATAGGAAAGATGTTGCAAAAAGGGGTTACGGAGAGATCCGGCTCCTCCGCCCCAGCTAGGTCAGGGCGCGATATGCCGTTCACGTGCCAGCCTCTCCCAACCCGATCCAACCGCACGCCTGCATGCCCTTCCGAATTCCAGCGCTCCACGGTGACGGAATGTGCGCGCCAATCTGGGCTGAGCTGCCAATGATGGTCGAGGCGGAATCCGGAACCCTCAAGGCAGATAACGGTCGACTTGGCTGTAATCCTATCGGGCTCAAAGTTCAGCTCCAACCGCTCAAGACCCTCCTCGTTGATACGTCTCCAGAACAAGACAGCTACGGGCATGATGAGCCCTCAGTTGTCCTACAAGTGCATGATCCATCCGACTGACCGATGATGGCGGCGAGGCGCTCACTGGCTCTCCCCTGCACGTAGCCGCGGGAGGTCCATCGATCGAGCGCAGCGACAGCTGTGGCAGCCTCATCCTGGCTGCGGATGAGATCCTCCACGGCCAAGCGCAGGGCCTCAGCCGGATCGCCGCCGGTTGCATCGAGGTAGTCGAGAATAGCGACGTTGATCTCACCATCCAGCATCGTTCCGATCCTCACTTGCTCGTCCTGCTCGGCTCTGGCCAGAACAGCTTGCGGTCTCCAGCAATGACCTCTGCAACATCATCGATGCTGTCGAGGAGTTGCCCGACAGCTGCATATTCCGGGCTGCCGATCGGGCAGACCGCCAGAGCGCTCGTCCCCTCCTGTCGAGCCCCTCGCAAGGCTGCCAGCAGTCGCTCGCGTCCAATGTGGCTCACATGTCCGCGGGACCGGCGCACCATCACGGCACCGTTGCGCATACGCGAGCCTTGCGGGCGTGCGTGGCCACTAGCGTCATGTCGCCATCCTGAGCTGCCCGCACCTCGCACACGCTGGGGCCGTGCAGGGTAAGCATCCGGTGCGGGTGGGTGACAGCCGCGCCATCGAACACCAGCCGCCCAAGGCTCAAGGAAGCCGCACGGGCGAGGTCTGCCTCGATGCGTAGCTCGTCCTCAGACCAGAGACTGACCACGTACGGGAGCGAGCTTGCGGACATCATGTTCTCTTTATGTTCTCAAGAGATCATGAGTCTGGCACAGGCGACAAGTACGCCTCTGCGTAGTTCGAGTGCGTCTGTGAATAGTGGGGATGGAGTTCGTGGTAACAGCGGGAAGAGTAGGCACATCAATGGTTTGCGAGGACCGCTTCCGCTGAACCCTTGCCTAGTACCCTTGATGGCAGCCTCGACGTGGGAAGCCTCTATTGAGGAAGCGGCACGCCTGCAAGGGCAGAACGGCCTACACGTTGTGATCAGCGGCAAGGGCCCTGCTGCCCTTAGGTAACAGGCTCTTAAGCGGAAACAGGTAAGTTTAGCCCTAGGCCACGTTGCGTATCGGTCCATATCAGCACGAGTAGGGCCCCGCCGAAGCTCCACCGGCGGGGCTTATTCTCATGAGAGGGTGCAAGTATCGCGTCAGTTCACGAGAGTTGTGCGTCAAACGAGATGCCCACCGTCTGCCCATCCTGCCACCGCACCTGCGCCAGATAGGTGCACCCCAGACGCAAGATCGTCACCCGTAGCGGTGAGGCAAGCACTGGTGCGGATGGGAAGACGAGCTTGGCCCCGCTCTCGTTGTAGTCCTCGATCACACAGGTGTGCAGGCGTCCGGAGGCATCCGCACCCACGGTAGCCAGAAGCGTCACTGGGACACGCTCCTCTCGCGCCTTGAGCAGATCGGGTTGGGCGGAGGTCATGGGTGGGTCTCCACAGAAGGCTGCCGGAACGGTTTGATGCGGCAGGGGCCCGGGTTTGCTCCGGTGGTGGCACATACGTTCTAGAGAAAGGGCAATGATCTGTCCGTTGAATGAGCCTAGCGGCGCCGGCCGGCGGGCACCCGCCGGTGCACCCCGTCGCTGCGGGCATACCCTGTCCGTTCGACGTGGATGACGCCGAGCCTCTCCAGGGTTGTCGTCACGTCGGCAGCAAAGTCCCTCCACGGCCCCAGTTCGGAGCCGCACTCTCCACAGCAGACCACGGATGCGTCGTTCAGAACGCCTGTGACGTTGAACGAGCTGCCCTCGCAATCCTGGCAGCTGAAACGAGGGGCAATCGGCTCAATCAACATGGCGGGCTCCGGCAACAATTCTCTTCAAATTGTTCTGGAGGGCCGCCGCAAGGACGCTCTGGATTTAACCTCAAAGGGTCCTTTGGTGGATTGCGCACCAGAGCGTGAGTATGTTGCAGGAGGTGCCGCCGTTTGCCTGACAAACACGAACTGGTCTGCCGGCATCTCGTCAGAGGAGTGCAGCACAAGCGTGGGACAGGCACCTTTTTAAACGATCTGGTAACCATATCGGTCTAATCTGAATTGTGCCGATGACGGCGCGTTCTCCTCCCTAAACTCGGCCCCAATGGCTGACCAGAGCGCCCCCTGTGGCGCTCTTTTTCTTGTTGCAGTTCTTGGCCCAGCGTTTTCGACTAAGCGGGGTGCGGCAGTGCTCAGTGGTGAACGCCCGAGCTTGCCTATCGAGCCCTGTGCCAGCTATCTCAGTTCAGCAAGACGCATAGCGAGTGAAGCTCGAAGCGAATTTCGTTGCGCAAGTGGGGCATGGGGGAGCCAGAGTCATGATCACAGACGGTGAGAATGCTGCTGTCGGCAAGATGGACGAAGCCGCTCCTCCGGAACATCGAGTCGCGCTTCTCAGCCGCCGCTCGTTTCTCTTAGGCTCCGCGGGGAGTTTCAGCGCAGTAGGACTAGCGGGGTGCACCACATCCGGCGGCATGAGCCTCGCGGAGGCGGCTCAAGTCTACGGACCAGTGCCCGATGAGAAATTTCCGATACCGGCTGCTGACATCAGCAAGGTCGATCCGAAATTCTACCGCCGGACGGTTCAGTACGACACCAAGGAAGCACCCGGCACGATTATCGTCGATCCCGGCAATTACTATGTCTACCGCGTCGAGGGCGACGGGTCCGCTACCCGCTACGGTGCCAACGTTGGTCGTGATGGTTTTCGGTGGAGCGGTGACGCTTATGTCGGGCGCAAGGCCGAATGGGCGACTTGGACACCGCCTGCTGAGATGATCCGGCGCCAGCCCGAGGCGGCTAAGTACGCCCGTGGCATGCCGGGTGGCCTCGACAACCCACTCGGCGCCCGCACGCTCTATCTTTATCAGAACGGCGCCTACACGCTGTACACCATCTATGCGTCCAGCGATGTCGAGTCGATTGGCTCAGGCATCACAAGCGGCTGCGTCGGCCTCCTCAGCCAGGACATGATGCACCTGTACTCACGTACACCGGTCAAAACAAAGGTCGTCGTCCTGCCGGCATAGCAGCGTCAGAATCTTGCACTAGGCAGCGCCGCAAACCCAGTTAGGGCGAACCGGACATGGGTATCGCATAAGCGGCTGCGCCCTAAATCTGGAGCTGAGGCACGAATAGGGACGTGTCGAATACCGGATCAACGCGATAACAGCGGGCTGACGTACGAACTGGATAGCAGTTCACTCCTGTGTTCTCTGTCGTGTTTCATGGCTCTGTATTCAGCTGGGTGCTTCTGGAAAGAGCCGCTGCCGGAGAGCCGCCCACTGACGCGTTCCCCAAAGCGTAAACCGGGCCACGGGCTGGCGCAGGAACGGCACATCATAGGCAATCAGCAGCAGCCCCAAGGGCAACATCCAGATACCAAGGAACGGCAGGATGGAGAAGATGCCCCCGATGATCAGAAGAATGCCAACCGGAATGCGGGTCCAGCGCGCAGTCGGCTGGCGAAGAGCCTGGAGGGCCCGTGCGACCCGAGCCGGCAGCTCGTGCTCAAGGCTCCTGAAAACCCGCTGAAGGATAGCTGTTCCGTTATCTCTCGCCTTCATCTCACAAGAAGCCGCGGAAGGGCGACGTGTTCCAAGAATGAGTTTAAATCGAATGTTCCGTACTCCAACGGGATCATCATTGGAGAGCGGATGCCCTGGGCCCCTAGTCATGCAAACGCATCTACAATGGCCACAGCCATTTGCGACAGAGAAATTGGACCACTCGGGGGGGGCCAATGCGGCCGTAACTTCACTCAGTTACTGGACCCCGCACGCCTAAGAACCAATAGCCGACCCTACTCATGCCGCTTCGCCCTCTTTGGCATCGCTCGTGATCCCAATGGGGATCTTGAACACCACCCGAAGGCCAGCGCTATCGAACGTTCGCTCGAAGGTGCCCTGGAGTTCCCGAAGAATGGTTTGCTCGATTAGACGGGATCCGAAGCCGGTCTGGACAGGAGGAACAACAGGTGCTCCGCCCGTTTCCCGCCACCTGATTTCCAGCACGTTCTGAGATAACACCCAATCAACGCGGACCTCCCCCTCGTCGCTCCTGAGTGCTCCGTATTTTGCGGCGTTGGTGCCCATCTCGTGAATGACCATCCCGAGCGCAATCGCCACATTGCTCGGTAAAGTGACTTGTGGCCCAGAGAACAAGACACGAGCTGACTGAAAGGGCTTCAGTTCCACTGTGAGCAGTTCGTGCAGATCAACACCAGACCACGCTGAGACCGTCAGCAAGTTGTGTGTGGCCGATAGAGCCAGCAGCCGCGCCGAGAACGCCTGGTCGAAGGCAGCGAGATCAGCCGAGTTCCTCATCGTCATGCGGCTGATCGACTGAACCGTCGCAAGTGTATTCTTCACCCGATGGTTCAACTCCTGAATCAGCGTTACCTGCTGCTCCTCACGCCTGCGCAGCACATGTGTTGTCTCCTTCATGATGCCAGCAACGGCATTCACCTCCTGAAGTGATGTGGGTGGCAAGTCGATGTTGCGCATATCGCGCATAGCTGCGGCCTTGGACTGGAGCACATTGATAGCCTCTGTAATTCGCCTCCCCATGACAAAGGCAATCAGGGCGGCTGAGAGGAGCGCGATAGCTGCGGCTACCGCTCCGACTAGAAGAATTGAACGTCGGGGTAACTCATACACTTCAGGGAGAGCTGAAACGCCAACCAGCCAACCTGTGCTCGCCATCCGCAAATAGGCGCCTTGCACTCTAATTCCTTCGAGACTGTACACATTATGCCAAAGGCCTTGCGACCCGGGTGGTACGTTCTTTGTGACCTCCCAACCAGTCCGGGACATAGGTTTGCCGACCCGCTCGTCGTGCGATTGCGAGCGGGCGATAATCGAACCGTTGCGATCGTTGACCGCAACGATCCAGCCCTTCGGTACACGGTGGAAAATCTGCTTAAAATACGCAGCCGGAATGATCACGCTGAGTGAGTACTTGATGTCTTCACCGCCAGGCGGCGAACGAACTGGGATGGCGATTCCGGTGATCCAAGTTTGGCCAACGGGGCCCCAGATCAAATTGGCGTAGTATGTTTTGCCATGATCGAAGATGACATCATCACCCTCTGAGTAAAATTTCGGAAGAGAAGCGCTAGTTGGCAGTTTAGTGTTCATGATCTGCTGACCGCTTGGATCACGCACGACAAACCATAAATCTTCAGGCATCTTTATCCCTTGGAGATGCCTCCGTATTTCTTCCACATCGCCGGAAAGAACGCTTGGGCTGACGGATAGTACAGTGAGAGCGCTCCGAAGTCCCTCAAGTTTATTCTCAATTTCTGATGCAACTGCAGCAACCTGTGCCTCGGCTACGCGGTCGATGCGGCTTGCCTCTTGTTGGAGGTAGGCCCATCCGACGAGGGTGCTCATCAGGACAATGGGCAGGGCCAAGGCAAGAGCATAAAGCCGGAGGTGGCCGGTAATGGTACGAGCCTGCTGCATTCACCCCTCGGGTCCGTCGGATCTTAAGTGCGCCTAATCACCAGCTAGTCCCGAATTCAGCTCTGCCACGTCTGTTGCCAGTTTGTGCCGCTGTAGACCTTAGGGACTCCTTCATGGAGCTACCCTGCTTGATGTCGGGTTGTGGCTGCGGAACGGCCCACGTTCGGCCTGGCCTGCCTTAGCGCTCTGGTCCACTCTTGTAATCGAGCATCGGTCACTCATGCAAATCGCCAACCGAGGGCAAGTGCAGCGAGGGCAGAGCCGACAAAAGTGAATTCCGTCCGGTGCTAGCGGTCAGCCTTCAAAGATTCTCGCATCATGGCAATTTGGTCCACCGTGCCGACATGGTGCCGACATGGAGAGCGGTTTGATGCGCTCCCAGGTGGGTCGAAGAGGGGCAAGCCCTTGTATAATATAGTGGTGCCCCTGGCCGGGATCGAACCAGCACTCCTTGCGGAACTCGATTTTGAGTCGAGCGCGTCTACCAATTCCGCCACAGGGGCCCGGAGGATCGGGTATCACGCGCGCTCGCGGTGGGTCAATGTGGCAGCCTTCTTGACGGGCCGCCTGCGGCCGCCGGTCTCCCCGTCGGCTCTCGCCATGAAAGTCGCCTTGTGCTCAAAGACGCTCCAAACGGGGACGATCCCCGTCCGGTCCCGAGGGTTTCCGTCTCCATGCTCGAACGCCTCCCTGAGTGGACGCTGGCTTCCGCCTACGTCCGGCGCGCATCGCGAGCCCTGCCATGCTCCGCTTAGATACGCTCCGCGCCACGGCGCTCGTGGTTCTGGCCGCCGCCGCCGCGACGATCGGCGGCGCGCTGGTGTTCGAGCACGGGTTCGGCCTGCGGCCCTGCAAGCTCTGCCTTGTCCAGCGCAATCCCTATTATGTCGCCATGCCGCTCGCGCTCGCCGCAGCGTTCCTGCCGCCGCGCTGGATCCGGATCGCGCTCGCCCTCCTTGCCCTCGTCTTCCTCGTGAGCGCGGGTCTCGGCGCCTACCACGCGGGGGTGGAGTGGGGCTTCTTCGCTGGGCCGAGCGATTGCGGGGGAACGCCGGCGCCGAGCGCCGGCTCCATGCAGGATTTCATGAAGCAGCTCGAGACGACGCGGGTCGTCAGCTGCACGGAGGCCGCCTGGCGCTTCCTCGGCCTGTCGCTCGCGGGCTGGAATGTGGTGATCTCGCTCGCCCTCGCGGCGCTGATCGCCTGGGTGCTGCGCCGGCGGGCGGCCTGATCCAACGCGCTCTGGCCCGTTCCTCCTCGGCCTCCAGCTCGCTGTCTCGGCAGGGGGCTCGAGCCGGCGTTTCCTAGGGTTCCAGCTCGCTGTCCCAGTAGAGGTAGTCGAGCCAGCTGTCGTGGAGGTAGTTCGGGGGGAAGAGACGGCCGTTGGAATGGAGGTCCTGCAGGGTTGGGGCGTAGGGCCGCTGAAGGGGCCACATCTCGATCTCCCGGGGGAGACGGTCGCCCTTTCTCAAATTGCAGGGGGAGCAGGCCGCAACCACGTTCTCCCAGGTCGTCTGCCCGCCCTTGGAGCGGGGGATCACGTGATCGAAGGTCAGGTCGTCCCGAGTGCCGCAATACTGGCAGGTGAAGCGATCGCGGAGGAAAACGTTGAAGCGCGTGAAGGCCGGGTGCCGGGACGGTTTGACGTAGGTCTTCAGGGATACGACCGAGGGCAGTCTCATCTCGAAGGTCGGACTTCGGACCGTCTTGTCGTATTCCGAGACGATGTTCACCCGGTCGAGGAAGACGGCTTTGATGGCGTCCTGCCAGCACCAGATCGACAGGGGGTAGTAGCTCAAGGGCCGGTAATCGGCATTGAGCACGAGAGCCGGACATGCATCCGGTCGCACAACAGGCTGGACGTGTACCGTCACTCAACCTCCTCCGATTGGAGAAGCCGATTCCTGATCTTGATCCCTACTCTACAAAGACTGTGACAGGGTTGTGAAGTTCCCATCGCCGGCCGCCGATGACGCATGCACAGCGATTCTGATGGGGATAAGCCCCCGGATCAAGGGGGCGGCCGGCAGCGGCGTCAGAGGGGCGTCGGCCTTTAGGCCCGCACGTCCACGTGGCGGCCCTGGCCTTCGGGAGGCGGTGCCTCGCGGACGGGCTGCGTCGCGGCCTCGATCATGGCGACGACCGCCTGCTCGGCCTTCGCCTGCTGCTTGAGGCTCACCATTTCCATCATCTGCTGGCGGGAATCGGTTCGGGCTGAGCTCCAGGCACTGGCGATGCCGGCGGAATCGGACATGGGAAACCCTCCTGGTCGTAGGAGACAGGATAGGGCGCCTGGGCTGACGAAACCGTAAAGCCGATCCGCGCAAAGCGGCGCATCAGCCCGGTCCTGGACCGCCGGCGCGTCCTCGCCGCGCTCAACGGGTCGGGACGGGCTTCTCTCCGCGATAATCGTAAAAGCCGCGCTTCGTCTTCCGGCCGAGCCAGCCGGCCTCCACGTACTTCACCAGGAGGGGGCAGGGGCGGTATTTCGAGTCCGCCAGGCCCTCATGGAGCACCTGCATGACCGAGAGGCAGGTGTCGAGGCCGATGAAGTCGGCGAGCTGGAGCGGGCCCATCGGATGGTTGGCGCCGAGGCGCATCGCCGTGTCGATGGCCTCGACCGACCCCACGCCCTCATAGAGCGTGTAGATCGCCTCGTTGATCATCGGGAGGAGGATCCGGTTCACGATGAAGGCCGGGAAATCCTCCGAGACCGTCGCGGTCTTGCCCAGGCGCACGATGAGCTGCTTGGCGGATTCGTAGGTCGCGTCCTCGGTCGCGATGCCTCGGATGAGCTCCACGAGCTGCATCACCGGCACCGGGTTCATGAAATGGATGCCGATGAACCGCTCCGGCCGGTCTGTGGAGGCGGCGAGCCGCGTCACGGAGATCGAGGAGGTGTTGGTGGCGACCAGGGCGTCGGGGCGCAGGGAGGGGCAGAGCGCCTGGAAGATCTTGCGCTTCACCTCCTCGTTCTCGGTCGCGGCCTCGATGACGATGTCGCAGGCGCCGAGGTCGTCATAGGACACGGCCGGCCGGATCCGGGCCAGAGCGGCTTGGCGGTCGGCGTCCGAGATCGCGTCCTTGGCGACCTGGCGGGACATGTTGCCGTTGATGGTGGCAAGCCCCGCGTTGATCTTGTCCTCGGAGAGGTCGTTCAGGCGGACGTCGAGCCCCGCCAGGGAGCAGACATGGGCGATGCCGTTGCCCATCTGCCCGGCGCCGATCACGCCGACGGTTTTGATCTCGATGCCCATCGTTCTCCTGGCCCCGACCGTTTCTGTCATCTGTTCTGGTGGACAGGCCGGATCAGGATCCAGCCTTGCCGAGTTCCTGCTCGAGTTCCGGCAGGAGCGTGAAAAGGTCGCCGACCAGGCCGTAATCCGCAACCTGGAAAATAGGCGCTTCCTCGTCCTTGTTGATCGCGACGATGATCTTGGAATCCTTCATGCCGGCAAGGTGCTGGATGGCCCCCGAGATGCCCACCGCGATGTAGAGGTCGGGCGCGACCACCTTGCCGGTCTGGCCGACCTGCCAGTCGTTGGGGGCATAGCCCGCATCCACGGCGGCCCGGGAGGCGCCCATGGCGGCGCCGAGCTTGTCGGCGATGGGCTCGATGTACTTGGTGAAGTTCTCCGAGGAGCCGAGGGAGCGGCCGCCCGAGATGATGATCTTGGCGGAGGTGAGCTCCGGCCGGTCGTTCTTGGCGATCTCCTCGCCCTTGAAGGTGGAGATGCCCGTATCCTCCGTGGCGCCGACCGTCTCGACGGCGGCCTGCCCGCCTTCGCCCGCGGCCGGGAAGGCGGCCGTGCGCACGGTGATCACCTTCTTGGCGTCGGTGGATTGCACGGTCTGGATCGCGTTGCCCGCATAGATCGGCCGCTCGAAGGTGTCCGGGGAGACCACCTTGATGATCTCGGAGATCTGCATGACGTCGAGGAGGGCCGCGACGCGGGGCATCACGTTCTTGCCCGTGGTCGTCGCCGGCGCGACCACGGCGTCGTAAGGTCCGGCGAGGGAGGCCACGAGGGCTGCGGTCGGCTCGGCCAGCATGTGGTCGTAGGCCGGAGAATCCGCGAGCAGCACCTTCTCGATGCCTTCCAGGCGGCCGGCGGCATCCGCGGCGGCGCGGCAATTGGAGCCCGCCACCAGCACATGGACCGGCGCGCCGAGGGCCTTGGCGGCCGTGAGGGCCTTGTGGGTCGCGTCGCGCAGCTGGGTGTTGTCGTGTTCGGCAATCAGAAGCGTGGTCATGGGATGACAATCCTTGATCGGAGCGGGGCGGTCGGGCGCCGCGTTCCCGCGGCGCCGGGCGTCATCACAGGACGCCGGCCTCCACCTTGAGCTTGTTCACGAGCTCGGCGACGGAGCCCACCTTCACGCCGGCCTTGCGGCCGCCGGGCTCGACGGTCTTGAGCACCTTCAGGCGCTGGTCGACCGATACGCCGAGCGTCTCGGGGCTCGTCTCGTCGAGGGGCTTCTTCTTCGCCTTCATGATGTTGGGCAGCGAGGCGTAGCGCGGCTCGTTGAGGCGCAGGTCCGTGGTGACGATCGCGGGCAGCTTCAGCCCCACGGTCTGCAGGCCCCCGTCCACCTCGCGGGTTACGTCGACGGCGCCGTCGCCGACCGCCACCTTGTAGGCGAAGGTGCCCTGCGGCCAGCCCGTCAGGGCCCCGAGCATCTGGCCCGTCTGGTTGGAATCGTCGTCGATGGCCTGCTTGCCCATGATCACGAGCTGCGGGCTCTCCTGGTCGGCGATGGCCTTCAGGATCTTGGCCACCGCGAGGGGCTCCACCACCGCGTCGGTCTTCACCAGGATGCCCCGGTCGGCGCCCATGGCGAGCGCGGTCCGGATGGTCTCGGCGGCCTGCTGCGGACCGATGGAGACCACCACGATCTCGGTTGCCTTGCCTTGCTCCTTCAGACGGATCGCCTCCTCGACGGCGATCTCGTCGAAGGGGTTCATGGACATCTTCACGTTGGCAAGGTCGACCCCCGAGCCGTCCGGCTTGACGCGGATCTTCACGTTGTAATCGACGACCCGTTTGACGGGCACGAGGATCTTCATCGATTTCGTCCTCATTCGAAGGTCAGGGGCGGCCGCGGCCCGGCGCTTGGCCGGCAGGCGCGAGGCCCTGGGAGGCTTTGAGCGGAGCGGGACCGTAACGACCGCCCTTCCGGATTGTCAACGCGACGCGGCCGCCCGGCTTGGCAAGGCCGGATTGGGCCATAGCGTTGTCGCCGCGATCCGAAGCCCGGCTTGGCAGGGCCGGATCGGACTAAGGCATTGTCAACGCGACGCGGCCGCCCGGCCCGGCAGACCGCATCGGGCGGCGGCGGGCAGGTCCGCTCTCAGGCGCTCGGTTCCTCGCGCAGGCCCCGAGCTTCCACCCGGGCCAGAACGGGGTCGTAGCGCTTGCGCATGACCGGGATGAGGATAGCGCCCGCCACGAAGCCGCCAAGATGGGCAAACCAGCCCACCGCCTCGTCGCCCCCGAAGAAGGCGGAGACGAGCTGGAGCGCGAACCAGAAGCCGATGGCCCAGAAGGCCGGCACGCGCAGCGGCAGCCCGTTGAGGAACAGCGCCCACATGCGCACCCGCGGATAGAGAATGAGGTAGGCCGCGACGACCCCGGACACCCCGCCCGAGGCGCCGATGAGGGGGCGTGTCGATTCCGGGTCCATGAAGGCATGGGTCAGCCCCGCCACGGCGCCGCAGAGCAGAAAGAAGAGGAGGAAGCGCAGGTGCCCCATCGCATCCTCCACGTTGTCGCCGAACACCCACAGAAACAGCATGTTGCCGAAGAGGTGGAGCCAGGACCCGTGGAGAAACACGGAGGTCAACAGGGTCGCCCATTCGGGTACGAAGGGCAGGCCCTCGGGCAGCGCCTCGGTCTCGAACAGCACCGCCGGGATGAGCCCGAACCCGGCCACCACCCAATCCTCGCCGATTGGGCCATAGAAGGTGAGCGGGTAGGCGAGGACGCAGACAATGATGAGAAGGCGCGCGACCGCGGGCGTCCGCATATGCGCAAGCGGTACGCCGTCGTGCAGGGGAAGAAACATGGGCCCGCTCCGGGGAGGGTTCCGGAACGGCATAGCACGGCCCGCGAGGGCTGTCCCCGGCTCCCCTGACGCGGCTTCGACCCAAACGCCCCGGCGTCTGCTCCTAACGGTTCTGCCCCGGAACCCAGAGCACGTCGAGGGCGCCCTTGTCGTTGATGTAGCGGGACGCCACGAAGAGGAAATCGGAGAGCCGGTTCAGGTACTTCACCGCTGCCGGGGAGACCGTCTCGCCGGGCTGCGCGGCAAGCTCCACCACGAGCCGCTCGGCGCGCCGGCACACGGTGCGGGCCAGATGCAGGGCCGCGGCCGCCGGCGTGCCCCCGGGGAGCACGAAGGAGCGCAGCGATTCCAGGTGAGCGTTGAGCTGATCGATCTCCTGCTCGATGCGGTCGACCTGCGCCTGCGTCACCCGCAGCGGCTCCCAGGCAAGCGGCTTGTCGGTCTCCGGAGAGGCGAGATCGGCGCCCAGATCGAAGAGGTCGTTCTGGATGCGCCCCAGCATCGGGTCGATCTCATGGCCGACCGTGTGCAGGCGGGCCAGACCGAGGCACGCATTCGTCTCGTCGACCGTACCGTAGGACTCGATGCGCAGATCGTATTTCGGGCGCCGCTCGCCGGTGGCGAGCGCGGTGGTGCCCTGGTCACCCGTGCGGGTGTAGATGCGGTTCAAGACGACCATGGGGGTTGCGGCCTTCGGGTTCGTGGGTCAGGCCCGTACCGAAGGCAGGCGGGGGCGTTCGTCAAGCCCGTTCGCGGGCTCTCCCCTCACAAGGGCGCGTGCGGCGCGTTCGTGGCGGCAGGGCTGCCGGGCGGGTGAGCGCCCCGGCGATGCGCCGTCAGAAGGAGTAGCCGAGGCGCGCCCCGATATTCGTGAGACCCCGGTTTTCGGCGCAGGAGCCGCCGTTCGAGAGGTGCTCCACCGTGGCGAGGAGACTCCAGTTGCCGGCGAGCTTGACGCCGATGGAGCCGGATTCCCGGAAGAGCGGGGAGCAGCCGAGGGCCTGCCGGTTGGGCGGCGTGAAATAGGGGCTGGTGCTGCCGTTATGGACGGCGCCGCCGAAGGAGCCCTCGACGAAGACCCGCGGGGTGATGTCGACGGACCAGGTGAGGCCCGCATAGGCGAAGCTCGTCCTGTCCCCGAAATTGAGCGAGCCGCCGATATGCGGCCGGGGGATGAAGTAGCTCGTGAACAGATCGGCGGCCGTGAACGGCTTGGCGAGCAGCAGCTCGCCCGTCACGTTGCCGGAGCCCGTTTCGGGGCCCCATGGGTCCTGGGCCGAGAAGCCGAAGCGAAATTCGGAGAGCAGGCTCGGGCGCTCGGCGGCGGGCACGGCGTTCGGGCGGGCTCGCTTGCCGGTCTCTGCCGCAACGGCACCCGTACCGGTCGCTCCCACGATCAGAAGGCTCAAGCCGACGATCGGGCCGACACGCATGGGATACCTATCGATTGAGATGCAAACGTGGGCGGCGCATGCGCCGCTCCATGACTAACCTTGTCTTATAAACGAGCTGATTTGGGAAGTGCCAAAACGGAACGCGGGTTTCGTCGTCCACCGCGGAGCGGGGTTCCCGAAGCCTGTCGACCGCTACTCCGTCAAGGCTTTTCGCCCGGCGGCGCGGTGGCGATGATCGCTGTTTCTACAGCGCCTTCCACCAGATGACGCCCATGATCACGATGATTGCCATGAATTGCAGAAGCACGCGCATGCGCATGAGCTGCTGCGACCGGTTGGCGCTGCCGCCGCGGAGCATGTTGAAGAGGCCCATGAGGAGAACCACCGCAACCGCCAGCACGGCGATGGGCACGAGAACGTCGATGACCGAATTCATAGGCTGCCTTGTGGGGGGTGTGGAGGCGTCGCGGCAAGGGGGTGGGCCGCTCGGCCCGTGAAGATGTTGTAGATGAGTTCATGGAAGGAGCGGCCGAGGAGCCGCCAGGCCCCGGTCGGGCCGGAACCGTCCAGGGGCAGGGATCCGTAGGCCGTGCCCTCCGGACTTTGCGCGAAGCCGAACCCGGTTGGACCTCCATCGCACCCGATCAGCACGATGCCCGATCCGGCGATGGCCGCGCCAAGGCTCTCGTTCATCGCGCCGAGCCGATCCGCCGGCCACAATTCCGCGTAGCCCTGACCGATCGGCGCCGCGTAGCCGTTCGAGACCTGGAGGAAGCGCGCATAGTCGGCGGGCAGCGGCACGCGCAGGCGGCGGGCCGCATTCTCGATCTCGGCCTCGGTCGCCGGCGCCGCGAGGTGCTTTGCGGCAAGGTAGGGCTGGACGTCCCGCGCCATCGGCGGCTCGTTCCGGCCCGGCCTCAGTTCCGGCGCAGGAGGCGGTCGAAATAGTCGAGCTCCTCCCGCGGGCGCATGGGATCGCCGAGCTTGCGCCGGAGCTCCTCGAGGATGCGCTGGGCCCGCTGGGTGGCGGACTCGCCGGCATTCGGCACGCGCACGCGGCCGTCGGAGAAGTCACGGCTGCGCGTCGGGCGCCCGAGCGGGTCGTTGTCGCGCTGGGAGGCCTGGCCGCGGCCCTGCTGCTGCCCTTGCTGGCCGGGCTGCTGCCCATCGGCCTGCTCCTGGCCCTCGCCCTCCTGCATGCCCTGCATCTGCTGGGCCATGCCCTGCTGACCGCGCTGGAGCCCTTCCAGGGCGCGCCCCTGGGCATCCACGGCCTGGCCGTCCTGGCCCTGGCCGATGGCCTGCTCGGCCTCGCGCATGGCCTGCTCCGCATCGGCGAGACCCTGCTCGCCCTGCATGCCCATGCCGCGCATCCGCCGCTGCAGGTTTTCGAGCCGCTCGCGCAGGGCCTGCTGGCGCTGGCCGAGACCCTGCTGGCCGCCCTGACCCTGCTGACCCTGCCCCTCTTGGCCCTGCTGGCCTTCCGCCTGCTCCTGGCCCTGCTGCCCTTGCTGTCCTTGTTGTCCCTGCTGACCGCGCTGGCCCTGCTGGCGCTGCCCCTGCTGCCCCTGCTGCCCCTGCTGCCCCTGCTGCCCTTGCTGACCGCGCTGGCCCTGTTGGCGCTGCTGGCGATTGCGCTCGCCCTGCTGCATCCGCTGCTCCTGGCCGTTGCGGAAGGTCTCGTCCCGCAAGCCCTGCTGCTCGCGGGCCATGTTGTCGAGATCCTGCATGGCCTGGTTCATCTCGCGGCTGAGCGGATCGGTGGTGCGGTTCGGCTGCGCGGTCTGCAGGTTCTCCAGGATCTGCCGCAGCTGCTCGAGCAGCTTCTGGGCCTCGGCCATGTCGCCGCGGCGCATGGCCTCTTCCATCTGCTGGAGCATGCGGTTGAGGTCGTCCTGCGAGATCACCCGGTCCGGAGGAGCCTGCTGGTTCTCGGCCTGCTGGTTGCGCTGCTGTTGCTGCATGCGCTCCGCGAATTCCCGCAGGAAGCGGTCCATGGCCTGGCGGAGCTCGTCCGTGAGGCGCTTGATCTCCTCGCTGGGCGCGCTCCGGTCCATGGCCTCGCGCAGACGCTCCTGCGCGGCGCGCAGATCGCGCTCCGCACTCGACAGGTCGCCGTCCTCGATCTGAACCGCCATCTCCCAGAGCCAGTCCGCGACGGCCACGAGATCCGCGTCCGTCTTGGCGCGGCGCAGGCGCTCCGTGCCGGCCCTGAGGCCCAGGAACACGCCCCATTGCGGGGTGAAGCGCTGAGGCTCGATGAGGAGGGAGTCGAGCGCGACCTGAATGCGCCGGCGGTCGTCCGGATCGAGCACGAGCTTGCGCCGCTGCTCCACCAGGGATTTGGCGAGCGGCTTGGTGAAGGGGCGCTGGGGCAGCGTGAAGTCGATCGCCTCGCTGCGGCCCTCCTGCCCGGCCTCGTCCTTGGCGAGCAGGGTCATCTTCACCCGGGCACCGGCCCAGGCGTGGTTCGTGAGGTCGACGGGAGCCCGGGTCTCCGCGCTCTCGCCGCCTTCGGTGGGCACCGTCAAGGCAATCTGCGGCGCCGGCACGAGGCTGCGGCGGCCCTTGAAGCCCTCGCCCTTGTCGACGAGCGCCTCGGCGGCCGTGATGCCGTAATCGTCCTGGCCCCGGTACAGGATCTCGAAGGTGCCACGGGCATTCACCTCCGGCGGTCCGGTGAACGCGATCTCGGGCGCCCGGTCGGGAATGGCCTCGACCCTCAGCTTGACGCCGCTCGCAAGGCCCGTCCGCACCGAGAGTTCCGCGTCGCCCTCCAGGGTGAAGCGCTGCTCGCGCAGGTCCGCGCGCTGGTTCTGCGCGGCCGGCAGGGCGGTGAGGCCCGGGCCCGGGGTGATGGACACGTCGCCCTCGCCCGCAACCCGAACCACGACGGTGGACTTCACCGGCGCGCGCAGGCGCTGCTCGCCGGCGGCGAGGTCGATCATGAGGGGCGGGGAACGGGTATAGAGCGGCGGATCGATCCAGCCATCGACCCGGAAGGTGGGCTGGGCCGCGGTTGGATCGCGCCAGTCGAAGGCAGCCCCAAGGCGGGTGCCGGCCTCGGGACCCGCCACGAAGGCCGAGGCCACCACGGCGAGGACGCCGGCGGCGCGCAGGGCGAAACGGTCGCGCCTGGGCATGTCCGGGCGGGGCGCCGCGACCTTGAGCTGCGAGACGGCCGCCTCGGCGCGCCTGCGGTGCAGATCCCAGAGGGCGCGCGTGCCGGGATCGCTCGACCCCATGGCGAGGCTGTCGTCGAGGGTGCGGGCGGGGCCGTGCCGCAGGCCCGCATCCCGGTCGAGCCGGTCGAGCGCATGGGTGCGCCCGGGCAGCCGCAGGCGCGCGAGCGGGTAAAGGGACAGGACGAAGGCCGCCGTGAAGAGCCCGAGGCCCATGGACCGGGTGAAGGGCGAGGCATCGAGCCACAGCCCGAGCCAGGAGGCGGTGAGGAAGACGAGGACGATGGTGATCGGCAGCCACAGGAGGGGCCACGCGCGCTCCCACCAGAGCGTCCAGCGGGCGCGCCCGACGAGGCCCTCGAGCCGGTTTCGGAGGGTGTCCTGGGGCCGTTTGCCCTTGCCCGTTTCCGGGTTCTCGGGCCGTGACACCGGGCTCGGGCTGTCAGCCATGCAGGCGTCTCCCACTCGCGCAGACGTCTGCGCATAACGCTCCCCTGGCCCAAAAGGTAGCACGCGAACGTCCCCTGACCAGCGGTCAATTGCGCACAGATTCGTGCGCGGCCGCTGCGGGGCTCAAGGGCTGGGGGAGCGTTATGCCTTTGTCGCGCCCGCGGCGGCGCGGCTCAGAGCCAGGCGGGGATGCGGTCGAGGCCGATCACGTCTTCGTAAGCGGGCCGCGGCCGGACGATTGCATAATCGCTCTCGCGGACCAGAACCTCGGGCACCAGGAGCCGCGTGTTGTACGTGGAGGCCTGCACGGCCCCGTAGGCGCCCGCCGTCATGACGGCCAGGAGGTCGCCGGCCGCGACGGCGGGCATTTCCCGGTCGAGGGCGAGGTAGTCCCCGGTCTCGCAGACGGGTCCGACCACGTCGCCGCGGATGCGCGGCTCGTCGCCCGGCTCCCGCACGGGCTTGATGTCGTGATGGGCGTCGTAGAGCGTCGGGCGGATGAGGTCGTTCATGGCCGCATCCACGATGATGAAGGGCTTTGCGGCGCCCTCCTTCACGTAGATCACCCTGGTGACGAGGATGCCCGCATTGCCGGCGATGAGGCGCCCCATCTCGAAGACCAGCTTCAGGCCGAGGTCCTTGGTGTGGCGCTTGATGATGGCCGCATAGGCCTGCGGGTCCGGCGGGGGCTCGTTGTCCTCCCGATATGGGATGCCGAGGCCGCCGCCCACATCGATGTGGTGAAGCCGGTGCCCGTCGCCCATGAGGTCGCGGGCAAGCTCCGCCAAGAGCGCCGTCGCGTTGTCGTAAGGGGCGAGATCCGTGATCTGGCTGCCGATATGCATGTCGACGCCGGTGATCGCGAGGCCCTTGAGGCGCGCCGCGCGGGCATAGACCTCCCGGGCGCGGGCGATCGGGATGCCGAACTTGTTCTCCGACTTGCCGGTCGAGATCTTCTTGTGGGTCTTGGCATCCACGTCCGGGTTCACGCGGATCGAGACCGGCGCCGTCATGCCCTTGGAGGCCGCGACCTCGGACAGGGCCTCGATCTCGGGCTCGGATTCCACGTTGAAGCAGAGGATGCCGCTGTCGAGGGCGAGGGCCATCTCGTCCCGCGTCTTGGCGACGCCGGAGAACACGATGCGCTCACCCGGCACGCCCGCGGCGAGCGCCCGCCGCAACTCGCCGCCCGAGACGATGTCCATGCCGGCGCCGAGGCGCCCGAGGGTTTTCAGCACCGCCTGGTTCGAGTTCGCCTTCATGGCGTAGCAGACGAGCGCATCCGTATCCGCGAAGGCTTCCGCGAAGACTCGGTAATGCCGCTCCAGCGTCGCCGAGGAATAGCAGTAGAACGGCGTGCCGACCTCCTCCGCGATCGTGCGAAGATCGACGCCCTCGGCGTGCATCACGCCGTTGCGATACGCAAAATGGTGCATGAGCAGGTCTTAGAGAAGCGGGTCGAGGATGAAGGGCTCTTTCGGCACGACGAAACCGCTTCGGCCGCCGCCCTTGCGGGGCGTGCCGACCGGCGAGGGCAGGGTCGCGTCCGCGCCCGGCTCGCCAGGGGTGCCGGCGGCCGTCTGCCCGGCCTGGCTCCCGGCGGCAGCCGGGTCCGGCGGCGCCTCCAGCGCCCCTCGGCGCCCACAGGCGGCAAGGGCGAGAACCACGAGGGCGGCGGCGAGAACTCGGGACGCAGGCAGGCTCGGCGACATCAAACGCTCCGGAAAACGGGCGCACCATATCGGGAACCTGTCGGGGAAGCGAGGGGGCGGCTGTGGACCATCTGCATCACCACGGCACACGCCGGATCGTGATCCGTCGTGCCCCACGGACGGGAACGAAGGGCTTGAGCAGGCGGCGCATCGAGTCCACATCAGGCGTATCCTCCGCCGCTTGGACCGCACCCGTGTCGAACCGCCTCCGCCTTGCTGCCCTCGGAACTCTCCTCGTCGGCGTCGCCGCCGCGGCGGTCGCCTGGACCGGGCTGCCGGGATCGGGTCCGGCGGTCGCGCAGGAATGCCGGGCCGCCGTTCCGGTGGCCGAGCGGGTGAAGCCCTTCGCCAAGGGGCAGGTGGCGGCTTTGGCCGTGACCGCGACGCCCCGTCCGGCGCCGGCCGTCACCTTCGAGGGTCCGGACGGGCGCCCCCTCGGCCTCGAGGCCTTCAAGGGGCGGGCGGTGCTCGTGAACCTCTGGGCCACCTGGTGCGTGCCCTGCCGGGAGGAGATGCCGGCCCTCGACCGGCTGCAGGCGGATCTTGGCGGCAAGGCCTTCGAGGTGGTCGCCATCAACGTGGACACCCGCAACACGGAGAAACCGAAGGCTTGGCTGAAGGACAACGGAATCGGGAACCTCGCCTATTACGCGGATCCGTCCGGCAAGCTCCTGCAGGTGCTCCAGCGCTCGGGTCACGTGGTCGGCCTGCCGACGACGCTGCTCATCGACGCCGCTGGCTGCGAGATCGGCGTGCTGAAGGGCCCGGCCGAATGGGCGAGCGAGGATGCCAAGGCGCTGGTGCGGGCCGCGTTGGAGGCGCCGCGCTCCTGACGCGCGCTCAGGTCTTCAGGAAGATCCCGTCCCCGTCGGGCCGGCCCGGCATGCCGCCAAAACCCGGCTTCGACAGGCGCCAGGGCCGGTGGAGCGCCTGACGGGTCTCTCCCCGGTCGAGCCGGCGCGGAGTCCCATCCGCCAGGATCTCCTCGACGACAAGGAAGCCCAGGGCCTGCAGCATCACGGCGGCGGTCTTGGTGGCGACGTCGTCTGCCGGGATGGCGACGGACCCAGACGCATAGACGGATTCCATCAGCCCCTTGGGATGACGGGCGGGCGCGGCGGGCGCCTTCCGGAACGGCACGACGTTCGAGCTCTGCTCGATCATGGTGGATACCCCCTTGGAGGCGCCGCCGTTTGTTTTGGTGGTCGGCGCCGCCGGCTCTGCCGGCATCGCAACAGAGTGCCGGAAAAGACCCGAAGCGCCTATGCGACAAAAGAAAAGGCCGTCCGGTCGCACGCTGCGGGTGGGCGAACCAACAGAAAAGGGCGCCCGGAGGCGCCCTTGGGGTCGTTAGAGGCGAAAGACGCTCAGGCGCTCTGCTTCACCTCGATGCCCTTCTCGGTCATCAGCTGCTGGAGCTCGCCCGCCTGGAACATCTCGCGGGTGATGTCGCAGCCGCCGATGAACTCGCCCTTCACGTAGAGCTGGGGAATGGTCGGCCAGTTGGAATAATCCTTGATGCCCTGGCGGATGCCCTCGTTCTCGAGAACGTTCACGCCCTTATAGGGCACCCCGAGATAGTTCAGGATCTGGACCACCTGGCCCGAGAAGCCGCACATGGGGAATTGCGGAGTGCCCTTCATGAAGAGCACGACATCGTTGGACTTCACTTCGGCGTCGATCGCCTGATGGGAATCGGTCATGGGCTTCTCCTGTCCGCGGCAGTCAAGGCGCCGGGCTGTCATTCCTCAATTGTCGGGGGTCACCGTCGTCAGCGCAAGGGCGTGGAGCACGCCGCCCATGCGGCCTTGCAGCGCCGCATAGACCATCTGGTGCTGCTGCACCCGGCTCTTGCCCTTGAAGGCTGCGGAGCTGACGGTCGCGGCGTAGTGGTCGCCGTCGCCCGCGAGGTCCTTGATCTCGACCTGGGCATCGGGGATCGCGGCCTTGATCATGCTCTCGATCTCGCGGGCATCCATCGGCATCGGTATCGCTCTCCTCAGGCGGCTTGGCGGGTTTGACCGCTCATTTCGCGGGCATCCATCGGCATGAAAGTCTATCCCCTCAAGCGGCCTTGCCGGCCATGTAATCCGGCAGCCACGCCTCGTGCGCGGCCTTCAACTGCGCCACCGATATGGTCTCGTTGCCCGGCAGAATCAACGAGCGCCCGCCGGTGAGGCCGAGCATGAGAGCCGGGATCCCGAGGGCGTTCGCCTCGTAGAGGATATCTGCGGCCTGGTCGACATCGCAGGCGAGAAGGTAGCGGCCCTGGTCCTCGCCAAAGAGGAAGGCATGGAGCGGCACGCCCTCGGGGGCCGCCGTGACCATGGCCCCGATTCCGCCCGCCATCGCCATCTCGGCGAGCGCCACCGCGATGCCGCCGTCTTGGCAATCGTGGACCGTGTCCACCTGGCCAGAGCGGATCAGGTTGCGGACGAAGTCGCCGTTGCGCTTCTCCGCCGCAAGGTCCACGGGCGGCGGCGCTCCTTCCTCGCGGCCGCACAGGTCCGCGAGATAGATCGACTGGCCGAGCCAGCCCCGCGTCGCGCCGATAAGGACGACCGCATCCTCCTCGCGCTTGAAGGCGAGGGTGGCGTGGACGGTCACGTCGTCGAGGAGGCCGACGCCGCCGATGGTGGGGGTCGGCAGGATGCCCTGGCCGTTTGTCTCGTTGTAGAGCGACACGTTCCCGGACACGACCGGGAAGTCGAGGGCGTGGCAGGCCTCGCCGATGCCGCGGATGCAGCCAATGAGCGTGCCCATTACCTCCGGGCGCTCCGGGTTGCCGAAATTGAGGTTGTCGGTGACGGCGAGCGGCAGGCCGCCCACGGCCGTGATGTTGCGCCAGGCTTCCGCCACCGCCTGCTTGCCGCCCTCCACGGGATCGGCCTCGCAATAGCGGGGCGTCACGTCGGTGGTGAGCGCGAGGCCCTTCGGCCCATCGAGCACACGCACGATGGCGGCGTCGCCCCCCGGCATCTGCACCGTGTTGCCGAGGATCAGGTGGTCGTATTGCTCCCAGACCCAGCGCTTGGAGCACTGGTCGGGCGAGCCGACGAGCCTGAGCAGGGCCTCGCCGTTCGAGACCGGCGGCGTCACGCTCTCCGGCGCGATGGTCGGCTGGTAGGTGTTCGCCCGGTGCGGCCGGTCGTAGAGGGGCGCCTCGTCGCCGAGTTCCTTGATCGGCAGGTCCGCCATCACCTCGCCCCGGTGCTTCACCACGAAGCGTAAGCTGTCGGTGGTCCGGCCGATGATCGCGAAATCGAGGCCCCATTTGCGGAAGATGGCCTCGGCCTCGGCTTCCATGCCGGGCTTGAGCACCATGAGCATGCGCTCCTGGCTTTCCGAGAGCATCATCTCGTAGGCGGTCATGCCCTCCTCGCGGCAGGGCACCCGGTCGAGATCGAGCTCGACGCCAAGGTCGCCCTTGGCGCCCATCTCCACGGCCGAGCAGGTGAGGCCGGCCGCGCCCATGTCCTGGATCGCGATGACGGCGCCCGATTGCATCAGCTCGAGGCAGGCCTCGAGCAGGAGCTTTTCCGCGAAGGGGTCGCCCACCTGAACGGTGGGGCGCTTTTCCGCCGAGGCATCGTCGAACTCGGCGGAGGCCATGGTGGCGCCGTGGATGCCGTCGCGCCCGGTCTTGGAGCCGAGATAGACGATCGGGTTCCCGACGCCCGTGGCGGCGGCGTAGAAGATCTCGTTGGTCTTCGCGAGACCCACCGCCATGGCGTTGACGAGGATGTTGCCGTTGTAGCGCCGGTGGAAGCCCATGCCGCCGCCGACGGTGGGCACGCCGAAGGAATTGCCGTAGCCGCCGATCCCCGCGACGACGCCCGACACGAGGTGGCGGGTCTTGGGGTGGTCCGGTTCGCCAAAGCGCAGGAAGTTGAGCGCCGCGATGGGCCGCGCGCCCATGGTGAACACGTCGCGCAGGATGCCGCCGACACCGGTCGTCGCGCCCTGGTAGGGCTCGATGAAGCTCGGGTGGTTGTGGCTCTCCATCTTGAAGACGCAGGCAAGGCCGTCGCCGATATCGATGACGCCCGCATTCTCGCCCGGTCCCTGGATCACCCAAGGCGCCTTGGTGGGCAGGGTCCTGAGATGCAGGCGCGAGGATTTGTAGGAGCAGTGCTCGTTCCACATGGCCGAGACGATGCCGAGCTCCGTGAGCGTCGGGGTGCGGCCGATGAGGGCGACGAAGCGCTCGTACTCGTCGGGCTTCAGCCCATGCTCCTTCACGAGCTGCGGCGTGATCTCGATGGCGTTGCGCATCGTCAGTTCTCGTCCTTCACCAGCTGGGGCGTCGTCTCGGCAGTATTGTGCATGGTCAGTTCGCACCCTTCACCAGCGGGGGCGCGATCTCGACGGCGTTGCACATCGCGTGGTCCTTCAGGCCGCCATGAGGCTCTGGAACAGGCCGCGCCCGTCCGTGCCGCCGACGAGGTCGTCGATGAGGTTTTCCGGATGCGGCATCATCCCGAGGACGTTGAGACTGTCCGAATAGATGCCGGCGATGGAGTTCATGGAGCCGTTGCGGTTCGCATCCGCGGTCACGTGCCCCTGGGCGTCGCAATAGCGGAAGGCCACGAGCCCCTCGCCCTCGATGCGGGCGAGCGTGTCCGTATCCGCCGTGTAGTTGCCCTCGCCATGAGCGACGCACACGTCGATCACCTGGCCCTCGGCATAGGCGCGGGTGAAAGCCGTATCGGCGCGCTCGACGCGCAGGGTCTGGCGGTGACAGATGAATTTCAGATTGGCATTGCGCATCAGGATGCCCGGCAAAAGCCCCGATTCGCACAGGATCTGGAAGCCATTGCAGATGCCGAGCACCTTACCGCCGCGGCTTGCGTGAGCCCGCACCGCATCCATCACGGCGGCGCGGCCCGCGATGGCTCCGCAGCGCAGGTAATCCCCATAGGAGAAACCGCCCGGCAGGACGACGAGGTCGGTGCCGGAGGGCAGCGCGGTTTCGGCGTGCCAAATTTTTTGAACCTCGGCGCCAGCCTGAGCCAGCGCCTTCAGCACGTCTCCCTCGCGGTTCGAGCCCGGGAAGACGACGACGGCGGCTTTCATGGGGAGCCCTCAGTCAGGAAGAAACTTTGCGACGGGCGGCGAGCCTTTAGGCGATCTCGACCCGGTAGTTCTCGACCACCGTGTTCGCCAGTAGCTTCTCGCAGGCGGCCTTGAGGGCTTCTTCGGCCTTGGCGCGGTCGGCGGTGTCGAGCTCCACGTCGAAGACCTTGCCCTGGCGGACGCTCGCCACCCCCTCGACGCCGAGGGATTTCAGCGCCCCCTCGATGGCCTTGCCCTGGGGATCCAGGACGCCAGTCTTCAGGGTGACGGTAACACGCGCTTTCATCGGGTTCGGCTCCATGCCGGTCGGGATCAAGTCCGCTTAGGCCTCCGGCAGGGATGGGTTCCGTGCCGATCAGGATGGGTACGCCATAAGGCTTCCGGCCGTTTCAGACAACGTGTGCCGGGCCGCATTCCACCAAGTCGCGGTCAGGAGGCGAGATGGCCCGCCGCCACGTCTCGGGCCGTCCGCTCCACGACCGACGGGTCCTCGCCGATCACCAGCACGATTGTGAGCGTATCGCCGAGCCGTCGCCCGAGCGCGGCGCCGAAGGCGGCGCGGCTGCCGTCCAGGCGGCTCAGAGCAAGGGAGAAGCCTCGGGCCTCGCCCATCGTGAGCCGCGTGGCGCTCGTCGTGCTCCGCACCTTGGATGGGGGCCGTCCGCGAGTGGGGCGGAGCGTTCCCTCGGCGAGAGCCTCGGCCAGCCGATCCGGCCGCGCCAGCACCGCTTCCGCAAGGTCCGCCTCGGCCCCGGTCAGCCGCACGACGCCGACCGCAAGGGGCGGTCCGCACTCGGGGCGGGGACACAGGGCCAGAGCCTCGGGCTCCGCCCGGTCCTCCGCAAGGAAGCGACCGACCGGCAGGTGGATCCAAGGCGCGCCTGGCGGGACCCCCGCGATGGGCCGGGGATACCAGCCGCACCCGGCGAGCCCCGCCATCAGGGCGCCGAGGAGGGCGCCGGCAAGCAAGGGGCGGAGGGGAGGGCGGTGGATCATCAGGCGATCGATGCGTGAGGGCGGGGCGGGGAAGGAGCTCAAAACGCCGATGCCCGGCGCAGGGCCGGGCATCGAAGCACTTTCCAGGTGAAGACAGCCTTACTGGACGAGGCGCGGGCCGCCCGTCATGGGCTTCTCGTTCTCGGCCAGGATGCCGAGGCGGCGGGCCACTTCCGTATAGGCCTCCACAAGGCCGCCCATGTCGCGGCGGAAGCGGTCCTTGTCGAGCTTGTCCTTCGACTTCACGTCCCAGAGACGGCAGGAATCCGGGGAGATCTCGTCGGCGACGACGATCCGCATCAGGTCGCCCTCCCAGAGGCGGCCGGTCTCCATCTTGAAGTCCACGAGGCGGATGCCGACGCCGAGGAAGAGGCCCGACAGGAAGTCGTTCACCCGGATGGCGAGCGCCATGATGTCGTCGATCTCCTGGGGCGTGGCCCAGCCGAAGGCGGTCACGTGCTCCTCGGAGACGATCGGATCGCCGAGCGCGTCGTTCTTGTAGTAGAACTCGATGATCGAGCGGGGCAGTTGCGTGCCCTCCTCGAGCCCGAGGCGCTGGGCGAGAGAGCCCGCCGCCACGTTGCGCACCACCACCTCGAGGGGGATGATCTCCACCTCCCGGATCAGCTGCTCGCGCATGTTGAGCCGGCGGATGAAGTGGGTCGGGACGCCGATATCGTTGAGATTCTGGAAGATGTATTCCGAGATCCGGTTGTTCAGCACGCCCTTGCCGTCGATGATCTCGTGCTTCTTGGCGTTGAAGGCGGTCGCGTCATCCTTGAAGTGCTGGATGAGCGTTCCGGGCTCCGGGCCCTCGTAGAGGACCTTCGCCTTGCCCTCGTAGATGCGACGGCGGCGGTTCATAGGCACATACCGTGGTTTGAGGAAATCCATAAAGGCCGTGGCTCCTGGAATTGAGGTTTCAGATCCGCGGCTGGCACGGGATGCGGTCGAGGGACCGGCATCCCGGCTCGCGCGCAACCTACCCGATCGACGGGCAGAGCACAACGAGGCCTGGAAAACCTTGGGATCTGCGCCGGATAGACCAAAAAAGAGGCGGTCTCCGGGCGGCTGGGCTGGTGCAGGACCAACCCTGTCTTTATATGGGGTCCGCACCTGACCAATACCATAATCGGGGACTCCATGACGACCTTCGACGACCGCAAGGACGCCTTCGAGAAGAAGTTCGCCCACGACGAGGAGCTGCGCTTCAAGGCCACGGCCCGCCGCAACAAGCTGTTCGGCCTATGGGCCGCCGGCCAGCTGGGCCATTCTGGGGCCGAGGCGGAGGCCTATGCCAAGACCGTCGTGATGGCCGATTTCGAGGAAGCCGGCGACGACGACGTCCTGCGCAAGGTGCGCGCCGATCTCGATGGGGCCGGCAAGAGCCTGTCCGATGGCGAGCTCCGCCGCCAGATGGACCAGCTCATGGGCCAGGCCGTCACGGAGATCCAGGCGGGCCGCTGAGCCCGCCCGGTCCCGAACGCCCGCTTCGCCGGCCGCCTGCGGGCGGCCGCACCCCTCCCGCCTCGAGGATTTCCATGTCGACCGTCGCCGCCTTGGCGGAGCGCATGCGCTCCGGTTCGCCGCTCCTGACCGCCTGGTGCGGCATTCCCGAGCCGGCGGTGGCCGGCATTCTCGCCCGGGAGGCCTTCGACGCCGTCACCCTCGACATGCAGCACGGCGCGATCGACCTCGCGGCGACCCTGCGGGCCATTCCGGTGATCGCGGGCGCCGGCAAGCCGGCCCTCGCCCGCATCCCGGTCGGCGAGTTCGCCACCGCCTCGAAGCTTCTCGATTCCGGCATCTCGGGCGTGATCGCCCCGATGATCAACACCATCGAGGATGCCCGCCGCTTCGGCGCCTTCATGAAATATCCGCCGCTCGGCGAGCGCAGCTGGGGTCCGCACGGGGCCACGGCCCTCTCGGGATTGCAGCCGCCAGCCTATTTCCAGCAGGCGAACGACATCGGCCTGTCCTTTGCGATGGTGGAGACCCGCGAGGCCCTTGCAATCGTGGACGACATCCTGGCGGCGCCCGGCATCGACGGCATCTTCATCGGCCCGGCGGATCTTTCCATCGCGCTCACGAACGGTGCCGGCGTCGATCCCCTCCATCCGGAGGTCGATCGGGCTGTCGCCCATGCGCTCGCCCGGACCCGGGCGGCCGGCAAGCGGATCGGCATCTACGCCCATACGGGCGAGCGGGCGGCCGATCTCATGCGGCAGGGCTTCGACCTCATCGCGGTCGGCAGCGACACGGTGTTCCTGCGCGCAGGCGCCCAGGCTGCCCTGAAGGCGGCGCGGGCCTGAGACCGGCCCGGCTTCACGCCGCAGGGTAAGGCAGCCCGAGGGATTGCAGCAGGAACATTCCCCCGTGCCGGAGTGCCTCCCCGTCGATCCCATGGGCGATCCCGGCCGAGAGGTGCCATTGGCAGGGCACCTCCGCCTGGCTGAGGGCATCGGTCGTCAGGAATAGGGCCTCGACCGGGATCACGTCGTCCTGATCCCCGTGGACCAGGAGGATCGGCGGCTTCGACCGCACCTGGCCGACGAGAGATTCCGGCCCTTGGCCCTCCTCCATGACGATCATCCCCGAGAACCCCACGATGGCGCCGGGCGCCTCCCGGCGCCGCAGGCCTACGTGGAGCGCCATCATCGTGCCCTGGCTGAACCCCACGAGGGCGAGCCGCGAGGCGGGCAATCCATGGGCCGCGAGCTCCGCGTCGAGATAGGCATCCAGGCCGGGACCAGCGTGGTTCACGCCGCGCCAGCGCTCGTGCGGGTCACGGAAGGTGAGGGGAAACCATTGCCGCCCCACCGGCGCCATCCCGCAGGGCTCCGGCGCGTGCGGCGCCACGAAGGCCGCATCCGGCATCCAGCGCTGCCATTGCCGGCCGATATCGATGAGGTCGTTCCCGTCGGCCCCATAGCCATGGAGGAACACCACGAGCTGCTTGGCCTCTCCCGAGGCGGGCGGAAGGCGCGGGCCGTCGAGGGAAGCCATGCAGGAGATCTCCGGGAGCGGGAAGGCGGGTCGTCCAGAGCTAAGGAGACCATTCGCCCGGGGCAAGGCGGGCCGGTCGGGTCGCTCCCTCCCGGAGGCTTTGGAGTAAGGGCAAGGCGAGCCGGTCAGGGCGCGATAGGCGCGCCCTCCCGAGCCTTGACGATGCGGTAATAGGACCAGAGCACCTTAGCCGCGACGCCCCGCCAGGGCCGCCAGCGTTCCGCGAGCCGGGCCAGGGCCTTGGCGTCGGGCCGGGTCTCAAGCCGAAGGGCCGCGCGGGCCGCCTCCTGAAGAGCGAGATCCCCCGCCGGGAAGATGTCGGGATGGCCAAGGCAGAAGAGAAGGTAAACGTCCGCCGTCCAGGGGCCGATACCCTTCACGGCGGTGAGACGGCCGTGCGCCGCCTCCGCATCCATGGCCGCCAGGTCGCCGAGCGGCAGCGCGCCCGATCCGACCGCCTCCGCGAGCGCCCGCAGGGTCCTGATCTTGGGCGCCGAGAGGCCGAGGGTTTTAAGCTCCTCGTCACTCGCAGCGGCGATCCTCTGCGCCGTCACCGCGCCGAGCGCCTCTTGAACCCGCCCCCAGATGGCGGCGGCGCTCGCAGTCGAGACCTGCTGGCCAACCACGATCCAGGCGAGACCCTCGAAGCCGGCCGGGCGCTTGCGCAGGCGGGGGAGGGCGCCCTCCTCGACGAGGCGCGCCATAACGGCGTCGGCCGTCACGAGACGCTCCAGCCCCGCCTTGAGCGCCGCGTCTGAATCGAGGATGGTCGGTGCTTGTCCCATGCTCCGCCCTGTACCCAATCCGGCCTGCGGCGCAACCCGCACCTTGCCGTGAGTCCGATCCGCCCGTGACCCAAGCCGTCCTGCGTTTCGCGCCGAGCCCAAACGGGCGCCTGCATCTGGGCCACGCCTATTCGGCTCTCCTCAATGCGCAGACTGCCCGGCGGCTCCATGGGCGCCTTCTGCTGCGGATCGAGGATATCGACACCACCCGCTGCCGACCGGATTTCGAGCGGGCCATTCACGAGGATCTCGCCTGGCTCGGGCTCTCCTTCGAGGAACCCATCCGTCGGCAATCCGACCATTTCGCCGATTACCGCTGCGCCGCCGAGGCGCTGCGGCAGCGGCGGCTTCTCTATCCGTGCTTCTGCACCCGCGGCGCCCTCGGAGAGGCGGCGCGGCACCGCGAGGCCACGACGGGGTTGCCCGCGCTCCGGGACCCGGATGGGGCGCCGCTCTATCCCGGCACCTGCCGGGACCTCGGCTCGGCCAAGGCCGCGGAGCTGATCGCCAAAGGGGTGCCCCATGCCTGGCGGCTGCGCATGGACGAGGCCGCCGCCGGAGCCGGGCCGCTCGTCTTCACGGCTTTCGACCTGGATGGGACGGAGCGGATCGCCGAGGCGAGGCCCGAGCGCTGGGGGGATGCGGTTCTCGTGCGCAAGGAGACCCCCACGAGCTATCACCTCTCCGTGGTGGTGGACGACGCCCTGCAGGGGGTGACCCATGTGGTGCGAGGCCAGGATCTCGAAGCCGCGACCGATCTCCACCGGCTGCTCCAAGCGCTCCTAGGGCTGCCGGTCCCGGCCTACCACCATCACGGCCTCATCCGTGCCCCGGAGGGCGACAAGCTCTCGAAAAGTCTGCGCTCCGAGTCGCTCGCCGATCTCAGGGCACGCGGGGTCACGGCGGAGGACATCATCCGGCGGCTCGGCTTCGATCCTTGGGGGCTATCGCCCTCCCCAAAGCCTGCAGCCGAGTACGGCGGCTAGGCAATAACTCTTGAGGGTCATCCGACCCCCAGAACCTGCAACCAGATGATGATGGTTCCAAGAGCCAGCGCCGTGGACAGCGCGACGGCGCTCGAGGCGACCGCGACGCCTTCTCCGTACCGTTCCGCGAAGAGATAGGCGTTGATGCCGGATGGGCAGGCGGCGAAAAGCACGGCAACGCCGGCCCAGGCCGGCGGCATGGTGAAGACCTGCGTGGCGAGAAGGTAGACCACGAGCGGGTGCAGCCCGAGCTTCAGCCCGGCGATCAGGGTCGGCAGCTTCCATCCAGCCTCCAGCCCATAGCGGTGGAGCGCGATGCCCATGCCGACGAGCGCGCAGGGGATGGCGGCGCTCCCGATAAGGTCCACCACCTGCCAGAAGGGCGCCGGCACCGCGCCGGCAACGGGGCGGAAGGCTGAGCCGGCAATGATCCCGATGATGATGGGATGCGTGACGAGTCGGCGCAGGATCGCGAGCGGCGAAGCCTTCCGGCCCTCGGCCAGCAGGGTCGCGAGAGTCATGGTGACGGGCAGGTGCACGGCGAGAAGCAGAAAGAGCGGCACCGCGCCCTCATCCCCATAGGCCTTGAGGATCATCGGGATGCCGACCAGGACCGTATTGGCCTGGCCAGCCGAGAACCCGGCCACCACCGCGGAGGTCCCGGCAAGCCCGAAGAAGCGCCGTCCCGCCAGCATGGCGAGCCCCCAGACCACGGCGACGCCCGCGAAATAGGAAATCCAGTAGCCCCAGGGCTGCACGGCCGGGATCTCCGCGCGCACGAGCGTGCGGAAGATGAGGCAGGGCACGGCAAGGGCGAAGACGAATTCCGACAGGCCCTCGCCGGTGCGGTCGGTGACGAGGCCAATCCGGCGCGCCGCGTAGCCGATCCCGATCAGGCCGAAGACCGGCAGGACGATCGCGACGGATTCGAGCATGCGTCGCCGTCAGCGCGTTTCGGTGCGCTGGGCGAGGCGGGTGCTGGACCCCGCCTTCTGCATCAGCTCGTCCACCTGCTCGCGCTGGCGCTTGAACTCGGCGAGCGCGCGCCCGTCGAGTTCGCGGCCGCGGGGAAGGCGGATCTTCATCGGGTCCACGAAGTGGCCGTTCACGATCACCTCATAATGGAGGTGCGGGCCCGTGGAGAGGCCGGAATTGCCCAGATAGCCGATCACCTGGCCCTGGCGGACCCTCACGCCTGGCGCAATGCCGGCGGCAAAGCGCGACTGGTGCGAGTAGGCCGTCACATAGCCGTTGGGATGCTGGATCTCGATCCGCCGGCCGTAGCCTGAATCCCACTCGGCCTTGATGACCGTGCCGTTGCCGGCGGCGACGATGGGGGTGCCGATTCGGTTCGCCCAGTCGATGCCCGTGTGCATCTTGGAATAGCCGAGCACCGGATGCCGGCGGTAGCCGAAGCCCGAACGCAGGATGCCGTCCGAGATGGGCTTGCGGATGAGGAACTTCTTGAGCGAGCGTCCGGCCTCGTCGAAGAAGTCGACCATGCCGTCGTCGCCCTGGTAGCGATAGACGCGCCGGGGCTCGCCGCCGACGGAGAGGGCCGCGTAGAGGACCTCGGGCGCGCCGCCGTCATCGTCCTGGCCATAGAAGATCTCAAACGTGTCGCCAGGCGCCGCGCGCCGCTGGAAATCCACGTCGAAGCCGAAGATGCGCACGAGCTCGTCCACGGTCTGGCGGGGCAGGTCGTTCTTGAGCGCGGTCTCATAGAGGCTCTCGTAGAGCCGCACGCCGCCCTGATCGTTGTCCTCTTCCTCCTCGGCCGTTGCGGCGACCCGCTGGTCCGTGTCGTCGGTCGGCGGCGTGACGGAGACGAACTGGCCGCGGTCGTTCACGGCCGCGATGCCCTCGATGCCGCGCTCGCCGAAGAGCACGACGCGGACGATCTGCCGGCCGTCGCCGGGCCGGGGCCCGGGGGTGATGAGAACGCGGATGCGCTGGCCTTCGGGAAGACCGGCAACCTTCACCTTAGCGCTGAGCGCCGTGGTGATGGAGCGAACCTGTTCCGGGTTGGACCCATAGGCCCGCAAAGCCATCTCCAGGGTCTCGCCCTTCTTGAGGACGATGTCTCGTTCCTCGAGGAGCGGATCGCCCCGGGTCTCCGCCTTGGCCAGGTTCGTCACGTTCTCCGGGACGACGCGAACCTCGATGGTGTTGAACGGCGTGTCGGTGATGGCCGCATAGTTGAGAGCCGCGCCGAGGCCGCTCGGCTGGCGCAGGGTCCGGGACAGCATCTGCTGGGCTGGGATCGGCACCGGCGCCCGGCGCCCCGCTTCCAGGGAGAGGCGCCGCTCCTCCTCCAGGATCGCGGCCACGTCCTCGTCCGACAGGGCTGGCGCGCTGGCTTCCACAGTGAGCAGCGTGAGATCCCTCTTCACCACCGAGACGTCCGCATCCGCCACTTCGGGCGTCGGCTCGACGTAGCGCTCGCCGTTCTCCTCCGCAAAGAGGCGCAGCGGGTTGAAGGGCGGGATGTCGGTCGCGTAGGTGCCGGCATTCAAGGAGAGGTTCGTCGCCACGCGGACGAACTGGCGCTGCTTCATCACCTCACGGTCGCCGACGCGAATCGTCATCGGCGCCTTGAAGGTCTGCTTCGCGGAGGCGATCACGGCAGAGCGGTTGAGCTTGTCGGCCTTGCGCAGAGCCGCGGGGGTGCGCTCCTCGCCGGCCGGCCGTGGCAGGCTCGCGATCGCGCGCTCCGGTGGCTGGGCGAAGATCGTGGCGCCCTCGAGCGCGATATAGATGGAGGCTCCGATGAGCGCGCCGCCAGTGATCCCGGTGAGCACGCTTGCGCCGAGCCAGCGCAGGTTCACATCCCGCCGGTCCACATCGGCGGCATCGGCGCCGGTGGTGCTGAGCGGCGGTTCGTGGCCAAGATCGATCCCATAGGCCGACCGGGGCAGGGGGGCCGTGTCGATGCGGGCCGGGGATTGTCCGTTGGAATGTCGCTTGCTCATGGAGGCGTCACGACAGCTTGAGGAAAGGCGCGGGCGCCCGACGGTGAATGCTCGCCGGGACCGGTGCCGGGCACCGGTCGAGGGGGGAGCAATCATCGAGAGAGGGCCGCGGGGCCGGGCGCCGGATGAGCATCGGAGGGACCATGCCTGCAGCGGGTGGCAGAATCAATGCGCCGCCTCCCACCCGTGAAGCGTCGCCTTTGCCGAGCGTCGTCGCGCGCCACTGTGACCGGAGTGAGGCGGAACGCGGCGGAGGGGCTCCGGCGTCCACAAGGTCTGGGCATGGCCCCTATATAGAGCAAGGACCGGTGCCACGACGGCCGGAGCGTTCCGCGTGACGCCGCAGCGTCTAACGGTCTTCGGTCGCGAGGTGGCCAACTCTTCCAACAGCCGGGAGAGCGTGGACCTGCTGCGCTGTTCCGAGGGGCTCTGGAGCTGCTCCGCGCAAGGGGGAGCCAAGGTCCCGAGCAGGCCGTCAAAAAAACTTCATGTGCCGTGTTGACACCCGAAAAGGGTTGGGCCTATAAGACGCCCATCGACGCCGCCGCTGAACGCGGGACGGCGTCAAACGCTTCTTCGGAAAAGCCGGGCCTTCTGCCCGACCTCGGTCGGACAAGAACCTGTTTTTGGCTGAAGCGCCTGCCTCCGGGTGGGGGTTGAGATCGGATCGAAAAAAGTTTCGGACCGGTGTTGACAGACGGAAGCGATGAACTTAAATCAGGTTCATCACGGCGCTGCCGCTGACGCGGCGCACCGGCGCTTCCTGAAACAGCTGCTAGGGTGGTTCTGGGCTTCCAGGGCGATCTGCTGTTCCGGGACGTGTTTGCATCTTCTGATGCTGCTCTTTGACAAGTGAAGAAAGAAAGAGAAGCGTGGACGGCGATGTCCTTGCGGACGCTCTTTGGAGTGTCACAAGAGACGATTGATCGGTCACGTTTTGGAGCTCATCTCTGGTGGAAACGCCAG